>Ga0307372_10012741_pt1 | contig 10956 bp, 9 predicted proteins | sample OX1MG_FD_202533 | JGI IMG/M metagenome (GOLD analysis project Ga0307372, IMG submission 202533) | Soil microbial communities from Risofladan, Vaasa, Finland - OX-1 | ecosystem: Environmental > Terrestrial > Soil > Coastal area > Acid sulfate soil | place: Finland: Risofladan, Vaasa | collected...
CCATCACCTCTTTAACGGCTCGAACGGCCTGAGCTTCGCACTCATTGCCGTGATGACGGGGCTGCTGGCTCCCTTCTTCGAAGAGTGGTTCTTTCGTGGCGTGATTTTCCGCGCGCTCAGCGAGGGACTCGAGACGCGATCGAAGCGCACCGCGCAGTTCATCGCCGTCGTGGGCAGCGCCGTACTCTTTGGCGCGGCGCACGGTGAGCCCAAGCAGTTCGCGGGGCTCTTCGCGCTCGGCGTGGTCTTGGCGCTTCTCGTCGTGCGCACGAAGCGCTTGACGCCGAGCATCTTGACGCACGTCTCGTTTAACGTCGCCGCGCTCGTGGCGCTCATTGCTCAACGAGCGGGGCATTCGTGAATTGGTGGCGTCGCTGGTGGGGCGGCGAAGGACTGCTCGACGCACTGTTGATCGCGTCGATTCTCTACGTCGTCGTGTGGGCCCTGCACCCCAACCTGGTGTTCTCCTCGACGCTTCTGACCGGAGGCGACACCGGCGCGCACGTCGCGCTCGCGGATTTCCTGCGCACGCAGCACACGATCTTTAACTTCACCCCGTGGTACCCCGGGTGGTTCGCGGGCATGCCCGCCTACACCTACTACTTCGTCCTGCCCGATCTCTTGGCCGCGTGGGCGAGCCACCTCATCGGCTTCGCCGTGGCCTTCAAGCTCACGACGATTCTCGGTTCGCTCCTGACACCGATCGCCGCGTACGTCATGGCCAGATTCTTTCGAGCACCGCGGCCGGTGCCCTTGGCGCTGGCTTTTTCGACGCTGCCCTTTCTCTTCGACGCCTCCTTCACCATCGACGGCGGGAACCTCTATTCGACGATGGCCGGTGAGTACGCCTTCTCGCTCTCGCTGGCGCTCTCGATGCTGACCATTGGTCTTTTCGCGCGCGGCGTTCGCACCGGTCGGGGCTACTGGCTCTCGGCGCTGGCCCTCAGCGCGACGCTCGCCTCGCACGTCTTGCCGTGGTTCTTCGCGATCGTGGCCGCGGGCGTCTTGGTGATCTTCGAGCTCTTGCAGCGCCGAGGCATCGGCGATCCGAGGACTCGAGACGTCGTGAAGGGTGACTTCGCGCGTCCGTTTCGTTTTGCCCTCGGGGCGGGCCTGCTTTCGGGCGCGCTCTCGGCGTGGTGGCTCCTGCCCTTCGTCACTGAACAGTCGCTCACGAATTCGATGGGCTACGTCAACGACAACGTTTCGGCGCCCCACGCCATCTTCACCACGCTCGGCTGGTTCACCAGCTCGGGCGCGGCGGCGGGCGACCGCTGGGTCATTGTCATGGCGGGCGTCGCGATCGTCGCGGCCTTCTTCGTGTTTGACCGCTTGGGCATGGTGCTCGCCACGCTCACCGTTTTTTCACTCGCCGCCTTCGTCCTCGATCCTCAAAGCGTCATCTGGAACGAAAGGCTCGTGCCCTTTTGGTTCCTCACGATCCACCTGAGCGCGGGTTGGCTGGTGGGCTACGTGGCCTGGCGCTTCATCGAACACCGACCAAGCGCGCGTCGCTTGCGCGCACTGCGCTACCGCGAGGCTGAGCATGTCATCCACCTCGACGAGACGCGCCAGGGTGACGAGGAGTTTCTCGGTGACGAGGTTCTCGAATACGCAGTGGGCGGCGATGAGCTGAGTGAGGCCGTGTCGCTCGCCTCCGACGACGAGGCTCTGGCGACGCGCCGAGCGGTGCGCCGCCGGCGAGCGAGTGTGGCGGTGGCGGTGCTCGGTCTGGCCTCCACGGTGCCGGGGCTGATCGTGCCCTTGGCGAACCGGCTGCACCTTTCTACCGCGGGCAATCAAGTGACGAGCTGGTCGCAGTGGAACTACTCGGGCTACCAGTCCAAGGCCGCGTGGCCCGAATACCACGACCTCATCGACACGATGAGCCGCGTCTCGAAGCGCTACGGGTGCGGACGCGCGATGTGGGAGTACAGCGCCAGCGAAAACCGCTTCGGCACACCGATGGCCCTCATGCTCTTGCCCTACTGGACGAACAACTGCGTTTCCTCAATGGAGGGGCTGTACTTCGAGTCCTCGGCGACGACGCCCTATCACTTCCTCAACCAGTCCCAGTTGAGCGTCGCGCCGAGTGATCCCCAGGTCGGCCTCAATTACCCCGGGCTCAACGTCGCCGCCGGCGTGCGCCACCTCCAACAGCTGGGCGTTCGCTACTACCTCGCCTTCTCGCCCTCGATCATCACCCAGGCGAGCCGCGACCCCCAGCTGCGACTCGTGGCCACGACCAAGAATTGGCCGAGCCCGGGCGCGCAGTGGCGCGTCTATCTCATTCGCCACAGCCCCCTCGTCGAAGGGCTGCGTCACCTGCCCAATGTGGTCGCGAACGTCTCGGCGCGCGTCGCCTGGTTGAACGCGAACGTCACGTGGTGGCTCAGGCCCACTCTCCAAGACGTCTACGGGGCCGAAAGCGGCCCCGCCAACTGGCCGCGCGCGGCGTCGATCACTTCTATGAGCACCTCGGCGACGTTGGCGACGCTACGCGTGAGTGCCATCAAGGAACAGAGCCAGTCGCTTTCCTTTCACGTGTCTCGGGTGGGGGTGCCGGTGCTCGTGAAGATCTCCTACTTCCCGCGCTGGCACGCCACTGGCGCGAGTGGGCCCTACCGGGTGAGTCCGAATCTGATGGTGGTGGTGCCCAACGAGAAGAACGTCACGCTCACCTACGGATCGACCGGCGCTCTTACGTGGGGCAATCTCTTGAGCGACGTCGCGGGCTTCGCGGGGCTGAGTTACTTCGCGTGGGTTCTCTGGCGGCGTAAAAGACGCTCCTGAGTAGAGTGAATCTACGTGGACACGACTGCCATCTTTAAGGCCTATGACGTTCGTGGTACCTACCCCGATCAGATCAACGAGGAAATAGTTCGAGCTCTGGGCTCGGCGTTCGCGGACTTCGTGCCCGCGGGACCGATCATCGTGGCGCGCGACATGCGCCCCTCGGGGGTCAATCTCTGTGACGCGTTCGCCGAGGGCGCGCGCGTGCGCGGCGTCGAGGTGATCGACCTCGGACTCGCCTCGACGGACTTTCTCTACTTCGCCTCGGGCTACTTGAACGCGCCGGGCGCGATGTTCACCGCCTCGCACAATCCCGCCGCGTACAACGGCGTCAAGTTGACCTTGGCGAGCGCGAAGCCCATCGGCGTCGAGTCGGGCCTCGTCGAGATCGAAGCGGCGACCAACGCCTACTACGAAAATCCGCCTACGGGTCCCCTCGCGGGCTATTCGACGCGTAACCTGATGGACGAGTGGGTGCGCCACGTGCACGGTTTCGTGGACCTGTCGCTGCTTCGCCCCTTGAAGGTCGTGGCCGACACCGCGAACGGCATGGGTGGTTTCGTGGCTCCGCGGATTTTCGCCGGGCTGCCCTTTGCGGTCGAGCTGTTATTCGAAGAGCTCGACGGCACGTTCCCGAATCACCCCGCCGATCCCTTGAACCCCGAGAACCTCGTCGACCTGCAGCGCCGCGTCTTGGAGACCGGGGCCGACGTGGGCCTGGCCTTTGACGGCGACGCCGACCGCGTCTTTTTGATCGACGAGAAGGCCCAACCAATCAGCGGCTCCACCACCACCGCCATCGTGGCGAAGGCGATGCTGCGACGCCACCCCGGCGCGACCATCCTCTACAACTTGATCTGCTCGAAGTCGGTGCCCGAGATCATCGCCGAGTCGGGCGGCGTGGGGGTGCGAACCCGGGTGGGGCACAGCTACATCAAGCAGGTGATGGCCGAAACCGGGGCTGTCTTCGGCGGCGAGCACTCGGGGCACTACTACTACCGCGACAACTACCGCGCCGACTCAGGGATCATCACCGCCCTCGTGGTGCTCGAGCTCTTGAGCGTCTTTGACGGCCCGCTGTCGGCGCTGGTGGCGCCCTTTGAGCGTTACCACGATTCGGGCGAGATCAACACGCGCGTCGATGACCCTCACGCCACCATCGAGCGCGTCGCGGCAGCGCTGAGCCACGACGCGGTGACGACGGACCGCCTGGACGGGCTGACCGCCGATTTTGGTTCGTGGTGGTTCAATCTTCGAGCCTCCAACACCGAACCGTTGTTGCGTCTCAACTTGGAGGCCGCGGGGGCCGAGGAGTTGGGCCAACGTGTCGATGAAGTGCTCACGATGATCGAGGAGAACCGCTGATGGCCCTGGACGACTTTTTGATCGAGCTGCTGGTCGATCCCGTGGATCACGAGGGCCTGCTCTACGTGGCGAGCGCCGACGTGCTCGTCAACCCGCGCCGACGCGTCGCCTACGCGGTCGTGGACAATATCGCGGTGCTCTTGCCCGACGAGGCCGTGGCGTTGAGTGACGAAGAGCTCGAGCGATACCAGAGTGATTCCGGCGCGCGACTGACCGGTCCGCGCTAAACGCGCGTCACCGCGAGCGCGACGCGCTTCGCGCCCCACACGGCGAGTCGCTGGTCTTTCCAGGTGAGCTCGTCGGTGAGCTCGAGGGTGCGCCAGTGCCGGCGCAGCGCGCGAAGGGCCTCTTGGAGCTCGGCGCGAGCGAGCGCCGCACCGAGGCAGTGGTGGATCCCCGACGAAAAGGTCAAGTGCTGGCGCGCGCTCTCGCGCCACGGGTCAAAGACGTCGGCGTCGGCGAAGTGCTGCGCGTCACGGTTCACCCCCGCCAGGTTGAAGGCGACGAGGGTGCCCACCGGAAAGACGACGTCACGATAGACGAACTCCTCGGCGACGTGGCGAATCACGAAACGAATGGGATTGAGGTAGCGCAGCGACTCCTCGACGACGGTGTCGACGTCCTCGTCACCGAGGGCACGCCAGCGCTGGGGTTCGCGTGCGAGCAGGGCCACCATCGTGTTGAGTTGGTTGCGCGTCGTGTCGGTGCCCGCGGCGATGATGCCCTGCACCAAGCTCACGAGCTCTTCGGTCGAGAGCCGGTCGCCGGCTTCTTCGGCGGCGATCAGCGTGCTCAAGAGGTCCTCGCCCGGGCGCTCGCGGCGCTCGTTGATCAGTTCAACGCAGTAGCGCGTGAAGGCTCGCGATTCGTCGACCACTCGCTGCTCGTTGCCCTTGATTGACGAGGAGAAGACGAGGAACGTCGTCTCGGCCCACTGGCTAAAGAGGTCCCAGTCGCCGCGCTCGACGCCGAGGTGATGACAAATCACCGCGATGGGGTACTGGGAAAAAGTCGAGGCGAACTCGAGTTCGAAACTGGCCTGGCCGGGGGCCAGTCGCGTGAGTTGCTCGTCGAGGTAACTCGCCATGAAGGGTCGTAGTTGGTCGATGGCCCGCGGCGAGAAGGGCGCGGCCACCAGGCGCCGCAGACGGGTGTGGGTCTCGCCCTCCGCCGAGAGGATGCTCTCGCGACGCAACTGTGAAAGCGTCGAGGTGTCGCCGCCCAGCGCGGCGGCCACGAGTTGGCTGGCCTGGTGCAACGAGCGCTCGCGCAACAGCGCGACCACGTCGTCATAGCGCGTGACGAGATAGCCGAGGCTCCACTTCGCGAGCCACCCGGCGCCCGTGAGGGCGCCTAGTTGAGCGACGTTGGCTTCGGGCTCGAGATCGTCGCGCCCGGTGTAAAGGGGAAGATCGAGTGCGTCGATCTTCGTGGCCACGTCAGTCCAGGCGCTCGATGATCATCGCCATGCCCTGACCGCCACCGACGCACATCGTCTCGAGTCCAAAACGCTTGTCGGCGTCCTCGAGGGAGTTGATGAGCGTGGTCATGATGCGAGCGCCGGTCATGCCAAAGGGATGGCCGAGGGCGATCGCGCCGCCTCGGATGTTGAGCTTCTCCATGGGGATATTGAGGTGTTTGGCGCTGGGTAGCACCTGAGCGGCGAAGGCTTCGTTGATCTCGACGAGGTCGATCTCGTCCATCGTCATGCCGGCGCGCTTGAGCGCTTGGCGGCAGGCCTCAATCGGGCCCAGACCCATGATCTCGGGATTGAGACCAGAGACACCGCTCGCCACGATTCGAGCCAGGGGCTTCAAGCCAAGTTGCTTGGCCTTCGTGTCGCTCATCACGACGACCGCGGCGGCGCCGTCGTTGAGCGGGCAGGCGTTACCGGCGGTGACGCTGCCCCCTTCGCGAAAGACGGGCTGAAGCGCGGAGAGCTTCTCTAAGGTCGTGCCCGCGCGCGGTCCGTCGTCTTTGCTCATCACCGAGCCGTCGGGCAAGGTGACCGGAATAATCTCGCGCTCGAAGAAGCCGTTGGCCTGGTGGGCCACGGCGAGCTCTTGGCTGCGCACCGCGAACTCGTCCATCTCGAGGCGAGAGACGTTCTCGTACTCGGCCACGTTCTCGGCCGTTTGACCCATGGCGATGTAGATATCAGGCAGGCCCGGCTGGGGCGTCCAGGGAGTCGTGACCTTCTCGGAACGGCTCTTGGTGCGCTCGAGCGCTTCGGCGAAGAGCGGGTTCATGGCCTTGCCCGAGTCGCTCGCGCCCGAGGCGAAGCGCGACACGGTCTCCACCCCGGCGGCGATGAAGACGTCGCCTTCGCCCGCGCGAATGGCGTGGGCCGCCATGCGGATCGTCTGGAGGCTCGACGAGCAGTAGCGATTGACCGTGACGCCAGGCACGTTGTCGAGCCCCGCGAGCACCGCGACGACGCGAGCGACGTTAAAGCCCGACTCGCCGGCCGGCTGACCGCAGCCCACCATGAGGTCTTCGACCAGTTGGGGGTCAAGGGCGGGCACCTTGTCGAGGACCTCGCGCACGACATGCGCGGTTAAGTCATCGGGACGCACGTCAACGAGTGATCCCTTGAAAGCACGTCCAATGGGGGTGCGTCCGGTAGCGACGATAACGGCGTCAGGCATCAGTTCCTCCTCGTAGTTACTCCTAGGTAACTCAGGTGAGCATACTGACGCGACTCTGGGGCGCGCGACTCCTAGACGTTGAGGGGCCCGGCGTTGTCGAAGCCCTGGCGCTCACCGGTTCCGGCGCGCCGGGCGAGTTCCTCGGGGGCAAAGAGCATCCAGTAGGCGTTGCGGGCGTGCTTTCGCGAGCGGTTCTCGAAGACCTCGGCCAGGATTTCTGGAATCTCGGACTCGTCTTCGTGCACGAAGACTTCAAGTATGGGCGTCGAGGTCATGAGTTGGGCGCTCATCAGCCCCGTCGACGCCTCGTGGGCGCACTGCTTGTCCACCGGGGCCGATCCGGGCATCCCCAGGGCGATGATGATCTGGCAGTGCTCTCGTTCAATCAAGTTCTTCGCCGCGACGGCGAGGTCCTTGAATCCCGGCACGGTACGCGAGACGACTTCGAAGGTCTCGTTAAAGCCGGGACACTCACTGAGTTCTCGCCGGGCCGCCGCACCCATGTCGTAGCGCGCGAACATGGTGTCGACGACGCCGATTCTGACTCGGCGCGTGCCCTTCTTCTTTTTGCCCACGATCTCCTCTTTCTGCTCCCAGTGTAGGAGTCGCGCGAAAAGGTGACGACCTCGGCGACGAACCTAAAGTGGCGTGAGCGCGTAGAAGGAGACAACATGGCCTGGGACTTTTCAACGGAGCCGGAGTTCGAGGCGAAGCTCGAATGGATGCGCGGCTTCGTGCGCGAAGAGATCAAACCCATCGAGACTTTGAAGCTCTCGCATCCACAGCTGCGCGAATTCATCAAACCGCTCCAGGAGCAGGTTCGCGAACGTGGTCTGTGGGCGGCGCACCTGCCCGCCGACCTTGGCGGCATGGGCTTTGGACAGGTGCGCCTCGGCCTGATGCACGAGATCCTCGGCCAGACCCCCTACGGCCCCGTGGTCTTTGGCAACAACGCGCCCGACTCGGGGAACGCCGAGCTGCTCGCGGCGGGCATGGAGATGACCGGTCGCCACGACATTCGCGAACGCTGGCTCGAGCCACTCTTGAATGGCACGATGCGCTCGGGCTTTTCGATGACCGAGCCCAACACGGCCGGCTCGGATCCGCGCCTCTTGAAATCGACCGCCGTGAAAGACGGCGACGAGTGGGTCATCAACGGCCGCAAGTGGTACACCACCAACGGATCGGTGGCCGACATCTTGATCGTGATGGCGGTGACCAATCCCGACGTGCACCCGTATCAGGGCTCCTCGATGTTCGTCGTGCCCGTGGGCACGCCCGGGGTCACGATCGTGCGCGACGTGGGAGCGATGGACGACCCCGAAGTCACCTTCGGGCGCTTTGGCAACCACGCCGAGATCACCTACCAAGACGTGCGCGTGCCGGCCGATCACCTCATCGGTCCGGAGGGCTCGGGCTTCTTGCTCGCCCAAACGCGACTGGGACCGGGACGCATCCATCACTGCATGCGTTGGCTGGGCCAGTCCCAGCGCGCCTTTGACATGATGTGCGAGCGGGCCCTCAGCCGCTACACGCACGGATCGCTGCTGGCCGACAAGCAGACCATTCAAAACTGGATCGCCGACTCGCGCGCCGAGATGCACGCCGCGCGATTGATGACGCTGCACGCCGCCTGGAAGATGGATCAGGTCGGCGCCTCGGCGTCACGCGACGAGATCGCGATGATCAAGTACTACGGCGCGAACGTGCTGCACAACGTGATCGACCGTTCGCTGCAGACCTACGGGTCGCTCGGCTACTCGGCCGACATGCCCCTCGAGGCGATGTATCGCGCGGCTCGCGCCGCGCGCATTTACGACGGACCCGACGAAGTGCACCGTCAGACCGTCGCGCGCCACGCCCTCAAGGAGTACGAGCCGAGCGAGATCCCCAGCGAGCACATTCCCACCCGCAGCGAAGCGGCGCGCAAGAAGTTCGCCGGCATGCTGGAGTTCTTAGAGGCGGAGAAGGTCTAGCGCGGCGCTAATCCCTCGACGGCCTCTTTGAGGTCGACGCCGATGGGCACGATGGCGACGGTCGGAATCTCGACGCCGGCCTGCACGTAGGACAAGACGTGCTCGCGACAGGCTTCGTAGGGCCCGTGGATGATGAGTTCGTCGACCAGCTCGTCGGGAATGAGTTCGTTCGCGCGCTTTCGATCGCCCTCGGCCCACGCGTCCCACATGGGTTGGAGTCGTTCGCCGCGTCCGAGCCAACGGTGAAACTCGGCGTAGCCCTTCACGGTGAGGTACGACGAGATCATGCGTCGACCCACGAAGCGCGCCGTGTCGGCGTCGGCGGTGGGCACGACGAAGAGCCGCGCCGCGATGGTCTTGCCTTCGCCGACCTCGCGCGCGCACTGGACCACGTCCGTGGCGGCGAGCCAGTTCAAGATCGCGCCGTCGCCCTCGCGCCCCGCGAGTCGCAACATCCCCGGACGTAACGCGCCCAGGAGAATCGGTGGACGCTCGATCACCGGACGCGACAACTTGAAGCCGTGCACCGCGAAGGTCTCGAAGTCTTCGTCAATCTTCTCGCCGTCGAGCGCGCGCTTTAAAAAGCGCAGTACGTCGCGCGTGCGTTGGTAGGGCTGGTCGTAGGCGATGCCGTTCCATCGTTCGACGACGGGTTGGCTCGACGCGCCCAGTCCCATCGTGAAGCGACCCCCCGCCACTTCGGCCAACGCCGCCACGCTCATCGCGAGCAGCCCGGGGCCGCGCGTGTACACGGGGGTGACCGCGACACCGAGGTTCAGCCGCGACTCCCACGCCGCCGCCAGCACCAGGGGCGTGAAGCCGTCGGCTCCGTCGACCTCGGCCGACCAGACGTCGGTGTAGCCGAGGTCGGCCAGTCGCTTGAACCACTCTCGATGTTCACCGAGTGTGACGCCGTCAAAGGGGATAGTGATGCCGTAGCGCGTAGTCATGCCTTTAGTGTTCCAGATACCGCCGCGCTAGTGGAGATAGTCGTTGCCTCGACTCTCGGGCACCGTGAAACCGCGGTGGGTGAGGTCCTTTTCCCAGCGTTCGATGAGCGTCTCGAGGATGGTGGCGCGCGCGTAGTGCTTGTTCTCCGCCGCGATGAGGTCCCAGCGGGCGTGAGGGTGATCGGTCCAGTCGACCATGTCAATCAGCGCCGTGTCGTAAGCATCGCGCCTCTCGCGGTTGCGCCAGTCGTCGGCGGTGAGCTTCCAGCGTTTCATCGGGTTCTCCTCGCGCTCGTGAAAGCGCTTCAGCTGCTCCTCACTTGAAACGTGCAGCCAGAACTTCACGATGGTCACCCCGTCGTTGACCAACATGCTTTCGAACTCGACGATCTCTTCGCCGGACCTCTTCGCCGTGTCGAGATCAATTTCAGCGTCGACGCGCTCGACCAGGAGGCGCCCGTACCACGAGCGGTCGTAGACCGTCATCTCGCCCAGCGCCGGAATGGTCTCCTCAAAGCGCCAAAGAAAATGGTGGGAGCGTTCGAGCTCAGTGGGCGGCCCGATCGGCACGACGCGCACGTGACGCGGGTCGAGACTCGCGGTCAGTCGACGGATCGCTCCGCCCTTGCCCGCGGCGTCGAAGCCTTCAAAGAGCACAATCAGTCCCGGGCCGACTCGATCAGCGTCGAGCAGGCCGGCGGTAAAGAGACGTAGGTGCGTGAGTCGACGCTGCGCTTTGCCCACTCGTTCGAGCGAGGCTTCGGGTGAGAGCGAGAGTTTGAGATCTATCTCGTTCACTCGGCTCATGGGCACCTCACTTTGAATTCACGCTAGCGCCGGCGTTGACGCCGCGGCGCCGCTGGGGCTTCGTAGGATTGAACGAGACGAGAGGTAAGCCAATGCGACGAGGAGGACTGTTGGCGGTGCTGGCCACCGTCGCCACCGTCGCCATCGTCGCTCTGGCGTGGCCTTCGCTGACGCGCACGGCCTCATCGACCACGACCACGTCCACCACAAACTCGTCGAGTACGACGAGTGACGCGAGCGCGGCGCCGGCCACGTTGAAGCCCGCGCCGGTGTGCGTGCGTTCAACGACGACGTTGACCTGTCACCCGTGGACGTTAAAGGACCCCTGGTCGAAGGGGAACTCCATCTACACCACCTCCTTTCTCGTCGGGCCGCGTCAACCCGGCGTGACGGCCTACGCCGCGTGGATTCGAACCT
>Ga0307372_10012742_pt1 | contig 10956 bp, 10 predicted proteins | sample OX1MG_FD_202533 | JGI IMG/M metagenome (GOLD analysis project Ga0307372, IMG submission 202533) | Soil microbial communities from Risofladan, Vaasa, Finland - OX-1 | ecosystem: Environmental > Terrestrial > Soil > Coastal area > Acid sulfate soil | place: Finland: Risofladan, Vaasa | collected...
GGGCAGCAGACCCGAGCCGGGCACGCAGGGTCGCGTCGTCGAGCAGTTGTTCGACGGCGAGCCGGAGCCCGGCGCGATCGGTGAGCACCCCGGTCACGCCGTCCTCGACGGCGTCGACGAGGCCCCCGACCGCCGTCGCAACCACCGGCCGGCCGTACCCCATCGCCTCGCGCGCGACCATCCCGTAGCCCTCTCGCCGTGAGGGGACGCAAACGACGGCGGCCCGCTCGTAGTAGGCGCCGAGCTCTCCCGGAGCGACAGCTCCGACGCTCTCCGGCACGCTGACCGGGCCGGCGCCCACGATCACGCGCGGCATCCCGTTCGTCGCGGCCACGAAGTCCTCGATTCCCTTCTCGCGCGACAGCCGGCCTGCGTAGAGCACGTGTGGCGGCTCCGTGGACGGCCCCACGTGTTCCGGAATCGCCACTCCGGTCGGGACGATCCGAATGCCCCGCGCGCCGAGCTTCCTCGCCTCGCCGGCAAGAAACGGCGACGCCGCGAGCACGAGCCGCGCGCGGCGGAAGATCCAGCGCGCGAGCCACGGCGCATGCCGGGCCAGCTCGATGTCCGTCCCCCATACCTGCACGACGAAGGGCCTGCCGAGCGTCGCCGCGACCGCGCCTGCCGCGAGCCAGTGGGCGTGCACGAGGTCGCAGTCGCGACGCCGCGCCACCCGGCGGAAGTTCCAGAGGAACGCAGGAAGAAACAGGACGAGCCAGGGGCGCCGGCGCACGTTTCCGAGGATGCCGTGGCCGAATGCAAGTCCGAAGTGCTCGAAGTCCGAAGGCGAGACCACCTCGACTTCGACACCCCGCGCGCGGACGGCCTCGACCGCGTCGGCGACGAACCGGCCTGCCGGATCGTCGGCGTCGCGCGGATACGACGTCGTCAGGACGAGGACCTTCATGCGCGGCGCCGCGCGAACACGACAGGCAGCGCAAGCGCGAGCGCGACGAACCCATAGAAGTAATAGAACTGCATCGTCAGGTAGAAGAAGTTCGCCGCCATCGTCCCTGCGAGCGCCGCGGTCATCCCCCACGCCAGCGGGCGCACACGGGCACCCAGCGGATCCCCGGCCCGATCGAGTGCACGACCGAGTGTGCGCGCCGCGCGGAGCCGCACGAACACGTAGCGCAGGAAGACGGCGAAGAGCAGCGCGCCGACGAGGCCGGTCTCGACGATGAGCGCCACCCAGTACGAATGCGGCCCCCAGTTCGTCTTACCGGTGACGAACTCGTAGTACACCGAGAACGTGTTCAGCCCGAGCCCGAGCAGCGGGTTCGACTGCAATACGTGCGGGATGAAGCTGTACACGGCGAAATGTGCCGACGTCGCGCTTCCGCCGGTCTGCAGACGGGACGCGATGACGACGGAGAAGAAGTGCCGCCGCGTGTCGACCACATAGGCAAGCACGAGGGCGACCGCAGCGAGCGGGACGAGCAACGCGCGTGACCACACGAATCGCCGGTACGGAATGGCCAGGATGAGGAGTCCGACGAGCAGACCGAGCGCGCCGCTGCGCGAGAGCGTCGCGATGAGCACGAGCAACAGGAAGCCGAGGGTCAGCCCCAGCGGCCAGCGCAGCCGGTGCCCGCGTTCGAGCCGGAGGTACACCGGCGTGAGTGCGAGCAGCGGGACGTCGAGCATGATCCCGAGGTGGTTCGGGTCGCCGGTGAGCGCGTTCGGCCGGTACACCGATGCGCCGTTCACGGAGCCGTAGATGTTGATCGAGCTCGCGCCTCCCGTCAGCGGCGAGAGCACGATGCTGTCGAGGTTGTGCCCGGCGCGAGCCGCGAGCAGCTGCAGTACCCCGTAGACCGCGTTCGCCAGCATCCCCGCGGTGAACCATGCGATCGTCCGCCAGTAGAAGTGCTGGCCGCGGCGTACGAGATACGTGACTGCGCAAACCAGGAACACCCAGTGGATGGCGTACTTCACCATCCCCTTCACGTACTGGTCGAACGCCTGCTTCGTCTCGAGATTGAAGAAGCCGAGCAGGTAGACGAGCTCGAAGGCGACGAAGAAACCGATGACGATCCCCGCCGTGCGCGGCATCCGTCCTCGGCTCTGAAGCGCAAAGGCGGCGAGGAAGAGAATCGTGAGGATGTCGGAAATCTCGACGTTCCCGGCGATGCTCCAGTGCACCTTCTCGAAGGTGACGCAGAAGAACGTCGCGAAGAAGAAGAGATCCGTTACGCGCGTGCGACTCACGGCGCGCGGAAGCGCGACGGCGGCGGCCGTCACGCGAGGCTCCGTAGCAGGTCGGCGAGCTGCTCGACGCGCCGCCCGCGCGACAGTTGCTCGCGCCACTCGGGCGGGAGCGGCGTCCCGTCGAGGCCGCCGTCGCGCCATCGCGTATGCAGGTCGACGAGCGCCTCCCGGATGTCGTCCACATCCTCGGGCGCCACGACGACGCCGACGCCGGTGTCGCGGATGAGTCGCGCTGCCGCACCGTCCGGCGGCACGATCGCGAGGATCGGACGCTCCGCGGCGATGTACTCGAACACCTTTCCGGAGAGCACGCCGCGGCCGCGGCCGCCGGCCTCGGGGATGAGCAGGAGCAGCGCCTCGCTCTCGCGCTGGAGCTCGAGCGAGCGCCGCCGAGGCACGTGGTCGATCAACGCGACCCGGTCGGCGAGCCCGAGCTCGGTCATGAACTCGCGGTCGCCGGGACGGAAGTCGCCGACGAAGCGCACGTTCACGTCCTCGAGCCCGGAGTCGGCGAGCGCGCGCAGGAACGGCTTCGGGTCGCGCTTGCCGAAGAACGAGCCCGTGTGCGTGAGGCGGAAGACGTCGGACCGTACGTACTCGAGCCCGGCGAAGTCGTCGAAGTCGCAGCCGTTCTCGATCGTCACGACCGGCCCGCGGGGGTTGAGCGATCTGGTCTCCTCGGCGATCGCGTCGGCCGCTGCGACGATCGCGTCCGCCCGATGCGCGACGAGTGAGGCGACGCCGTGCGTCGCCTGCTCCTTGACGCGCGCGGCGAGAGTGTCCGACCGGCGGTGCGGATGTGCGAGCAGCGAGTCCCGGAGATCGGCCACCCACTTCGCGCCGGTCGCTTTTTGCACAGCGGCGCCGACGAGGTGGACGGAGCCGGGCGGCGACGTCGTCAGCACGACGTCGATCCCTTCGCTGCGCGCGATCGAGATCGCCTTCGGGATCGCCGTTGCGTTCCAGGTCACGTTCTCGTCCGGCACGAGCAGGCGGCGGCCGATCGTCGACGCGCGGCGAACCGCCAGGTCGACGCCGGAACGCCCGTGCAGCTCATCCGCGAGCCTGCGCCCGCGGGGCCCGACGTAGCGGGCGCGGTGCACCCACGCCTGTGTCGGCAGCGGCAGATCGGCATCCTCGTGCAGCCACTTCGGGTCGTCGGGAGCCAGCACGTGGGTTTCGATCCCGAGCGCGGGAAGGTGGCTCGCGAACTTCAACGGACGCTGGACACCGCCGCCGCCCGCAGGCGGGAAGTACAGCGTCACGAGTAGGAGTTTCACCGTCAGGATGCTACGGTCCGCCGCGGGCCGTGGTCAGAGTAGTCGCGTTTCTTGCGGCAGGCGTCGCGGGGCTGAGTGCGCCCGCGCTCGCGCATGCCTACGGCTGGCCCGTGAAGCCGTTCGACCAGCAGCACGCGATCCGCGGCGCCTTCGACGACCCCCGCCTCTTCGGCTCCTTCCACTTCGGGGTGGACATCTCGGTCCCGGACGGGACGGCCGTCTACGCCGTGGCGCCGGGAACCGTCTTCCGCTACTCCGACGCGATCGCCGTCCGGCAACAGGACGGTCACGAGTTCTCCTACTGGCACGTCCAGGCGACGGTCCCCGAGCACGCGTACGTCCAGACCGGCGATCAGATCGGCTTCGTCCGCCCAGGCTTCGGCCACGTGCATTTCGCGGAGTTCGACGGCACGACCTACGTCAACCCGCTCCGGCCAGGCGCGCTCACGCCGTTCACCGACACGACGACGCCGATCGTCGGCCCCATCGCGGTCCAGGAGGCGGACGGCACCGTCCAGGCGACGGTCGAGGCGTACGACCCGCCGCCGATCATGCCACCGCCGCCGTGGCAGAACGCCATGTGGACACCGGCGCTCATCCGCTGGCGCCTGGTGCAGAACGGCCTTGCCGTCATCCCCTGGACGGTGGCCGTGGACTCGTCCAGCTATCACCCGAAGAGCGACTTCAACTCCGTCTACGCGCCGGGGACGCACCAGAACTTCCCCGGGCGCACGGGCCGGTTCATCTTCTGGCTCACGCACGGCCTCGCGCTGCACGACGGCCACTACGCCCTCGAGGTCCAGGCGTCGGACACGCGCGGGAACACCGGCACAGGGTCGCTCGCGTTCGACGTCGAGACCGGTCAGGGCTTGAGCAAGACAAAGCTCGCGTCGCGGTAGACCGCGGTCGCGCCCTGCGCCTCGACGCGGGCGACGGGCTCGCCACGGCGAAGCACGATCCAGTCCGCGTGGTAGCGCCTCGGAATGGCGAGGCTCCCCGTCCGCAGGAACTCGAGCCAGGCAGCCCGGCGCGCGTTCGGGTCGTTCGCCTTCGTGTCGGCGACGTGGGCAGGCGGCGCGTTGCAGACGTAGACAGGCGCGTACCCGGAGATGCGGTAGCTCGTCTCCAGGTCGGCGAAGACGACCGCGCCACGCGGCACGTCGTGGCGGAGGTACTGCACGAGCCCCGGTGTCAGAGCGTCCCGGTCCGTCGTCACAGCAGCGTGCCAGTGCGCGAAGCCGTGCACGACGACCGGAAGCACGAAGAGCGCGACCGCGGCGGCTGCGACCGGCCCCGGCCGTTCGAGCGCGCCGCGCCTGAACGCTCCGACCGCCAACGCGGCGATGCCGCCGAAGAGCGCAATCCAGGCGGCGACTGCCGGCCCGGAGTGGAAGCGAGCCCCGAAGTCGCCTGGAAACTCGACCTGGAGCACGATGCCGGCCGCGAGCGCGGCGGGGAGGACGGCCCACCGCAGCGGGCGTGCCGCGACCGTCGCCCCGCCGACGAGCGCGAAGGCGAACAGGACGAAGCCGGCCGCACGGCGCGACTGCGACAACGAGACGAGGTCGGAAAAGTGGGGAAAGACAAGCGACCAAAGCTCGAGGGCGAGCACGACCACCGTCCCGCCGAGCACGAGCGCGCTCCAGCGGCGCCGCGGCGCCAGCCCGGCAAGCGGTACGAGCAGGAGCCCCGCAAGGGCGATCGAGCCGCTGCGGGCGATCATCCCCGGAGCCAGGTGGAAGCTGCTTTGGGAGTGGACGACGAGGTCGTTGGCGTAGTGCCGGAGCTGGCTCGCCTTCTCGGCCGCGCTCGGATTGTGCGACAGCGTCTCGGCCACGATTGGCTCGAGCCACGCGAAGACAAGTAGCGCGGGAACGCCGAACGCAACGAGTGCCGCCGCGTTCACCCGAACGTCGGCGCGGGCGAGCAGCGCGCGCGCGAACGCGAAGCCGGCGAGCGGGATGGCCAGGAAGAGCGCGTACGTCGGGTGGACGAACGCGAGGCCCATCCCCGCCGCGGCGAGCGTGAGCGCGAGCGGCCGCGAGGGCGCGCGGACGAACATGAAGAAGAGCGTCAGCGCGGCCGGAACGAGCAGCTGGCGCGCAACCGTGCCGGGCAACTCGAGCGACGTGTAGGAACCGCCGTTTCCGGGAGCGAACGCGATGAGCGCGACCTGCGCGAGCATCGTCGCGATGCCGAGCCACGCCGACCTGAAGACCGCGCGCCCGGCCTCGTATGCGAGGAGAAGGGCCAACGGCGCGAGAAGGCTGGACTCGTGCTGGACGACCGATGTCGGGTCGACGTGCGCGATCTTCGCCACGAGCGCAAGCCAGCCGTGCCAGAGCGGGAACGCGTAGCCCGGATGGAGGCCGCCGTCCTTGAACTCGTCGACTGTGCGCAGGGAGAGCGCTCCGAAATCGTCCAGCTTGCGGATGCGTCCGAGGTGGAAGATCGCGTCGCCGCGGACGACGCCCTCGATCCCCCACAGGAGTGCGCCGAGCACGATGCCGGCCAGCACGACTGCGCCGGCGCCCGGCAGACGCTCCTCGCGGGGACGACACCGGAGCGCGAACGGAACCGCGGCCGCCCCCGCGCCGAGGTCGAGGCCGAGCGTAAGCCAGAGCGATCCGTGCACGGCGAACGTGAATGCCAGCGCGCCGGCGACGAGCGCCACCGACCATGCGAATGTCGCCGACACGGTGCGGCGGCCGAGCGCGCGCGCGACGACTACGCCGGGCAGAAGCACGACGGCGGTCGCAGCCGCGAGACGGAGCCAGAGGATCACAGCGCGCGGATCACGTCGAGCCTTCGGCGGAGCAGGAGACCCACGAGAAGAATCCAGCGCGCCCGCCGCGCGTACGCCTTACCGTGGTGCTTCTCGAGGAACCGCAGCTGGCTCTTCACGTTCTCCGCGAACATCCGGCCGCCGTGCGAGCCGCCGAGCACGTGCGTCGCCTCGGCTCCGGGGAAGAACAGCACCTTCCAGCCGGCCGCGCGAAAGCGGTAGCTCCAGTCCGTCTCCTCGCTGAAGAGGAAGAACCCGTCGTCTGCGGGGCCGACCTGCTCGATCGCCTCGCGCCGCACGAGTAGCACCGCGCCCATGAGGAAGTCCGCCTCCCTCACCTCGTCGTGGTCGAAGCCGCCCGCGTAGAACGCGTTCAGCAGCCGCGTGCGCGGCGCAAGCTTGCGCAGGAACAGATACTCGGTCGCGAGCCGCCACAGCGTGGGGAACCCGCGCACCGAGCGTTGGAGTGAGCCGTCCGGGTTGCGCAGACGCGGGCCGACGACGGCCGCCTCGGGATGCGCGTCGGCAAACGCGACGAGCGCGTCGAGCGCCCCCTCGTGCAGCCAGGCATCGGCGTTGAGCAAGAGGACGTAACGGCTCGACGTGTGCGCCACGCCCGTGTTCCAACCGAAGGCGAGCCCGCGGTTCTCCTCCTCGACGACTGTCACCTCGGGAAACCGCTCGCGGACGAAAGCGGCGGTGCCGTCGGCCGAGCCGTGGTCGACAAGGACCGCCTGCGTGCCGCGCACAGTCTCGAGCGCGCGCTCGACCCACGGCAGCGCGTTATAGGTCACCACCACGACGGCGGCATCGGTCATCGCGCGCGCAGCGTCTCCACCGTGACGATCGCGGCCCCCGGAAGCGCGAGCGCGATCGTGACCACGAAGAAGAGAAACCCGGTGGCGAACGCGGGATCGGCGGCAATGCCGAGCGCGCCGAGAAACGAGACGAAGAACGACTCCCGCACGGCGAGCCCGTTCACCGTGAAGGGGACGAGCGCGACGAGGAAGAGCAGCGGGCCCATGACGTAGTACGGGCGTGGCGAGAGATCGACGCCGACCGCCTTGCCAGAGCACCAGATCGCGAGGACGCGAACCGCCTGCACGACGAGCGTGAGCGCGAACATCGACGTCAGCAGCCGCACGTCGTTGCGAAAGGAGTGCAGTGCGATGTAGACCTCGCGCAGCGGGCGCTCGATGCGCAACCTGCGCAGGAGCGGGCGCACACGACGAAGCGGTCTGTGCATGCGCGTCGAGAAGAGCAGCACGCCGAGGGCGACGGTCGCGACGACGAAGGCGAGCTCGACCCAGAGGTAGCCGCCGACGCTATAGCGGCCGACGGCGAGGGCGAACCCGGCGACGGCCAGCGTGAGCGTGGCGGCGCCTCCGAGAGCGCGCTCGAGCAACACCGTCCCGGCGGCGGCCCCGCCGGCCCCCTCGTGCCGCCGCGCGGTCTCGTAGATGCGCGACGCGTCGCCGCCGAGCGCGGTCGGCAGCACCTGGCCGGCGGCATACCCGACGAAGTACGTCCGCACGAGCCGCGGCAGCGACTCGCGTACACCGCGCGCTGCGAGGAGTCGCTGCCAGCGCCACGCCATCGGCCAGACGGACACGACCATGATCGCGAGGGCCGCCACGAACCACCCGACGCGTGCGTGCGTGAGCACGTGCCACGTCTTTCCGATGTCGATCTTCCAGAGGATGTACGCGGTACAGAGGCCGGTGACGACGAGTGTCGCGCCGACGCGCCAGAGGCGCCTCACGCGACCGCCTCAGCCGGCACGGTGACGAACCGGATCCGGCCGGCGGACTCGGCGGCGGCCGCTTCGGCGTCCTCACGCGTGCGGCCGGTGGCGAGCACGGCGCCGGCGCGGTCGGATGCACGGAGCAGCTCTCCGAACTCGTGGCCTGGCTTGCGATACACGCGGATCGAGCGCACGCCCGCCACAGTGAATGCGGCCTCGACGCCGTCCACGGCCGTGAGGACGCCGCGCGGGGCCACGAGGAAGCGGACGCACGCTCCGCCGGCGACCGCCGTCGGCTCGAGCTCCTGCTCGTGCACCGGCTCACCGAGTGCGGCGGAAACGGCGAGCGCGCTCTCGTCGATGCCGAGGGCGGCGCGGCAGAGCTCTGCATCGTGGCCTCCGCCGAGACGCGCCGAGACCTTGGCGACGAGCGGTCCGGACGGGCCGAGCAGGAGCTGCGCGGTCACGGGGCCCTGTTCGATCCCGAGCGCGGCCGCCGCGGCGGCCGCGGTGTCCGACACCGCCTCCGCTTCGTCCGGCGCCAGATCGGCGGGCCAGAGGTGCGCCAGCGGGACGCCGAACGCAGGCGGCGGTGCGGGCACCGGGTCGGTGATCGTGAGCGGCACGATCCGGCCACCGAGCACGAACGCGGTGACGGTCACGGCGCGCAGGCCGGGCAGCTCCTCGACGAGGCAGTAGTCGCCGCGCGACTCGGCGAGCGCCCCGGCGGTCGCGGCCGCGAGCTCGTCCGCCGTCCGCGCCAGCCGCACAGCGCGCTCCCCGAGGCTGTTCGGTGCCTCGACGACGAGCGGGAAGCCGAGCTCGCCGGCGGCGGCGGCCGCCTCGCCCGGCGTGCGACATGCGATCGAACGCGGCTGCGCGAAGCCGGCGGCGGCGAGTCGCTCGCGCTGGCGAAGCTTCGAGACGGAGAGCGCCGCCGCCTCCGGTTGCAGCGGATGCGGGACGCCGAGGCGCTGTGCGACGCGCGACGCGATGCCAACCGCATGGTCGGTGCCCGCCGCGATGAGCCCGTCCACCTGCTCAGCCCGCGCGAGCCGGTCGATCGCAGGCTCGTCCTCGATGGAGACGATCGCCCGCCGGTCGGCGTACCGGAAGCCGGGTGCGGAGGGGTCGCGGTCGGCCGCAATGACGGTGAGCCCCCGCCGCCTGGCGGCGGCGAGCACTCCGAGTTGCGGCGGGCCGGCGCCGAGGACGAGCAAACGCACCGGCCCATTGTCGCGATGACCCCGGCTGTGGCAGCGGGCTAGGCGCGCCCGACCAAGACGATCGAAGGCCAGACGTGCACGAAGGCAACCTGCTTCTCGCCCGGGCCTTCGCCGAACGGGCCCCCGCCGAGATCGCAATCGCGGATCAGCTCCTGGAGGAACGTGTCCATGTCCTGGCGGCGGTTGAAGCGTGGCGCGCCAGGATTCTGCGCGACGGCGGGCCATGTCGCACCGCGCTCCGGATCGTGCCCGGGCCAGTCCTCGTAGGTCCCGGGCGTGAGATCCTCGATGATGTACAGACTGCCACGCGGCAGGCGTGGGAAGAGATATCGGAAAGACTCGAGCGTGAGCTCGGTGATGTGGCTTGCGTCGTCCACGACGACTCGCGTGTCCGGATGGCGCTCGAGAATCGCTCCCAACACGGCAGGATCGGTCTGCGAGCCGGTCGTAACCTCGAACTCAGGCGCACGTGTTGCCGCGAGCGGATCGAGGTCGAGGCCGATAACGGTGGCTCGGGGGAAGAACGCGTTCCACATGCGCAGGCTGTCGCCGCGAAACACGCCGAGCTCGAGGAGCGTAAAGCGGCGGAGTCGCCACGGGTCCAGATACTTGGCATAGACATCGGTGTACGGGATGCCGTTGTGGGTGTGCAGCGCATCCACCTTGTCGGTGCCGAAGATCTGTCCAAGCTTCGTGAGGCCGAACAGGAACGGCACCTTCGTCCCCGCCAGGATCGTGCGTCTGCGCAGCGCCGTCACGCTGCGCAGCATCGCACGACTGGCAGAGGCGCCTAAGAGCTCCTAAAGAAATGAAGGGACCCGTTCGGCGGTAGCGAAGTCGTCGGCACCTGTTGTCACGATCTGGGAGGCGTTGGTGATGTCTTTGCAGCCGTGGGAGGTGCCGGACGAGTTGTGGGTGCGGCTTGAGCCGCTGATCCCGAAGAAGCCGCGCCGGTTTCGCTATCCGGGTCGGCGGCCGCTCGATGACCGACGCGTGTTGTCGGGGATCTTGTTTGTGCTCTGCACCGGTGTCGGCTGGGAGCGGTTGCCGAAGGAGCTCGGTTGCGGGTCGGGGATGACCTGTTGGCGGCGGCTGCGCGACTGGCAAGAAGCCGGCGTGTGGAAGCGACTGCACGCGCTGCTGCTCGCGGAGCTGCAGGCGGCCGGGCAGATCGACTGGTCGCGGGCGGTCGTCGACGCGAGCTACATCCAAGCGAAAAAGGGGGCTCCGCGACCGGCCCGAGCCCGGTCGACCGCGGCCGCAGCGGCTCGAAGTACCACCTCCTAACCGACGGCAACGGGCTGCCGCTGGCCTGGACGTTGACCGGCGCTAACCGCAACGACGGCACGCAACTCTTGCGTTTGGTGGAGGCGATCCCGCCGGTACGCGGCCGACCGGGACCTCCGAAACGACGGCCCAAGCGTGTCGTCGCCGACCGCGGCTACGACCAGGAGCTCTACCGCCGCCAACTGCGCGCCATCGGCGTCACACCACTGATCGCACGCCGCAAGACCGAGCACGGCTCCGGACTCGGCAGCTGGCGCTGGGTCGTTGAACGCACCTTCGCCTGGCTGCACCAATTCCACCGACTCCACGTCCGCTACGAACGCAGCGAACAAACCCACCAAGCCCTCCTCGACCTCGCCTGCTGCCTGATCTGCTTCAGACGACTCCAACACTCATTGTGTTAGGACCTCTTAGGGCCTATCC
>Ga0307372_10012743_pt1 | contig 10955 bp, 12 predicted proteins | sample OX1MG_FD_202533 | JGI IMG/M metagenome (GOLD analysis project Ga0307372, IMG submission 202533) | Soil microbial communities from Risofladan, Vaasa, Finland - OX-1 | ecosystem: Environmental > Terrestrial > Soil > Coastal area > Acid sulfate soil | place: Finland: Risofladan, Vaasa | collected...
TAGCTAGCTAGCTAGCTATAGCTAAGTGACGGGGCCGCTCCCGAAGAGCGCCCTGGCAAACCAGGTGGGCTCGAAGGCGTAGAGGTCTCCAAGACCCTCGCCGAGGCCGATCAGCTTGGTGGGCACCCCCAGCTCGGACTCGATCGCCAGCACGGCGCCGCCCCTGCCGGTGCCGTCGAGCTTGGTAAGGACCAGGCCGGTCGGCTCCAGAGCCCGCTGGAAGATGCGCGCCTGGGAGAGGCTGTTCTGGCCGAGGCTGGCGTCCAAAACCAGCAGTGACTCGTGCGGCGCGCCGTCCAGCGCCCGGCCGGCGACGCGGGCCACCTTCTTCAACTCCTCGACCAGGTTGTGCTCGGTCTGAAGACGGCCCGCGGTGTCCACCAGGACCGTGTCGAAGCCGCGGGCTTGGGCCATCTGGATGGCGTCGAAGGCGACCGCCGCCGCGTCGCCGCCCTGCTTGCCGGCGAAGCACTCGACCCCCGCCCGATCTGCCCACGCTGTCATCTGCTCGATTCCCGCGGCCCGGAAGGTGTCGGCGGCGACGATTAGCGGCCGCCTCCCCGAGCCCTTGAGACCGTGGGCGAGCTTGGCCACGGTGGTCGTCTTGCCCGCGCCGTTGACCCCGTGGAAGAGCACCACCGAGGGGTTGGCGGCGAGGTTCAGGGCGCGCGGCGCCGGCGAGAGCAGGGCGACCACCTCCGCCTCAAGCGCCGCCTGCGCCTCCTCCAGCGTGCGCGGCCGGCGCGCGCGGACCGCGCCTGAGAGGCGGGACGCCACCTTGGGACCCACGTCGCCGGCGATTAGCAGCTCCTCGAGGGAATCGTGGAACTCCGCGCTGAGTGGGCTGCCGAGGGCTCTCAGTCCGTCCCGAAAGAGGCTCCGGGTCCGGCTGGCGACCCGGTCCCAGGCCCGCTGCTGCTCAGTGCTCACCCGGGCGGAGGGTTGCCCCAGCGATCCCAGTAGGCGACCTCGGTGACCGGCTTGCGGCGCGCCTCCGCCCAGCGGCCCAGCGGGTAGCCGACGGGTACCAGGCAGAAGGTGAGCTCCTGCTCGGGGATGCCGAGCAGCTGTTTCACCTCCTCTTCGTACTGCTGGTGGATGGTGGTGAGTGTGGTGCCGAGGCCGAGGGCCCGGGCGGCGAGCATCAAGTTCTGGACGCCCGGGTAGACCGACGCCTCGACGGTGCCCCGGCGGCCGCGAGCGGTGACCAGGACCAGGGCCGGCGACTCGCCCAGGTGGTCCGCCAGGTGCCAGGCCGATTTCAACATCCGTGCCGCCTGCTCGTCGGTCCGAGCGGCCTCTTCATAGTGCGCGAGGGCGACCTCGGCCGCCCGGCGGTAGATCTCGCCCAGCCGCTGCTTCACTTGGGGGGCGCGGATGACGATGAACCGGGCCCGCTCGTTACCGCCGCCCGCCGGGCCCCGGGTGGCGGCGTCGATGAGGATCTTCAGCTGACCGTCGGTGACCGGCCGCTCCGGGTCGAGCCGGCGCATAGCGCGGGTGGTCTTGATCGCTTCCAGAACATCCATGTCGGCTCTCCGAGAATGAAGGCTACGCGGAGGCGGCGCGGGAGCCAGCCTGGGGCTGGACGTCCCGCAGGCTGACCGAGACCAGGCTCGAGCGGCCGCTCTCGTCCAGATGGACGCCATAGAGCGCGTTGGCGCTGGCCATGGTCATGGGGTTGTGGGTGATCACCAGTAGCTGACGGCGGGTTCCGATCCGCTGCAGGAGGTCGCCGTAGCGGCCGACGTTGGCGTCGTCAAGGGCGGCGTCGACCTCGTCCAGGATCATGAACGGGCTCGGGTTGACCTCCTCCAGGGCGAGCACCAAAGCCAGGGCGGTCAGGGAGCGCTCGCCGCTCGACAGGAGGCTGATGTTCTGCAGCTTCTTGCGCGGCGGCTGCACCAGGATGTCGACGCCGCTCCTGGGGCCGTCCTCCCCGGGCAGGTGGGCGAGCGTAGCCTTGCCTCCCGCGGTCAGCTCGCTGAAGTACTCCTGGAAGCCCGCCGCGACCGCCCCGAAGACCGCCTCGTAGCGGCTGTCCTCCTCCTCCCGGAGCCGGTTGACGAGCTTTTCCAGGTCGAGCCTGGCCGCCTCGATGTCGGCCAGCTGCTCGGCCAGGTTGCCAAAGCGGGCGGACATCTCGGCGTGCTCGCTCTCCGCCAGCGGGTTGGTCGGCCCGATCTCCTCCAGCTGCCGCTCGAGCTGCCGCATCTCCTTCTCACGGGCCTTTCCGCCTGGCACCTCCTCAGGCGCCTGGCCCATCGGCATGCGGCCGCGGATTTCCTCCATGCGCGCTTCCAGCAGCTCGACCTCGCGGGCGATCAGCTCCAGGTTGCCCTCCAGCGTCCGGAATCGGAGCCGGGCGTCCACCCGAGCCTCCTCGAGCGCGACCAGCCGGCGAGCGACCTCGGCCAGCTCGGCCTCGCCGCCGGGCGACTCCGCCTCGGCCGCGGTCAGCCTGACCCGCGCGTCCGTGACCGCCCGATCGAGGCCGGGCAGGGCCTCCTGGGCCACCGAGAGCGCTGTCTGGGTCTCGTCGAGGCGTGCGCCGCGAGACCGGCGGGCGCCATCGATGGCGACCAGGTCAGCAGAGGTCGCCTCCAGCCGGCGGTCGAGGTCCGCCGTCCGATCGGCCCAGCGCAAACGCTCGACCTCCAGCCGGCGGCGGTCCGCCTCCACCTCGGCGCGAGCGCGCTCCTCGCCGGCGATCGCCAGGCGCAGGCGCTCGGCCTCCTCGGCGGTGGTCCGGGCTCCAGTTTCGAGGTCGCCTAGAGCGGCCTCCGCCTCGGCCTCGGCCTCGGCCGCGGCCGCGAGCTGGGCGAGGGTCTCTTCCAGCCGCCCTCGGCCGCCGGCGGCGGTGCGCAGGGTGGCGGCCTCGACCTCCGCCGTGCGAGCCTCAGCAGCCAGGGCGGCGGCGCGCGCCGCCAGGGGCTCGATCTCCGGGATCCTCTCCCCGATCGCGTGCCTGCGGCTCGCGAGCCGCACCCGCGGGTCGGGTCCGGAACGGCGCAGGAGGCCGTCCCGGTAGTCGCCGTCGAGGCTCACGCTGGGCTCGGGTCCCTTCCCCACGCTCACCCCACCTAGCAGCCGCCGGGCCAGCCACTCGTGGCCCGCAACGGCCCTGACGTGGTCGTGCAGCGAGCCTGGTAGCGGGTCTGGCCCAGGACCTGGAAGGATGACCGTGCGCTGGCTCTCGGCGTCTGACAGCGCCACGGCGGCATCCTCCTCCCCGTCGGCCACCCAGGCCTCCACCAGCTGTCCCAGCACCGCCGACAGCGCCGCCTCGTAGCCGGGCTTCGGGATGAGCACGTCGCCGACGCGCCTGCGCCCGGCCGCTCTGCCCGGCCAGATCGCCTCCAGACCCTCCAGCTCGGCCCGGATGCGGACCAACTCGGCGGCGGCCGACGCCGCGCGAACGGAGCTTTCGGAGAGGCCGCGAGCAGTTGCCTCCAGTTCGGGCAGTCTCTGCTCGGCCGGCAGCACGGCCGCCTCGAGGCGCGCCGCGGTCTCCTCCAGAAACTGGCGGCGCGTGCGTAGCGAGGCGAGCGAGGAGAGGGCCTGGGCGAGCTCGCGACGGGCATTCTCAGCCGCGGTGGCAGCCTGGCGGGCGGCGCCCGGGTCGGCGCTCGCGGGCAGCTCGGGGTCGGTGGGGACCCCGGCCAGCATCGCCTCAGCCGACGCCAGCTCCTGTGCCAGCTGCCCGCGGACGGCGACCACCGAGGCGGTCCGGCCGTCGAGGTCGGCTAGCTCGGACTGCAGGCCGACCGCGGTCTCGCCGAGGTTGGCCAACCGCTCGCGGGCCATCGCCAGCTCGTGCTCGGCGGCCGAGAGCTCCAGCCGGAGCGCTCCCAGCGCTTGCTGGCGGGCCAACCGCCGGTCCTGGGCGCTCTCCATCTCGGCCCGGCCGGCGCGGAACTCCGACTCGGCCTTCTCGGTCTGCGCGCGGGCTTCCTCCAGCCGTTTCTCCAGTGACTGACGCTGCGAGCTCGCCCGGCGGTGCGCGTCGCGCGCCTCGCGCCACTCCTCCCAGACGATCGACCCCCGCAGCACCTGGAGCCGGGACTCCGCGAGCTCGGCCTCCTTCGCCCTGGTGACCTGCTCGGAGAGTGCGACCAACCGCGGCTCGATCTCCTGGCGCACGTCCTCCAGGCGGAGCAGATTCTGGGCCAGCTCGTTCATCTTGGCGGCGGCCTCCCGGCGCTGCTGCTTCACCGCCCTCACCTGGGCGGCCTCCTCGACCAGTTCGCGGCGCTGCTCGGGAGTGGCGCTGATCAGCGCCTCGATGTCGCCCTGGTTGACGATCGAGTAGCCATCGGTGGTGAGCCCGGTCGAGGCCAGGATGCGCATCAGGTCCCGGCGCCGGACCCGGGTGCCGTTCAGGAAGTAGTCGCTCGATCCGCCCCGCTCGACCCGGCGGCGAATCTCGACCTCCTCAAAATCGACGGGCAGGCGCCCCTCGCGGTTGTCGAGGACGATCGCGACTTCGGCGCTTGGCGCGCGCGGGCTGCGCTCGCCGCCGGCGTAGATGACCTCCTCCATGGTGCGGCCACGGATGTCCCGGGCCTGGGTCTCGCCCAAGACCCATTTGAAGGCGTCGACGATGTTGCTCTTGCCCGAGCCGTTGGGCCCGACGATGCCCACCATGCCGCCGTCGAAGCGGATCTCGGTGCGCCGGGCAAAGGTCTTGAAGCCGTTCAGGTGGATAGCGCGCAGGTACACGACTTTGGGCGGGAGGTTACCAGATGTTGGGGCGGTCAGGGTCGCCGGGCCCTGCGGGTTGCGGGACTCAAGCCCCACTACCCCTGTCCCCGAGGGAGCGGCCGGCAATCGTGAGAGCGATCTCTTCGGCATCTCTTCGGATCTGGCGGAGAAGCCCGCCGGGAAAGTTGCGGTAGCCACAAAAGTACAGGCCGGGCGCCCCCGAGGCGGTCTTGTCGGCGTTCACCGCCGGCTGGCCGTTGTCCCGGAGGACGCCCAGGTGGCCGACTAGTGGCTCCAGGGCGCGGCTGAACCCGGTGGCCGCGATCACGACGTCCACGGCCAGGCGGCGTCCGCCCTTCAGCAGGACATGGCCGACGTCAAAACCCTCCACCGCGCCGACGACCTCGATCCGGCGCTGCTTCAGGGGGTCTAGGAAGCCGACGTCGATGAGCGGGATCTGCGCGTCCTGGAAGATCCGGCTGAAGGCGCCCCTGGCGGGCAGGTCCAACCCGTAGGGACGGAGGTCGCAGGGCGACCTTCTGAAGAAGGAGGCTGATGGAATCGACGGCGCGCGCCGGAAGGCCCCCGAGGAGGATGCCGAGCACCTGCGTCGGGATGCCGAGGAACTCGCGGCGCTGGATGTTCGGCGGAGTTCGGATGGAGATCAACACCTCGCTGGCGCCACCGTCCACCAGGTCGGCTGCGATCTCGGCCCCCGAGTTGCCGGAACCCACCACCAGCACCTGCTTTCCCGTGAAGGGTCCCGGGTTGCGGTAGCGGCTGGAGTGAATGACCTGGCCCTCGAAGTCCTTCCGCCCCGGCCAGGCGGGCAAGATCGGGGAGCGGTTGTAGCCGGTCGCGATGACCACCGCCACTGCGGCCCTGTCTCCGCCGCTGGTCCGCAGCAGCCAGCCCCGGTCGCGCCGATCGACGCGAGTCACCTCAATGCCGGTCTCGACCTCAAGGGCCTGCTCGCGGGCGTAGTCCTCCAGGTAGCGGAGGAGGTCCCCACGGGCGACCCACCTCCCCATTTCGCGGGGTATCGGGCGGCCGGGCAGGGCGGAGAGGGAGCGGACGGTGTGGAGGTGAAGCCTGTCGTAGTGGTTTCGCCAGCTCGTCCCGACGCTCGAGCCAGCCTCGAGGACCCTGCTTCCGATCCCCCTCTGGTGGAGCGCTCCCGCCGTGGCGAGCCCGGCCGGACCGCCGCCGACGACGGCGACTCCGATCGCCTTGCCCGGGCTCAGGCCACTCCCAGCTGCGCCAGCGCGTCCCGGGCCGACTCCTGCTCGGCGGCCTGCTTGGTGCCACCGTTGCCCTTGCCGAGCGGCTCGCTGCCGGCGTAGACGACGGCCAGGTACTCACGCCGGTGGCCGGGACCCTGGCTGGCGACGATGTCGTAGTAGGGCGTCGTCCCGTAGCGCTCCTGGACCACCTGCTGGAGGCGCCCCTTGAAGTTCTCGTCCTGGACTGGCGCCGGCAGAGCCCGGAAGCGGCCGAGGTAGAAGTGGTAGGCGGCGTCATAGCCGGCGTCGAGGAAGATCGCGCCCAGCGTGGCCTCGAACGCGTTGGCCAGGAGAGAGCGCTGGCCCCGTCCGCCGGTGCGGGCCACCCCCTTCCCCAGGAAGAGGTGGGCTCCGAGGTCCAGCTCGGCGGAGAGCGAGGCGAGGGTGTTGGTGTTGACCATCGCCGATCGGGTCTGGGTCAGCTCCCCCTCATGGGCGGAGGGGCGAATCTTGTAGAGGTACTCGGCCGTGATCAGCTGGAGCACGGCGTCGCCGAGGTACTCGAGGCGCTCGTTGTCACGGCGCCCCAGTGACGGGTACTCGTTGGCGTAGGAGCTGTGGGTCATCGCCTCCTCCAGCAGGCTGGGGTCTCGGAAGGCGATTCCGATCTTATGCTCTAGCTCCCGGAGATCGCTGAGAGGGACAGGGGCCGAGGTGGCCTTCAGGAAGACTTCTCCGTGATGTACTCCCAGGCCTGGCCGACGGTGGTGATCTTCTCCGCGTCCTCGTCGGGGATTTCGAGGCCGGTGTTCTCCTCGAACGCGTAGATAAGCTCGACCAGGTCGAGCGAGTCCGCGTTCAGGTCCTCCTGGAATGACGCGTCCATCGTCACCTGCTCGGGCTCGCAGCCGAGGCGCTCGACCACGATGTTCTTAAAGTCGTCAAAACTGATCTTCTGGCTTTCCAAGCTACCGCCTCCAATGGAGCGTCAAATCGCTCGTTACTCTAACAGTCCGGCGAGTTCCGAGATCGCCGCCGGGGCGCCTGCGGCGTGGGCTCCAGCACCCGGCGCCAGCTCCTTCATCATGCCTCTCAGCGCCCGCCCGGGGCCGACCTCGAGGAAGTCTGTCACGCCCAGCTCCGAGAGCGAGCGTACACACTCCGACCACCGCACCGGGGACTTCAGCTGGCGCTCCAGGACGTCCGGGAAGTCGGGTCCCGAGGGATAGGGTGAACCGGTCAGGTTGGCCGCCACCGGGATCGCGGGCTCCGACCAGTCGAGGGGGTCGAGGACCTCCCGGAGTCGCCTCGCCGCGGGCTCGACGAAGGGCGTGTGAAAGGCCGCGCTCACGTTGAGCCGGATGACCCTGCGGGCGCCTGCGGCGGTCAGCGCGCGCTCCGCCTCGCCGAGGCCGGCCAGGCTGCCGCCGATCACCGTCTGGGTCGGCGTGTTGTAGTTGGCCGGCCAGCAGCTCTCGATGCCGGCGAGGGCTTCGGTGACCGCCTCCGGCGCCAGGCCGAGCACGGCTGCCATGGAGGTCTCCCCGGCGGGGACCGCCTCGGCCATCGCCCGACCACGCTGGATGACCGCGGAGATCGTCTCCTCGGGACTGAGGGCGCCAGCGCAGCAGAGTCCCGCGTACTCGCCGACCGAGTGGCCGGCAGCGGCCGCGGGCTCGAGGCCGGCCCGGCGCAGGAGGAGGGTCATGCCGATGCCCACAAAACAGAGGGCGGGTTGGGCGTTCTGGGTGAGGCGAAGCTCCTCCTCCTGGGCATCCACCAGCAGGTGGCGGAGGTCAACCTCGGCGCTGCAGCGCTCGCTGAGAGCCGCGATCTCGGGATCGGCGAGGAGCTCGGCGCCCATGCCGGGCGCCTGTGATCCCTGGCCCGGAAAGAGAAAACCGAGCCTGCGAGGTGCGCTCAGTCTGTCTTGAGAACCTCGCGGCCGGCGTAGTGACCGCAGTTGGGGCAGATCGTGTGCTGCAGGCGCGGATGCTTGCACTGCGGGCAGGGCTGCAGGTTCGGCAGGTGCAGGGCCAGGTGCGAGCGGCGACGGCCCTTGCGTCCCTTCGACAGCTTTACCTTCGGCAGTCCCATGGCGAAGGTAAGAGTTTACCGGAATCGAAGGGCTCTAGCCCTCTTCGACGTCCTCGTCGCCCCGGTTGTCCCGGCCGTCCCGGCCGTCCCGGCCGCCAGCGACAGCGGCAGGCGCCGTCTCGTGGCCTCCGCCGCTGGGCTGGAGTGCCTCCACCCCGCGCTTCACCGTGGCGAGGGTGCGGCCGAGGTGGGCCTCCAGTTGCTGGAGCTGCTCGAGGGCGTAACCCTCCGCCTCGCGGACGATCTGCTCGGCTCGGTTCTGGGCGTCTCGAACGACCTGCTGGGCCTGTCGCTCGGCGCGGCGGAGCACCTCCTGCTCGGAGACGATCGCCTCCGCTTTCTCGTTGGCACGGGAGACAATCCGGCCCGCTTCGCTGTGTGCCTCGGCGATCAGCCGCTGCTGCTCGGACACCGTCCAGTTGGCCTGCTTGATCTCCTCCGGGAGGTTGAAGCGGAGCTGGTCGACGATGTCCATTACGTCGTCCTCGTTCAGCGTCACGCTGGCGGTGAAGGGGATTCGCCGAGCCTCGTGGACCAGGCTCTCCAACCGATCGAGCAGCTCGTCGACCTTTATTTGAACTTCTCCTTGAGACGCTGGGCGACGGCCGGAGGGACGAAATCGCCGACGTCCCGTCCGTAGCTAGCGATGTCTTTGATGGTACTGGAGCTCACGAATATGTGAGCGAAGCTTGACATCAGAAAAATCGTCTGCAGGTCGGGCGCCAGCTTGCGGTTCATGAGCGCGAGCTGGAGCTCAGTGTCGAAGTCGGAGTAGGAGCGAAGGCCCCGGACGAGGGTGCCGGCGCCGATCTCGCGCGCATAGTCGACCGTCAACCCGTGGAAGGAGCTGACCTCGACGTTATCACGGTCCTTCAGCGTCTCGCGGATCATCTCGAGCCGCTCCTCCTCGCTGAAGAGGGGGCTCTTGGCGGGATTCTTCAGGACCCCGACGACCACCTTGTCGAAGATCAGACGGGCGCGCTCGAGGACATCGAGATGGCCGTTGGTGAAGGGGTCGAAGGTGGCCGGGTAGAGGGCCAGCTTGCTGGAGGCTCGACTCATCTGGGCGCGAGGATTGTAAGGCGGCTGGCGCCATAGGCCCGGTCGCGGCGGACCTCGAGCCGGAGCAGCGGCGGCAGCTCCTCGCGCGTCGCCCACTCCAGCACCACGGTTCCAGTGGCGGCCGCGTCGAGGGCTGCCATGAGCTCAGGCAGCAGCGGGTCACGGTAAGGGGGATCGGCGAAGACGACATCCGCCCTGCCCACCTCTGCCGGGTGCAGCTCGACCCAGCGGGTGGCGTCGGCCTGGACCACCCGCGAGCGGTCCGCCAGTCCGAGCTCGGCGAGATTGCGCTTCAGCACCGCGATGACCCTGTGGTCGGACTCGACGAAGGTCGCGGCGACCGCTCCGCGGCTCATGGCCTCGATACCGAGCGCGCCGGACCCGGCGAAGAGATCGATGACGCGGGTGCCCTCGAGCCGGGCGGCGAGGACGTTGAAGACCGCCTCCTTGACTACGCCCTGGCTCGGCCGCACACCCCTGGGGGTGAGCAGCCTCCTACCGCCGAGCTCGCCTCCATGGACGCGGAGCCTCGCCTTCAATTTGAAGGACAGCGGACACGAAGGCGGCCATCGTCGCGGACCTCCCCGATCTCGATCGCGGCCGGAACCGCCGCCTGGAAACGGCCCGCCGCTGCCGCCGGGATCGCCACCAGCAGGCCGCCCGAGGTCTGGGCGTCGCTCAGCAGCAGCTGCTCGACGGGGTCGAGGCCGCCCCAGTCGACCTCCGCCGCCAGGCTCGCATGGTTGCGCCTGGTGCCATCCGGGAAGAGGTCCCGGGCGGCAAGCTCGCGCACGCCATCCAAATAGGGAACTGCACCGGCGTCGATGACGGCGCCCGCGCCGAGATTGCGCAGGTGGCCGAGAAGCCCGAACCCAGTCACGTCGGTAGCCGCCGACGCGCCGACCTCCACCATGGCCGCGGACGCCTCCCGGTTGAGTGCGCTCATGCTGGCGATCGCTGCCGCGGCGACGGGCTCCGGGCAGAGCCCGCGCTTGATCGCGGTGGTGATGATCCCCGTGCCCAGCGGCTTAGTCAGGAAGAGCAGGTCGCCCGGGCGAGCGCCCCGATTGCTGATCACCCGGTCGGGATGGACCTCGCCCGTCACGGCATAGCCGAACTTGGGCTCGGCGTCGTCGATGGAGTGGCCGCCGACCACCGGCACCCCGGCCTCGGCCATCTTGGCGGCTCCCCCGGCGACGATCTCGGCCAGCATCCCGGTCTCCAGGAGGTCGCGCGGGAAGCCGACGATGCTGAGCGCGAAGAGAGGCGCGGCCCCCATTGCGTAGACATCGCTGAGCGAGTTGGCGGCGGTTATCGCTCCGTAAGCGCGGGGATCGTCGACGATGGGCGTGAAGAAGTCGACCGTGGCGACCAGCGCCCGGTCGGGAGCGATCCGGAACACCGCTGCGTCATCCCCGGTCCTAGCACCGACCAGCACCCGTGGGTCCGTCAGTGGTGGGAGCGCCTGGAGGACCTGCCCAAGCTCCACCGGGCTGAGCTTGCAGGCTCAACCAGCCCCGTGGCTGTACTCCGTGAGCCTTATCGCATCGCGAGCCGACATGGCTGAAGGGTACGTGTGCGACCGACAGTTATCCGCTAAAGGCCAGCATCGGCGGGATCGTCAGCAGCCACCCGTCGTCCTGTTTGGCCAGCTGCCATCCTCCCTCGTGGGCATCAAGCGGTGGCGGTGATAGAGGAGAGCAAGGTTGTCAAGGTCACTTGTTCCGCCCCTCGCCCAGTGCGTAATGCGGTGGGCGTTCGTCCTGCTCGCTGGCCTGTCGCAGCCGGGGAAGGGCAGCACTAGTCTAGCCTCTCGCGTGCAGCGCTCTCGTCCGGGAACCGTTGACGATTCGCTTGGTGCGGCCGACG
>Ga0307372_10012745_pt1 | contig 10955 bp, 11 predicted proteins | sample OX1MG_FD_202533 | JGI IMG/M metagenome (GOLD analysis project Ga0307372, IMG submission 202533) | Soil microbial communities from Risofladan, Vaasa, Finland - OX-1 | ecosystem: Environmental > Terrestrial > Soil > Coastal area > Acid sulfate soil | place: Finland: Risofladan, Vaasa | collected...
GGTGGACCTCCGGCCCCGACCACCCGGCGGGCCCGCATGACCCGATGGGTCGTGGCCATCATGGGCGGCAACGGACGCAAGGGTCGCTGGCGCACCGGCTCGCACGTGACCGCGGTCGCCATCATGGGCGGCTGCGAGATCGACTTCCGCCAGGCCGAGTTCGAAAGCGACGAGATCGTGGTCACGGCCGTCTCGGTGATGGGCGGGATAAGCATCATCGTGCCCGAGGGCATCGCGGTGGAGATGACCGGCTTTCCTCTGATGGGGGGCAAGAACCTCAAGGTCGCTGACGTCCCGGTCATACCCGGCTCACCCCGCATCGTGGTCCGGGCCTTCCCGGTCATGGGCGGCGTCGACGTCCGCTCCCGGCCCATCCGCACTCCCAAGGAGACCCGGGCCGCCCTCAAGAAGACGGCCACCAGCCTGCTCCGGGAGATGGCGGCCGGGGAGGCCCCCGCCGCCGCCCTGCCCGCGGCCGGGGCCGAGCTGCGCGATGCGGTGCTGCGCCAGGTCAACGACCGGGTGGCCAGAGAGCTGGAGAAGGCCGAGCGCCGTAACCAGCGCCGGGGCATCGGCCCGGAACGCGACCGGGGCCACCTCCATGATCGGCACCTCCGGGACCAGCCGCTGCGGGCCGGGCCCCGATTCGGGCCCGGGCCCGATCTGCGCACGGGGCCGGATGGGAAGGGGGAGAACTTTGCCGGGGTGTGGGTGCCGGGCATAGGGACCTACGGGCTGCGCTGGGGCATGGAACTGGAACAAGGCGAGGAGAAGACCCTCCCGGACGAGACGGAGCTGTCCTCTGTCCCGGCCGCTCCGGACGGAACTGTCACCATCCTGTTCTCCGACCTGTGCGGGTACACGGAGATGACCGAGCGCCTGGGCGACCGCGCCACCCATGAGCTGCTCAAGTCCTACCAGCAGATCGTGCGCGGCCAGCTGGCCGCCTACGACGGCTACGAGGTGAAGGTCCAGGGTGACGGTTTCATGGTCGCCTTTGCCGGGGCGTCGCGGGCCCTGCGTTGCGCCATCGCCATCCAGCGGGCCACCGATGACTGGTGCAAGGAGCACTCGGAACCCATCCGCATCCACCAGGGCCTGCACACAGGCGAGACCGTGCGCGAGAACGGGGACTTCCTGGGCCGCACCGTCATCCTGGCCAGCCGTATCACCGGGGAGGCCACCGAGTCGGAGATCCTGGTCTCCTCCCTCCTCAAGGAGCTGGCCGGGGCCACCGGTGAGTTCCGCTTCGGGGAGTCCCGGGACGTGACCCTCAAGGGCGTCACCGTCGCCCATACCGTCTATCCGGTCGAGTGGCGGGCCCACAGCGCGGCGTGACGCCCGGGCCCGAGGCGTGACCCCGCTCTCTTTGACAAGCGACCGGCACCGTTGAGCCAGGCCGCCGTCATCCTGGCCGCCGGAGGAGCCAGCCGGTTCACCGGGCCCGGCCACAAGCTCCTGGCCGACTGGAGGGGGAAGCCCCTGGTGACCTGGGCGGTGGCCAACGCCCTCACCGCCGGTCTGGACGAGACGGTGGTGATCAGCGGGGCCGTCGATCTGAGCGAGGTCCTGCCCGAGGAGGTGACCCTGATCGAGAACCATGCCTGGTCCTCGGGCCAGGCCTCCTCCCTGCAGGTGGCGGTCGCCTGGGCCCGCCACCAGGGACATGCCGCCATCGTGGTCGGCTTGGCCGACCAGCCCCTGGTCCCACCCGAAGCCTGGCGGTTGGTGGCGGGCGAGCGGTCCAAGCCGATCGCCTCCGCCACCTTCGACGGCCGGCGCCGCCCGCCGGTTCGCCTGGAGGAATCGGTGTGGGGGCTCCTGCCGGTGGCGGGGGACGAAGGCGCCCGGGGGTTGATGTCGGCGCGGCCGGATCTGGTGGTGGAGGTAGCGTGCCCGGGCCAACCGGCCGACGTAGACACGGTGGAGGATCTGTCCCGATGGAGTTGACCAATGAGTTCCGAGTGTCGGTCCCGGTGGACCAGGCCTGGGCCGTACTCACCGACCTGGAGCGGATCGCTCCGTGCATGCCCGGGGCGCAACTCCAGGAGGTCGAGGGCGATGAGTACCGGGGCATCGTCAAGATCAAGGTCGGGCCCATCACCGCTCAGTACAAGGGCAAGGCCAGCTTCGAGGAACTGGACAACTCATCCCACCGGGCGGTGTTGCGGGCCGAGGGCCGTGACACGCGGGGCCAGGGCAACGCCTCGGCCACGGTCAAGGCCGAGCTGACCCAGGACGGCGACGGGACGGCGGTCCGGATCACCACCGACCTGGCCGTGACGGGCAAGGTGGCCCAGTTCGGCCGGGGCGTCCTGGCCGACGTCAGCGCCAAGCTGCTGGCCCAGTTCGTGGCCCGGCTGGAGGCCGACGTGCTCATCGGGGCCGAGCCGGCTGTCTCGGCCGAGCCGGCTGCGTCGGCGGCGTCGGCACCGCCCGTCGCGCCCACGGCGCCCCCGCCCGTGGCAGCCGCTGGACCCCGGACAATCCACTCCGCCCCGGCCGAACCGGTCAATCTGCTGGAGGCGGCCGGAGGGTCGGTGACCAAGCGCCTGGTGCCGGTCGGCCTCGGGCTCATGGTCCTGCTCATTCTCTGGCGCGTTCTGCGGCGGGGATGAGTCACCGGAGCGCATGACCTCGGCGCGGCTGGAACTCCGGCCCGGATGACAGAGACATCCGAGCCGGTGCATTCCAGAATGACGGAGTTGCTGGGCCGGCCGCCTGCGGTGGATTACCGGGTGGTGGTGGCCGACGCCGACGGATCGCCCGTGGTCATCCGCAACGAACCTCTCACCCACGATGGGCGCCCGATGCCCACCCGCTACTGGCTGGTCGGGGCGGCTGAGCGCGCCGCCGTGAGCCGGCTCGAGTCCGACGGCGGGGTCAGGCGGGCCGAATCGGAAGTGGATCCCCTCGCGCTGGAAGACGCCCACCGGCGCTACGCCGCCGAAAGAGACGTCGCCCTCCCGCCGGGCTGGGATGGACCAAAGCCCTCCGGGGGAGTAGGCGGCACCCGGCGGGGCGTCAAGTGCCTGCACGCCCACTACGCCTGGTACCTGGCCGGGGGGGATGATCCGGTGGGCCGGTGGGTGGCCGACCACCTGGGCGGCTGGCCCGAACCAGGCGGGCCATGACCGGTGCGGTGGCCGCCATCGACTGCGGCACCAACTCCACCCGTCTGCTGATCGTGGATGGGTCCGGAGCGACCGTCGACCGCCGCATGCTCATCACCCGGATGGGTGACGGCGTCGACCGGAGTCACCGGCTCTCGCCCGACGCCATCGATCGGACCCTGGCCGCCCTGAGCGAATACGGCCAGGCGATGCAGGCACAGGGGGTGGGACGGCGCCGGGCGGTGGCCACCTCGGCGGCGCGAGACGCCGAGAACCGCGAGGAGTTCTTTGCCGGGGCCGAGCAGGTCATCGGTGTGCGCCCGGAGCTGCTCTCCGGCCAGGAGGAAGGCGCCCTGTCCTACGCCGGCGCCACCCGGGAGCTCGACCCCTCCGCCGGGCCGTACCTGGTCCTCGACATCGGGGGCGGCTCCACCGAGTTGGTGCTCGGTGAGCGAGCCGTCTCCCTCGACGTGGGCTGCGTCCGGCTGTCGGAGCGTTTCTTCCACGCTGATCCTCCTCGTGCCGATCAGCTGAAGGCGGCCAGGGAGCAGACCGGGGGGCTGCTGGAGACGGCCCGGGCCCGCCTCGGTGATCCTGGACGGGGCCGCCGGCTCATCGGGTTGGCCGGCACGGTGAGCACGGCGGCCATGATCGACGCCGGCATCGTCATCTATCGCCGGGAAGAGGTCCACCACCGGGTCCTGCGCCGGGAGGCGGTGAGGCGCATCCTGGCGTCCCTGGCCGGCATGGACCATGACCAGCGGGCCGCCATCCCCGGCCTGGAGCCGGGACGGGTCGATGTGATCCTGGGGGGCCTGCTCATCCTCCTCACCGTCATGGAGGGCTTCGACTTCGAAGACTGCCTGGTCTCGGAGTCCGACATCCTCGACGGCATCGCGGCCGGCTTGCGGACTTCCTAGGTACGCGCCGTCACCAACGCCGTCCCGAACCGCCGGCCCGACCGCGGTGCGGAGCGGCCGTTAGGCTCGCTGCGTGGTGGTTAGCGACAGGATCCTGATGGGCCCGGGGCCCTCGAACATCTATCCCGAAGTGGCCATGGCCCTCCAGCGCCCCCTGCTCGGGCACCTGGATCCGGACTTCCTCGAGATCCTGGATCAGACCTGCCAGAGACTGCGGGAGGTATTCGGTACGGTCAACGCCGCCACGCTGCCGCTGTCGGGCACCGGCTCGGCCGGCATGGAGGCAGCCTTCGTCAACTTCCTCGCCCCGGGCGATGCCGTGGTGGTCGGGGTCAACGGTCTGTTCGGTGAGCGCATGTGTGATGTGGCCGCCCGTTGCGGAGCCGAGGTGGTCCGGGTCGACGCCGAATGGGGCCGCCCAATTGACGTCGACCAGGTGCTATCGGCCCATCCCTCCCCGAAGGTCATAGCGGCCGTGCACGCCGAGACCTCCACCGGTGTGCGCAACGACATCGCCGGCCTGGCCGCGGGCAAGGGCGAGGCCCTGCTGCTCGCCGACTGTGTCACCTCGCTGGGCGGAATCGACGTGACACTGGATGCGTGGGGCGTCGATATCGCCTACGCCGGAACTCAGAAATGCCTCGGCGTGCCGCCCGGGCTGGCGCCCTTCACGGCCTCTCCCAGGGCAATGGAAGGAAGGGTCGAGCGCCCCCAGTCGTGGTACCTCGATCTCGGGATGCTGGCCGCCTACACCGGTCCCACTTCGGGACAGACCGCCCGCCGGTATCACCACACCGCCCCCGTCACCATGATCGCGGCTCTCCATGCCGGCCTCGGCGCCATCCTGGACGAAGGCCTGCAGGCGGCCATCGACCGGCACCAGAAGTGCGGCGCGGCTCTGCAGGAGGGCCTGACCAAGCTGGGCTTCGAGCTGTTCGCGGCCGATGGTCACCGGCTGCCCGAGTTGACCACCGTCACCTGGCCCGAACACCTGCTGCCGGAGGGCCTGGATGAGGCCGGGGTGCGCGGCCTGCTGTTGAACGAGTACGGGATCGAGATCGGGGGAGGAGTGGGCGAGTGGGCCGGGCGCATGTGGCGGATCGGCTGCATGGGCCACACGGCCCGGCCTCGCAACGTGGCCATGCTCATCGGCGCTCTCTCCGACATCCTGGGCCGTTGAACCCCAGTCCGAGACTCCAGGGCCGGCGGATCGGGCTCCGGCCGCTGATGGCCGAGGATTTCCCGTCCTGGGCGGCCGTGCGTCAGAACAATGAGGACTGGCTCACGCCTTGGGAGCCCCGACCGATGGTCGGACGCCCGGACGTGACCAACGACCAGCGGGCCTTTGCCGCCCGGTGCGGGGCCCGGGCCCGGGAGGCCCAGCTGGGCACCGGCTACGGGTTCGGCATTTTCCTCGATGACCACCTCATAGGCGAGGTAAATCTCTCCTCCATCCGCCGGGGTGCGCTGCAGTCCGGGGACATCGGTTATTGGATCGACCGGGACCACGCCGGCCAGGGGTACATGCCCGAATCGGTCGTCACCGTCCTGGCTTTCGCCTTCGAGGATCTGGCCCTTCACCGGGTGGAGATCGACATCATCCCCCGCAATCAGCGCAGCCGGCGGGTGGTGGAGAAGCTCGACCTACGCATGGAGGGACTGGCTGAGCGGCTGGTCGAGATCAACGGGGTGTGGGAGGACCACCTCCGCTACGCCATCACCTTGGAGGAGTGGGCCCGGCGGGGGTCCCAGCTGCGCAAGGACTGGCTGTCCTAGTCCGGGCCGCGCCCCCCGGCGTGATCACGGCCTCCCCGATCCGGCGATAGGAACTGGCGAATTCTGGGAACATCGGTGCCGTGACCGTCCCTGATCGGATCCTGGCCGGCCGCTACCGGCTGGGCGAGCTACTGGGCCGCGGCGGTATGGCCGAGGTACGGGCCGCCCGGGACGAGCGCCTGGACCGCGACGTGGCGGTCAAGATCCTCCGGCCTGAACTGGCCGCCGATCCTCTCGTCCGCCAGCGGTTCGAGTCCGAGGCCCGGACCTCGGCCCGGCTGTCCCATCCCAACGTGGTCAACGTGTTCGACGCCGGATCGGACGATGAATCGGTCTACATGGTCATGGAGCGCCTTCCCGGTGAGACTCTGGATGACGAGGTGGCGGTCGGGCCCATGGCCGCGGATCGGGTGGTCTCGGTGGGCGCTCAGGTCCTCGACGCCCTGGCCGCCGCCCACGCCGCCGGGGTCGTCCATCGGGACATCAAGCCGGGCAACGTGCTGACCTGTCCCGGCGGGATGGTGAAAGTGGCCGATTTCGGGATCGCCACCGTCCTCGGAGCAGCGTCGGTCACGGCCACCGGTCTCATCGTCGGCACCCCCACCTACTTGGCCCCCGAGAGAGCGGATGGTCAGCCGGCCAGCCACCGCAGCGATATCTATTCGGTGGGGGCCGTTCTCTACACCTGTCTGACCGGCCGCCGGCCCTTCGAGGCCGACAGCGCCGTCGCCCTCATGGTCGTGATACAGAACCGCGACCCGACTCCCATCCGGGAACTGCGCCCCGAGGTGCCCGCCGGCCTGGCCGCGGTGGTGGCCCGGGCCATGGCCAAGGACCCGGCCCAGCGCTTCGGCTCGGCGGCCGAGATGAGGGCGGCGCTGCTGGGGACGGAGCCCGAAGCCTTTGACATGAGGACCACCGGGGTCATGGCCCCGCTCGATGCCACCTCGGTCATGGCCGCGGCCGGCTCGGCCGGGGTGGCCGGGATCGGCGCTGCCGGAGCCACCGGCGTGATCAGTTCCGCATCGCCGCGGCCTCTGGTCCGAGAGGGGCGGGGCTGGCGGCGGGCGAGCATCCTGCTGGTCGGAGCGGCGGTCATCATCGTCCTGGCCGCGGTGGGTTCAGGTTTGGTCCACGGAGGCGGCGCCACGACGCCGGGCGCCACCACGACCACCACCAATCCCAAGGCGGCATCGACCTCGACCACCGCGTCGACATCCACCTCCACCTCCACCTCCTCCACCACCACCACCTCGGGACCATCGACAACTACGTCGACCACCAGTGGCGCAACTTCGGTAACGGTGACCGTTCCCACCAGCACATTCTCCCCGTCGACCACCCAGGCCCCGGCCACCACCGCGCCCGCGGCCAACGGTTCCTCCGGCTGACCGCTGACCCGCTGACGACCCGGCGTCTTGTGAGGGGTGGTTACTCCGAGCGGGAGGCGTCCCCACTGACCCGTTGGCGGACGACCGCCAACCGCTCGGCGAAGAACGGCTGGCCCAGGGACCAGAGCTGTGCCTCCAACTCGGCGTCGACGGCCGCGTCGTGATCGTCCAGCCCGGCCACCAGTCCCATGGTGGCCTTGATCCGTACGGCCAGATCCCGGGGGCCGGAGGCGGCCCGGGCGGCCAGGGCGACGGACTCGGCCAGCAGGTCGGCGTCATCGACGCAGGACCAGACCAGGCCCCGCTCGGCGGCGGCGGCGGCGTCCAGCACCGCTCCGAAGAGGACCATGGCCGCGGCCGTCTGAAGCCCGACCAGTCGCTGGAGCATCCAGGTATGGCCCCCGCCGGGATGGAGGCCCAGCTCCAGAAAACGGGTGTCGAAGCGCGCCGACCGCCCGGCCAGACGAATGTCACAGGCCAGGGCCAGGTTCATACCGGCGCCGACGGCGGCCCCGTTGACGGCGGCCACGGTCGGCAGGGGCGAGCGGCTGAAGCGGAGGAAGGCCTCGTAGATCGAACGCATGCCCGTGCCGCGCTCGGCGGCGGGCTGGGCCCCCCGAGCCGCCTCACCGGCGCGGCCCAGGTTCCCCAGGTTGGCCCCGGCGCAGAATGCCCTACCGGCTCCGGTCACCACGATGGCTCCCACCGACTGGTCGGCTTCCACCCGGTCGAGAATGGCCACCAGGGCATCGACCATCTCCTCGGAAAGCATGTTCCGCTTGTCCGGGTCGTTGAGGGTGATCAGGGCGACCCCGGCGGCCCGGGGTGGAGCATCGGCGGCAGGCGGCGTGATGTCGAGGGTGACGATTTCCATGTTCAACTCTCCACGGGACGGCGGACCACGGCCGCCGACCGGCGGAAGAAGTTCTCGACGTCGCGTTCGTAGGTATAGGACGGCCGGCTGGCTCCGACCGATCGGCGCAACCGACGGGCCTGGGCAAAGGAGTCGATGGCTCCGGCCGAGGTCCAGCGGTAACGGAAGCCGGCCGCCTTCAGCTTGCGGTTGTCTATGCCCCGACCGTAGCGCAGCAGGTCGAGCAGCTCCGGGGGCAGGTCGGTCAGGCCCAGCGAGCTGAGGGCGCCGGCGGTCAGGCCGGTGAGGATGGGCGGAAGCATGGGCACCAGGCGCACACCGCAGATGTGGGCCACCTCACTCCATGGGATGCGGCCATCCCCGGCCACGTTGTAGACACCCTGCAGCTGGCGGTCGAAGGCGAAGTGCAGGCTACGGATCACGTCATCCTCTTCAACGAACTGCATGAGAGGATCGAAGCCCATTATGGCCGGGGCGATGCCCGTCTCCAGGGCTTTGGAGATGGGGGTGACGATGTCGGTACCCAGCACGTTGGCGAAGCGCAGGAGGGTGACGGTGACGTGGGGATTGTCCACGGCAAAGTCCCGCAGATAGCTCTCCACCTCCACCAGCGACCTCTCCACCCGGCTGACCGGCGGGGCCGTGCGTTGCATGGACTCCCGGAACCAGGCCGGATCTTGCATGGACGAGCCGTAGACCAACGAGGAGGACTTGACGATGACGTGGCGCACCGAGCCTTCCGGAGCTCCGGCCGCCGCCAGCAGGTTCATGGTGCCGATGACGTTGGTCTCGTGGAGCTGGCGGCCGCTCATGTGGGTCGAGTCGACCACCAGAAAGGTGTGGACGATGGTATCGATCTGGGTGGCCTTCACGATGCGGGCCAGGATGGAATAGCTCTGGTCCGCCCTCACGTACTCGGTCCGCTCGAGGGGCACCTTGGGCTCCTCGACGTCGAGGCCGATGATGTGGTCGACGTCCCGGTCGGCCTCCAGGGCCTGGGCCATCCGACCCCCCCAGAAGCTGCCCAGCCCGGTAATCAGGACGCGCTTGCCCAACGAGCTCAGAACCAGACGCTGCGGCGCTGGCGCAGCATGTCGTAGAGCGTCTCCTGGAGATCCACACGGATGTCCTCGGCCGCGTCCATGATCCGGCTCTTGGAGTAGCGCTCCTGGTCCGGGGGGACATCGAAACGGACGGGGTCGAGGACCCGGAGGCGGAACTTGGACGGAAAGTAGGCCAGCAGGCCGAGCGGCCCGAACATCAACATGTTGGCCGTGATGGGCACGTAGGGAACCCCGAGGATCCGGGCCAGGCCCGGGACCTTGAACAGGGTGGGCATGGACTCCTCGGCGCCTACCACCGCGATGGGGATTATCGGGACCCCGGCTCTCATTGCGATCTCGACGAATCCGCCCCGCCCGAAGCGGCGCAGCTGGTAGCGCTCGGTGTAGATCTTGCCCGGCCCTTTGGTGCCCTCGGGAAAGACCAGGGCCAGTTGGCCCTGCTCCCGGAGGAGGCGGTAGGCGTTCTCGGGGTGAGCGGCGACTCCGCCGGCCCGGGACCACAGGGTTCCGATCACCGGCATCCCCTTGAACATGTGGTCGGCCATCCCGTAGACCGGACGGTTCAACTCGGTCTCGATGCCGTGCATGATGGCCGGGGCGTCGGAAGGGATGGCACCGGCGTGGTTGGCCACCAACAGGGCGCCGCCCTCGGTCGGGATCTTCTCCAGCCCCTCCCACTCGGCCCGGAACCAGTGGCGGTAGATGGGGTCGTAGAGCCGGCGGGTCAACTCCCGGATGTGCTCGGAGCGTCCCCACTCGTCGACATCGGACAGTCGGGGGTCGCTCAGGGGGGCGGCGCGCTCCTCGGGCCGGCGCAGGGGGACCAGGGCTCCTTGGCGCCTGATCGGCTCAACCATGTCACGTCCTGCCCCCGGCATAGGGGGCCATGCTAGTGGCCGCGCCGGTGGCGACCTCCGGCCGACGGGTCCTCTGGTGGCCTAGCGTCGGCCCCGGGCCCGGGTGGCGTAACTGGCAGCCGCGGGGGGCTTAAACCCCCCTGATCCGAGAGGATCGTGCGGGTTCGATCCCCGCCCCGGGCACTCGAAAGTCGCTGGTCAGGGGTCCCGGATGATGCCCTGGTGCGCAAGTTGATAGCCGAGGCGGCCAAGGAGAAGGGCGGGTCGGAGATGGCACGCATGTTCTTCGTGGCCGCCACCACCGGCGCCCGCAGGGCTGAACTCTGTGGCCTGCGCTGGGGGGACATCGACTGGACGACGGGATCCATGGCCATCCAGCGATCCCTGCTGGACCTCCCGGGCCAAGCGGTGTCCGAGGAGGACACCAAGAGCCGAAGGGGCCGCAGGGGAGTTGAGCTGGACGCGGCCACCCGGGCGTCGATCCTGGACGGAGGACTCCACAAATGACCGCCGAGCCCATGCGCTCACAGACCGGCCGTTCAGCCTCGAGAGCGTAGGTCCGGGTCAAGAGGCTGGTACCGGACGCTCCAGGGTCTTCACATGTCGGATCATCGTCCGTCCGGCATCGGTGACCCACCAGGCGGTCTCACCCATTCCCACCGCGGCGGGTACCCGCAGGGAGGCGACGTTCTCCGAGTCGACGAGGATGTGCGTCTGGCGGCATCCGGTGTGGTCGGCCAGGAACCGCATCACGAGTCGAACGGCTCGGCTCACGTAACCGTTGCCCCGGTGGTCGGGGTGGCAGGAGTAGGAGATGTTGGCCTCGCCCGCTTGGACGTGCTCGTTGGCGAGGTCGCAGTCGACGTATGCGACATAGGCGGTGTCAGGCGAGTCGACCGAAAAAGTCCATTTCGGCCCCGATCCGAAGGCCGAGATCCGCTCGACCAGCCCCCGGGCGGC
>Ga0307372_10012746_pt1 | contig 10954 bp, 14 predicted proteins | sample OX1MG_FD_202533 | JGI IMG/M metagenome (GOLD analysis project Ga0307372, IMG submission 202533) | Soil microbial communities from Risofladan, Vaasa, Finland - OX-1 | ecosystem: Environmental > Terrestrial > Soil > Coastal area > Acid sulfate soil | place: Finland: Risofladan, Vaasa | collected...
CAAATCATCGGCAGGCGATGACGGGCGCAATTCCCGAGGACTGTCTCGAATGCTGCGAGATCGGTAGGGTCGGAGTGATCATCGGGACCGGTGTTGAGCACGAAATCGGCTTGATCGGGTCGCTCGACTGGCTGATACGCTAGCCCCTCGAGGACCGGCCGATCCCGCTCCGGCCCAAGATGGAACACGCGTCGACCCAGTTCCGCCCACCAGAGGTCGGGCGGGGCGGCGAGTGCTCGCCGCACAGCTTCGCCGCTGGTCAGAATACCGTCGTAGAGACGGTCCGGAATGTGCATACGACGCATCATGATCTGGACGGCGTCGTTGGGACGCGGCACGTTCGAGAGCAGCAGGGTCCGCTTTCCGGCGTGACGTAGACGGCTCAGGCAGTCCAACGCATGCGGAAAAGCAGTCACCCCATCATGGATGACCCCCCAAAGATCGAGAATAAATCCGTCGTAGCGAGCCGCCAAAGGCGCGAAGCCGGGGAGGTGTTCCATCAAGCAAGGGCCGCCAGACGTTCCGAATCACTACCAATTGCGTCTGTGGCGCAAGCGAACCCGGCCGCGTGGAGGGCTAAAGTGAGCTCGCGCTTGATCCGAGGCACGAGGGCGGGTCCACCATAGGCGAAGCTGGTGTAAATTTGCACGAGTGAGGCTCCGGCTTGAAGCTTGGTGAGCGCATCCTGGCCGGTGAAGACGCCGCCCACGCCAATCAGTACCAGTCGCCCACGGGCCAGCAATCGGGCTCGGGCCAGGACCGCTGTGGACAACCGGAACAACGGTGCGCCGGATAGTCCGCCGGCTTCCGCAGACGCAGTGCCGTGCAAACCTGGGGGGCGGGAGAGGGTAGTGTTGGAGACAATCAGCCCTTCTATCCCCGCGGAGATGCAGGTTTCCACAAGTCCCGATAGATCGGCAGGCGCCACGTCAGGGGAAATTTTGACCAGCACCGGCGGGCGATGCGGAACCTGTGCTGTAATCGCGGCCAGAAGCCCTCGCAACCTGTTCGGCCCCTGCAGATCACGCAGCCCCGGAGTATTAGGGGAGGAGAGGTTAATGACTGCATAATCCACCCACGGCCCGACGGCTGCAAGCGACGCGGGATAGTCCCGTTCTGGATCGGCACCTTCTTTATTGATGCCAATATTGGCTCCCACCGGCACGCCGCTCGGCCGGTTGCGTGCCAGACGAGGCACGACAGCAGCAAGGCCGGCGCTATTAAATCCCATTCGGTTGATCGCAGCTCGATCTTCAGCGAGGCGGAACAGGCGTGGGGGCGGATTGCCAGGCTGCGCCCGAGGCGTGATCGTGCCGGCCTCGACGAAGCCGAAGCCAAGGCGAGCCAAGCCGCGGATCGCAACCGCGTCTTTGTCGAATCCTGCAGCCAGACCGAGCGGATTGCGGAACCGGAGACCTAACGTTTCGACGGCCAGTCCGGGATCATCCGGTATCCGGTCAGTGCCGGCAAGTCCCGCCCGTAAGGCAATCAGCGCGAGACGATGCGCTCTCTCGGGATCGATCCGACGTAGGAGTGGCTGGGCGAGCTGGATGAGGGAACCGATCATAGGACGACGAATTATGCCCGCATATGGCGGCAAGCGGAAGGGTCACGAGCTCTCACGATCGATCAACGTGGGAGGTCGTGTGCCCGAACGTGGTGAAGGGGCCACCTTTCCCGGACAGATTGCGCTGCCCTGATGAGGCTGCCAGCGCACCAGTCGCTCCAGCAGGCCACTTGCCGCCAGCATCGTCACCGCTTGGGCGGGGCGCGCCCCCCCGGGAGCGTGCAGTACCGCTTGCCAAGCGAGGGGGTCTCGCTCCAGAAGAAATGGAGGATGTGGGATCAACTATACCTTGAGACATGCTGCCGATCCGCCCTGCATCGGCTGCTTCTGAGCGGAGAGATAGGCCGTCCGGCGGAAGAGAAGGACGGGCCGTGCCTACGGCGGTTGGCAGATAGCGGTCTCGCGCGAAGCCGCCCGGATGGTTGGTACGAGGCGACGCCGATAGGGAAGGCTCGTCACGCCAGGGAGATCGGCGGCCTGATCAAGCCAGTTGGACGAGTCTGACGCCGTCGCACGCAGCCCTCGGATCATTGAGGTCAGCAGGCCCGCCGACACATAGGATACGCGCGCCGTCGGCGGCCGACACCATCATGATGTCGCCCGCGACCAGCATGTCCGCTGCATTGGCGAAGAAGTCTCGCGTGCCGATGTCTTCGAGCAATTCCTTGCCGGCACGATAATGCCAGAGAGTGAACCCGTTGGCATATGCGAGGACCGATAGGTTGCGGATGGTGAAGGCCATGAAAGACTCCTTCCGTCCAACAAAAAAAAGCGCCGCTGCGGGCGCAGCGGCGCGTGATGGGGTGGGGGGACAAGCGCGGGCGCAGTAAGCCCGTTGACATAGCCAGCCTAACCGGGCCACTCGACGCAAGTCAAGGATTGTTTTCCTCGATGACCGGCGCGCGCCCTTCTGTCCTTCGGCGGCGCGTGATATGTTACGGTGTTCCTACCGTCCTCGGGGGACGGCATAGCGTGAAGGCGGCACGCTGTAGGGATGTTTTGTGGGGCGGCCCGAGGAGGTGCTGGCCACTTTGGGCGACGACACCTGACGGCGAAGGAGACCAGTTCGCTCCTGGGGACGTTGGGGCGCTTGGTCGCCACGCATCGCTTCGATGCTATTCCAAGCCCAGGTTTTCACCCAGCCAAACCGTACCGTTGCCGCACTGGACGGCGACGCCTTCGGTCCCGAGAATCAGCCGACAATGCCTTTAATGCGCAGCGGCCACTCCAGTCGATCCACCGCCTCGCGCCAGAGCTTCCAGTCGCCGCGCTCGCCCAAGCACGCCGGACTGGGGCTGACCTGCCTGTCGCCCCAGACCCGGAGTACCCGAACATGGTCCAGGCTGATGCGTTGGCGCCGGTACAGTGCATCGAGGCATTTGACGATATCGTCCGGCTCGCAAGGCCGCGCCATTCGCCCCTGATTGGCTGTGAATCGGGCGCCGTCCCGCCGGGCGGCCAACGCTGCCATGGCCCAAAACCAAGCATCGTCGGCCGATCGGAACGGCTCGCCGCTGGCAGAACTATAGGACCGGGGAAGGTCAACACCCCTGGGGCGACTGGCCAAGCTCGACATCACGGTTCTCCCGACTGTTACACGCAATAAGAGAGATATCCGCAGCGATATAACCATGGGTTGCATACCATGGCAAGGGCAAAGGTGATTTTCCTATTTTGTGGGCTAAAAATCCTATACGAGGTGGTTGCCGGCATGTTGAGCCGGCTGACACTGATAGGCTTGGACCCGTTTGATGAAGCATGCGGACATTTGGCGCGCTCTCGACACTCTCGCGGCAGAGCACGGGTTGTCCGCCTCAGGCCTGGCAAAGCGGGCCGGCCTCGATCCGACGACCTTCAACCCCTCGAAGCGCCGGATGCCGGACGGTCGGGCGCGCTGGCCGGGCACAGAAAGCCTCGCCAAGGTCTTAGAAGCGACTGGCGCAAGCTTGGAAGCGTTCACGGCGCTGATTACGGGGGCTCGGGCCCTGGCGAGCAGCGGGAGCATCCGGCAGATTCAGCGACGCATTCCCTTGATCGGGCTGGCTCAGGCAGGGGGCGAAGGCTTCTTTGACGACGGCGGCTATCCCGTCGGCGGGGGCTGGGATGAGGTCAGCCTGCCGGATATCGCCGATCCGAACGCATATGCCCTCGAGATCAGCGGTGAATCGATGGACCCGGTGTTTCGTGACGGCGACCTTGTGATCGTCTCGCCATCCGCTCCGATCCGCCGTGGTGACAGGGTGGTAGCCCGAACGATGGGCGGCGAGGTCATGGCGAAACAGCTTGCACGACGCTCAGCTCGGCGCGTAGATCTGCGTAGCTTGAATCCGACCTACCCGAATTACAGCTTCGACCTGGCAGAGATCTCCTGGCTGCATCGTATCGTCTGGGTCAGCCAATGAGGCTAGAGACCCCGACGCATGGATCGCGTCCCCCGCTGGATAATCTGCGCGCAGCATTCCTTTCACTGTCGCGTGCAACCGGAAACGACAAAAGCGGCCCCGGGATTCCTTCCCGGGGCCGCACTTGATCGCGTTTGGTCTGTTCATAGAGACATCGCGAGCTGTAGTCTCAAGCCTTCCGTCACCGGAAGCTCCCGCAACCGGGGCGATAGGAGCCCATCCCGCGGGCTGCCGCGGTTCAAGTGCCGCAGCTGCAATAGCGGCCAACCCGCGGCTTCGAATGCCGCCAGCCAAAGCTCCATGCAGAACCATGCCGCCGGATCATGCCAATCCCGGCGAACAAAGAAGCCGGCAATCGCGGTCCAGTCGTAAGGCTTGCCGATCTGGCGACGTGCCCAGGCGATGGCCGCTCGCTCGGTCTCGGGGGGGCACCCCACGGCAAACAACCCCACCACCCGGCCGGCGATGCCCGGGTGCAGCGCCACGCCTGCCGACGGGGTAGCGTCGAGCACCAGACCGTCGTCCAACAGCCCACCAACGTGGGCTGCCCGTGACCAGGTGCCGGCGCGGATGACCGCACCAGTCACCCCTTCGCCGGCAGTAAACACGAGGCACAGGCTCACTTGCCCGCGCTCGTTACGCCGGGCGATGCTGCGGTCACCATCGCGGGTGCCGCAGCAGGTGCCGCGACGACAGCGGGCTTACCGCCAAGCTGGGCGCAAGCTGCCACCACCGCCGGATGAACCAGCAAGGCATCAGCGGTCGCCAAGCTTGTGCCAGCCGCACCAAGGCTCGCGACGACGGGCGCGGCCAAAGGCTGCACGACCCCGTCTACAGTGCACCCCACCTGGAGAGCCGCCGTCTTCTGTGCCGGTGAAAGGGTGCAGCCGGCCAGCAGGCACGCGGCGCCAACTGCGAGCAAGACCTGTCGCATCGAACTTCTCCACATTTTTCGAAGTGCGCCGGACAACGGCCGCCCCGGCGCGGGCGGTTCAGGCTCCTCGGCGACGGTCGGGAAATCCCCCGCGCAATCGCCGCTCCGGACCAGGCGGCCGATTCACGGTTCGCCTATGTGACAAGGCGCCCATCACGGCTGGTTATCTGTCCCTGGACGGCCCAGAACTTTCGAACTTTCGTATGGTGCCAGGCTCGCCCGCTCGAAATCGCGTGATTATGCCTGCGCCGAAGCCTGCCCCTCGCCGGACACGATCGCCGTGCCGGGCAGCGTGACGGGTTGGACTCCCTTCGTAACCGGTACGATGCTTACGGTCGGGTCTGCCGCCAGCAAGCCACCCAGCCGTGCGTCGACCATCGCGTGCACACGCTGGGGCGTGATGTTCAGCGCCTTGAGTACCGGGGCGACACCCGCCACCACATGGTTCGCCCCGATGGCAACCGCGGCGTTTCGCGTCGATGCTTCAAGAACGCTGCCGCCACACGTAGCCAGGAAGCCGTAAGCTGCCTGCGCACCGGAATCGACAGCAGCAATGACGCTCGCCTGCTGCTGCGACGTGAGCTTTAATCCGATCGCCCGCCGCGCGAGGACGAGTCCGTAGGGCACCGCCGCGGTGAACGCCGCGAGCGCAAGCGGCGCCAGCGCCCGTACGAGCGGCGCAAGGTCGATCTCCATGGCACTATCTCCTGGTGGGATAACGGCAGGAACAGTCGAGGCGGCCGACCGATACATCGGAAGCCGGATCAGTCACGGGATGCTCCCCGATGCAGGCGGGGAAGCGGACAGCTTCAGGGCGTTGGATGGTCGTGCGTGCCACCGTCGTCTGCCGAGCGAACGCTCAATCGCGTGGCCAAGGCCGGGTTGTGCTGTGGCTGCCTGACATGGCAAGCAGGTGTGGGTTGCTACCCATCCGAAGCTGACCGGTATGGACCGGCCGGCAAAACAAGTGTGGCGGAGGCCATTTCATGATTGCCCCCTTTGCGCCCCGGCATTCGTCGGAGGGACGACCATGAATGGCACTGGAGCGCCCGCAGACAGAGAAACCGCCGAACAGGCCCTGGCACGTGCCCAGGCGGCACTCCAGGCCAAGCGCTTCGGCGAAGCGCTTGGCATCTGCCAGGATGTGCTGTCCAGCAGTCCCGATCACCCCAGCGCGCTTGCGCTCCAGGGCGTGGTCGCAGCCCATACCGGCGATCCGGAACGCGCGATCGAACTGCTCGACTGTGCGCTGCACCGACACCCTGGTGTCGCGTCATGGCATGCCAATCTCTGCTCGCTCTATCGCCTCCTCAACCGCGTGGAAGAGGCCGTCGCCTCGGGGCGGGAAGCTGTTCGCCTGGCACCCGACAGTGCCGACAACCTGGTCAACCTTTCGCTTGCCTTTACCGACCTTGATGAGCGCGGGAGCGCGATCGCGTGCCTCCTCCGCGCGATCGGCCTCAATCCATCGCATGCGGATGCCCGCTTGGCGCTGGCCCAGAACCTACTTGCCCAGGGCGAGCTCGAGCCAGGCTGGATTGAATACGAGTGGCGCAATGAAACAGAAGCGGGCCGTGGGCTTTTGCCGCGGATCACCTCCGCGCCATGGAACGGCATGAGAATCCCGGGCGGCCGCGTGCTGCTCGTCGGTGACCAAGGTTATGGCGACACCTTGCAGTTCGCCCGCTATATTCCTTTGGTTGCGGAGCGATGCAAGGAGGTGATCCTTGGATGCAGCGTGGAAATGGCCTCTCTACTGGCTAAAATTCCCGGCGTCGCGCTCTGCTGCCATCGTTGGAACGAGATCCCGGGCCACGCCGCATATGCTCGGCTGTCGAGCTTGCCGGGCTTGTTCCACACGACACTTGACACGGTTCCGGGTGGGGTTCCCTACGTGACCGCCGATCCGGTCCGACAGACGAAATGGGCGGCACGCCTTGCCGAGAGCGCACCGAGACCCGCCCAGCGGATCGGTCTCGCATGGAGCGGGCGGCCGACCCATCCGAACGACCGTCGCCGTTCGCTTCGCCTCGCCCAGTTGGCGCCCATAGCCGGCGCAGGACCGGCATGGTTTGTCTCTCTTCAAAAGCCGCTTCCGGCAACGGACGTTCCGGATCTCAACGGTTTTCCTGGCCTGATCGATTTGTCGGGCGAGTTGGATAATTTCGAGGAAACAGCGAGTCTTATCGCCAATCTCGACCTTGTTATTACTATTGATACGTCCGTGGGACATCTCAGCGGCGCACTCGGTAAGCCAGTATGGATCATGCTGGCGAAGGCAAGCGACTGGCGGTGGCTGCTCGATCGATCGGACAGCCCGTGGTACCCGACGGCCCGACTGTTTCGTCAGCGCCGGCCGGGCGCCTGGGCCGAGGTGATCTCTGATGTCGCCGAAGCTTTGTCCATGACGTTGCGGTCCGCGAGCAGTTCAAATCTTGACTGAGACCTGGGTCCCGAGAGTTCCGGCGTCGTAGGGTAGCCGGAACAGGCGACGCCCCCATCCAAGCCCAAATGTCGGCCAGGTTGACAGTCCAGTCATGAACAAAAGGCGCTGTGTGAGGAACTCGACACACAGCGCCATCGTGCCATCCGGTCGTGCCGCAGCCTCCCTGACTGCATCCAGCGTTATCGCACCAATCATTCCGTCCACCGCAACCCCAACTGCCTGTTGGAGCCAGAGACAAGCACGGTGTCCGCCGTTGTTTACGGCGGCGTCGAAGACCATCAGCGCAAGCGGCGGAGGTAGCTGATCACCGGATATCTTTGCCCAGTAATCCTGACGGTACAACACCTTTGCCTGATCCTCGGTCAGTGTGAAGATATCCAGGTCAGGGTATGCTGCGGCGCTGATACCAAACTTTGTCCCATTGCAAGCGCCAAGGCCCACCCCCCCGCCCGTCCAGTTCCCGGGATCGGCGGAGTCGTTGGTGAACGCCCCCTCCATTCCAAGAATGATCTCGAAGCATCGGTCAAAGCTATCCATGACTTAGTCGCCGATCTTGTGATGTGTTGACAGAGGTGTCAGTCGATTTGGTCCGGTCCCCGTTTTCTTCCGCCGCGATGTCGTTATTTTTGTGCCGTTCTCTGCCCCCCCCGTCGACCTGATCAGCCTCTTCTGCTGATCAGCGTGGTCCAGCCGTACGCAATCAACGCCAGAAGTGCCGCAGTCAGAAGACTTTTCCAAAAAGCCCAGTCTTCACGGCTCACGAACTTCTCGGTCACATCCCGCAAGCTATCCCGGAAGGTCTCGGCCTGCGCATCGAGCCCGGCGGCAAACCGATCCGCCAGCGCGCGAAGGCTCGCCTCCAACTCGGCATCGCGGTTTGAGAGTCGTTCAACCGCCGTCAGAACTTGCCGCATCTGCTCCTCCAGTCTGGCCAGTCGTTCCACCAGTTCGTCAGCCACTGCGACGAGGGGACCGACCTTAGTTGCTTGATTGGGTGGTCGCATATGATCCTCTCGGTCTATGGAGCCGCGGAAGCGGAGAACCGCTACTGGGGTTGATCGCTAAGCGCGATCGGCATGGTAGTGGCAGCCAGCGGATAATTCACGCTCCAGGCGCTTCCCAGGTCGCCGGCAATGTTCCACCCTGCTGGCGCGGTGAGCGACGCAAAATTATCGGTGACCGAATTGCCGCGCCCGATGGCGGTGGAACCAAAGGGGTAGTAGAGCCAGCAGGCGCTGCTGGCATTTACGAGAGGGTCTGCCAGGACAAGCTGCAGGTGCGTTGTGTCTATACGGGTACATGACGTAGCCGGGACGATTGTGCCGGGACTGGCAATCGATCCACCATCCATCACTGCGAAGCCGGCTCCGTTGGCGGCCTGAAGGGGCACTTCCAGGTCCGTGCCCGCGTCATGCCGCACCGTCAGAATGAGAGTCGTCGCGGTCTGCCGAAAGACATGTACGATCTGAGGCCCCCCTGCCACCGGCAGGCCCGACGGGATCGCAGTAAGGGTATCCCCGCGCCCAGTCTGCAGGACTGCCCGGGCAACCGGACCTACAGCCAGCCGGGCAAAACGCTGGTTATCGGCACTATCCCGGTGTGCCGCGTCGCCTCCGGTTGCGAGACCGGTTGCAGGATTCCAGCTAGATCCCCGCGGATTGCTGTCCGTGGTTTGTGGATTCCCGATGATCACGTTGTTGGTCGGGTCCGCCGCGAGGGCCGCAACCACCTCCCGGTGCATCTGGATGCCATCATTCGCGCCATACGGAATGGCGTTCCACCAGACCAGCGGCAAGTCGGTTGCCGCCCGACCAAGCATCCCGCGTTCAAGGGCGGCCAGCCTCTGAGCCGCAGCAAGAAACGTCGGCTTCTCACCATAGCTGCGCAGGCTGTCGGTTTCGTTCCATGGCCATACCAGAGCCACGATGTCGGCCTGATCCTCCACGTCCAAGCCGGCGATCGCCGTCTGCACCGCCACACCATCAGCCCCGAGACCCCAGGTAAGGGGGGAAGATCCGTCATTCGGGTCATTCAGAAAGCTGCCGGGATAGGCACCATTGACCGCCGGATAGATTCCGTGCCCGCTCTGCATTGTGTAGCTTGAAGGACTTCCCGTGGTTGCCAGAACATTATATGCAAGCGCCCCGAGGTACCATGCGATTCCCTGTGCCAGTAGTTGAGCCCCGTTGTCATTCAGGGCGTAATTGATGGCGTTCGACTGTCCGTCGATCACCAGCATCACACCGCGGCGAGGCCCTCGCACCCAACGCTCGGCGGCAGCCAGTAGCGTTGTGATTTCGCTGTCGGCCAGCGCCCGCTCCCAGGATGCCGCCTCGTGAAACCAGCATTGAGCCGCGCCCAACAGAGTCTGGTCATGGAGCAGAACCTCGGGACCGGTTGCCGTGCTCGCCAGCGGATTTGCTGCACCCGCGAGCAATTTGCCTCCATCCAGCCAGACATCGATGCCTTTTCCAGGCGTGAACCGAAGAATGACTGAATGGGTATGCCGCCGTTCCAGGGCGGTCGTCAGCACAGGCCCCGGCAATCCGGGAAACAGCACCAGCCGTCCCGTACCTGAAGGACTGTCCGCCTGGAGCACGGGTATACCGCCGACGGAGATCAGTGTGATCGGGTTCATGTCCCGTCCCGAATTCTGTCTTCGGTTCGGGCGCGACCAGATCAGATAGCGGGTCCAGGCCGTTGTCGACCCCAACCCGCCGGACATGCGGCGGAAGCCGACATCCGGATCAAGCGCTGGGGCCATGGTAGCCACCCCGCCTGCCACACGTCCAACGCCGCCCAGGAACGCGTTCAAGCGTGGGGTCGCGATCGGCGGACCGGCAGGAGTAGCGAAGGAATATGGGATCAGCGCAGAACCGGCACCGGATTTATCGGTGAGGCCGCCGACCGGTTCATTCCAGCTACTCAATGGGGAGCCACTGGGATCAAGGACCGCACCGACCGTGCCGCCGTCCCACCATCCTGACAGACCGGTCAATGCGCTTGGCAACGGGCCCGTGAACCCAGGGGGGCCGGAGGGGGTGGTCCCTCGCAGTGGTCGCCACAACGCGACCCTTCCGACACCGATGCGCATCGAGGCAGCGGGCGCTACCAGGGCGACGCTCATGTCAGGTCACCGTGAACGGAGTGGCATACACCGTCGGGGTGCTGCCGTCGGAGCCTTCACACCACGCATACCAGGTGCCCGCGGTGGCCGGGATCGGTACGAAAGCCCCCCAGAGGTCGGTGTTCACGAGGCTACCCGCCGTCCAACCGGACGGGGCTATCGTCGCGGAAGTTGAGAATCCGAACTGTACCGCCGCGGTGCTCGGGGTGACGTGGGCGTTCACGCCGATCGTACCGCTGCCGTGCGCATAGCTGCCAGACGGAGCAACGTTCCAAGTGATTGCGCTGACGGCGCCAGTCGCAGCCAATGTGGATGCAGTGACCACGGACGAAGCTGGCCCGGCGCCGGCAGCGTTCACGCCGAAGGCCTGATAATCATAGCTGGTACCAGCTGCAAGACCGGTGAGCGTGAAGGTAGTCCCGCTGATCGCTCCGCTTGCGGTCGTCCAACTGGTGATACCCGTCACCCTGAATTGCAC
>Ga0307372_10012749_pt1 | contig 10953 bp, 7 predicted proteins | sample OX1MG_FD_202533 | JGI IMG/M metagenome (GOLD analysis project Ga0307372, IMG submission 202533) | Soil microbial communities from Risofladan, Vaasa, Finland - OX-1 | ecosystem: Environmental > Terrestrial > Soil > Coastal area > Acid sulfate soil | place: Finland: Risofladan, Vaasa | collected...
CAAGGCCCCCACGAGTCAACCGGGACGGGGACAGGCACAAGGCCCCCACGAGTCAACCGGGACGGGGACAGGCACAAGGCCCCCACGAGTCAACCGGGACGGGGACAGGCACAAGGCCCCCACGAGTCAACCGGGACGGGGACAGGCACAAGGCCCCCACGTCCGCCCAGCACCACGTCCCTGTCCCTACGCACGACGGGGACGACGCCCCACCCCTTCATTATGCGTGTGCATCGTCTTCCCGGCGCAGCGCCAGGATGGACGGGAAACGTCCTGTCTTAGCATGTTCGGCACGATAGGAATAAAAATGGTCTTTCTGGCAACTGGTGCAGATACCAGAAAGCTCGATATGTTCTGGCAATAGTCCTGCTAACAACAACTGGTTGCGATTCGTCTCCCACAGGTTGAGGCGCAGGCTGCTATGGTCTTCCACATCCATCACTGTAAATACGGCTGACTCGCGTACCAGGTTGCGATATCGCTCACCGGTCGGCATGCTGTCAAACTGTTGTTTTCCCAGGAAGAGGCTCTGCACTTCCTGGGAGACTTCGTAGCAGCACACGCCGATGGATGGGCCGAGGCCAACGAAGATATGCTCCGGCTGGCTGCCAAATTGTTCGCGCATGGCGTCCACAGTTTTCGCGCCGATGCCACGCGCGGTGCCACGCCACCCGGCGTGCGCGATAGCAATCACGCTCTGCACGGGATCATAGAACATGAGGGGAGCGCAATCGGCGGAAGACATGGCGAGCGCGACCCCGCGCAGTTTTGTAATGACGGCATCCGCTTTACGACGCGGCCTCGTCGTCCAGGTCAGTTCGTACCCGTCTACCATGTAGGAACGGTAGGGCCAGTCCGCGCGCCAGTCGTCCCAGTCCGCGCCGTCCAGCGCCAGCACATCCGCGCTATGCACCATCCAGGCGGTAGCGCAGGGATAGGTCTCGATGCCCAGGCTATGTAACGCCTGCAGGCGGTTTCGCAGGACATTTTCAAAACTATCGTCATTGGTAACTGAGACGTTCAGACCGCTATGCGGAGATGTGCTATATCCGCCATGACGGGTGAACGAAGCATGAACCAGTTCGGGGAATTGCCGGAAATGGGCGAACTGTACGTAGCGCGCGCCGCCCTGCTCTTGTTCGATCAATGTAGCTCCTGCCAGTGTTGAGTATTGCATGGAGGTATTGTAGCACATAACTTTGCTTGACAGTCCTTCCATCCGTGACTACCCCGATCCTGTGACATTGCAACTTTGCGCATCGCCCAGACCGAAAATGCGATTCATCACGGGCTGGATGTTGGCGCAATTGGGGATCACGACGCTCTGGTTTGCGCCAACCGAGGGATCGTAGACGTTAGCGAAATCGCCATAATCCTGGTTGCCTGAACCTGGCCCCAGCGTCAAGTGTTGCACGGCAGAGTCGGGCAGGGCGCGCCCGAAGTTGGCGAAGGCCAGCATCTCCTGTTCGCTCAGATCGGTATAGACCTTGCCCTGCATATCACTGATAAGTTGCGTGAGATGTGTTACCACGTTCACCAACGTCAGTTTCTTTTTGAGCGCGGACAGCACTTCCTGCTGGCGTTCAGTGCGCCCGATGTCACCGACAAGATCGGCATGGCGCGAACGCACGTATTGCAGCGCCTGCTGGCCATCTAAATGCTGCGGCCCAGGCGCGATATAGAGACGCTGGTAGGCATAGGGGTCTTTGGAATTACCAGTATCGGCGGGATAGGCATCATCGACGATAGGATGAGTCACGTCGATGTCCACGCCGCCGAGCGTATCGATCACGCTGGCAAAGCCGCTCAAACCCACCCAGGCGTAGCGATCAATAGTGATGCCGTAATCCTTCTCTACCGTCAGACGCGCCAGTCGCACACCGTCATCGAAACTGTTGTGTTGTGTCGCACCCAGGAAAAACGCCTGGTCAATCTTGTGCATGCCGCCCACCTCTGGCACGTATACCCACGAGTCACGTGGGATAGAGACCAGGTTGACGCTATTGTTGTCGGGATCGATATGCACAATCATCATCACCTGGGTCAGCAGCGCGGGAAAATTGAACTTGCCGTCGTTATCGCTGCCCAGCAGCAGGATATTCCAGCTACGCCCGGTGATAGAACCATAATCTGGCGATGCCAGCAAAGGCGGTTCGTCCGCTCCGCGACTGACCTGGTGAATGAAGTTCGAGATGGGGGCGGCGATATTGCTTTGATAGTAGTAGAAGCCATAGGCGAGGCCACCTCCCACCAGCATGAAGAGGAGAAGAAAAATGATGAGCAGTTTACGCCCCGCGCGCGACTTACGCCGGCGCGGTTTTTTTGGTGGTACGCTATTCTCTCCGTCTGATAGCCGCCGCGTTGGTTGTTCATCCATGCTTCAGGCTAGACCTCATCGCAATAACTGGTAACATCTCCTTGACAGCGCCGGGATGATGCACTGCTCAAAAAAGTATATCACGCGGTTGCCGGGTTGGTAACAACCTGTTACAGGAGGATTGGGGAATAGAGCAGTTGCCCGCGACCCAACACAAAGTGGCACGATGCTGATACAATTGAGAAAGTACATCACTCAGACAGGCAAAATAGCAAGACTCGCATCGAAAGGAAAAATGTATGCTGGTTGATGTACAAGAATCTATCAGTGACCGGTTACTGGCTATCAGCCTGGATGAGTCGCCCCGATCGCATCGCGGCAGCCACCATGGAACTGATGAAGTTTCTCGCTACCGGCACATTGCAGATCATCGTCGGTCAGACATTCCCCCTGGCAGAAGCAGCAGAGGCGCATCGCGCCATAATATTATCTTACCTGCCGTACACCCGCTGCATTTACGCCGCCGGGAAGGATACAGGTTGACCTGTTTACGGCCTGCTGCTGAGCGGATTCTCTGAGGTTGTTTATAACCGAGCCTTTAGTCACTTCGGTCGTGGCTTTCTGTATAAAGTCTCCCACTTTGGACGTTAAGGCTTGAGTAATGCCGAGAGCCGCGATGAAGCCCGCCGCTCCCGCTATAGCCCTGGCTATCAGATCGTATTTTGAGACGATTACTATTACCAGGAACGCCAGCACCAGAAGAAGAAGAATGGTGCCTCCTATTAATAATGGCCAGTAGAGCTGCAAGACTTTCCAGGTAAAGCGCCTGCTTTCTTTTTCTAGAGCCGGGGGTACAAAACTGAGGGGATTACGCTCATTGGTGAGTAGAGAAAACCAGATATCGGCCTGTTTTTGCAGTTCCAGAGGGGCTTGCCCACCAGTACCTGGTTGCACCCGGTCAGATGAAAAGGCTTTCCACCAGAGTTCTACGCTGTTCGCTAACGCTCCGCTGGCGTAGGGAGCTACATACGGTTGCAACATTGGTATATACTCCTGACAAATTTTTGCCAGGAACGCGTCATCTAGCTTCTGATGCCGCAGACCGATGTACCAGCGCAGGGCGGCGAGCGTTCGCCCGACCAGGTATGCCTTTGGAACTACCGTAGGTCTGTTTTGTAAGGTATCATGAATATGTAAGTCCCAGAAGAAGAGGTGTTTATTAATGATGCTACGAAGTTTTTCGTGTGTCACGCCCTCGGCAAGATCAGATACCTTCCCGCAAAGCTGTTTGATATTCTCTTCCAGCACATCTACGAAACGCTTAGAATTATCAAGGTCATCACTATCGTCTATAGTGCATGAGCTGAGGCCCAGCGCATCCGCCAGGAAGTGGATGTATGGCACGAGGGCACGCAACTTCTCGCGCGGAGTATAGGTCTCCTGGAGCACATTCAGTTGATCGCCGCTCCAGTCTAAGTCAGGGGGCATCTCTTCCGGCAACGAATAGCAACGGCCAAGCAGTTCTGACATCGCCCAACCTAACGCGGCAGCATCGCGAACGGCCTGTTGGAGATTCGTATCATCGGATGAAGTAGGTGTCGTATTTGTTGTAGCATCTTGCTGATCGGGAGGTATGGTTGTAGCTGCCTCATCCATATTCATGCTCCTTTATCGCTTCTCTACTTCCCTTTGTCGACTTCGCTTTCCTGCGCGAAGGTGTCGATCACCAGCTTCACATCATCGCCCAACGGGTAAAGAATGGGACAGGTGCAACCGCTGCGGTTGTACTCTTCCACCCGCGCGCGCACTTCACGCGGAGTCCCACTCGCCGTGATGCGCTCGATCAACTCGTCCGGCACAAACTGCATAGCCTCGTGAATCTGTTCCCTGGTGGCCGGCCAGCCCAGAATGCTCTGTATCTTCTTCACCGTTTCAGGGGGCGTGCCGCTGGCTTCGGCAATGTGCGGTTGCTGCGCGAGATACTGCGTAATCAATTCCTTGGCAGCCTGCACCGCGCGCTGGTGATCGTGATCGACCGAACACACGATCAACTGCGGGCGATCAATGTCGTCCAGGCTGCGTCCGGCCTTTTGCGCGCCGATTTCGATGTGCTTCAAGGCCTCGCGATTGTATTCTGGCGGCACGCAATAATTGAGCACCACGCCATCGGAGATTTCACCTGCCAGTTCCATCATGCCCATGTGCGTCGCGCCAATGTAGATAGGCACGTTGCGCGGTTCGCGCCGCCCATGCACTACATCAAGCTCAATACCATCTACGTGATGGAATTCGCCGTGGAAAGTGACGCGCTCCATATTGAGCAAGCGCCTCATGACCTCGATTGTCTCGCGCATCGCCTTCAATGGCTTGCGGCGTTCAATGCCCACCTGCTTCGCCAGTGGGTCCCACCACGCGCCCAGGCCGCAAATAATGCGATCAGGCGCGAGATCGTCCAGCGTCAGGAAGGTCGCGGCAAGTAACCCGATATTGCGCGTCCAGTTGTTAATCACGCCGCTGCCGATTTTCATACGCGTAGTGACCGCCGCGAATGCCGCCATAGGTACAATCGCATCGCGCACGAGGCGCGATTCCGCCTGCCACACCGCCTCGAAGCCGCGCTCCTCGGCATACTGCGCGTATGCCATACCCTCGCGAATTTCATGCTTGTCTTGCAGGTACATTGCCACGCGAGCCATATGCTTCTCCTTGCTATCCAGCTTTCTGTTTCACTACATTTTGTCCTTGCAGCAAAGTATAGCAGAGAATGATGCGCTTGTCGCTATAGAGGATATGTGCGGGTGCGCGCTATTTTTTTGCATTGATGAGTTCTAAAGGGCGCCCGCAAGGGGACGCCCCTACAATGACTCCGAAGCGGGTACCCGTAGGAGCATCCGTCGGGTCATTGTAGGGGCGTCCCCTTGGAATCCCTCCCATCCGCGCAACAATTTAGCGCGCACCCGATATGTGCGCTATTTTTTTTGCGTGGCCAGCTTCCAGTCCTGCCATTGTTTATAAACTCAACCAGGTTAATAAGCTCTGCAAATTGATACTTAGTGTGAAAAGTACACATAAAAAATACATAAAGATGCGAGAAATTAGATAAATTGATGAAGAAAACTCTTGCAAATAACAAAAAGATCGTGTATGCTAGCATGCGGTATCCGATCTCGGTCTGGCATACAGCGTCCGTCCAGCATGATAGCCCGCGCTGCTTGGGGTGACTGACAACTGGTGACTCTGCAAGGATATGGACCCGGAAGAATACCAACATATCACAAGGAGGTCCTAGTTGAACTTCGAAGACAAAACCCTTAATTGTCGCGAATGCGGAAATGATTTCGTATTCACTGCGGGTGAACAAGAGTTTTACCAGCAAAAGGGGCTGATGAATCAGCCTGGCCGTTGTCCCTCCTGCCGCTCAGCGCGTCGCAATACGTCTGGCGGTATGGGTAGTCGCTCCGAACGCGGTCCTCGCGAAATGCACACTGTTATTTGTGCAGAGTGCGGGGCGGAGACGCAGGTGCCATTCTTGCCCAAGAATGATCGCCCCGTCTATTGCAGTCCCTGCTACGACAAGGTTCGCGTGGCGCGCGGCTAGAGTCGGCAATTTGCTGGCTGTATTGGGTGTATGGGCGCATGGGCGCATGAATTGAACCACTATTGAAACATGAAGAGATAAGGCCAAGGCGGTTTCGCGGCTTTGTCTCTTTTTATGCTCCCTCTTCATATTTCTCTGTGTGCCACAGAATATTTCTGTGTATCTCCGCGTTATAGTAGTTAAAGAACAGTATTTGGGACTTCTGGTATCTGCCAACCCGCGATCCCCGTTCGAGGGCGTTGCCCTTAACAATCTTGCTACACTTTTCCTATTTTGTAACGCGCTGTATGCGTTATTCGTGGCATGCTATACTTACACGAAAGCTACATTTTTGTTGCATTGTACGCGATTGTGTTCTAAACTATGTACCATGAATGATTTTCGCCGCCCAGGGGTATACATACTATATGATGACTATGAATCCAGACGAGTCAGTAGCGATTTCGCAGATGACACTTGAAGATTTGCTGGCAGAGACGCGCCAGTACCTGTCTCCATCCGACCAGGAGATCATTCAACGTGCCTACGAGGTGGCGAGCGAAGCGCATAACGGCATTATGCGCCGTTCTGGAGAACCTTACATCCAACATCCCCTGGAAGTCGCGCTCCTGCTGGCGGATATGCGCATCGACGCGGATGGCATCGCGGCGGCGCTGCTGCATGATGTTGTCGAGGATACCGATTTTACGCTGGATGATTTGCGCGGTCGTTTTGGCGAAGCCGTCACCAACATTGTGGATGGCGTAACGAAATTCGATATGCTGGCCCTGGCGGGGAAAAACAGGGAGGCGCAATTTCTTATGACGCGGGACGCGGCCCGCAAGGACGCCGACGCGCCTGAAACCCCCGAACAGCTTGAGCAGAAACAGCGCCTGAGACGCGAATTGAAACGCCGCCAGACATCGGAGACGGTGCGCAAAATGCTGCTGGCGATGGCTGAAGACCCGCGCGTGGTGGTGCTTAAACTTGCTGACCGCTTGCATAACATGCGCACGCTGAGTGTGATGGACCAGGCGCAGCAGCAGAACAAAGCGCGTGAAACAAGAGAAATCTACGCGCCTCTCGCTCGCCGTCTGGGTATGGCGCTGGTGCAGGCGGAACTGGAAGACCTGGCGTTCAGTTACCTTGAGCCTGACAAATACACGCAACTGGCACGCGAAGTCGAGGAGGAGCGCGTAAAGCGCGAACCCATCATCCTCCAGATTTGTCTCGCCCTCGAAGAGGAAATGGAGAAGGCCGGCATTCACGCGGAGGTGCGCGCCTGGCCCAAACACTTGTCCAGCATCAACCGCAAACTTGAGCAGAGCGGTGCCGAATTAAGCCAGATACACGACCTGGTATCCTATCGCATCCTGGTAGACTCGGTGCATGACTGCTACCTGGCGCTGGGGCATATCCACGCGCTGTGGCGACCCAAAGATGGGCGCATCAAGGATTTCATCGCCACACCGAAGATCAATGGGTACCAGTCCCTGCATACAACGGTTTTCTGCCTGGATAATCAACTGGCCGAAATCCAGATTCGCACGCATGATATGGAACGCATCGCCGATTATGGCATCGCCAGTTACTGGTACCTCAGGGAACGCAGCGGCGCGCGTCTTTCCACGCGCGAGATGATTACCTGGATCGAACAATTGCGCGAATGGCAGCGCGAACTGCCGCAGAACGCCGATGAGTTTGTGGAAGCCGTCAAGGGTGACATTTTTCAGGAGCAGATCTTTGTGTTCACGCCCAAAGGCGAAGTGAAAGATTTGCCGCGCGGCTCAACTCCGCTCGACCTGGCCTATCGCATTCACTCCGATATTGGCGATCACTGCGCGGGAGCGCGCGTCATCACCAATATGGAAGAAGGCGGGCGCTTGATAACGCGCATCGTCCCGCTTGACTACGAACTCAAAGGCGGCGAGATCGTCGATATCATGGTCAGCGACGAGAGTCACCCGACACGCGATTGGCTCTCCTTCGCGCGCACTACTTCGGCCCGCAATAAGATTCGTCGCTACCTGAAAACCTACGAGCGCGAAGTCAACCTGCATCTGGGCCGCGAGCGCCTGGACCTGGCATTGAAAGCGGCGGGCGCGCCCGGATTGCGCGTTCTCTCGAACGAAGAACTGCTTTCTGTCAACGTCAATAAGAAGTATAGCTCGCTCGACGAACTGTTTATAGCCCTGGGGCGCGATGACCTGGGGGTGGGCGAGGTGATGGAATACCTGGCACCACTTTTGCAGCAGAGCGGCGCGATCAGGCCAGATACGGAAACGTCGAAGAATGGACATCACTCCGCCGGAGCAAGCGAAAGCGAAATACCACAGGTAGTCGTCAAGCTGGCGCATTGCTGCTGTCCACTGCCCGGGGACTCCATCGTCGGGTTACACAACCCGAACAAGGGTATTATTGTGCATCGCAACGACTGTCGCACGTTGCGCCGCTATCGCGGCCACGAGTCTGAACGCTTGCTGGAGATCAACTGGCTCGTTATCGATCCGCAGCGCTACCTGGCACCCATCATTCTCGTAGCGCACGACCGGGCCGGGTTACTGCGCGATGTAGCAGCGGTAGTCGCTGACGCGGGTATCAACATAACCGCTGTCGCGACCACTACCAATGCTTCATTGCAAAAAGCTGTGATTACTGCTACATTGGAGATAGAGGCCGTCGACCAGATCGAACCCATTTTTGAACGCTTGCAGCAGATAAAGAATGTGGTAAGTGTGACGCGAGATCGAGGTCGGGGCATCCATTCCTGATTATAGTCTCTTACGGAAAACGTAAATGATAGATATGTTTACAGGTGGACGCGATAAATCGCGTTTCGACACACAGGTATTCGGAAACGAACAGGCACAAAGGTTACTGGTAACAGTCCAGCAATACATGTCACCCGCAGAAGTAGAGCAGGTCGCGCAGGCGCTTGAGCTTGCCTGGAACACCTGTGGTGAGACACGCGGCGAAAAAGGGCTTTCGCTCATTGAACACGCGCTGGCGATAGCCACTATCCTGGCAGAGATGCATATCGATGCCGTTGGTGTGGCCTCCGGCCTGATCTTTGAGGCAATCGATGCCGACCTTCTCACGCTTGAGCGCGTGGAAACCCTGCTGGGAGTTGCCGCGGCGCGCATAGTGGGCAGCATGCTGCGCCTGAACATCCTGGAGCGCAAGAAGCGCGCAGGGGCACAATTCATCGCACCCGATAGAACGAACGGGTCAAACTCTCCCACAAGCGACGGCGAGAACAACCGCGAGCAGAAAAAGCAGCGCATCCGCGACGCCTTGCGCCGCCAGCAGGCCGAGACCGTGCGCAAAATGTTCTTTGCCATGTCGGAAGACCCGCGCGTTGTCCTGCTCAAGCTGGCATACCGGCTGCACGCCATGCGTCTTATCACCCAGAACGCCTATCCCGCCGATCAACAGGAAATGCTGACCATGGCGCAGGAAACGCGCGAGATCTACGCGCCGCTCGCCGGGCGGCTGGGTGTTTCGCGCGTCGAAAGCGAGCTTGATGATCTGGCCTTTCAGGTCATGGAACCGGATAAATACGCCTGGGCGCGCGACCAGGTAGAGGCTGAAAGCAAGCAGTGGAGCGCCTACGTCGAGCGTGTATGCAGCGTGCTGCGCGACGAAATGCAAAAGCTGGGACTGCACGCTGAAGTCTCAGGGCGCGTCAAACACCTGTACAGTTTCTACAAGAAGCTGCGCCGCAACGCGGGCGATGTCGATCGCCTGGAAGACCTCAAAGAGACTGCCGACTTTAGCCAGATTCACGACCTGATTGCTTTCCGTATTCTGGTTGATTCGACGCCTGATTGCTATATCGCGCTGGGACAGGTGCATAGCCTGTGGAAGCCAAAAGATGGGCGTATCAAGGACTTCATCGCCAACCCCAAACCTAACGGCTACCAGGCGCTGCACACGACGGTCTTCTGCCTTGACGACCAGTTGGTAGAAATCCAGATTCGCACCTTTGCTATGCACGAGATAGCTGAATATGGCGTTGCCATGCACTGGCATTATAAGGATGTGGGCGACCACGCCTCCGCCTCGGCTAAAGAACTGCTCTCCTGGCTGCGCCAGCTCGCCGACTGGCAGCGTGAATTACACACTGCTACCACCAACGACAGCGAATTTGTCGAAGCTGTGCGCGACGAGATTTTCGAGGATCAGATCTTTGTCTTCACGCCCAAAGGCGAGGTGAAAGACCTGCCGGTTGGCTCGACGCCGCTCGATTTTGCTTATCGCATCCACTCCAAGGTAGGGGATAAGTGCGCGGGCGCGCGCATCATCTCTGAAAGCGGCAGCGGCGATAGCGAGCGGCTGGTAACGCGCCTGGTGCCGCTTGATTACGAGCTTAAGAGCGGCGAGATTGTCGATATCGTGACCAATCGTTCGGCTCACCCCACACGCGACTGGCTAAATTTTGCGCGCACAGCCGCCGCGCGTAGCAAGATACGGCGCTATCTTAAAATTCACGAGCGCGATATCAACATCCAGATCGGGCGCGAACGCCTGGATCGCGAACTCAAGGTGGTGGGTATGCGCGGCATCGAGATAATGAATGAGGACGCGCAAAACTGGCTGCTGAGCGAGTTTCGCAAAGAGTCATTTGAAGATCTGCTGGCTTCCATTGGCGGCGACGATATTCGCCAGCATGCCGCCGCCGTCAAGCTGGTAGACTACTTCCAGCAGCGCGAAGCGCGCGATGGCAAAGAGCAAAAAGAGGAAAGCGATACCCTGACGCTTCCTCTCCCGACCAAATCCAACGCCTCGGCCCGCCTGCAAGTCGCGGGCGTCAGTGGCCTGTTGACCAGCCTGGCGAATTGCTGCAACCCGCTGCCGGGCGATGAAATTGTCGGGTTTATCAGCCGCGGCAAGGGTGCCATCATCCATCGCGCCGATTGCAAGAACATCAATCGCTACCGCGAACGCGAACGCGAACGCCTCGTGGATGTCAGTTGGACGAGCATGGGTTATCAACGCTACCTGGCCCCCGTCATCATAACCGCGTATGATCGCTCCGGCCTGATTCGCGACATCGCTA
>Ga0307372_10012750_pt1 | contig 10952 bp, 3 predicted proteins | sample OX1MG_FD_202533 | JGI IMG/M metagenome (GOLD analysis project Ga0307372, IMG submission 202533) | Soil microbial communities from Risofladan, Vaasa, Finland - OX-1 | ecosystem: Environmental > Terrestrial > Soil > Coastal area > Acid sulfate soil | place: Finland: Risofladan, Vaasa | collected...
CCGGCACGCGCAAGCTGGAGCGCGGGAATCGCGAACGGCAGATCGTACCGACGATCATGCGCGGCATGCAGCAACGGGGCACGACAGAGCAGATCGCCCGGGTTACCCAGGCATTCCTCGCGCTGAAGAAATTCGATATCGCGACGCTGACGGACGCGTACGAACAGCGGTAGCGACTCGACGCCGCCCCGCGTGGACGAAGGGGCCGGCCATTCGGCGATGACGACGACGTTCCTGGATGCAGCTCGACCATAAAAGCCGTTTCACCAGGAGGCGATCGGCGGCCACCACCACCAGGAGGATCTCTGTAACGCTTTTGAGTACCATGGTGATGCAGTTGCCGGAGAGCGCGGCCGATACATCAAGCCCTGCCGCAGGCCGCCACGCTGGGGGCCTCACGTCTCACAGGCTCAACGGTTTGAGGCAGGGCCTCGTGAGCACGTACGAAATCCTGAATCGCGCAGTACAGGCCATTGAATGTGACAGAGTAGTGTCGGTCGCTGGGCTGAATTCACTTGAGAGGCACTTCCGCATGTACAAAACACAACGTTTTCTGATTGGACTGATTCTGTCCGGTCTGTGCCTTGTTCCGCTGGCCGCGTTTGCCGCCCCGGTACCGCCTGCGCAGCTCACCGGCGCCCTGCAGTGGCGCAGCGTCGGCCCGTATGTCGGCGGCCGCGTGGTGGCCGTGACCGGCGTGACGCAGGAACCGAATGTCTACTACATGGGTTCGACGGGAGGCGGCGTCTGGAAGAGCGACGACTACGGCCTCCACTGGAAGAACATTTCCGACAAGTATTTCGACAACAGCAATATCGGGGCGATCGCGGTCGCGCCGTCCGATCCCAAGGTCATTTACGTCGGCACCGGTGAACCCGATATCCGCAACACGATGCTCACCGGCGACGGGATGTACAAGTCCACGGATGCGGGCAAGACCTGGAAGAAGATCGGCCTGGCCGACACGCACGTCATCAGCCGCATCGTCGTGGATCCGAGCAATCCCGACGTGGTCTACGTGGCGGCCATGGGCCACGTCTTCGCGTCCAATCCGGAGCGCGGGGTCTTCAAGAGCACGGATGGCGGACAGACCTGGAAGAAGATCCTGTACGTGGATCCGGGGACCGGAGCGATCGATCTGATCATGGATCCGGCCAATCCGACGACGTTGTACGCGGCGATGTGGCAGGCGTACCGCACGCACTGGACGTTCTCGAGCGGCGGGACGGGCAGCGGCATCTACAAGACCACCGACGGCGGCGCCAACTGGACGAACGTCACGCACAGCACCGGCCTGCCGACGGGGATTTTCGGCCGCATCGGTCTGGCGATCGCGCCGAGCAACCCCAGCGTCATGTACGCGATCGTCCAGGCCCAGTACAAGGGGCAGGCCGGAGGCCTGTTCCGTTCGAGCGATGGCGGGAAGAGCTGGACGCTGGTGAACAACAGCATGGACCTGACCCAGCGCGCGTTCTACTACAGCACGGTGTACGTCGATCCCAAGGATCCGAACACGATCTATCTCCCGCAGGTCGCGGCGCTCTGGGTATCGCACGACGGCGGCAAGAAGATCAGCCGGCTCCGTCCCCCGCACGGCGACAACCACGCGCTGTGGATCAACCCGGATCATCCCGAGATCATGATCGAAGCCAACGACGGCGGGGCCACGGTCACCCGCGATGGCGGCAGGAACTGGAGCACCGAGCACAATCAGCCGACCGGCCAGATGTATCACGTGGGTCTCGATAATCAGTTCCCGTTCCACATCTACGGCGCACAGCAGGATGAGGCCTCGGCCGAGGGGCCGAGCGCGGTGGCCGAAGGCGGGATCCCGCCCGTGTGGACGCCCGTGCGGGGCGGCGAGGCGAGCTGGGTGGTGCCGGAGCCCGGCAAACCCTGGATCACCTTCGCCAGCGGCTATTACGACGACCTCTGGCGCGACAACCGGCGAACCGGTCTGATCACCGAAGTGAGCCCGTGGCCGGCCTACAAGTTCGGGCTGGCGGGGGACAAGATCAGATACCGCTACGGCTGGATTCACCATCCGATCCTGTTCGCACCCGGCAATCCGCATGAATTGCTGACAGGCGCGAACGTGGTGTTCGAGACCCTGGACGCGGGCATCCACTGGAAGCAGATCAGCCCGGATCTCACCCGGAACGACAAGAGCAAGCAGCGGCGGCCGGGCGGGCCGATCAGCGCGGACGTGACCGGCGAGGAGATGTTCGACACGCTCTCGTCCCTGGCGGTCTCCCCGCTCACCGACGACATCATCTGGGCCGGCGCCGACGACGGCGAGGTGCACGTGACGACGGACGGCGGCGCTCACTGGACGGAGGCGCGGCCGGCGGAGCTGCCCACCTGGTCCACGATCACCTGCATCGAGCCGTCGCACACGGACAAGGGGACGGCGTACCTGAGCGCCAGCCGCTTCGACTGGGACGACTTCCACCCCTACGTGTACAAGACCACGGACTACGGGAAGCACTGGACCGCGCTCACCTCGGGCGTGCCCGATGACCAGTACGTGGAAAGCGTGCGCCAGGATCCTGGTGATCCCAATCTGCTGTTCCTGGGCACCAGCAAGACGGTGTTCATGAGCCTCGATGGCGGCGCCAACTGGCTGCCGTTGGGCCTCAACCTGCCGGCCGTGCGGGTCAGCGACATCGGGATCCAGCCGGCCCAGCACGCGGTGGTGCTGGCCACGCACGGCCGCGCCTTCTGGGTGCTCGACAACCTGCAGTTCCTGGAGCAGCTGGGCTCCGCGCGCGTGGACGCGAGCGCCCCCTATCTGTTCAAGCCGCAGCAGACGTGGCTCGTGACGCGCGGCGCGGGATTCGGCGGACCGTCGGCCGGCGGACAGAATCTCCCTGCGGGCGCCACGGTCTTCTTCCACCTGCCGGCCAGCTACGACGGCCACAGCCCCGTGAAGCTGAGCTTCACCGACGAGGCGGGCCACGTGATCCGCAGCTTCACCCTCCCGCTGAAGCCCAGGACGGTCAACTTTGGTTTCGGTCCGGTGACCCGAAAGGGTGAACCGCTCCATCCCGGCATGAACCGGTTTCTGTGGGACCTGCGCTACCCGACCGGGACCGACGTCAAGGGCATCTTCAATTCGGGGTTCTCGGCCGCCGTGCCGATCGGCCCCGAGGTGGTGCCCGGCACCTATGACGCCGTGCTCACCTACGGCGGCACCACGCTGAAGCAGCCGTTCCAGGTGAAGCTCGATCCGCGGCTGACCACCACGCAGGCGGAGCTGCAGCAGCGGTTCGACCTGCTGATGAAGATTCACGACGCCATCAACAGCCTGGACGTCAAGCTGAACGAGGCGATCGATGCCCGCAGCGCACTGGACAAGGCCGTGGCCGGGAAGAGCGTCTCCGCGGCTACCGCACAAACGGCCTTGGCGGCCCTGAACCACGACATCGACGATCTGGTCGACCTCAAGATCCAGTCCGGTGAAGGCGCGCTCGTGTACCCCCCCAGGCTGCGCTCCTGGCTGAGCGCAATCGAGAGCCGGGTGAGTCTGGCCTTCGTGGCCCCCACCCCCGCCATGAGGGAAGTGGCGATGAAGCGCATCAGCGAGGAACAGGCAGGTGTCGCGCGCCTGGACACCGACATTGCCAAGGCCAAGGCGGTGATGAAGCGCTGAGGCACGATCGATGAACGGGGCGCGCCGCGCCGGCCGGCTTCGGCCAGCGCGGCGCGTCCAATTTCATGCAGGTATGCTCATGAGATCGCACAGCCGTGTCGGGTCGAGATGGTTCATGTTGCTGGCCTTTGCTGCAATGGCATTTTGCGTGGCGCCGGCATTGGCTGAGACACACGCCGCTCTCTACGGTGGGATGCGCTGGCGTCTCATCGGTCCCTTCCGCGGCGGGCGCGTGTCGGTCGTCATCGGCGTGCCCGGCCAGCCCAACGTGTTCTACATGAACGCCGAGAATGGCGGCGTCTGGAAGTCGGTCAACGACGGCATGACGTGGGTCCCGCTGTTCACGGGCGACGAGAACAACTCTGTCGGCTCGATTGCCGTGGCCCCGTCGGACCCCAACATCATCTACGCCGGCTCCGGCGAAGCGACGATGCGGCCGGACCTGTCCATCGGTGACGGCCTCTACAAATCGACGGATGCGGGCAAGACCTGGCAGCACCTCGGCCTGCGCGATGGCCAGCAGCTCGCATCGATCGTGGTGGACCCGCACAATCCAAACCGGCTGTTCGTCGCCGTGCTGGGTCACCCGTACGGTCCGAACGCGGAGCGCGGCATCTTCCGCTCCACGGATGGTGGACGGACGTTCCAGAAGGTGCTCTACAAGAACGAGAATACGGGCGCCGCACAGGTGGCCTTCGCCCCGTCGAATCCGAACACTGTCTACGCCGTGCTGTGGGCGGCGCGCGACGTGCCTGCAGTCGCTGCCGGTCTGCAGACGGCCAAAGTCCCGGGAAGCGGCTTGTTCGAATCAACCGATGGCGGTAACACGTGGCACCAGATCGGCCAGGGGCTGCCGACGGTGACCGAGGGCCTGGGTCGCATCCGGATCGCCATCGCGCCCGGCAATCCCAACCGCATCTACGCCAGCGCGGGTCGCGGGATCTATCGTTCGGACGATGCCGGCCGGACCTTCCAGCTCGTCAGCCATGACCGGCGGACTCGCGGCGGTTACATCACGGTCGCGCCCGACAATCCCGACGAACTCTATGTCAGCCAGACTGCGCTGTACCGCTCCATGGACGGCGGCAAGACCTTTATCGCCTTCAGGGGCGCCCCCGGCGGGAACGACTACCACCACGTCTGGATCAATCCCGCCAACCCGAAAATCATGGCGGTCGGCGTCGACCAGGGGGCGACGCTGAGCGTGGACGGCGGCAAGACCTGGAGCACCTGGTACAACCAGCCGACCGCTCAGGCCTATCACGTCATCACCGACAATCAGTTCCCTTACCGCGTCTACAGCTCACAGCAGGATAGCGGCTCGTTCGGCATCCTGAGCCGCAGCAACGACGGTGAGATCACGTTCCGTGACTGGCACCCGGTCGGGGCAGACGAAGACGGTTATATCGCACCGGACCCGTTGCATCCGAACATCATCTATTCAAGCCACGTCGTGCGCTATGACTGGGTCACGGGAGAGAGTCAGTTCGTGGGTCCCCAGGTCGAGCGCTTCGATGGCAAGTACCGCTTCAGTGCGTATGCTCCTCTGCTGTTCTCCCCGGCGGATCCGCACGTGCTGTATCTCGGGGGAAACGTTCTGCTGAAGACCACCAACGGCGGCCACAGCTGGCAGGCGATCAGCCCGGATCTCTCACGCGCCAACCCCGGCATGCCGGCCACCCTCGGCCCCTTCGGCGCCGGCGTGGACGCGCCCCATCACCGCGGCGTGATCTACAGCATCGGACCGTCGTTCAAGACCGCGAACACCATCTGGGTCGGGACCACGGACGGACTGATCTGGGTCACCCGCGACGGTGGCACGCATTGGCACAACGTGACGCCCCCAGGCGTGACGCCCTGGAGCACGGTCACGCAGATTGTCGCCTCGCACTTCGATGACGAGACCGCCTACGCCTCCGTCAGCCGCTTCAGTCTCGACGATCTGAAGCCCTACATTTACTGCACCCATGATGGCGGAAAGACCTGGAAGCTGATCGTGAATGGACTGCCGGACGACGCCCCGGTGGACGTGGTGCGCGAGGACCCGGTGGAGAAGGGTCTGCTGTTTGCCGGCACCGAACGCGCGGTCTGGTTCTCGGCGGATGACGGGGATCACTGGCAGTCGCTGCAGCTGAACCTGCCCGTGAACTCGATGCGCGATCTGGTCGTTCATGACAACGACCTGGTGCTCGCGACCCACGGCCGTTCGGACTGGATCCTGGACGACATCACTCCGCTGCGCCAGTTGTCGGCGGCCGGGGCGGCGACCCGGGCGTTCCTCTACAAACCGGAGGCCGCCTACCAGATCCCGCGCAACACCTACAGCGACACCCAGCTGGAGCCGGAGTTTCCGGCGGGCCAGAACCCGCCGAGCGGCGCCATCATTGATTACGACCTGAAGGCGCCGGCCAGTGGGCCGGTGACGCTGGAGATCTTCGATGCCGCGGGCAAGCTCGTGCGCCGCTACGCCTCGACGGACAAGCCGGCACCGGTGAATCCCGAGGAACTGAATTTCCCGACCTTCTGGCTGCGGCCGCCGCAGGTGCTGTCGGCGCAGGCCGGCATGCACCGGTTCGTGTGGGACCTGCACTATCCGTCACCGCACGTGCTGCGTCCGACGGTGGCGATCTCCGTCATCCTGCACGACTCGCCGCTGGGGCCGCTCGGCCCGGCGGCGCTGCCGGGACGCTACACGATCAAGCTGACGGCGGACGGACACACCTGGACGCAGCCGCTGACGGTGCGCATGGATCCGCGGAACAAGACGCCCATGGCCGGACTCACGCAGCAGTTCCACCTGGCCATGCAGCTCAGTCAGGACCTGAATCGGACGTACGCGGCATTGCAGCAGGCAAAGGCCAAAGGGGAGAACACGCCCGCCCTGCAGAAACTGAATGGCGAGCTCGTGGCTCAGTACAACTCGCTGTACGGCGCCTCGTATGGCGGCACTGACGGCAACTCGTCGACGATGGCCACGCCCACGACACAGCAGGTTGCCGCGGTTGCCGATCTCCACCGTCAGGTCCTGGCGATGCTGAAGAACTGAGCACGGCAGCCGTCACCGGCGCGACCAACTGCACGGACATGGCCGACGCCGGGGCGGTGATGAAGCGCTGAGGCGAAGTCGATGAACGAGACGCGCTGGCGCCGGCCGAGGCGATCGCTCCCGATGCCTACGACATTGCGGGAGTGGTCGCATCCGGCCGGCGCGGCGCGAGGCTCCGGCGCCTTACAGCTTTCGCAGCAGCACCAGGGTCAGATCATCCCGGCCCTCCGGGTCGTGAATCCACTTTTCGACCGTGCCGGTGACCGCCGTGATGATCTTGTCGAGCGGTTCGTCGGCCTGCGCCACCAGCAGCTCCGCGAGACGAGCTTCGCCGAACTCCTGCTCCGCCCGGTCCATGGCCTCAGGAATGCCATCGGAGAAGATGGCGAGAAGGTCGCCCCGCCGCAACAGGATATCCTGCTGTTCGTACTTCCTGTCCGGCAGCAAGCCCACGACCATGCCGCCGCCCTCCAGCCTCATCGCCCTTCCATCGCGTACCAGAATCGGCGGCAGGTGGCCCGCGTTGGTGTAGCTGAGCCGCCCCGTGTCGTCGTCGTACACCGAACAGAAGAACGTGGCGTACTTCTGTGCCGGAGTGTTTTCGTACAGTTGCTGGCTGATCAGCTCCACTAACGTCGCCGTGGAGAGGACGGGGCGGGGGCGAGGTCCGGCAAACTTCAGTTGTGCGTGCAGCGCCGATTGAATACTTGCCATCAACAGCGCCGCTGATACGCCCTTTCCCGACACGTCCGCGAGTGCGATCGCCGTCCTTCGATCATCGAGACTCACGTAGTCGTAGTAGTCTCCACTGACCACACGCCCCGGAATGCAGACTCCAGCCACCTCCAGGGTCTCGAGTGTCGGCACGGACTTCGGGAACAGGCTCAGCTGCACCTCTCGCGCGATCTTCAGCTCGGCGTCCAGTTTCTCTTTCTTCTTCACCTCGCCGATCAATTGCTGGACTCTCGCGGTCATCGTGTTGAACGACGTGGCCAGCTCGCTCAGCTGATGTGCGCCTCGCACGGGAATCTGGTGAGAAAAATCTCCTTGCCCGACTTTCAGCGTTCCCCGGTAAAGATCGTCGACCGACCCCGTGATCGCGCGCGAGAGCCTCACGGTTGAGAAGAGCGCAAGGCCCTCCAGGACCAGGAAGAAGAAACCGTCGGCACTCAGCATGGAGAGCGCGATTGACGCCATCCGACCGGTCGCGACACCGGCAAGCAGCAAAGAGGGCCTCGACAACACAGGCAGGAAGACGTTCGCTGTTCCTGAGGAGGACTGCACCCTCCAGGACAGCAGGCTGGCAACCGGCACATCCCACCAGGTGCGACGCGGCGCCAATCCGGATGGCACCATCGTCTTCCGGACGCCGCCTGCTTCCACGGATATGCTGTTTCCTGACAGGCCGGAATAAACGGTGGTGGAGGCATTGCCGGGTATCACGTCGGGGACGGACACAACCTCAGGCGTGAGCGAGGCGAGAGCCCGCTGATCCAGAGGCAGGTAGGCGAAAGCTTCCTCGTCTCCGTCGCGGGCGTTTGCGCCGATGAAGTAGTGTCCGTTCGACTCAAAGAGGCCGCTGAATCCCGGCGCGATCCAGGCCGGCGCGGTCTGGAGTTCGCCGTTGCCGGGCAACCGCACCACATCGCCATCGACCCGGACGACGGCTGCGAGGCTCGGCACCCCCGCGCGGATTCCGTCCAATAGATTCGCCTTCGCGCCATGGGAAACGGCCAGCGCCAGATTCTGCGCGGCGGAGCGGACTGTTTCGATGCGCGCTTCCAGATTCTGGCGCACGCGCTGAGTGGCGAATTGCCCGAGCAGCAACTCGCCGGCGAGGACCATCCCGAAGGCGACCAGGAGGATGGGGACGACGCCGAACAGGAAGTAGGTCACGAGCAGCCGGTTGCGGACGCGCCACAGCAGCTCTTTTCGGAACGCGATGAAACACAGGATGAGCGCCAGAATCACCCATCCAGGCCCCGACGTTCCCCCGGCGGAATAAGAAACAATGACGATCCCCACCGCCAGGAGCATCAGAGCCAGCGCGATTTTTTGAAAGAGAGTTCTGCCCCGCAGCCACTCTGTCATCGGCTTATGAATATCCTGGTTGTTTCCGCGGCGCGGCGCGGAGAAGGGACAGGCGCGATGCGTCCGGTCCGGAAGGTGCGTCAACGGCGCCACAGAGTGTATCGGCCACCCTGGTCGACCGAACGCGCGGTTCAGTCCCGAAGTCTTCTGCACGCACAGGGGGGCGGGCACCCGCGCCGCTCAGGCTCGCTTCGTTCCCCGCAGCGCCCCGGTCCGCAGCGGCAGGGAGCGCACGCGCGTACCGGTGAGCGCGAAAAGCGCGTTCGTCACCGCCGGCGCGATCGGCGGGAGCCCCGGCTCGCCCACGCCTCCCGGCGGCTCTCCGCTTTTCACGATGTGCACGTCCACGACCGGCATCTCGTCGATCCGCATCATCTTGTACGTGTCGAAGTTGCCCTGCACGACGCGCCCGTCGGCCAGCGTGATCTCCTGGTAGAGCGCGGCGGTGAGGCCGGCGGCGACCGCGCCCGACATCTGCTGATGCACGATGCCGGGGTGGATCACCTGGCCGGCATCGACTGCACACCAGACGTGGTGCACGCGCACCTTCCCGCCATCGATCGAGACCTCGGCCACCTGCGCGACGACCGTCCCCTTGTTCTCGTGGATCGCGATGCCGTGCGCGCGGCCCTCGGGGAGCGGCTTTCCCCATCCCGATTTCCCGGCGACCACCTCCAGCACGCGACGCTCGCGCGGCTGTTCCGCCAGCAGGTGATGGCGGAACTCGAACGGATCGCGCCCCGCGGCGTGCGCCAGCTCGTCGATGAACGACTCGAAGACGAAGACGTTCTGCGACGGGCCCACCGAACGCCAATGCCCGGTCGGCACGCCCAGGTCGGGCGCTCCGTACTCCACGAGGAAGTTCGGGATGGCGTAGCGCGTGTTCATGATGCCGTCGACGGCGTTCCCGTCCACGCCGCCCCGCCGGCTCTTCCCCGTGGCGCTGACCGGCTGAGAGACCACCAGCGCCTTGAGCGCCACCAGGCTGCCCGCGGCGTCCACCCCGCCCGCGAAGCGGACGTACGCCGCCGGACGGTACTGGTCGTGACGCATGTCCTCCTCGCGCGTCCACGTGACCTGCACCGGCTGCCCCAGCTTCTTCGACAGATGGACCGCGTCTTCCACGAAGTCGGTGCGGCTGCGTCGCCCCCAGCCGCATCCCAGGTGCATCACGTGCACCGTGACCTTCTCGGAGGGGAGGCCCGTGATGCGGGCGGTCGTGCCCTGGGTGCCCTGCGGGTTCTGGGTAGGGGCCCACACCTCCGCGCCGTCCCGGCGCACGTGTGCGGTGCAGTTCATCGGCTCCATGGTGGCGTGCGCCAGATACGGAGCCTCGTAGGTCGCCTCGATCCGCTTCGCGGCCTTCGCCAGCGCGGCGTCCGCGCTGCCATCGGTGCGGCCGACCTCGGGCCTGGCCTTCGCCACCTCGCGGAAGTGCGCGGAAATGTCGGCCGAGCTCATCGTGAAGCCGCGGTTCCACTGCACGTCCAGCGCCTTCGCGCCCTGGAAGGCCGCCCACGTGTTGTCGGCCACCACCGCGATCCCGGTGGCGATCTGGACGACGTCCCGCACGCCCGCGACGCCGCGCGCCCGCGTGGCGTCGAAGCTCTTCAGCGAGCCGCCGAAGTCGGGGGGGTGTACCACGGTCGCGAAGCGCATGCCCGGCGCGCGCACGTCGATGCCGTACTTCGTGCGCCCGCACACCTTGTCGTGCACGTCGACCTGCGGCGGACTCGTGCCGATGAGGGTGAACTCGGCGGGGGTCTTGAGACGGGGATCGGACGGCACCGGGAGCTCGCCCGCGGCGTGGGCCAGGGCGCCGTACCCGAGGCGCCGCTTCGAGCCGTTCCGGTAGACGTATCCGCGCTCGGTGCGGCACGAGGCGGCCGGCACCTTCCACCGCTCGGCGGCCGCCCGGACGAGCATCTGCCGCGCGGTCGCCCCCGCCTCGCGCAGGGGCATCCAGGCGCCATTGCGCACGCTCCCGCTGCCCACCGTGATCTGGCGCCCGTACTTGTGCGGGTCCGCCTCGGCCTGGATCACGGCGACCCGACTCCAGTCGGCGTCCAGCTCGTCGGCCACGATCATCGGCAGGCTGGTGCGCACCCCCTGGCCCATGTCGGCCTTGCCGACCCAGATCGCGACGGCCCCGCGCTCATCCAC
>Ga0307372_10012752_pt1 | contig 10952 bp, 11 predicted proteins | sample OX1MG_FD_202533 | JGI IMG/M metagenome (GOLD analysis project Ga0307372, IMG submission 202533) | Soil microbial communities from Risofladan, Vaasa, Finland - OX-1 | ecosystem: Environmental > Terrestrial > Soil > Coastal area > Acid sulfate soil | place: Finland: Risofladan, Vaasa | collected...
GCCCCGCCGAAGCGCGCGTGGAGGTCGACCTGGCTCGACACGACCGACGAGCGCACCTCACGGCCGCCCGCGACGACCGACGCCGCGGTCTCGTCGCACGAGGTCTCGATCGCGAGGACGAGGGTCGCCCCCGTCGCGTGGAGAGCCGTCACTCGGGTGCGGATCCCGGACCCGGATCCGTGCCCGGGTCCGCGCCGCGATCCGTGCCGTGATCCGCGCTGCGCGCGATGCGCGCCGCGATCTCGTCGAGGCGCGTCGCGTACCGCTCGTCGTCGACGTCGTACGCCCACATGACGAGGCCGTCCTCGTTGACCTCCGGGTAGTAGTTCCTCCGGATCCCGGCCGGCACGAAGCCGAACTCCCGGTAGAGCTCCTGCGCCCCGAGGTTCGACACCCGGACCTCCAAGGTGAGCGCCTGCGCGCCGCGCTCGCGCACCTCGGTCACGAGCCGGTGGAGCAGGCGGATCCCGACGCCCCTGCGCTGCCACGAGGGCGCGACCCCGACGGTCGTGACGTGGGCCTCGCCGGCGACGAGGATCGCCCCCGTGTAGCCGACGACCGCGTCGTCGACGAGCGCGACGAGATACGCGCGCGTCGCGGGTGTCGCGAGCTCGCTCAGGTAGAGCGCGGCCGACCACGGCCGGGGGAAGATCTGCTCCTCGATCGCGACGACCTCGGCGACGTGGCGGCGGCGCATCGGCACGAGGTCGGGAACCGCGCCGTCGCGTGGCACGGGTGGCCTGCGCTCGTCGCGCGGTCGCCTCCGGGCGCGCAGCATCAGCCCGCCCCTGCGCCGTGTGCGACCGGCGGTGCCGCGCGCGACGTGAAGTTCGCGCGCGCGTCGGGCGGGCGGAGGTAGAGCGCGGCGACCTCGAGCGCGCTCGCGGTCGTGCCCCGGGCGAGGCGCGCGAGCGCGAGCGCGGCGAGCGCCGCGACCGGGGGCGCGGCGAGGTCGTCGCGCTCGACCCGCGGCTCGGGCGCGTGGAGCGCGCGGGCCGCGGCCACGACCGCGTCGCCGTGACGGTGCGCCCCGTCGCCGACGAGCAGGACCGGGACGCCGAGCGCGGCGAGGTCCGCCGCGAGCTCGCTCGGCGTCCCGGCGCGCGCACCGGAACGCCCGCCGGCGCCCGCGCCGATGTCCCACGCGACCTCGCCGCGGCGCAGGTCGACGACGGGGACGACCCGGCCGGCGGCGCGCGCCGCGTGCGCGAGGACGTCGAGGCTCGTGCACGGGACCGTCGGCACGCCGCACGCGAGGGCGATCCCCTTCGCGGCCGCGACCCCGACGCGCACGGCCGTGAGCATTCCGGGTCCGACGTCCACGGCGACCGCGTCGAGGTCGCGCGGCGTGACGCCCGCGAGCGAGCAGACGTGCTCGATCGCGGGGTGCACGGTCTCGACGTGGCGTCGGTCCGCCCGCACCGTGCACGCGGCGAGCAGGCCCGCGCCGTCCGCGAGCGCGACCCCGATCTCCGCCGTCGAGCTCTCGAGCGCGAGGATCACGGCCGGACCTCGAGGCCTGCGCCGCGCGCGGCGGCCGCGAGGCGGGCGACCCGACCGCGCCAGCGCTCCGACGCGGCGCGGAGCGCGACGAGCCGGCGCTCCGCAGGCCCGTCGGGCTCGGGCGGCGGCCCGAGGTGGACGACGAGCGCGTCGTCGCCGAAGAGCGGGGCGGCGAGCTCGCCCCACTCGACGACCGCGACGCCACCGGCGTCGAGGACCTCGTCGAGCGCGAGGTCGGCGACCTCGTCCGTGCCGCCGAGGCGCCAGGTGTCGACGTGCGCGACGACCGGGTCCGTCGCGTACGAGTGGACCAGCGTGAAGGTCGGGCTCGTCACCTCGTCGCCCCCGCCGAGGCCCGCGACGATGCCCTTCGTGAGCGTCGTCTTGCCCGAGCCGAGGTCCCCGACGAGCAGCACGACGTCGCCCGGCTCGAGGAGGCCGGCGAGCAGCGCGCCGAGCGCGCGCGTCTCGCCCTCGTCGCGGGTGACGACCGCCGTCGCGCCCGCGTGCACGGTCGCGCTCAACTCGCGCTCCCCCGGTCCTCGGCGCGCGGCGTGCGAAGCGCGCGCTTCGCACGCACGAAGTCCGCCCGCATCTGCGCGAGCACGACCCCACCGCCGCGCAGCGCGGCCGCGGGGTGGAACGTCGGCACGAGCGCGCCCCCGAGGTAGGGGTAGGTGCTGCCCCGAAGGCGCGTCACGCCCTCGCTCGTCCCGAGGAGCGCGCGCGACGCGAAGTTGCCGAGCGTGACGACGACCGACGGCGCGACGAGCCGCACCTGGTCCTCGAGGAAGTGCCGGCAGGTCTCGACCTCGAGCGGGCGGGGGTCGCGGTTCTCGGGAGGGCGGCACTTCACGACGTTTGCGATGTAGCACTGGTCCCTGGCGAGACCCAGCTCCTCCGCGATCAGCCGGTCGAGCAGCTTGCCCGACCGGCCGACGAAGGGTTCGCCCGCGAGATCCTCGTCGCGGCCCGGCGCCTCGCCGACGAACATGACCTCGGCCGCAGGATCGCCGACGCCGAACACGACCGTCGTGCGGCCGGCGGCGAGGGGGCAGGCGACGCAGGATCGCGCCTCGCGCGCGAGCTCGAGGAGCGTCGGCACACCGAGATGCTACCGCCCCGGCGCCCCGCTCCCCTCCGGCCGGCTGCCGTCGACGTAGCGCCGCGGCACGCGCGGGCCGATGCCGCAGAGCACCTCGTAGGAGACCGTGCCGAGCCGTGCCGCCCACTCCTCGACGGTGATCTCCTCGCCGCCCTGGCGGCCGATGAGCACGACCTCGTCGCCCGGTCGGACCCCGGATCCACCGCCCTCGCCGCCGTCGCCGTCGCCGTCGCCGTCGCCGTCGCCGAGGTCGACGATGATCTGGTCCATCGTGACCGTCCCGGCGATCCGCCGGCGCCGCCCGCGCACGAGGACCTCGCCGCCCGACGTCGCGTATCGCCGCGGCACGCCGTCGTGGTAGCCGAGCGGGACGACCGCGACGTCGCCCTCGCGCTCGAGCCCGTAGGTCCGCCCGTAGCTCGTGCGCTCGCCGGCGGCGAGCCTGCGCACGAGGTGCACCTCGGCCTTCCAGCTGAGCGCGGGTGTGAGCGGGCCGCCCGCCGCCGGGTCGCGCTCGACCCAGCCGTCGAGCGCCGGGGAGGGCGCGTGCCCGTAGAGCGCGATCCCGCACCGGACGCGGTCGAGGCGCGCGGCGCGATGGGCGATCGCGCCGGCGGAGTTGGCCGCGTGGACGACCGGAGCGACGATGCCCTTCGCCGCGAGGTCCGCCCGGCAGCGCTCGAGCGCGCGCAGCTGCGCGGCGGTGAAGTCGTCGGCCGGCTCGTCCGCGACCGCGAGGTGCGTCCAGAGCCCGGCGAGCTCGAGCTCGGGCGCGGCGTCGATCGCGGCCGCGACGTCGAGGATCGCGTCGGGGTCGGCGCCGACGCGGTGCATGCCGCTGTCGAGCTTCAGCTCGACGGGGACCGGACCGGCCGCGGTCCGGACCGCGGCCGCCCGGCGCGCGGCCGCGACCCCCTCGAGCCGGTAGATCGTCGGCGTGAGGTCGTGCGCGACGGCCTCGAGCATCGCGTCGGGTGTCGGCTCGGAGAGCAGGAGCACCGGCGCGCGCACCCCGGCGCGGCGGAGCGCGAGCCCCTCGTCCACGAGCGCGACGGCGAGCAGCTGCGCACCGCCTTCGAGCGCCGCCTCGGCGACGCGCGGCGCGCCGTGGCCGTACGCGTCGGCCTTCACGACCGCGCAGAGCGCCGCGGGCGCGGCGAGGCGGGCGAGCAGCGCGGCGTTCGCGCGGATCGCCGCGAGGTCGACCTGCACCCACGCTGGCCGCAGCACCGCGGAGGCCGGCGCCGGCGCCGGCGCCGGATCGCTCATCGCCCCGCGGGCGCCGCGCCGCCCGTCCTCGCGGAGCCGCGCACGTTGCCGGCGCTCGCTCCCGCTCCCGCTCCCGCTCCCGCTCCCGCGCGCCCACCCGCGGCCGCGAGCTCGGAGAGGATCCGCGCGACGAGGAGCGGGAGGTCGCCGGCGACGAGCCCCTCCGCGTGGCCGCGCGCCGCGGCGCGGCCGTGCACGTGGGCGCCGAGCGCGGCGGCGAGGTGGGGGGCGAGGCCGCGCGCGAGCAGCGCGCCGACCACGCCGGCGAGCACGTCGCCCGTGCCGGCAGTCGAGAGCCGGCTCGAGCCGGACGTCGCGAGCAGCACGGCGCCCGACGGCGACGCGACGATCGTCGTCGCGCCCTTCAAGAGCACCGTCGCGCGCGTCCGCGCCGCGAGCTCGCGAGCCGCCGCGACCCGGTCGTGCGAGGGCCTCGTCCCGACGAGGCGCGCGTACTCGCCGTCGTGCGGTGTGAGCACGAGCGGCGCCCGGCGCGCCGCGACGAGCCGGGCGAGCTCGTCGACGCCGCCGAGCACGTTCAGCCCGTCCGCGTCGACGACGGTCGGGACGGACGCCTCCGCGACGAGGCGGCGCAGCGCGGCCGCGGTCTCCGGCGTCGCGCCGAGTCCCGGGCCGACCACGAGCGCCCGGCACCGTCCGAGGTCGTCGAGGACCGGCGCCGCCCAGTGCTCGGCGGGGAGCCCGCGCGAGACGGCCTCGACGACCGGGACCGTGCCGGGCGCGACCCCGGGCGAGGCGAGCCGGACCATCCCCGCGCCCGCCCGCATCGCGGCCTGCGCGCACAGCTGCGCGGCGCCGAGCATCCCGGGCGAGCCCGCGACGACGTACACGGCCGCGTCCCACTTGTGGCCCGCGCGCCGGCGCGACGGGACGAGGTGCGCGACGTCCGCGTCCTCGACGAGGTGCGCCGCCGCCTCGTCGACCGGCAGCCCGATCGGCTCGACGACGACCTCTCCGCACCGGTCAGGCCCGTCGCCGAGCAGGAGTCCGGGCTTGAACGCGCCGAAGGTCACCGTGCGGTCCGCGGTGACCGCGCGCTCGCCGGCGACGCCCGTCGTCGCGTCGACGCCGGTCGGCACGTCGACCGCGAGCACGAGCGCGCGACCGCCGCCGGGGCGGTCCGGGACGCGCGGCGCGTCGTACTCGCCGTGGAAGCCCGTGCCGTACGCGGCGTCGACGACGAGGTCGCACGCGGGCAGCGGGCCGGCGCCGGGCGGGACGACCTCGACGCGCACGCCGCGCCGCGCGAGCAGGGCCGCGGCGACGCGCCCGTCGTCGCCGTTGTGGCCGCGCCCGGCGACGACCGCGACCCGCCGACCGTACGCGCCGCCGAGCATCGCGAGCGCGTGGTGCGCGACCGCCGCGCCGGCGCGCCCGACGAGCGTCTCGAATCCCGTCGTCTCGGCCGCGAGCGCGTCGACGCGCCCCATCTCGGCCGGCGTGAGGACGGGCCTCATCTCGCGACGACGCTCGCGACGGCGACCGTGTCGGTGTGCGTGAGCGAGACGTGCCACGCGGTGACCCCGCGCGCGCCCGCGAGCTCTGCGGCACGCCCCGACGCGCGGAGCACGGGCGCGCCACCGGGGCCGCGCACGACCTCGACGTCCGCGAACCCGATCGCGCCGAGACCGACGCCGAGCGCCTTCATCGCCGCCTCCTTCGCGGCGAAGCGGGCTGCGAGCCCCGGCACCGGGTCCGCCCGGCCCGAGACGTCCGCGCGCTCGGCCGCGGTGAACACGCGCCCGAGCATGCCCGGCCGGCGCGCGAGGACCCTGCGGAACCGGTCGAGGTCGACCGCGTCGAGGCCCAGCCCGATCACCGCGGGCACGCAGCCGACGCGCCCGGCCGTGCGCGACGGGTCACTCGACGGTCACGACCTTCGCGAGGTTGCGCGGCCGGTCGACGTCGTTGCCCCGCGCCCGGGCGAGCGTGTACGCGAGGAACTGGAGCGGCACGACGTTCACCACCGGCGAGCACACCTCCTCGACGTGCGGGACCGCGAGGACCGCGTCGACGAGCTCGGCGGTCTCCTCGTCGCCGTCGTCCGCGACCGCGACGACGGTCGCGCCGCGCGCGCGCATCTCCTCGACGTTCGCCATGACCTTCTCCCACAGCGCGGTGCGCGTCGCGACGACCACGACGACGACGCCCGGCTCGATGAGCGAGATCGGGCCGTGCTTCATCTCCCCCGCCGGGTAGGCCTCGGCCCGCACGTACGCGAGCTCCTTCAGCTTCAGCGCGCCCTCGAGCGCGACGGGAAGGCCCGCCCGGCGCCCGAGGAAGTAGAAGTCCTCGACGTCCGCGAAGCGCTCGGCGACACGGCAGTACTGAGCGCCGCGGCCGACCGCGTCGGCGACCGCGAGGTGGAGCGACGACATCGCCGCGGACGCGCGCTCGAGCTCGCCCGCGGGGAGCGAGCCGCGCACCCGGCCGAGGTGGAGCGCGAGCGCCTGGAGCAGCGCGAGCTGCGCGATGTGGGACTTCGTCGACGCGACGCCGATCTCCGGGCCGGCGCGCGTGTACAGCACGCCGTCCGCCTCTCGCGCCATCACGGAGTCCACGACGTTGGTCACCGCGACGACCCGGGCGCCCGCGCGGCGTGCCTCGCGCATCGCGTGCAGCGTGTCGACTGTCTCGCCGGACTGGCTCACGGCGACCGCGAGCGTGCGGTGGGTGAGGACCGGCTCGCGGTAGCGGAACTCGCTCGCGACCTCGGCGTCGGCCGCGACGCGCGCCCAGTGCTCGACCGCCTGGCGCGCCGCGAGCGCCGCGTGGAAGCTCGAGCCGCACGCGAGGAACTGGACGCGCTCGATCCCGGCGAGCTCGCGCTCGCCGATCTCGAGCTCGTCGAGCTCGGTGCCCCCGGAGCCGTCGAGGCGGCCGAGCAGCGTGTCGCGCACGGCCTGGGGCTGCTCGTGGATCTCCTTCGACATGAAGTCGGGGTAGCCGCCCTTCATCGCGCGCTGCACGCTCCAGGAGACCTCGATGCGGCGCGGCTCGACGGGCCGGCCCGCGAGGTCCACGACCTCGAGCCCGCCGGGACGCACGGTCGCGACCTCGTCCTCTCGAAGCGCGTAGAGCTCGCGGGTCGTCGCGAGCGCGGCCGCGACGTCCGAGGCGACGATCCCCGCGCTCGCGGTGATCCCGACGATGAGCGGCGACGTGCGGCGCGCGGCGACGATGACGTCCGGCTCCTCCGCCCGCACGACCGCGATCGCGAAGTCGCCGCGCACGACCGCGAGGCACCTGCGCACGGCCTGCGCGAGGTCCGCGCCGGACGCGACCTCCTCCTCGACGAGGTGGACGAGGACCTCGGTGTCCGTCTGCGAGCTCCGCTTGTGGCCCCGGGCGTCGAGCCCGGCCGCGAGCGAACGGTAGTTCCCGATGATCCCGTTGTGCACGAGGGCGATCCGTCCCGTGCAGTCGAGGTGCGGGTGCGCGTTCTCCTCGGTCGGGCGTCCGTGGGTCGCCCAGCGCGTGTGCCCGATCGAGGCCCCGGGATCGCGGGGCGCGTCCTCGAGCAGGGTCCGCAGGCGGCCGATCGAGCCCGCGTGCTCCGCTGCCCGGGCCCGCCACAGCCCGCCGGTCGCGCGATCGCAGATCGCGACGCCCGCGGAGTCGTAGCCGCGGTACTCGAGCAGCTCGAGGCCCGCGACGAGCAGCGCGCAGGTGTCCGGCGCGCCCGTGGTCCCGATGATCCCGCACATGGCGCCAGGCTACGGCCTCACGGGCCGGGGCGTGGGCCGGACCGCTACTCGCTGCCGAGCTCGCGCCGCACGGCGGCGACGAGCCGGTCGACCGCGGATCGCGCGTGCTCCGAGCTCTCGGCCTCGACCATCACGCGCACCGCGGCCTCGGTCCCGCTCGCGCGCAGGAGCACGCGGCCCGACTCGCCGAGCAGCTCCTCGACGGCCGTCACCTCGGCCCACACGGCCGACGCCGCGCCGAGGCGGCCGGGCTCCGGCACCCGGACGTTGCGCAGCTCCTGGGGCAGCCGGCTCATCGAGTCGCTCGCGAGCTCGTCGAGCGGGCGGGCGGTCCGCGCGAGGAGCTCGAGGAGCTTGAGCGCCGTGAGGATGCCGTCACCGGTCGTGGCCTCGCGGCGGAACACGATGTGGCCGGACTGCTCGCCGCCGAGCACGAGGCCGTCGCGGTCGAGCGCGTCCGCGACGTGCCGGTCGCCGATCGGCGTCTCGACGACCGCGATCCCCCGCCGCTCGAGGGAGCGCTTCAGGCCGAGGTTGCTCATGACCGTCGCGACGAGCGCGCCGTTGTCGAGCGCGCCGCGGTTCTGCAGGTCGATCGCGAACATCGCGAGCAACTGGTCGCCGTCGACGACCGCCCCGTGGCGGTCGAGCGCGATCAGCCGGTCAGCGTCGCCGTCGAAGCAGAGGCCGAGGTCCGCGCCCTCGGCGACGACGCGCCCCGCGAGGTCGGCGGCGTGGGTCGATCCGCAGCCGGCGTTGATGTTCGTGCCGTCGGGGCAGGCCGCGACGACGACCGCGTCGACGCCCGCGCGCTCGAGCACGCGCGGTGCGATCGGGCTCGCGGCGCCGTTCGCGCAGTCGCAGACGACGCGGAGCCGGGCGCCCGCCAGGTCCACGGACGAGAGCAGGTGGTCGAGGTAGGCCTCCACGAGACCGGGGTCGGACACGATCTCGCCGACACCGGACCCCGCGGGCACCCCGCGCGGCGCCAGGTGCGCCGCACTCCCGAGGATCACGGCGTCGAGCTCGGACTCGATCTCGAGCTCGAGCGCGTCCGGGAGCTTCGAGCCCGTCGCGGACAGCAGCTTGATGCCGTTGTCCTCGAACGGGTTGTGCGATGCCGAGATCACCGCGCCCGGCGAGTGCCGGTCCGCCGCGATCCACGCGAGCCCGGGCGTCGGCACGACGCCGACGTCGACGACGCGCGTGCCCTCCGACGCGAGACCGGCCGAGAGCGCGGCCTGCAGCATCGGGCCCGACCTTCGCGTGTCGCGACCGACGAGGAACTCGCGCGCGGGCAGGTGGCGGGCGGCGGCCCGGCCGAGCGCGAGCGCGAGCTCCGGAGTCAGCTCGAAGTTCGCAACGCCGCGGATCCCGTCGGTCCCGAACCGCAGTCCCACGGTGACGTCAGCGCTTCGAGTACTGCGGGGCCTTGCGCGCCTTCTTGAGACCGTACTTCTTGCTCTCCTTCTCACGCGCGTCGCGCGTGAGGAGCCCGGCCCGCTTCAGGTTCGTGCGCAGCTCGGGGTCGAGCTCGACGAGGCCGCGCGCGATGCCGAGCCGGAGCGCGCCGGCCTGGCCGGAGACGCCGCCGCCGTCGATGGTCGCGTCGACGTCGAAGTCGTCCGCGCGGCCCGCGACCCGGAGCGCCTCGGTCGCGTGCACGCGGTGGGTCTCGGACGGGAAGTACTCGGCGATCGGCCGCCGGTTGATCGTGACGACGCCGGCGCCGGCACGAAGGCGCACGCGCGCGACGGCGGACTTGCGGCGACCGGTGGACTGGCAGAGCGGCTTGGCCATGCGAGGACCCCTCAGGAGGCCCGGCGCGCGCCGGCGACTACCAGCGGCTTCGGGGATTGGGCGGAGTGCGGGTGCTCGGGGCCCGCGTAGACCTTGAGCTTCGTGAACATCTGGCGGCCGAGCGTCCCGCGCGGGAGCATCCCGCGGACGGCGCGGCGGACGACCTCTTCCGGCTTGGTCGCGAGCAGGTCCGCGTAGCTCGTCGAGCGCAGGCTGCCGGGGTAGCCGCTGTGGCGGTACGCCATCTTCGTCCCCGCCTTGCCGGCCGTGAGCACGACCTTCGACGCGTTCACGACGATGACGTGGTCGCCCGTGTCGAGGTGCGGGGCGAAGATCGGGCGGTGCTTGCCGCGCAGCACGCGGGCCACCTCGGTCGCGAGACGGCCGAGGACGAGGTCCTCCGCGTCGACCACGTGCCAGGCACGGACGATCTCGCTTGGCTTCGGGGAGTACGTGCGCACTGCAGGTCCTTTGCTCGCGCCTGTCAGCGCGTCAGTCGAGTACCGGCGGGGCCGGCGCGGCACCGACGTCCCGGGCGGTCGTGTCCCACCCAGCCGTCGCGCTGCCGCGGGCACGCGCCCGGCGGACCAGGTTAGGCGATGGAGCCCGGGCGAGCAAGCTGGCCCGATCCCGCGACCGGCCACTCCCACCTCCCGCCGAGGGCGTCCGGGTACCCGACCGCGACCAGGCAGAGCCCGTGCGCGGGCGCGAGCGTCGGCGCACCCGCGCGGGAGCCGCTGCGCAGGAGCGCGACGACGTCGCTCGGGCGGATCCGGCCGGAGCCCGCGGCGACGAGCGCGCCGACGATCGAGCGCACCATCTGATGGCAGAAGGCCGCGGCCTCGATCTCGAATCGCAGGTGGCCGGGCTCGACGGCGACCCAGCGGGCATCGGTCACCCGCCGGACGAGCGGTCCCTCCGGCCGGTCCGGCGGGCGCCTGCAGAACGCCGCGAAGTCGTGCTCGCCGAGGACGGGGTCCGTCGCGAGCCGGAGCACCGAGAGGTCGAGGTCCGTGCCGACGTGCCAGGTCCGGGAGCGCGCGAGCGGGTCCGCGTGCTCGCCGAGCTCGAGGTCGTAGCGGTAGCGCCGCGAGGTCGCCGATCGCCGGGCGTCGAATCCGGGCGGCGCGACGGCCACGCGCCAGACGGTGACCGCGGGCCCGCACATCGACGAGAGCGCCTCGGCGAGCCGGACGAGGGACGTGCCCGCAGGTGGCGGTGCGTCACCCGGCTCGCGCGTGCGCGCCCTGCCGACCCAGGCGGCGAGCCACGACGCGTCGCAGTCGAGGTGGACGACCTGCGCGAGCGCGTGCACGCCCGCGTCCGTGCGGCCCGCGCACGTGAGCCGGGGCCGGCCGGAACCGACCTGGTCGAGAGCGTCGAGAAGCGCGCCCGCGACGGTCACCTGGCCGGGCTGCGCGGCGAAGCCGTGGAAGCCCGTGCCGTCGTACGCGACGCCGAGCGCGAGGCGCACCGGGCCCTCGGCTTCGGGAGCGGCGCGCCGGGCGCCGGAGGCGGTCGGGCGTCGCGTCAGACGAGCTCGACGC
>Ga0307372_10012753_pt1 | contig 10952 bp, 5 predicted proteins | sample OX1MG_FD_202533 | JGI IMG/M metagenome (GOLD analysis project Ga0307372, IMG submission 202533) | Soil microbial communities from Risofladan, Vaasa, Finland - OX-1 | ecosystem: Environmental > Terrestrial > Soil > Coastal area > Acid sulfate soil | place: Finland: Risofladan, Vaasa | collected...
GATGACTGACTTCGCCCTCGAGCAGACTGACGCCGACGCCGCTCACCTCGACGCGGTTGCCGTCCGTGTCCTTGTCCCGACCCATCGGGAACGGCGCCTCGGCGTCAACAAAGTCGACTACGAGTTCGTGGACGCTGTCGCGGAGGCTGACGCCCGCCCCGCGTTGCATTACCGGATCAGGGCGCTGCTAGCGGACATGGATCCACGCCGGGTTGAGGGCAGTAAACGTCCTTTGATTATTGTCGGCTTGATCCTGTTTGTGGGGGGGTGGGACGAGGCCGGTTTCAGGGTACTTCTGCCCGAGATCCAGGCACAGTTCGGGCTTGACGTGGCGTTCCTTATCCAGCTTGCCCAGACCCTGGTGCTGGTAGGGCTTTTCGTCGCGATACCGTTGGGCTACCTCGCCGACCGGGTCCCGCGGGTACGAATGGTCCAGGTCGGTGCAGTGCTCGGCGCGTTGGCGACGTTCGGGCAGGCGTTCGCGCCGAAGGTCGCCGACCTCACCGGTGCTCGAGTCGTGGGTGGCCTCGGTGGGGCGGTCTCCGCGCCGGCCGGCTACCCGCTAATAGCCGACTATTACGGTCCGCGGTCTCGGGCCAGAGTCTTCGCGATCATCGTTGCGCTTGCATCGCTCGGCGCGGTCGGCGGTCCGATCGTGGCGGGGCACATTGCGAACGCGTTCGGCTGGCGGGCTGCGGTGGTTGTACTCGGTGTCCTGTCGTCGGTCGCCGCATTGCTGACCTTCTTCCTGCGGGAGCCACCGCGGGGAGTGACCGATAGGCTTGCCGCTGGCGCGAGTCAGACCGCTGCGGAAATCCAACCACGGCCGGTCAGCTTCTGGGAAGGGGTTCGCGCCGCGTTTAGCATCATGACGTTTCGGCGGTTGTGCTACGCCGCGCCGTTCAACTATGCGGCAGGTGTCGGACTCGGCACGCTCCTGGCGCTCTACTTCACCAATGTCTTCCAAGTTGATCCGGCGCAGCTAGGCAATATCACGTCACTCGGCGCGGCGGTTGGCGTAGTCGGGCTGCTGCTGGCCGGGCCGGTCGCCGACCGGCTGCTGGCCGACCGGCCCGGCCGGTTGGTCCTTCTTTTGGGTGGGGTTGTCCTTCTCCAGTGTTTGGTGTTGGTGGTGTTCGCGTTATCACCGTGGCTTCTGCTTAGCGTCGTTGTTTCGCTGCCGCTCGGCCTGTTCAGCGCAATGCTGGTGCCGGCGTCGCTGACGATCTTTTCGCTGGTTATCCCGGCCCGGATCCGTGGGGTCGGCCTTCAGCTACAAGCCCCGTTCACGCTGCTGGGGGTGTTCTTACTGATCGCGCTGGCACCGGAGCTGGAGAGCGTTGGAATCCGGCAGGGGATCATGTTCCTTACGCCAGTGCTGGCACTCGGCGGGCTGATCACGATGAGCGCGTCGGTCGGGGTGGACCGCGACATCCGTGCCGCGCGGGCTGCTGCGATGGCTGACGAAGCAGCCATCAAGGCGAGGCAGAGTGGTCGCAACAAGATGCTGGTGTGTCGGGACCTCGACATCCATTACGGCGGTGTTCAGGTGCTGTTCAACGTTGATTTCGACGTGGATGAGGGTGACATCATCGCCTTGCTCGGCACGAACGGCGCCGGCAAGTCTAGTTTACTTAGGGCTATCGCCGGCGTTCGCGAAGCCTCCAATGGTGCGATTTTCCTGGACGGCAGAGACATCACCCACGCGCCACCGCACGAGAACGCGGTCCACGGTGTGGTCATGATGCCGGGCGGCAACGCGGTCTTTCCGACACTCACTGTCCGGGAGAACCTCCGCACCGCAGCCTGGATGCACCGGAACGAGTCGCCGGCCGAGGTCGAAGCCCGCCTAGCCGACGTGCTCAGCTACTTCCCGGTGCTGCGCGATCGGCTGGGCCACATCGCTGGGAATCTATCCGGTGGTGAGCAGCAGATGGTCGGGCTCGCGCAGGCATTCTTGATGCGGCCCCGACTGCTGATGATCGACGAGCTGTCGCTTGGTCTGGCACCAGCGGTCATTGAGAAGTTGCTCGCGATCCTGCGTGATATTCACGGTCGCGGTACGACGATCATTCTCGTCGAGCAGTCGGTGAACGTGGCGCTCACCATCGCCGAGCGTGCGGTGTTCATGGAAAAGGGTGAGATTCGGTTCTCCGGCCGGACCGAGGAACTGATGGCCCGCCCCGATCTGCTTCGTGCGGTGTTCATGGGCGGCGCCGCGCCCACCGGGTCGGCCCGCACCAGCCCGCGCGGGCCGATGCAAGGCCCGGCCGAGGCCGTGCTGTCCGTCGACGCCATCTCAGTCCGGCTCGGCGGTGTGCAGGCACTCAATGCCGCCAGCCTCACCGTGCAGCGCACCCAGATCGTCGGGATCATCGGACCCAACGGTGCTGGCAAGACCACCTTGTTCGATGTCATTTCCGGGTTCGTGATCCCTGACGAAGGCCGGGTCGCTCTGGAAGCCACCGACTTTTCCGGGCTTAGCCCCGACGCACGGGCCAGGGTCGGGCTGGCCCGTTCCTTCCAGAACGCTCGGCTGTTTGGGTCGTTGACGGTGCGCGAGACGGTCGCGGTCGCGTTGGAGCGCAAGGCCAGCAGAAATCCGCTGCTTGCCGCGATCTGGGCCCCGCCGCAGCGCCGGTCTGAGGTTCGCCTGCTCCGTCGGGCGGACGGTCTCATCGAACTGTTCGGGCTCGGCGCCTATGCGGGTAAGTATATCAATGAGCTTTCCACCGGCACCCGTCGGGCTGTCGACATGGCGTGCATTATGGCTGCGGAACCCAAAATGCTGCTTCTCGACGAACCTTCCTCGGGGCTGGCGCAGGCCGAGACCGAAGAGCTCGGGCCGGTACTTCAACGCGTTAATCGGGAGACCGGCTGCGGCATGCTCGTCATCGAGCATGACCTGCGGCTGGTCACGGGGGTGTCTGACGTCCTTGTCGCGATGGAGCTCGGAGCAGTCGTCGCCGTCGGTTCACCGGCTTCCGTCGTGACGGACCCTCGAGTGCTCTCGTCGTACCTGGCTGCGTCCGCAGACGTCATCGAGCGGTCCGGTAATCGGGTCGCGACGATCGCCGCGGCTATCGGCGCACCAGTCCCAGTAGCTAGCACCAACCATAAGAGCAGGGAGGCGAATTAGACGTGGCTCGTCGTTTGGCAGCCAGCCCGGCAGCGCCGGTGAGATCGCGAGTAGTCAAGCTGACAAACCGGGGGTTCGGTGAACGCTTCGAACGCTTGGTAGCAAACATTGGAACGGTCATCAAGGGCAAGGATGAGGTCGTTCGGCTCTCGTTGACCGCGATGCTGGCGAACGGTCACGTTCTGTTCGAAGACTATCCGGGCACTGGCAAGACGATGCTGGCTCGGGCTATCTCGCAAAGCCTGAACGCGACGGTGAAGCGGGTGCAATGCACTCCTGACCTGTTGCCTAGCGACATCACCGGCTCGCCGGTGTTGGACCGGCGGACCGGTGACTTCATGTTCCGGCAGGGCCCGATCTTCGCCAACGTTTTTCTCGCTGACGAGGTCAATCGGGCGACCCCGAAGACGCAGTCCGCGATGCTTGAAGCCATGGCTGAGCGGCGGGTCACCGTCGATGGCATCACCCACGACCTGCCCAAGCCGTTTTTCGTGCTCGCGACCGAGAACCCGATCGAACTCGCTGGCACGTTTGCGCTGCCGGAAGCGCAGCTAGACCGGTTTCTGTTCAAGCTCTCCTTAGGGTATGCCGACCGGCTCGCTGAAGCCGACGTCCTCAATGCGGTCGGCCGCCGTGACCCGATCGATGGCCTGCAGCCGGTGATCGACATCGACGAGGTCACCGAGATGATTGGTTGGGCCACCGAGGTTGAAGTATCGCAGGCCGTTACCCTTTACATCGTCGATCTGGTGCATGCCACCCGCACCGACAATGCGCTCCAGATGGGAGCCTCGACCCGGGCCTCCCAAGCGCTGATTCGGGCGGCCAGGGTGCTGGCCGCCAGTCAGGGCCGCGACGACGTCCTCCCCGACGATGTGAAGAGCCTCGCCGTACCGGTACTCGCGCACCGGCTTATCCTCACCCCGGACGCGCAGCTTCGCGAGGAGACAATCGCCAACGTTATCGACCGGATCATTGCGCGGGTCAAGGTCCCGCTCGGGGTGACCGGGCGCAAGCCCATCCCGACGCCTGCTCCCGCGCTTCCCGACCCGGCCGCCGGCGTAGCCGCCGGCTAGTAGCCCACCCTTCCAGCGAATTTACGGGATCGACATAACTCATGGCAGCTGGCTCCAGCGCAAAGGTGCGAGGGCAACGACTCACGCGTTCTACCGTCGCGGGCGGATCCGACCTGCTTGGCTGGATCGAACGCAGGTTGGGGCTAACAGCCAACGGGCTAATCGTGATCGCGGTCACCGTCTCTGGATTCATTATCGCGCATTTTATCGCGAGCCCGGCGATGCTTATGCTCGTCTACGGCGGGTTGATCACTGTCGTTTCTGCCTACGTCATCGGCGGACGAAAGCTTGGTTTGTCCGCGACCCGATCAGATTTACCGTCCCGAGTTCGGGAGGGGCAATCGATCAGCGTAGCCTTGGTGTTGTCGGCGCGCCGCCGGGTCAGCACCGTCGTGCTCAGCGAGGAACTGCACCCGCAGCTCGGAAACCCGGTTCGGATCCCCGTTCCGGTCTTGTCGTCTGGAAAGCAAGTCGAGCACGAGTACGCGTTCTCGCCGCGGCTACGCGGCGTGTACGTGGTCGGTCCGTTGACCGCGACCTGGAGCGACGCATTCGGGTTGACCAAGCACCAGATGACGTTGTGCGAACCCGCGAAGATTATCGTTCATCCCGCAATCGAACCGGTACACGACCGGGTCATCAGCCGCGAGTGGGAAGACCCGCCGGTCCGGCCACCGATCTCCAAGCCGTGGCCGACCGGGTTCGAGTTCTATGGGATGCGTCCCTATGTTGCCGGCGATGATCCGCGCCGGATCGTTTGGCGGGCCTTCGCTCAGTACGGCGAGTACATGGTTCGCGAGTCTGAGCAAGGCATCACCGACCGCGTCACGCTCGTAATGGATACCGATCGGTCGACGCATTCTCCTGGGGAGCCGAGCGAGACCTTTGAGGTGGCCGTGCGAGCCGCTGCCTCGTTGGGCGCGAAACACCTTAAGGACGGCTTCTCGCTGACCGTCGACACCGGGGACGGCGTGATCGCGATGTCGCTGCGCGGCTCACGCAGCGAGATAAGTCTGCTGGACACCCTCGCCGGACTCGCCCGGGGCGCCGGAAATCTGTCCGGCCCTTTGGACCGGCTGCTCACTACCGCCCGCGGCAACTCGCACTACGTCATTGTTACGCCTTACCTGTCCGAGAAGATGGCCTCGCGAATGCGGCTGCTGATGGAGCGCGGCACCTCGCTGCTGCTCGCGATGGTGCTGTGGGAGGACTCCGACCCGATGTCGCTGCATCGGGCCGGCTCGCTCGGCTGCAACGTGGTGGAGCTGAGTGCGACGACTCCGCTCGAACTCGCGTTCCGGCGCAGAATGGCGCAGACCAAGCGATGACAGTTGTGGCCGACGACCTCGTTCCTGGCGCGCTCGACGAGCCCGCCGCTGTTGGCGACGGCAGTTCACCAGACGGGTCGCCCCCACCAGCCCCGGACCGCCCACTCGCTGGGGAAACCGAGCCGGAACAGCTGGTCAGTACCCTACTGACCGGGGTAGCCACGTTGCTCGCCGTGGCAAGCGCCGGCTGGATGATCGCCGGCATTTTCGCTGGGTTCTTGCCGCGGTTGGTCGCGCTAGCCGGCGCCCTCGTCGGGGTCGGATTGATCACCTTGTCTTACCGGATGAAGCGGCCCAGCCTGCTGCAGTACCTTTCGGTGCCGGCCGTTCTGGGTCTCGGGTACTTGCTGATTGTGCCCTACACTCGTAACGGCCAGACGGTAACGAGCCTGGTGCAAGAAGCGCTGCGCAGCGGGGGTATCGCCAACCCGCCGGTATCATTCGACCCGGGCTGGCGACTTATCCTGGTCGTGCTCGTCGGGGTGCTCGGTGCGGCGGCCGCGGCACTCGCTACCGGGTTCAACCGGCCTCGGCTGGGCATCCTGCTTCCCGCACCCCTGGTGCTAGGTGCGGCGCTTTTGCAGCCGCCGGGCACGACAGTCACTTCGAGCGTGCCGTCGCTTGCGCTGTTCATCGCTTCGTTCGCCGCCGCGTTTGGCGTTGACCTGCGCAAGGACGGCGCGGCTTCGGGTGGCTTCGAGCTGCGCCGCCTGCTGCGCACCGCGGTGGGACTGGTATCCCTGGTGGTTGCCCTGCTGGCCCTGGCCCAATTCGGGTTCCTATTTCAAAAGCCACCCAACGACCGGGTCATCCCACCGCAGCGGCCGCAGGTGCCCCCACCCCAGCCCGATCGGGTGTTGTTCACGGTCACCACGCCGCAGCCGATGCCGCTTCGATTGGGTGTGCTCGACGTTTACTCGCAGGTCGCCTGGTTCACCCCCCCATACGACGTGGGCCGGCTGGAGAAGCTGCCGGCATCGGGTCTGATCACGCCAGGCACCAAGGCAGGGGAGCTACCGGGCCTGCTACCGACGAAGCAGCAGGCCGGGCAACCAATCCAGGTGACGTTCACCACCCGCGATATCACCGACCACCTGCTACCGGACGTCGCGAACCCGATCGACGTCAGCCACCCCGGCTTCACCGTCTCATATGACCCGCGGACCCAGGCGTTGAACCTGCCAGGCACCACAGCACAGTCGGTCAGCTACACCGTGACCGCCGAGGCACCGCCCGGTGCCCTGCAGCTATCCTCGGCGGGCCCGCCGGAGCCGGCGATGGCCGAATACCTTCAGGTACCCGCACCGCCTCCGCTGGTTCAAAAGATCCTCAACGCTGCCCCCAAGGGGCCCGCTTTCGACCGTCTTCAGTATGTTCGCAATGTTTATTACACCCACATTGTCGCGGCCGGCGTCGGCAAACCGGTTGACGTCCCACCCAGCCGGGTCGACGCCATGCTCGGCGGATCGCCGGCGAGCCCGTACGAGATCACCGCCGGGGAGGTGCTGATGGCCCGCTGGGCTGGGATTCCTGCCCGGTTCGGCTACGGCTATTACGGCGGTACCAAGATAGGTGCCAATACGTATTCGATCCGCCCGGATAACGGAGCTACCTGGCTGGAGGCCTACTTCTCCGGCTACGGCTGGGTGCCGATCGTCGGGACGCCGCCCCGCGCGCAGGAGAGCATCCGGCCCAACCACAAAAACCAGGACCGCTCGATCCGGCCGACTGATCGGCTGGCGCTGGTGGTGTACCTGCCGATCCGGCTTCAAACCATCCAGCTTCTGTATGTCATCGTTCGGTTTTGGCTTGCGCGACTCGTGCCGGCCGGCCTTGGAATCGGGTTGGCGCTGTTCATGATCCCGGGGCTGGCCAAGCTGGCCCGCAGGAGCCGCCGCCGTCGGTGGGCGCACAATGCCGGACCGGCCGACCGGATCGCGGTGGCCTACGCCGAATTCCGTGACCAGATGAACGACCTCAATTACGGTTTGCCCGCTCAAACGCCGTTGGAGTTCCTCCGAGTGCTTTCCGCTGACCCGGAGCACGAGGAACTCGCCTGGCTGGTCAGCCGCGCCCTGTGGGGTGACCTTCGGCGTGACCTGCGCGATCCCGACGCCGAGCTAGCGGAACAGATGGCCGCATCAATGCGTCGCCGGGTATCACGGGCGAGTCCGGCTATCAACCGGATCGTGGCGTTCGGCTCCCGGGCGTCGCTTCGTGACCCCTACAGCAGTGAGATTCCCAACCTGTGGCCACGACGAACCGTGCGGCTCCGGACCCGAGTGCGGCTGCCACGCCCGCGGCGACGGCCGAAGCTAGTCCCGGCATGACGCGCCCGATGGTCTGGCTGATTCCCGCGTGCGCCGCGCTGCTCGTTGGGTGTGCCACAACTGGGCCGGCGGTCCCTGCGTCGTCGGCTCCGGTGCTTCCGAAACGGCTGCTGCCCGCCAGCCCAGGTGGGCTGGTGTTCCATCGCGAACCGGCCGCCGAACAGCAGGCGTTCACCAAGCCCGGGTCGTCGGTCCTGGTCAGTGCCGGAGAGGTGTATTCCATCCACGCCGGGCCGCAGGTGCTGGGCTCGTTCCAGATCGAACAGTTCAAGCCCCAGTACAGTTCCAACAATCGGCATGTGAGTTCCGGGATCCTCACCCAGATTGGTGGGGCTACCGCCACGCCGGTCCGGCTTGGTCAGCTCGTCGTGTCGATGCTGACGGTGCCCGGCCTCACCGTTTACGTGTACTTTCCGCCGTCCGGCCGGTACTTCGAATTGTTGACCGCGACCACGGCGTTCTCGCAGGCGGATCAGGTGTTCGCTGACATTCTCGCCTACCAGACCGGTGGGCAACTCGCGGCACCGGCGGTGGCTAACTTTCAACCACTCGACCCGCGGCGCGGCGGCGAATATTAAAAGGAGTTGGCCAGGATGAGTGCAGTTAGCCTACGGCGCGGCGCGGCCTCCGCGGTGCTTGGTGCCATGCTGGCGGCCTGCGCCGGGCCGCACGCGCCGCTGTCGGTCGGCGTTCGCGACGTCAACAGCAACGTGTTACTCGGTGGCGCCGCACCGGTCTTCGCGGCGCCACCACTGCCGCCCGTCGCGTTGACGCTACCGAGCTCGGTCCTGCCCGCGGCGCCGCCGCCGATCCCGGCTGCTAGCACCCCGACCGCAGCGTCGACTTCGGCCGCGCCGGAGCCCCCACCGCGACCACCTGCGTGCCCACCGCTGGTGACCGGCGCGACCGCGACCGTGCCGGCTACCGCGACCATTGGGCTGCCGCCGATCGCCGCCACCTACCGGTACCGCGACACCGGCTCCTACCAGACCAGCGGGTCGGCGCCGCAGAAGGGCAGCTACCCGGTCGCATCGACCCGCCAGATCACCGCGGTGTCGAAGGTCAACACGGGCAGCTTCACCTTTGACGTCATTGACACCCTCGGCCAGGTCGCGACCACCACCAGCTATCACTATTCGCCGCCCACCGCGGCGTCCACTACCGCGGCCGGGTCGACGCCGACCGCCGGTCTGTACATCACTCGGGTCGTTACCCAGCAGGGCAAGTCAGCTTCGTCGACGTTCACCCCGGCCGCGCCGGGCCTGCTGGTCCTGGAGGTTCCGTTCGTGCCGGGGACGAGCTGGAACGCAACCGGGGTCGATCAGAGCACCGGTGTCGCCGAGGAGTACACCGCGACTGAGTCGACATCCCAGCCAGTTGATGCGTGCGGCACTGCGCTGGATTCGGTGACGGTCAAGCTTGACGGATCTGTCGGGCCGGTATCGGGCCAGGGCATCTACGCACTTGATCCGCTCAGTGACACCACCGAAGACTTCACCGCGAGCTACCAGTTCGCCACCCAGTACGGCGGGCTTTCGGTCGCCGATAGCGTGTCTGTCACCGGTACTGACAACGGGGTCGGGGTTTCGAGAACACTCACGTCGACGATCGACAGCACCCCGGCCGAGCCGCGTTAATGAGCGTTCTCAGACGGGCCGCGCTGATGCTAGCCGCGATCGGCTTCACCGCCTCGTGCTCGCTTGGGGTACACCCGTTAGGTCCGCGGCCGGCGCTGCCCCAGGCCAGGACCGGTGGCACGTTGACGGTCGGCATCACCGCGCCCGGCTCGCTCGACCCGTCGAACGCGTTCGAGCCGATCGGCCGACTGGTCCTGTCGGCGGTCTGCGATTCGCTGTTCACGTTCGATCCGGTGACCGGGAATCTAGAGCCGTCGATTGCTGGCGCCGCGGTGGTATCCCAGGGTGGAACTTCCTTCACCATCCAGATCCGCAAGGGAATCCGCTACGCGGACGGCGAAGGGCTCTCCTCCCGAGACGTCGTCGCCGAGCTCAACCGGGTAGCGAGCGCCACGAACGCCAGCTTCGAGGCGCCGTTACTGGCCAGCATCGGCGGCTACCCGTACGTGCACGGCGACCGGCAGACCAACAACGCGACGGCCAGAAGGCAGATGTCTGGCCTAGGGGTGCAGACCGGCAGGAGCGTCACCGTGCATCTGGGCAACAACGACGCCGACTTTCTGCGGACGCTAGCGTCGCTCGTCGGTGCGCCGGTCCCCAGACGCCTCGCCGACGCAGCGGCCCCCGTCCTGGGAACCGCGCCGGTATGTGTTGGCCCCTACCAGTTTGCTGTTCCCTACGCGCACGGCACCACCGAAATCACCCTAACCCGTTCGGCGCATTACTACGGTGGCAACAATGTGTTCACGGCGGGTGGCCGGGGTTACCCGGACACGATCGTATTCAGAATCTATCCGACCGAGGCAGCCGAGGTAGTGGCGTTTAGGGCCGGGCTCCTCGATGTTGCTCAGGTGCCCACTGATCTCCTACCCACGGTTGCTTCGAACTCGGACCTGGTTAGCGCTCCCAACGGCTCGATTGCCTATCTGGGGCTCCCGTCCGGTGCACCGATCAGTCCGGCCGAGGCCGCCGCGAGGGTGGCGCTGAGTGCCGCGGTAGATCGGACCGCACTCAATGACAAGGTGTTCGATGGTGGGGACCTGCCGGCGACTGGGTTCATCGCACCGACGGTGGGGGACGCCGAGTTTCGGCCGAACGCGTGCGGGTCGGCGACCCCTGCCAGCCCGGTCTCGTCGGCGGCCGCTGCGATCGCGCTGCCAACCAAGCTGTACACCAACTCCGACTTCGTCAACCCCGCAGAGGCCAGCGAGTTAGTACGCCAGCTCGACGCTCAACTACATGTCCATGTTTCGGTGGTCACCCTCGGCTGGGATTCCTACCTGCCCGCTGGCGTCGGACCTCCTGGCTTCGCGGGCGCATTCCTCGAAAGTTGGAACGCGCCCGTCGACAGCGCCGACTCCTACCTCTATCCGCTATTCGACTCCAGCGGCGTGGGATCAGACAACTGGTCCTACTTCAGCAACCCATACTTCGACAACATG
>Ga0307372_10012754_pt1 | contig 10951 bp, 11 predicted proteins | sample OX1MG_FD_202533 | JGI IMG/M metagenome (GOLD analysis project Ga0307372, IMG submission 202533) | Soil microbial communities from Risofladan, Vaasa, Finland - OX-1 | ecosystem: Environmental > Terrestrial > Soil > Coastal area > Acid sulfate soil | place: Finland: Risofladan, Vaasa | collected...
ACTAGCCGGATGGATTCCGAAACATGAATTTCGGCGCCACTTTCCCTGATCGCGAACTCATTCAGCAGATCACGTCGCGGATCTTGCTCGAGGTTGGCGCGGTCAATTTCAACGCGACCACGCCTTTTATCTTCACGTCAGGATGGGCGAGCCCTGTCTATATTGACTGTCGCCGATTGATCTTCTATCCGCGCGTTCGCGAGACGCTATGTGAGTTCGCCACGTCCACGATTTTGCGCGAGATTGGTTTCGAGGCGATCGAGGTCATTGCCGGCGGTGAAACCGCGGGCATCCCATTCGCGGCATGGATCGCCGACCGGCTCATGCTGCCCATGCAATACGTGCGCAAGAAGCCGAAAGGCTTCGGCCGCAACGCGCAGATCGAAGGCGACGTCCGCGAGAACGCGCGCACCCTGTTGGTCGAAGACCTCACCACGGACGGTCGCAGCAAAGTCAATTTTTGCAAGGCGCTGCGTCAGGCCGGCGCCGTCGTCGAGCATGCATTCGTCATTTTCCACTATGGAATTTTCCCTCAGAGCGAGCAGCTCATGGCCGAAATTGGCGTGAAGCTCCATTCGCTCGCCAACTGGTGGGATGTACTCAAGGTCGCGAAATCCGAGGGCCGCTTTGATGCGCCGACAATTCGCGAAGTCGAGAAGTTCCTGAACGATCCTGTGGCATGGTCGGCCGCCCATGGCGGCGCATCGGAATTGCCGTCGGCTTAGCGCTTCCTTAACCATAGAAGCCGCGCCCTCACGCGAAATTAAGGAAATCGCCGTTCAATGCCGCTGACCCGGCGCTCTGCCGGTGAGCGAGGCGATTTCGCATGCGTATTTCTGTATTTGGCATGGGCTATGTCGGGACGGTTTCCGCTGCCTGCTTCGCGGAGCTTGGCCACGACGTCATAGGCGTCGACGTCAATCCCGGCAAAGTCGACATGATCAACCGCGGTCTCTCGCCGGTCGTCGAGGACGGCCTCGATGAGGCTGTTTCAGCCGCGGTCAAATCCGGCCGGTTGCGCGCGGTCGACGACACGCAGGCGGCCGTACTGCAAAGCGACGTGTCCCTGATTTCTGTTGGCACGCCGATGAGCCGCAACGGCGCACCGATGCTCGATGCGCTGGACGCCGTCGTCGACGGTATCGGCGCGGCGTTGCGCCATAAGAACGGCGGCCATACCGTCGTCCTACGATCGACCGTTCCGCCCGGCACCACCGAGGGCCGGATGTTGCCGGCGCTCGCGGCGAAATCCGGCCGCGATTGCGACAGCGGCATCGCCGTCGCATTCAACCCGGAATTCCTGCGCGAGGGATGTTCGGTAAAGGATTTTCGCAATCCGCCGTTCACGATTGCGGGTGCCCCCAATGCAGCGGGTTACGAGGCGGTTGAGACGCTTTATCGCGGGATCGACGCGCCATTCATTCGGACGACGGCCGGCGTCGCTGAATCGGTGAAATGCCTGTCCAACGCCTTCCATGCAGTTAAGATCGCCTTCGCCAACGAGGCGGGGGTGCTCCTCAAAAGCCTCGGTGTCGACGCGCACGAGGCAATGAAAGTGTTCTGCGCCGATCGTCATCTCAATATCTCGCCGGCTTACCTTCGTCCGGGTTTTGCCTTTGGCGGGTCGTGTTTGCCGAAGGATGTATCGGCGCTCGTCGCGCTGGCGAAGGCCGGCGATATCGAACTGCCATTCCTTGCGAGCGTGATGCCGGCGAACGACGCGCATATTGATCGCGCCCTTCAGGCGATCCTCGATGAGGGTCGCCGAAAGGTCACGTTGCTCGGTCTGGCCTTCAAACCCGGTACCGACGATCTTCGCCATTCGCCGTTCGTCTATCTGGCGGAGCGGCTCATCGGAAAGGGTTATGAGCTGGCGATCTTCGACCGGAACGTCCATGCCAGCAAACTCCTCGGCAAGAACCGTGAATTCATCGAGCGCGAAATTCCGCACTTCGACCGGCTGCTGATCGCCGATCTGCGCCGCGCGCTCGATGGCGCCGGCATGATCGTCGTCGGACATGCCAGCCGTCAGGACATCGCGGTCCTTGAGGCCGAACATGGCGGCCGACCGATCCTCGATCTTCAAGGTGTACCGGCCCTGGCGGAACTGCCTGGCGTGCGCTACCGCTCGCTCTGCTGAGATCCGACGATGGCGCAGTCGCGTCTGCTCTTTGTCTCGCCACAATTCCTGTTTCCGGCCGATGCTGGCGGCAAGATACGGACGACGGGAATCCTGCGCGCGATGAAAGGCGGGCACTTCGATATCACGCTGGTCTCGCCGGCGACAGATGACCAGCCGCGTCGCTTCGCGCATGAACTTGGTGCGATCTGCGATCGATTCCGGTTTTGGCCAGTACCGCGTTACGGAAGCGTTGCAGGTGCGATGCGGCGTCTGGCTGCGCTTGCGTCACGATTGCCCGCTTCAATAGCGCTTGACCGCTCGCACGCTGGTACAGCGTTGATAGCGGACGCGCTCGGCGCGCATCCTGACGTGGTCGTTGCCGATTTCGTCCATGCTGCCGTTCTGTTCGATCATGTACCCCCGAACTCCGTGGTCTTCACTCATAATGTCGAGGCGGAGATCTTTGCCCGCCATGCCCAAACCACAGAAAATCCGCTGGCGCGCGCAATTTGGAATGCGCAGCGGCGCAAAATGGCGGAATTCGAGGCCCGACAATTGCCCACCTTTGCGAAGGTCATCGCAGTTTCGGAGCGCGATCTCGGTTTCTTTCTCGAGAGCTATGGCGTGCGCGGAGCAGAGACCATCCCGACGGGCGTCGATTTCGAATATTTCGGTGCGGCCGCCTCGCCGCCGTCGCTTGCGGTCGCACCTAAAGGTGGTGAGCTCATTTTCACGGGCTCGATGGACTGGCCGGCGAATATCGATGCAATGCAGTATTGCATGAATGAGATCTGGCCTTTGATTGCCGCGGCGCGGCCCGAAATCCGGCTGACGATCGTCGGCCGCGATCCGCCGGCAAGCTTGGTGGACAAGGCGCGGGCGCGTGGCCTCAAATGGCGGTTCACACGTTTTGTTGATGATGTGCGTCCGTTCATTCGTGACGCCGACCTCTATATAGTGCCGTTGCGCGTTGGCGGCGGGACGCGGATCAAAATCTACGAGGCGATGGCAATGCGGCGGCCGGTGGTCTCAACCTCGATCGGTGTCGAGGGCCTGCCGATCGAGGCCGGCAATCACTATCGCCGCGGCGATACCGCAGCGGCCTTTGCTGCTGAAGTTCTACAACTGTTGATTGCACCGCCTCAAGCAGCCGAAATGGCTGAAAATGCCTATGATTTCATCCTAAAGCGGTATTCGACGCGGCGCGTCGCCGACATTTTCGAGGATATCTGCAAACGCGCCATCGGCGCCCCGATTGCCGATGGTGACCGGCAGCCCGCTGCACCGTTAGCCCTCGCTGGCTAAGCCCAGATTTCCGCGATTCTGTTGCAGCGCAGTACCGGCCACCATATATTGTAAGGTCAACGCGATTTCTGGAGATCGAGGTTCATGGCGCGAGTTACGGTCGAAGATTGCATTCTCAAGGTTCCCAACCGGTTCGAGCTGGTCCTGCTTTCGGCTCAGCGCGCCCGCGACGTCGCCGGCGGGGCGCCGCTTACGGTCGATCGCGACAACGATAAGAACCCGGTCGTGGCGCTGCGTGAGATCGCGGATGAGACGATTGGTCTCAAGACGCTTGAGGAAAACCTGGTCAAGGGACTCCAGAAGCACGTGGAGATCGATGAACCGGTGGAAGACCAGGAGATCGAGCTCGGAACGCAGCTCGGCCTCGGGTCCGATATCGCGCAAGTGCCCGGCACCGAGGGCGCGGCTTTGGCCGAGGCCCAAGGCGACGAGGCCGTCGACGAGGAGCTCGAGAAGGATGTGCTCGAGGCTGCCGACGACGAGGCGGTCGGTTTGAACGACGAGGCGCTGCCGGATATCGCCGAGGGCGAGATCGCGGGTGAAGGCGACAGCGCCGAACCCGGCCCCGGTTCCACCGAAGACGGTCAGCCTTGATTGGCGAGAGCGGCGGCGGTTCATCCGTCGCGCCGCTCTCGGCTTGCCCGGACGCCGGAAGCACCCGCCGGCAGAGTAGCTGCCCATGATGCGCCAATTCGAGCTCGTTGAGCGCGTCAAATCCTACGATCCGTCGGTCGACGAGGACGCGATCAATCGCGCGTATGTGTTTTCGATGAAGGCGCACGGCTCGCAGAAGCGTGCGTCGGGCGATCCTTATTTTTCCCATACGGTCGAAGTCGCCGGCATTCTGGCGAAGATGAAGCTTGACGCAGCGTCGATCATCACCGGCCTCCTTCACGATACGGTCGAGGATACGGTCGCGACCCTGGAAGACATCGAGAAGCTGTTCGGGCCGGAGATCGGGCGGCTGGTCGACGGCGTGACCAAGCTCTCGCGGATCGAATTGCAGTCGGATCAGACGAAGCAGGCGGAGAATTTCCGCAAGTTGGTGCTGGCGATGTCGGAAGACATCCGCGTTCTGCTGGTGAAGCTAGCGGACCGCTTGCATAACATGCGCACCCTTCACTTCATCAAGGACGCCGACAAGCGGAAGCGCATCGCGCGCGAGACGATGGAGATCTATGCGCCACTCGCCGAGCGCATCGGCATGAATGCGATGAAGGACGAACTCGAGGATTTGGCGTTCGCCGAGCTCAATCTCGAGGCGCGCGATAGCATCAAGATGCGGCTCAACTTCCTGCGCGAGAAGGGCGGCGACCTGGTGAGCAGCATCATCGACGAGCTGCAGCAGAAGCTGAAGGACGGAGGCATCGATGCGCAGGTTTCAGGCCGAGAAAAGACGTCCTACTCGGTCTGGAAAAAGATGCAAAAGAAGAATATCGGCTTCGAGCAGCTGTCCGACATCATGGCTTTCCGCGTCGTCGTGCAGGATGTCGAGCAGTGCTATCACGCCCTCGGCATTATCCACAGCAAATATCCGGTCGTGCCAGGCCGGTTCAAGGATTACATTTCGACGCCCAAGCCAAACAATTACCGGTCATTGCATACCGGTGTTATCGGTCCGCATCGTCAGCGCATCGAGATACAGATCCGAACACTCGAGATGCACGAGGTCGCCGAGCTCGGTGTTGCCGCGCACTGGGTCTATAAGCAGGGCGCACCGAAGACCGAGGGCCGGCAGTATCGATGGCTGCGTGAGCTGCTCGATATTATCGAGCACGCGCCCGATCCGCAGGAGTTCCTCGAGCACACCAAGCTCGAAATGTTTCAGGATCAGGTGTTCTGCTTCACGCCGAAGGGCGACTTGATCGAGTTGCCGCGGGGCGCGACCGCGGTAGATTTCGCTTATGCGGTCCATTCTCAGATCGGCGATACCTGCGTCGGCGCGAAGATTAACGGCCGCCTCGTTCCCCTGCGGACCACCCTCGCGAACGGCGATCAAGTCGACATCGTCACGTCCAAAGCGCAGACGCCGTCTCCGACTTGGGAGCGTTTTGTGGTTACCGGAAAGGCCCGCGCTCGGGTCCGGCGGTTCATTCGGACGCAGCAGCGCCAACAGTATCTCGATCTCGGCAAGGCCATCTTACAAAAGGCGTTCCGGCAAGAAGGCCATGACTTCGCCGAGAAAGCGCTCGATGAAGTGCTGCATCGCTTTGAGAGTAAGACGCGAGACGACCTCTATGTCGCGGTCGGCGAGGGCATTCATACTGGCCGCGAGATCGTGCATGCGATCTTCCCGCCCAAGGCTGATGCTCGCTCGGCGAAGGTCGTCACGCTTACGCCGCGTGGCAAAACCAAGAAGGCTTCGGAGAACGCAGTCCCGATCCGGGGCATGATCCCCGGGATGGCCGTCCATTTCGCCGGCTGTTGCCATCCGCTGCCGGGCGACCGCATCGTCGGTATCGTGACGACGGGCAAAGGCGTGACCATCCACACGATCGATTGCGAGACGCTCGACACGTTCGCCGAGACGCCCGAACGCTGGCTCGATGTCGCGTGGAGCGATGACGGCGATGCCGGGCGAGTTCACGTCGGCCGCGTCAGCGTCACCATCGGCAACGAACCAGGAAGCCTCGGCAGCCTGACTACCGTTATCGGCAAGGGTGGCGGCAACATCACCAATCTCAAGATCACCAACCGTTCGCAGGACTTCTTCGAGATTCTCGTCGATATCGAAGTGCAGAACGTGCGGCATTTGACCAATATCATCGCCGCCCTGCGCGCGACGCCGGTGATCAATTCGGTTGAGCGCGCGCGCGGCTGATCAGCCATGATCAAGGACCGGCCGTTGCGTCTTGGCGTCAACATCGATCATGTCGCGACCATCCGCAATGCGCGGGGTGCAACGCATCCCGATCCGGTGCGGGCCGCGAAAATGGCCGCCGCCGCGGGTGCCGACGGGATCACCGCACATCTGCGTGAAGATCGCCGTCACATTTCGGATGAAGACATCGCGCGGCTTTCGCGCGAGCTCGATGTGCCCCTCAACCTCGAGATGGCTGCAACGGAGACGATGCGCGCAATCGCGCTGCAACACAAACCGCACGCTGTGTGCCTCGTGCCGGAGCGACGACAGGAACTGACCACTGAGGGCGGACTTGATGTCGTCGGAGCGCGGGATCGGCTTGGATCGTTCGTCACGGCGCTCGCACGCGCCGGCATCCGAGCTTCGTTGTTCATCGATCCGGACGAAAGCCAAGTGCGGGCAGCCAGGGAGGTCGGCGCACCGGTCGTCGAACTTCACACAGGCGCGTATTGCGAGGCGGCGGGCACCATCCGCACACGCGAGCTCGAGCGCGTACGCGATGCTGCCGGCTTGGCCGAAGAGTTGGGTCTTGAATGTCATGCCGGACACGGTCTCGGCTTCGAAACGGTCGGAGCGATTGCCGCGATCCCAAACATCGTCGAGCTTAACATCGGCCATTTTCTCGTCGGCGAGGCCATATTCGGTGGTCTCGATAGTGCCATCAGGCGCATGCGAGCGCTGATGGATCACGCCCGCAGCGAGAAGAGCGCGTAGTGATTCTCGGCATCGGCAGCGATTTGATCGATATCCGCCGGATCGAGCGGACGATCGCACGGTTTGGCAGCCGCTTCCTTGACCGTGTCTTTACTTCGATCGAGCGCCAGCGATCGGAGCGTCGAGGCAATCGCGCGGCAAGTTATGCCAAGCGTTTCGCGGCCAAGGAGGCGTGCTCCAAGGCCCTCGGCACGGGCTTCCGCAAAGGCGTTTACTGGCGTGACCTTGGTGTCGTGAACTTACCCGGCGGGCGTCCGACTCTGGTTTTGACCGGTGGCGCATTGGCGCGTCTCGAGGCGATGACACCGCGCGGAATGACGCCACGCATCGACGTCACCCTGAGCGATGAGCCGCCGTTGGCGCAAGCGCTCGTGGTAATCACTGCAGAACCCGATCAAGCCGCGGAGCGCCGCACTTGACTTCCGAATTCCGGCGAGGCTTCATCATCGCGGCCGCGTCGCCGGCAGCCTCTTAACGCCGGTTGCGTCAATGTGCTAGTGGAATTCCTGGATGAGCAGCAGAAATTCGGCCCGGGGCTCGAGTGGGCTCGCCGAGACCGCCAAGACGATTGTGTATGCGATCGTCATTGCCCTCTTCATCCGCACATTCTTTTACGAGCCGTTCAGCATTCCGTCGGGGTCGATGATTCCGACCCTGTTGGTGGGCGACTATCTTTTCGTTTCGAAGTTCTCCTACGGCTACAGCCGCTATTCGCTGCCGCTGGGGTTGCCGCTCTTTTCAGGGCGCGTCTTTTTCACGTCGCCGCACCGCGGAGACGTCGTCGTGTTCAAGCTGCCGAAGGACCCTTCGGTCGATTTCATCAAACGCGTCATCGGGTTGCCCGGCGACCGCATCCAAATGAAGGAAGGCATCCTCTATATCAACGACCAGCCGGTGAAGCGCCAGCGTGTCGGCGTCTATCAGGAGCCCGCCAGCGGCGCGACCTATACCGAGTACATGGAAACGCTCCCGAACAGCTATCAGCATCCGATTCTTCAGCTGCCGGGCAACAACTATCCGCTCGACAACACACCGGTTTTCACGGTCCCACCCGACCATTATTTCATGATGGGCGACAACCGCGACAATTCGTCGGACAGCCGCGACCCGTCCAGCGGCGTCGGCTACGTCCCGGCCGAGAATCTCGTCGGCCGCGCCGTGTTCCTATTCTTCTCGACCAACGGCTATGCGCATTGGTGGGAATTCTGGGACTGGCCGTTCACCGTCCGCTACGCTCGGCTATTTACATCCATCCATTGAAAGCCGGCCGCGTTGTGGCGGATTGGCAGCGGCCATGAATCCGGAAGCGCACACCGGTTTGGGGCGCATCGAAGCGACGCTTGGCCATCATTTCGAGAAGCCCGCGTTGTTGGTCGAGGCCTTGACGCACCCCAGTGCAGCGCATCGCAATGTGACGGCGCGTCGAGGCTATGAACGACTCGAGTTTCTCGGTGACCGCGTTTTGGGTCTGATCGTGGCGAAACTCTTGTGGGAACGCTTTCCACACGATGACGAGGGTGCATTGACCCGCCGGCAGGTGGCGCTTGTCCGGCGCGAGACACTGGCGGCGGTCGCACGCGAAATCGAACTCGGCGATTTTATCGTGGTGTCCAGCGGCGAGGAGGCGGCGGGCGTTCGCAAGAACACGAGCGTTCTCGCCGATGTTTGCGAAGCCGTGATTGCGGCGCTGTATCTCGACGGCGGCCTTGCCGCGGCGCAACGGTTCGTCGAATGTTTCTGGGCCCCACATTTCGGCGCGACGCAGCCGCCGCGGGATCCAAAGACCGCTTTGCAGGAATGGGCGCAGGCGCGAGGGCTGAGGCTACCGACCTACACGGTGCTCGATACCGCGGGGCCGCCACACCGCCGCCGTTTTACCGTGATCGTGGCCGTAGCGGGCGCCGAGCCCGAAACCGCGTCCGGCGCTTCCAAGCGTGAGGCAGAAGCGGCGGCGGCAGCGGCGCTTTTGGCGGCATTAGGCGAACGCGCGTGAGCGACCGTGCCGACACGATCACGACGAGGTGCGGGCACGTTGCGCTGATCGGTGCGCCCAACGCCGGCAAGTCGACGTTGCTCAATCGCCTCGTTGGATCGAAGCTCGCCATTGTCACGCCCAAGGTGCAGACGACGCGCGCGCGACTGCTCGGCATCATGATTCACGGCGGCACGCAGATCATCTTGGTCGATACGCCCGGCATTTTTGAGCCGAAACGGCGGCTGGAGCGTGCGATGGTCAAGGCGGCGTGGGCGGGTGCGAAAGACGCCGATATCATCGTCGTGCTCGTCGATGCATCGCGCGGGCTGGACGAGGATACTGCGCGGATCATCGACGGATTGCGGGTGGCAAAGCGTCGAGCCTTGCTTGCGCTCAACAAAGTCGACGTGGTGAAACGCATCGAGCTTCTGCCGCTCGCGCAGGCTTTCGACCGTGAGGGCGTTTTCGACCGCGTGTTCATGATTTCGGCGTTCACGGGCGACGGCGTCGAGGACCTCAAGGCCTATCTCGCCAATGCGCTGCCCACAGGGCCTTGGCTTTATCCCGAGGATGAGATTACCGACGCGCCCCTGCGGCTGATGGCGGCCGAGGCGACGCGGGAGCAAATTTTCCGCCAGCTCCACCAGGAGCTGCCGTATTCGGCGACCGTGGAGACCGAGAAGTGGGAAGATCGGCCGGACGGCAGCGTGCGCATCGACCAGATCATTCACGTCGCGCGTGAAGGCCAGAAGGCGATCGTGCTCGGCCATGGCGGGCGCCAGATCAAGAGCATCGGCGCCGCCGCGCGTGCGGAACTCGAAAAGGTGTTCGACCGCCGCGTTCACCTTTTCCTGCAAGTGCGTGTGACGGAGAATTGGACCGAAGACCGGGAGCGCTACGCTGCGATGCGCCTGGATTTCGACGAGTAGTATGCATTGGGTCGATGACGGTATCATCCTTGCGACGCGTCGCCACGGCGAGCGCGCGCTGATTGTCGACGCGTTGACGGTCGAGCACGGGCGGCATGCCGGCCTGGTGCGCGGAGGGCAAGGGCCGAAGGTTCGCGTTCGCTATCAGATCGGCAATCAGGTCGCGCTGACCTGGTCGGCGCGGCTGGTTGATCATCTCGGTACGTTTACGGGGGAGCTCCTGATCGGGCGCGCCGCGCGCTTCATCGACGATCGTGGCCGCCTCGGCTGCCTCACGGCCGCCGCTGCAGTGGCTTCGGCGACCTTGCCTGAACGCGAGCCGCATCCGCGGTTCTATGCCGGCATGGTCGCGCTGCTCGATGCGCTCGACAGCGCCGACGACTATCCGGCGCGGTACGCGCGCCTCGAGCTCGATCTGCTGGCCGAACTCGGCTATGGCCTCGATCTGTCGTGTTGCGCAGCGACTGGCACGCGGGATGGACTCACGCACGTTTCGCCGCGGTCGGGTCAGGCCGTCTCGGCGGCCGCTGCCGCACCGTATCGCGAGCGACTTTTGCCGCTGCCGCGCTTTCTCCTCGTCGATAGCGCGGCGGTGCCGAGTCCGGAGGAGATTCTTGATGGGTTGAACCTGACCGGCTTCTTTCTGGACCGCCGCGTCCTCCATCCCTACGGCCGGAAGATGCCTGCCGCACGTTCGCGCTTCGTTGACGTGTTGCGCCGAACCGGTACTCTAGCGGCACAACGAATCGAGTCGGCATGAAGAAGTCCAGTGGCGCTGTTCTTGGCGAAGTCCGCGACGTCGCGTTCGCCGATGCGCTGAGCGAGCGGTATCTCTCCTACGCGCTCTCGACCATCATGGCGCGGTCATTGCCCGATGTGCGCGACGGCTTGAAGCCCGTGCACCGGCGGTTGCTCTATGCCATGCGCCAGCTGCGGCTCGATCCCAAGTCGGGCTACAAGAAGTGCGCGCGCGTCGTCGGCGACGTCATCGGCAAGTTTCATCCGCACGGCGACGTCGCGGTCTACGACGCGCTGGTGCGGCT
>Ga0307372_10012755_pt1 | contig 10951 bp, 11 predicted proteins | sample OX1MG_FD_202533 | JGI IMG/M metagenome (GOLD analysis project Ga0307372, IMG submission 202533) | Soil microbial communities from Risofladan, Vaasa, Finland - OX-1 | ecosystem: Environmental > Terrestrial > Soil > Coastal area > Acid sulfate soil | place: Finland: Risofladan, Vaasa | collected...
CTCGGGGCGGGCGTCCGCCGCCGCCGCTGGGCCATGGCGGGAAGTGGCCTCGTGGCCGGCGCCGCCGCGGTGCTGGCCCTGGTGTTCGGGCTCCAGGTGCACCACCTGAACGGCCAGGTCGACGCGCTCCGGGCCGGGCCGCAGCTGTCGGCAGCCGAGCGGGCGGCCCTGGCGTCCCCGTCGACACGCCGGGTCCCGCTGGCGTCCACGGCGTCCACCGGGGCCCGCAGCACTCCGGCGACCATCGTGCTCACCGCGGCCGGTACGGGCTTCCTCGTCAACGATTCCACCGGGGGCCTGTCGCCCCTGCCCGCCGGCCGGACCTACCAGCTGTGGGGGGTGGTGGGTGGTCGGGCCATCTCGCTCGGCCTGCTCGGACCCCACCCGGGGATCGTGCCCTTCAGTGCGGCCGGCACCGCCCCGGTCACGGAGTTCGCCGTCACCGACGAGGTGGCGGGCGGCGTGGTCCGGTCGGCGAACCGACCGGTGGCGGTCGGTTCGGTGCGGGTCTGAGACCGGGCGCCGATCCCCCGCCCGGACATGCCATACTGCCGCCTGTGGAGTCCCACGACCCGGGTCCGGACACGTCGCGGGCCGCTGAGCCGGAGCCCGCGGTCCCCGGCCACGGTGCGTCCCGATGGGAGCAGTCGTTCGCCGCGCACGCCCGGCAGAGCGGCGAGCACACCCGGCGGGGTGGATCGTCCCGGAAGGTGTCCTGGGTGATCGGCGGCGTGGTCGCCGTGATCATCCTGACCTTCGTCCTGGCCGCCCTGCTCTGATCAGATCCGGTGGACCTGGCGGAGCCCGGCCCACGCGAAGTCGGCGAGCTGGGCGGCCAGTCGTGCCGCCTCGGCTGCCCGGTCGATGTCCCCCGTCCCGTCCGGCGGGAAGGACCCCGGCGGCCCGGTCGGTCGGTAGCGGTGGGACTCGAGCCAGTGGCGGCTCGCCCCCTCGGCCATGCCGACCACGGCGTGGGCCAGCAGCAGGCGGTGCGCGGGATCCAGACCGGCGTCGATCAGCGGGTCGATGGCCTGGGCGATCGCCTCCTCCACGCGATGGAGCGCGGCCCCGAGCTCGGGGTCGTCCGGGGCGTCCCGCCCGTACAGGAGGCGGAAGGCGCGCTCGTCGTCGACCATGAGCTCGAAATATGCAGCGAACCCGAGCTCCACCTGCTGGCGGGGGCCCTCGGCTGCATCCGTGGCCTGCACGATCCGTCCGATCATCCCGGAGGAGACCACGTCGAGCAGCTCGAGGTAGAGGGCCCGCTTGGACTCGACGTGCTGGTAGACGAGGGGCTTGGTCACGCCGGCCGCCTCGGCGATGTCGTCCATGGTGGTGGCGGCGAATCCGTGGGCCGCGAACAGGTCCAGCGCCACGTCGAAGAGCTGGCGGCGGCGGGCGTCGGCGGTCAGTCGGCGGGTCCCCCGCCCGGTCGCCCGGGGACCGGGCTCGCGCCGGTCGGCGGTGGCGGTGGACGACATGGCGGTCATGGTAGCCCCCCGGGGGAAGAATTCCCCCGGGGACGGGCAGTTCCCGCCCGGCGCTCCGACCCGGGCCCGTTCAGTGGTCGGGGAGGACGGCGGCGATCCGTCCGGGCAGGTCCTCGAGGTCGAAGTGGGCCCGGGCCACGGCCAGGTTGTGCTCCAGGAGCCCCGGGTCCGGGTCGGCCAGCCACGCGTCGAGGCGTCCGAGGTCGTCGAGGCCGAACCAGTCGAAGCCGAAGGCGGCGAGCTCCCGGGCCACCGGGTAGGGACCGATCACCAGGGGACGGCGGTGGGTCACCGACTCGAGGCTCGGGTTCCCGAACCCCTCCCAGGTCGAGGGCAGCGCCACCACGTCGCAGGCACGGTAGGCGTCGTCGATCCGGACGTCGCCCGCCCCGCTCGCCCCGCCCAACCCGGCGGCGCCGGCGGCCCCGGCGGCCCCGGCGGCCCCGGCGGCGCCGAGTACGACAGGGCACGGCGCGGCGGCGACGAGCCGCTCGAGCTCGGGTCCGTAGCCGTCCTCCGCCGGTCCGAGGAGCCAGTAGGTGGCGCCGAGCCGGGCGGCCGCCGCCATCCCGCCGGCCACGTTCTTCCGGGGCAGGGCCCGGGTCGGCTGGAGGACGAGCCGCTGGTCCGGTGCGACGCCGATCGCCTCGCGGACGGCGCGTCCGGCACCTCCCCGCGTGTCGGTGCTGTCGCCTCGGGTCGCGTCCGCCGCGGGCACGGCGAACGAGTTGTACACCGTGGTCGCCGCGATCCCGCGTTCGGCCAGCTCCCCCCTGCTCCGCTCGTTGATCGTGACGTGGGCCCACCGGGGATCGTCCGGCGGGGGAGGGTACCCGGCGAACCGCGGCCGCTGCCAGGGCAGGTCGTGGTGGTGGAGCAGGGCCGGACGCCCGGCGAGCGTGGCTGCGACGACATCCCCGGCGGCCGGGTTGAGCGGGAGCGAGCAGAGGTTCTCGACGACCACCAGGTCCGCCCTCGCGACCGCCTGGTCCACCTCGGCCCGGGTCGGGGCGTCGGGGGCGTCGATGCCCAGTCCCGGGACGGTCACGTCGACGGGCCCGGAACCGGCGACGGTGTAGGTGGCGAAGCCGAGCGCGCGGAGCGCGTGCTGCCACTTGGCGGCCTCGACGGCCACGCCGTCGGAGCCGCCGAGGCGGAAGGAGAGCAGGGCGGCGGTCGCGATGGCGTCACCGTAGCGGGGGAGCCGGCGCGCACCGTCCGGCGCCGGGCACCGGTGAGAACGGCCCGAACCGGCCGTGACCGGGTACCGGTGCGACCGTGCCGTCCCGCGGCGAGTACCGTCGGGGCGTGTCCGACGCCACGACCGACGCCGCGAACCCCGGACCGCCGGCCTCCGGTGACCTCCTCGCCGAGCGGGCCGGCCCGGTCCTCACCCTGACGATCAACCGACCCGAGCGGCGCAACGCAATGACCTGGGAGGTCATCGCCGGCCTGCGCCGCGAGCTGGCCCGGGCCAAGGTCGACCCTGACGTGCGGGTGGTGGTCCTCACCGGCGCCGGCGACCAGGCGTTCTGCGCGGGGGCCGATCTGTCGGGCATGGTGCCGAGGGACCCGGGCGGGACCTCGGACGAGTACCTCGACCACCACCTGGCCCGGGGATGGCTGGCACAGTTGTTCGAGGAGATGTGGGCCCTGGGCAAGCCCACCATCGCCCGGGTGCACGGCTGGGCCATGGCCGGCGGGTTCGGGCTGGCCCTGGCCTGCGACATGGTCATCGCCTCGGAGGACGCCCGGTTCGGCGCTCCGGAACTGAACGTGGGCCTGTGGCCCTATATGGTGACCGTCTCGCTCCTGCGCTCCATGCCCCCGAAGAAGGCACTCGAGCTGATGCTCACCAGCCGCGTCGTGGGCGCCGAGGAGGCGGACCGCATCGGGTTCGTCACCCGGGTGGTCCCCCGGGACGACCTCGATTCGGCCGTGGCCGACCTGGCCGCCGTGCTGGCCTCGAAGCCACCCGGGGTGACGAAGCTCGGGCGCGATTCGTTCTACGCTGTCATCGACTCAGCGGCCTCCGAGGCCCTGCCGTATCTCCACGCCATGTTGACCGTCACCAGCCAGACCGCGGAGGCGAGGGAGGGGATCACCGCCTTCGCGGAGAAGCGCCCACCGTCGTGGCAGGTGGCGCCGGACGCCGACGGGAGCGCCTGACAGCAGCACCCACCGCCGCCCCGGCAGGCACGACACCACCCACCGCCGCCCACGACAGGCACGACACCCCGAGGAGCATCGACCACATGGCGAAACGAGCACTGATCACCGGAGTCACCGGCCAGGACGGCTCCTACCTGGCCGAGTTCCTGCTCGACCAGGGCTACGAGGTCAGCGGCATGGTCCGTCGCTCCAGCACCATCAATTTCGAGCGGATCGCCCACATCCAGGACCGGATCAACCTGGTCGCCGGCGACCTCCTCGACGAGGTGTCGATGATCAACATCCTGAAGGAGATCCGGCCCCAGGAGGTCTACAACCTGGCCGCACAGTCCTTCGTCCAGACGTCGTGGAACCAGCCGGTCCTCACCGGCGAGACGACAGCCCTCGGCGTCACCCGCGTCCTCGACGCCATCCGCACCGTCGACCCCGGCATCCGCTTCTACCAGGCGAGCTCCTCGGAGATGTTCGGGAAGGTCCAGGAGGTCCCGCAGGTGGAGACCACCCCGTTCTACCCCCGCAGCCCCTACGGCGTGGCCAAGGTCTACGGTCACTGGATCACGGTCAACTACCGGGAGAGCTACGACCTCCATGCCTCGTCGGGCATCCTCTTCAACCACGAGTCCCCGCGCCGCGGCCTCGAGTTCGTGACCCGCAAGGTGACCCACGGGGTGGCCCGGATCGCCGCAGGCCTGGACACCACGCTGGCGCTCGGCAACCTCGACGCCCAGCGCGACTGGGGCTTCGCCGCCGACTACGTGCGGGCCATGTGGCTGATGCTCCAGCAGGACCACCCGGACGACTACGTGGTGGCCACCGGGGAGACCCACTCGGTCAAGGAGCTCGTCGAGCTGTCGTTCGCCGCCGCCGGACTCGACTGGGAGGAGCACGTCGTGATCGACGAGCGCTTCCTGCGGCCGGCCGAGGTCGACCTCCTGGTGGGCGATCCCGCCAAGGCGGAGAAGACCCTGGGCTGGCACCGTGACGTCGAGTTCCCCCAGCTGGTCCAGATGATGGTCGAGGCCGACCTGGCGCTGGTGTCGAGCCAGCGGGCGTAGCGGTTGGTCGTGGCCGTGCCGGCGGTGCTCCATGCCGACCCGCTCGGGCTCCTGGTCGCGTTCGGGGCCGGGATGCTGTCGTTCCTGTCACCGTGCGTGCTGCCGCTGGTGCCGGCCTACCTGTCGATGGTCTCGGGGCTCAGCGCGGCCGAGCTCGCCGGGCTGGCCCCGGCACCGGTCGTCGAACCGGAGGAGGTCGAGGTCCCGGTGGCGGAGCGGGTCGGGGCACCGGGAGCCCGTTCGTCCCCGTCCACGGCGGCCGACCGGGAGCAGGGTCGGACCGCCACCGCACCCGGGCCGGCTCCCGAGGAGCTCCGGCGCCACCGCAGCCGGCTGCTACGCGGGATCCTGGCGTTCATCGCCGGCTTCACCGTGGTGTTCACGATCCTCGGCGCCTCGGCGTCGGCCGTCGGGCGCCTCTTCCTGACCCACCAGCACGCCCTCGAGGTCGTCTCGGGCATCCTGATCGTGCTGTTCGGCGCCCTGCTGGTGGCCATGGCCGCCGGCGTCACCCTGCCGATGGCCCTCGCCGGGGAGAAGCGGTTCCTGGTGCGACCGTCGGTGCTGGGCTCGTGGGCCCCGCCCGTGCTCGGGATGGCCTTCGCCTTCGCGTGGACGCCCTGCATCGGCCCCGTCCTCGGCAGCGTGCTGGCACTGGCCGCCGGCACGGGAGGATCGGCCAGCGGCGGTATCGCCCTGCTCCTGGCCTACTCGCTGGGTCTGGGCGTCCCCTTCCTCCTCAGCGGCCTGGCGTTCGGCCGGATGACCGACCTGCTGGCCCGGATGCGCGGCCGTCTGCGCCTCGTCGACCTGGTGGGCGGCGTGATCCTGGTCGCCTTCGGCGTCCTGCTCCTGACCGGGAACGTCGACGTCCTGTCCGCCCACATCTCGAACTGGCTGCGGGACCTGCACCTGAACCGGTTGTCGTCCAGCTGAGGGAGGCGACCCGGCCGACGGGGTGCCGCACCCCGTCTGGCTCCCGGCCGTCCGCCCCCGTAGCATTGGGCGCAGCCCATGGCCCCCGCAGCTCCCTCCCCCTCTGCAGTCTCCCTCCGTGACGCGGTCGCGCTCTCGGGGCGGTTCCCGCTGCTCGCCGGGGTCGACCTCGAGGTCGCCGTGGGGGAGACGGTCCTGGTCGAGGGTCCGAACGGGGCGGGCAAGACCAGCCTCCTGCGGGTCTGCGCCGGACTGGTCCCGCTGGCCTCGGGACGGCTCACCGTCCTCGGGCTGGACCCCGTGCGCCAGCGGACGGCCGTGCGGCGCCGGGTGGGCCTGCTGTCCCACGCCTCCCACCTCTACGACGACCTCACGGTGCAGGAGAACGTCCGCTTCGCCGTCCGGGCCGCGGGTGGCGACCCGGCGCGGATCGCGCCGGCGTGCGATCGCTGGGGCCTCACCGGTCGGCTGGCCCGGACGCCGGCCACCAAGCTCTCGGCCGGCCAGCGGCGACGGGTCGCCCTCGCCGTGCTGACCGCACGCTGGCCCGAGGTCTGGCTGCTCGACGAGCCCCATGCCGGGCTCGACGCTGCCGCCCGGGCGCTCCTCGACGAAGCCGTGGCCGAGGCGTCGGCGGCACGGGTCACCATCCTGATCGCCAGCCACGAGTCGGGGGTCGTGGAGGACCTGGCCCATCGCGCCGTCACCGTGACGGGCGGACGGGTCACGGCCGGACGGGTGCTCGGTGCCCCGGCATCCCCCGATGGCATCACCCGGTCCACCGATGGGCCCGGAGGCACCGTCGCTTCCGCCGACGCGCCCGACGGCCGGACGGGCGGGTCCGACGGCGGTACCCGCGGGTCCGGCGACGGCGCCGACGCCCCCGACGGCCGGACGGGCGGGTCCGACGGTGCCCATGTGGGCGGGCGGGTGGCCCATGTGGCATGACGCCGCCCTGGTGGCCGGCAAGGACCTCCGCATCGAGGCCCGCTCGCGGGTCGCGCTCTCCCAGGTGGCCCCCTTCGGCATCGTCGCCCTGGCACTGTTCGCCTTCGCCCTCGGCCCCGACCGCGGCGTCCTGGCCCGGGGCGCGCCCGGCCTCTTCTGGGTTGCCGTCCTCTTCTGCACCGTCCTCGCCGTGCAGCGCAGCGTGTCGGTGGAGTCGGCCGACGGCGCCCGGGACGGACTGCGTCTGTCGGGGATCGACCCGGCCGGGCTCTTCCTCGGCAAGGCAGCGGCTGTCGGCGTCCAGCTGCTCGTGCTCGAGGCCATCCTGGTCGCCGGCGTCGTCGTGCTCTACGGGGCCAGGATCCAGGTCCCGTGGATGGTGGGCGTGTCGTGCGCCCTCGGCACGATCGGACTGGCCGTCACCGGCACGCTCTACGGCGCGCTGTCCTCGGGCCTCCGGATGCGCGAGACGCTGCTGCCCTTCCTCCTCCTTCCCATCGTCGCCCCCGTGCTCCTGGCCGGTACCCGGATCTGGCAGGCCGCCATGGTCGGCGGGTCTCCGGGGGACGGCACGCAGTGGCTGCGCCTCCTCGTCGCCTTCGACGCCGTCTACCTGGCGGTCGGCGTGATCCTGTTCGGCCCCATCCAGGAGACGGCATGAGCGACCTCGAACCGGTTACGGACCGTACCCACGGGAGTCCGGTCCCGGCCGCGGCGGACACCGGCCCGACGCCGCCGCCGGCCCGGTCGGCGCGGTCACGGGCGACCGAGCGCGTGATCGGAGTCCTCGCCCTGGTGGGCACGGTCTTCACGGTATGGCTCGGCCTGTGGGTGACCCCACCCGACAGGACCCAGGGTGACCTCGTCCGCCTGGTCTACCTCCACCCGGGCGTGGCCTGGGTCGCCCTCTACCTCGCCTTCGGCCTGGCCGCGGTGTCCAGCGTCCTCTACCTGTGGCCCCGGACCCGCTCGCTGTTCTGGGACCGCCTGGCCGCCGCCTCGGTCGAGGTGGGGGTGGTGTTCAACGTGTGCACGCTGGTCTCCGGCTCGATCTGGGGGAAGCCCACGTGGGGCGTGTGGTGGGCGTGGGACGCCCGGCTGACCCTGACCGCCGTGCTCCTGGTCCTCTTCCTCGGCTACCTGGCGCTGCGCCGGATCCCGGCCGAGCCGGAGGTCCGCGCCCGGCGGAGCGCATTCGTCGCCCTCTTCGCCGTCCTCGACGTTCCCCTGGTCCACTTCTCGGTCAATTGGTGGAACACCCTCCACCAGGGCGCGACCGTGCTGAACCCGGGGCTGACGCTCAAGATCCACGGGTCGATGGCCTGGACCCTCCTGCTCGGCTTCGTGTCCCTGACCCTGGCGTTCGTCTGGATGCTGCTCGTGCGCTACCGGATCGGCGTGCTCGAGGACTGGCTGGACGCCAACGAGCTCGACGCCGCACTGGCCGAGCGCCGGTCGGAGGGCGCCGGCCCGGGTCACACCGTCCCGTCCGAGCCGGTGGGGGTGGCCTGATGCGCTACATCGTCGCCGGCTACGTGGTGATCCTCGGCCTCCTGTTCCTCTACGCCGTCCAGATCGTCTGGCGCCGCCGACGCCTCGCGCGCGCAGTCGCCCGTGTCGTGGCCACCGCCACCGCCACCGCCCACGACGGCGCAGGCGACGCGGTCGCCACCTCGGTCGGGAGGCACCCGTGACCACCGCGCCCCCCGCACCCCCCGGAGCCGGCCCCGCCGACGGGGCGGGGTCCGGACCCCCGTCCGCGGCCCGTCCCCCCGCCACCGACCGGAAGCACCACACCGCCCGCTACGTGGTGGTCGGCCTGGTGCTGGTGGGCGCGCTCGCCTTCCTGCTGGTGAAGGGTCTGGGCTCCGCTCTCGACTACTACCTCCCGGCCGACCAGGCGGTCGCCCAGCGGGCCTCGCTGGGCGACCGGACCTTCAACCTGGAGGGCGTGGTGGAGCCGGGGTCGATCCACTCGACCGCCTCCGGTGTCGACTTCGTCGTCACGTCGGGGTCCACCCACGTGGCGGTGCACAACACGTCGAGCCCACCCCAGCTGTTCCAGCCGGACATCCCGGTGATCGCCGTGGGCCATTTCGCAGGCGACCGCTTCGTCTCCGACGAGATCCTGGTGAAGCACACGTCGAACTACATCGCCCAGCACCCGTCCCGGGTGACCGCGCCTGACGGGAGCAAGCAGTGACGGGTCCGGGGCGCGGGGCCGCGCGGGGCCCGGTCCGCGGCCGGCCGTGAACGGGACCCTCGGACACACCGGCGTCCTCCTCGGCTTCGCCGCCGCCCTCGTCGGGATCGCCGTCCTCGTCGTAGGTCTGGTGCGCGGTCGGGCCGGTTCGCTGCGCGCCGGACGCGTCTACGCGCCCCTGATCCTGCTCGGCGGGGTCGTCGCCGTGGTGGCCATGCAGCGGGCACTGGTCACCCACGACTTCTCGCTCACCTACGTGGCCGACAACAACAGCCGCTCGACGCCGCTGATCTACTCGATCACCGGGATGTGGTCGGCCCTCGCCGGCTCGATCCTGTTGTGGGGCGTCATCCTCGGCGGGTACGCCACGGCCATGGTCTGGCGGTTCCGGTCGCGGGCCGACGACCGGCTCGTCGGGTGGGCCACGCTCGTGATGTACGTGGTGGCCGCCTTCTTCTTCGGGCTCATGCTCGGCCCGGCCGACCCGTTCACCCACGTCACCGGAGCGGTGCCCGCCGACGGACTCGGCCCCAACGTGCTCCTCCAGGACAACCCCCTCGTCCTCTTCCACCCACCCATGCTCTACCTGGGTCTCGTCGGCTTCACCCTCCCCTTCGCCTTCGCCGTGGCGTCCCTGGTGACGGGACGGGTGGACGAGGACTGGCAGGGGGAGACCCGCAGGTGGACCCTGTTCGCGTGGACGTTCCTCACGATCGGGATCGTGCTCGGTGCGTGGTGGTCGTACCAGGTGCTCGGCTGGGGCGGCTTCTGGGCGTGGGACCCGGTGGAGAACGCCTCGCTGCTGCCCTGGCTGGTGGGCACCGCCTACCTCCACTCGGTCATGGTCCAGCAGCGTCGGGGCCTCCTGCGCGTGTGGAACCTCTCCCTGGTCATCGCCACCTTCAGTCTCACCATCCTCGGCACGTTCCTCACCCGCTCGGGCGTGATCCAGTCGGTGCACTCGTTCTCCACCTCGGCCATCGGCCCCCTGCTGCTCGGCTTCTTCGGGCTGGTCCTGGCCGTCGGGGTCGGGCTGATCGCCTGGCGGGGGGACCGACTGCGGTCCCCGGGGGGCATCGACTCGCCGTTCAGCCGGGAGGGAGCGTTCCTGGCCAACAACCTCCTGTTCGTCCTGTTCGCCTTCGTCGTGCTCCTCGGGACCGTGTTCCCCCTCCTGTACGAGGCGCTCAACAGCGGGTCCCAGGTGTCGGTGGGCGCGCCGTACTTCAACCGCCTGGTGATCCCACTGGGCCTGGCGTTGCTGTTGCTGATGGCGGTGGCACCGGCGCTCCCGTGGCGGAAGTCCTCGGCCGAGGTGATGCGGCACCGCCTGGCCGTCCCTGCCGCGCTCGGCGTCCTGGTGGTGGTGGCCTGCGTGGTCGGCGGCATCCACGGGATCGAGCCGCTGCTCGCCTTCGGCCTCGGTGCGTTCGCCGCCGCGTCGGCCGGCCGGGCGCTGGTGCTGTCGGTCCGGGGAGCGTGGCGCGCCGCCCGGGCCGCGGGACAGGCTCCGTGGCGGGCGGCGCTCGCCGGGTGGCGGGGCTTCGTGGGGCGTGCCAACGGGGGCATGGTGGTCCACATCGGTGTGGTCGTCATCGCCGTCGGTCTCGCCGGAGCGACCGCCTTCGGCCACCGAGGCACCGTCGTACTCGTGGAGGGACGGTCCGGCTCGTTCGCCGGCCACTCGGTCGAGTTCGTGGGGACCCGCACCGTACGGACCCCGTCCCACGTGAGCAGGCAGGCACTGCTGCGGGTGGACGGCGGTGCCGTCTTCACGCCGGCCATCAGCCAGTTCGGGACCGGGACCCAGGCCGTGGGCACGCCGGCCGTCGACTCGAGCGTGACCTCGGACGTCTACCTCACGATCAATTCGATCCCCGAGAAGGGCGGTGCGTGGACGTTCGGCGTCGTGGTCCAGCCCCTCGTCATGTGGCTCTGGATCGGGGGCGTCCTGGTGGTCGTCGGCTCGGTCCTGTCGGCCATTCCGGGGCGCCGGCGGCGACCGACCGATCCGGTGTCCGCACCGGTGGTCGGAGCCGCCACCCTGGTCGGGCCGGCGACGGTCGGTGCCGCTGCGGCGGGCACAGCGACGGATGCGGTGGACGGCAAGGATGCGGACGGCGGGGATGCGGACGACGGGGATGCGG
>Ga0307372_10012756_pt1 | contig 10950 bp, 9 predicted proteins | sample OX1MG_FD_202533 | JGI IMG/M metagenome (GOLD analysis project Ga0307372, IMG submission 202533) | Soil microbial communities from Risofladan, Vaasa, Finland - OX-1 | ecosystem: Environmental > Terrestrial > Soil > Coastal area > Acid sulfate soil | place: Finland: Risofladan, Vaasa | collected...
AAGGGTTCAAACTTTTGCATTAAGGCCAGGTAGCTCAGTTGGTAGAGCAGCGGACTGAAAATCCGCGTGTCGGTGGTTCGATTCCGCCCCTGGCCACCACCTAATTCAAGCCATATCAACAACTTGTGTCCTTTAAGGGAATTCTTTGCCGATTGGCAAACAATTGCCTTATTTCACGTGTGGCAATTTATTCCCGTAATTTCGAGGCGCAGCCTGGGCGCTCTGTATAGCGTTATTAGCCACGGTAATTTTTGCCTACCCCAGATTGACATGAATCCTGGCGGGCCCACAAGCGTTTTAAAGCGGCGGGTTTTTAGTAACTTCAATATAGTTATACCCTGTGCAATTCGTCAAAGTATGTCCACTTCTTAGATCATGCTTTTTAGCCAAGTAGAGAAATATTGAACAGATAGCGGGGTATTTTGTGCCTCAATTTCGAATTCCAGCGGACATTGAGACCGGTGAGCTGCCAGCATTAATCACACCTTTCTTGCGCATCGTAATTTATAACGCATTTCAAAATCGAATCGAACAACTGCAGGGACGAATGCGCGCGAGTCCATTTGCAGAAATAATGCTCCGACAACGACACACACTTGAATTCGCGATCTGGGACGTCGTGTCATTCTTTTGTCGTTATGGCCGGTTGCCACGTATGCGGCGCTACGAGCAACCAAGTAGCTTGGATCTTAGAGCCTATGCGTTCATTTCATTACTGACAAAGGTGTATGGCAACGTGAATTCACACGCTAAAGCAATATTAACTGGGCGCATTCAGCACGCATTTAATGACGAAAATGATCTTCTAAGTCTTGAGCATGAGTTTGTATCGATTGCACATCTAATGCGTTTTGGATGCACGGTAATCTGTCATGACATGGAAGAAACTGGAGGATTCGATTTTATCGCACTGCGGAACGGGTTGGAGTTTGAGGTTGAATGCAAAATGATCTCGAACGACAAAGGTAGGCAGATACATCAACATGACTGTTTAGTTTTAGCAGAATGTATCGAACAATCCTTTGATTGGCCCGTATTTCGCGAAAAGGGTGGGGGTGTTGTGATACGTTTGCGTATACCTGCGCGGTTAACGCGAGATCACAAGACACTGGTTGCCATGGCAGAAGATATTGTTCGTGCACCATTGTCTGATCATGGAATAACACGTGATAGCTGGGAAATTGATTACATCCCATTCAAGATTGCGGGAACCCCTTTTGACGCAGGTATAGCACCAGATTTACAACAAGAAAAATCATTTGTACGGTCCCTGACAAGAATACAAAATGATCGGCTGCTTATCCACGCTCAACAAGGTCAAGCAGCGTTTATCGTGAGTATCCAAAGCATGAGGCCTGAAAGGACTGTGGCAGAAACTTATAGAACATTGAAGGAAGGTGCGATGCAGTTTTCGTGTATGCGTCCGGCGCTGCTCTTAGTGGCGTTTCAAGATTTACCTGCGGCGGATCTCGAATATCTTGCGCAAAATGTTAAGAACAATGGGTTCCAGGGTATTTCAACTCGGTTATTCAAAAACATGGCACGCCAACACCTGTATGGCGTGAATTACATCGGTGATATAACGTATAAGGTGCTTCCCAATGGAGTACTAGGAAGCACTGGCATTGTTTATAAATTCATAAATAATGCCAATCCATATAAAAATGATGATCGACTAAGGCTCGACTTGCGTTGAATAAGTTTATTATTAAACTCCCTTAGATAGATAGATCACATTCATGGCTCAATTAACCCCGCAAGAGCAACAAGAAATTATTCGCTTTCTCGAAGCGGGCAAACCCTTGCCAGACAAGTACAGATTTTTGCTGTTCGAGGATAAGCGCGAGGTGGAGCTGGTCTGGAACGGCAAGACCAGCGAGGTCTGCAGCATAGTGCTGCCCTTTCAGGTGATCGAGCAGGTGGATGAGCCACGCGCTGAGAAGCCCGCCGAAACAGCGCTACAGCAAGGTCTTTTTGATGAGCGTGGACGCCAGCTTAAGGGCTGGACGAACAAGCTGATTTGGGGCGACAACAAACTGATCCTCTCCTCACTTAAGAACGGCCCACTACGAGAGGAAATTCAAAATCAAGGGGGGCTCAAGCTGATTTACATTGACCCACCTTTTGATGTGGGCGCAGATTTTTCCATGGACATTGAGATCGGAGACAATACATTCACTAAGAAACCCAACATCCTTGAAGAGATAGCTTACCGCGATACATGGGGTAGGGGCGCGGATTCTTTTGTCGCCATGATATACGAGCGGTTAATACTCATGCGGGATTTGCTTGCTGACGATGGGAGCATTTATGTACATTGCGATTGGCGTGTAAATAGTTATATCCGAATGGTTCTAGATGAAGTTTTTTCAAAGGAAAACTTCAAGAATGAAATAGTCTGGCGGAGAATGCAGGGCGCTAAAAATAATGTTAAACGTAAATTCGATACAAACAACGACTATATACTCTTCTATAGTGTAAATCGGGATAATCATATATTTGAACCGCCTCGTATTCCCTATGACGACGAGTATGTAAAGAAGCGATACCCCTTTGTCGACGGGGATGGAAAGAGATACCAGACACAATCCTATCGAGGGGGAAGGCAGAGCCGTGATCGCATGCAAGATCGTTATTACTTGGAAGAGGAGAAAGGCAGGCCCGTTAGTAACGTTTGGACAGATATATCCTATATACAATCAACAGCAAAAGAGTTGACTGGATACGCCACACAAAAACCAGAGGCCCTGCTAGAACGAATTATTAGTGCGTCCTCAAAGGCTGGAGACTTAGTTGCTGACTTCTTTTGCGGATCCGGGACTATGGCAGCCGTCGCAGAAAAACTTGGACGCAAGTGGATTGTCGCTGACCTTGGCAAATTCGCCATTCATACCACCCGCAAGCGCTTAATCGGCGTGCAGCGAAAATTAAAAGCTGAAGGCAAAAATTATCACGCCTTTGAAATCCTCAATCTGGGTAAGTACGAGCGGCAGCATTACATTGGCGTGAACCCCAACCTGCGGGCAGCGGAGCAACAAAAACAACTAGAAGCAAAGGAAACTGCATTCGTTGATTTGATTTTGCATGCTTACCGCGCCGAAAGAACTGAGGGCTTCAAAACTTTCAACGGTAAGAAATCCGGTCGGCTGGTTTCGGTTGGGCCTGTCAACCTGCCAGTAACTCGCCTATATGTTGAGGAAATTATTCTTGAATGCCGCCAGAAACATATCACACGCGTGGACATTCTAGGATTTGAGTTTGAAATGGGATTATTTCCCAATGTGCTTGATGAGGCACGCGCCAAAGGAATAGACATCGCCCCCAAGTACATCCCCGCCGAGGTCTTCGATAAGCGGGCGGTAGAAAAGAATCAGGTGGTCTTTCACGATGTGGCGGCGATCGAGGTCACGCCCCACGTTAAAAAGAACAACGTAGCGGTGGAACTGACCGACTTTTCCGTGTTTTATTCGCAGGACTCCATCGCCTCCGCCGAAGCCACACTCAAGGACAAGTCCAGCAAGATCGTAGTGGAGCGGGGGCAAATCGTGAAGGTTAGCAAGGATGCGAAAGGCATCGTGAAGCGGGAGGTGTTGACAAAGAACTGGACAGATTGGATTGATTACTGGGCTGTGGATTTTAACTTTGAGAGCAAACGCGAGATTGTTCGCGTGAAAAACGAAGAAAGCGGCGCGTGGGAAGAGCGCTGGACTGGGGACTACATCTTTGAAAACGAGTGGCAATCCTTCCGCACCAAGAAAAACCGTTCACTGGAAATGACCAGCGTCTCACACGAATGCCCTCCAGGGCGGCGCAAGATTGCGGTGAAAGTGGTGGACATCTTCGGCAATGACACAATGACAATTGTTGAAATTACCGTGGGAGAGAAAAAATAATGGCTCTCCATCCCAATTTCCCCGAATCGCCCTACGCCATCCTAGATACAGCTATTCGCTGGTTTCCGGCGGAGGAGGCTCTGCGGGAGACCAGTTCTGAAAAGCTGATGCCACCCTTGGTGCCAGAACTACGCAAGAAAGTGAAGGAATGGCGGGACAGTAGCTACGTTGGGGCGACGAATACAAGCAAGAGCCTTCTCAATTACTGGTTCAACGCCCCACACTTGCTGTCACAATCTGACGGCACTATGGCCGAATTCCAGTATTACTTTGCGCAGCGTGAAGCACTGGAGACCATCATCTATCTGTACGACGTGGTGGGAGTAAAAGACAAGTTCGACATGATGCGCTTTGACAGTTCCGGTAGAGTGTCGGCTGGAATGTTCGACGAGACCTGGCGGCGCTTTGTGGTGAAAATGGCGACCGGCACAGGCAAGACGAAAGTGCTCAGCCTGGTGCTGGCATGGAGTTTTTTCCACAAATTATATGAGCCTGAGTCGACGCTGGCGCGCAACTTTCTGGTGATCGCCCCAAACATCATCGTACTTGATCGTATCTATAAAGATTTTCAAGGCCTGCGCATCTTTCTGAAAGACGACCCAATCCTCCCGGACGATGGTGTGGATGGGCGGAACTGGCGCGACGATTTTCAACTGACCCTGCATGTGCAGGACGAAGTACACATCACCCGGCCGATAGGCAACATTTTCCTGACTAACATACATCGGGTCTATGCCGGAAATGACATTCCCGCATCTCCTGATGACGAAGACACGATGGATTATTTTCTTGGCAAACGCCCTAGCGGCGCGACCACCGACTCCAAGGTGGATTTGGGCATGATTGTGCGGGATGTTGACGAGCTTGTAGTGCTCAATGACGAAGCACACCACATCCATGATCCACGCATGGCCTGGTTCAAGTCTATCGAGGACATCCACAACCGCCTGAAGCAGAAGGGGGCCGCGCTTTCTCTACAAGTGGATGTGACCGCTACACCCAAGCATAACAACGGCGCAATTTTCGTACAGACCATCGCCGACTATCCGTTGGTGGAAGCTATCTGGCAAAACGTAGTCAAGCACCCAGTGTTGCCTGATGCGCCAAGTCGCGCCAAACTGGTTGAGCGACAAAGCGCCAAGTTCACCGAGAAATACGCCGACTACATTCATTTAGGCGTGATCGAATGGCGCAAGGCGTATGCAGAACATGAAAAGATGGGCAAGAAAGCCATCTTGTTTGTGATGACCGACGATACCCGTAACTGCGACGATGTTTATGAATACCTCGAAAGTAACTACCAGGATCTGAAAGATGCGGTGTTGGTCATTCATACAAAAAGCAACGGCGAGATTTCAGAATCAACCTCAGGCAAGAGCAAAGAAGAGCTGGATAGGTTGCGCGAACAGGCAAATGCAATCGATAGCTTGGAGAGTCCCTATAAAGCCATCATCTCGGTGATGGTGCTCAAAGAGGGCTGGGACGTGCGCAATGTCACCACCGTTGTAGGCTTGCGTGCCTATTCTGCCCAGAGCAACATCCTACCCGAGCAGACTTTAGGGCGAGGCTTGCGCAAGATGTATCCCGGCGGAATCGAGGAATACGTCAGCGTCGTCGGCACGAATGCTTTTATGGATTTTGTGGAATCCATCCAGGCGGAAGGCGTAGTGCTGGAACGCAAACCAATGGGCGAAGGCACACAAGCCAAAACACCGCTGGTCGTGGAAATTGATACGCAGAATGTCAAGAAAGACATCGATGCACTTGACATCGAAATCCCTGTGTTGTCTCCCCGTGTCTACCGAGAATACAAGAATCTGAGCACGCTGAATGCGGCCACGCAGGCGTATCAGCGCGTGGCTTATCTGCAATTTAGCGAGGAAGAACAACGGGAGATCGTATTCAAGGACATCACCACAGGCGAGGTGACCCATACGACAATTCTTGACACAGTCGGTATCGCCGATTATCACAGCGTCATCGGATACTTTACGCAGACCATCATGAAGGATTTGCGGCTGATCAGCGGCTATGACGTGCTGTATAGCAAGGTCAAAGCATTTATACAGGCTGATTTGTTTGATCGACCGGTTGATTTAGAAAGTCCTAATACCCTGCGTAACCTCTCAGAACTCGCTGCTACTAAGACCTTGATTGAAACCTTCAAGAAGGCGATTAACGCGCTAACCATACAGGACAAAGGCGATGCGGAAATCCGCGATACCATCAAGCTGCGTCAAACGCGACCCTTTGTAGCCAAGGATCAGGGTTACCTCATCCCTAAAAAAAGCGTCTTTAACCGCATCATTGGAGATAGTCATTTTGAATTGCTATTTGCCCGCTTCTTGGAAGACTGCGACGACGTGATTTCCTATGTCAAGAACTACATGGCGGTACATTTCAAGCTGGACTACGTGAATGCAGATGGCAACATCTCAGACTATTACCCAGATTTTCTGGTGAAGATTTCTGCAAAGGAAACTTACATCGTCGAGACCAAAGGACTGGCGGACTTGGACGTTCCACTGAAAATGCAGCGACTTCGCCTCTGGTGTGAAGACATCAATCGGGTGCAAACGAAGGTCAAATACGATTTCGTATATGTGGATCAGGAAAGTTTTGAGAAATACAAGCCAACCTCATTTCGGCAATTGATTAGTAGTTTCAAAGAATATAAAGACAACACCTGAGGTATAGATGGCGAATGTAGTGATACTCGCCACCATAAAGTAAATGGTGGTTGAATCTCCATGCGTTTTAAACATGATTCATTTTAAAAATAGTGTGCTCGCAGTCGCAGTTTGAAGATCTTATGCTGGATCTTATACGTGAAGGGGTATTTTGTCGAAGTGATGTAGATATACAACGCCGGCGTCGATTTTGGCGCACCACAATGTGGTCGAGCACGCTCATCGCCATGGGTATGGTGATCGGAATTATACTGACTACATTTGCAAAGTGATGTACTGCTAGTTACTTTACATCAGTTATAAAGCAATTCTGAGGCTCGGTCGTACCTGAGGAGGGAGTATGAAAGAAGAGCAATGGTTCTGGCTGTTATTAATTGGGCTCATTATTGCTTGGACTTTATGGCCTTCCGGTAATTCCTCGAAGATAGTAACGGTACATGCCTATTCCTGTGTGGAGGAGATAGGCGGTGAATGGCATACGGCTAAAAGTGGGAATAACGTCCAGTGCATGGGGACGGAACGCAACTTAAAGGACAGCTCAATATCTTTCGCTATTTGGATAGATAATCAAAGAGTGATCGCAAAAAATTCCGATGGAGTCATCATGAAATTCAATAATTGCAAGGTCTTTAACAAGAATAATTGGCAATGTTCCATGTCTGACAAACTCCAATGGATTAACTGGCGAATGGATAATGGCATTTTCTCTGAGATGAGCAGTGCTAATGCAATAGGATCGATGAATATTTATTTCGTGAGCAATGTTCAATATTCAGGATTTTGGGGGTGGCTGCAGCGTTTCACAAACGGCTCAGCATTGAAGATTTCCCAAATAAAGGATACTGGTGGCTAATACAATCCCAAATTATTGGCGAACCTCAAGCTAAAAGTGGAGGCTCTTACTTAGCGGTCGGTGATGCAACGGTGTATTGTTTAATCGGCCCTAGATAGACTTCACGGATGATGCATAGCTCAGGCTTGGTTTCATCACGATTGGTATTAGACATATAAGAACCCTCATTAGTGGTTGATAAAAGACAGGTGTGTTAAGACTTAATTGTCTAAATTTCCTTCGCCGGTTGCGATGCAAAGGTATGTGGCAACGAAAGCATAGAGAGGGAGAGATAACGGAAATACCTCTGTGGCAGATTTTACGATTGTGCCGCTAGTGGTTGAATCTGTTATATCCCGGCGTTCGCCCCACCCCGGATTATTAAAATCAATACCACTCATCGGGTGTACGTCTTTTGTGGTAGCTCCTGTGGGGGCAGTTACGATAGTCTCAATATAATGCATCCAATAAGAATGACTGCTAACACAATCTACTTTCATTGCATACATTCGCATCATGCCCGTTTTATCCTTCCTACGGATATCGCTTACAACATAAAAATATGCCCATGCATCTCCCGGCACATCATTATAAGTCCCAAATTTATCCACAATGACGGCAGATGTTGGTTTGTGCATATTCCCTGTGTAGGCTATGACTGTACCCAAAGGAGTATCAGCAAAACACTGCACACTAATCAAAAGAAAAAGACTTAAAAGTAACGATTTCATAACTAGACCTACTCATTAGTAGGTGTTAAACACATACCGGGTTACCGTCCCGGTTTCAGCCTTCCGGCTTCGTCAGTGTGTTAAGGTTTGCATTCAATCGGTGTCATAGGAAACTTTGACGTATTAGAATCTATATCACATAGCACTTCCATAGAAATTGTATTCTCTGCCCTCAATTCTGTGATAAGCGGCGATAGGTCAACGTCTGCCGGTGCATCCGGTGTCGGTATGTTACCAATAGCATCATAGATTTTTGATTGTTGACATACTGAAATGAGCAACAATATCGCTATGATTATTCCAACAGCCAACATTGAACAAAACTTGTAGTCAATTTTCATAACATAAACCTCTCGTTAGTTGCTATTAGTAAATTCTTTAAACTTCATTTCTGTGTACACCAACATAGCGCGTATGTGTTACACATAGGCACTTCCACGCCTTGTAATTTCTTCGTCAATTAATTTTGCCGCAATTTCAGTGAGTGTACCGCGTAGTTCTAATTCTACAAGCTCTTCATCAGCCATTTGCTCATAATGGCTCTTAAGGCATTCTGCAGTTACTTCCATTAGCGGACTATGTCGCTCTGGCCGGTCTTGCTGATGTACGGCTGGATGTCGATCCCGGCGCGGCGCCGACGATTCTGAGACTGTTTGCGAGGCGTGGGACACCGCCGCAGCGACTGACGCGGTGGGACCGGTCGCTACTTTATTCCCTATATAACACGAGACAGAGGGACAAGCAGCAGCTGCAGAGCATGGAATCCACCATGGCCGGGCGCATCGAGCAGTAGTCGCCCCCGCCTCGCGCAATGCAGTGTCCACCACCAATCCGAAGACAGGCCTCCAGTCATCTAGCTCGTAGCGCCACCCTCGAAGGCTCGCGCGGATCACCGGTACACGCCGCTATCGGCGCACCGCGCGAGACGGCGACCGCCACATCCGCACTTAGAACGTGGCAATGAAACCGATGGCGAAGATCGCGAACACCCCCAGCGTCAAGTACACGGACACGTAGGCCAATCCTGCTGCCAGAAGCAGTAGCGGGGCCGCCCACAAGGATTTCCTCCGCCGGTGTCAATACCAATCCTGGAACCCGGGGTCATGACGATGCTTGCTCGCGCCGCTGACCCGCATGCTCGCGAGCCCCAGACCGGCAATGAGTACATCGACTGGCAGCAGCGCCACGTTGAAACTGTCACCGGGGTGCGCGGCGATCGCGCGCAGCAGCAGCGGCACTAGGGTCACAAAAAATACGAACACGAAATTGCCCCAGAGCATGGCACGACTGATCTCGCGGAAGTGCGCAAAATAATCGTGGTGGATGATGATGCCCATGACAATGAGTATGAACCCGATCACATAGAGAAGTAGAGAAGGTCCGATCTCAATCCATCCTGCCAGCCCCGATGACACCGGTGTGCGCAGAACCAACACCATAATCGTCATGACGATCGCGAGGACCGCATCGGTCAACAGCTCCAGCCGGTGCTTTTACAAAGAAGTCGCTCTTACATGTTCGCCCGTCGACATGTTGTAATCCCTATTTCGAGGCAATCGCTAGCCCAACGCGGAAAGCACTTGGATTGGCGGCAAAGCACCAGGGCCGCTACCGTCGTATCTTACTACGCATCGCGAACCATCAGCTTTTTTCAAAGAGTCGGTGATCAATGGATAAAACTGAGCTACGCAAAGTGTGATTTTACTATAGCTTATATTCAATAACGGTAAACCGAACTATCCAAATGCTTGCTAGTTTGTGACTTTGGCATCCGGATTGCATGATTCAGTTTAGGCAACTTCTGGATATATACGAATCAGACATGCGTTAACCATCGGTAGGTTGTTATTTGGCAGTCAAACACCTTAACTTGAGTGCCTTAGACTGCTAAGTCGCATGTCGGATGCCAGTGCAATAAATGGCATAAGTGACAAGTATTGTCAGTTTGTGACATTTGTGTGTGCATCTCGGGAGACAAACCGGGTGATAAATTGCATCAGGTTTTCCGAATATACAGCAGCTAATTTATTTCTATTAACGTAATGCAAAAGAGTTGCTATGCATAAAGTACTTCTTAAAATCGCATTGACTACACTATTAATAACGTTTACATCATATGGATACGCTCAAGACTTATGTAGTTCTGACTTAGACCAAGTATCTGAGGCTCGCTCAAACCTTGTGAATGCTAAAGATGAAGTTGAGTCCGCACAATCTGACGTAGAATCTGCCCAAAGCAATTTAACAGACTGTGCTAGTGATGGAGAAGATTGCTCTATGGAAGAGGATGACTACAACAGTGCTGTTGACCACTATAATGAAGCAAACGACGAATTACAAAGCGCTACTGATGATTACAATAATGCAGTAGACGAGTATAACCAATGTATTGAGAACGACACTCCACCCTACTGAGTAGTTGCTGTCATGAGAAAATTATTTATCGTTATATGTTTGCTGTACTGGGTTAATCCTGCTGCATCTAATGCAGCAGCAGAATTACAATCTGTGCCTATAAATCTACTCAATCGACAATATCTCCTTTCACAAAATTGGATAAATGATGCAAATATTGTGGCACTCGTTAAGAAATGGTCACCATATCATGGTACTCAGGGTTTCGCAGATAAAAACGTAATGCGTACCACATCTATTTCACTAACTGGTGTTACGTTACACGCAGAATATAGAGTATACAAACGTACTGGCGTGCAGGAGATTGCAATTTATAACACCGGTAAGTTTAAACGGCAGGCATGCGCAGATATTGAAACGTTATTGCGTAATAAATTGGGACAACCAAC
>Ga0307372_10012758_pt1 | contig 10949 bp, 9 predicted proteins | sample OX1MG_FD_202533 | JGI IMG/M metagenome (GOLD analysis project Ga0307372, IMG submission 202533) | Soil microbial communities from Risofladan, Vaasa, Finland - OX-1 | ecosystem: Environmental > Terrestrial > Soil > Coastal area > Acid sulfate soil | place: Finland: Risofladan, Vaasa | collected...
ACTACACGGGCGGCGAGCCGGTCAGTTGGGACGTGGCGCTCGGCACCGGGCGCATGGACCTGGCCGCCATTCTGCGCGAGGCCGAGCGTGTGGGCGTGAAGGGCTACTACGTGGAAGACGAAAGCGACCAGGCCCACGACCAGATTGTCAAAGATCTTCATTTCCTGAAGACCGTCCGCATCTGAAGTTCCGCAGCAACCCGATCAGGACGCCGGCGCAGGCCGGTCTCTGTTCGAACTCTCGGCTATGACAAGATAGCCTCCGACTCGCTCAACGGGTCAAAAAGGGCTAGTTGGGTGGGGGGAAAAGCTTCGGTAGGGCTCAGGTGGGTTCTCCGGTTCGTTTTCGGTTCGTTTTTTCAGCCCTCTAATGTTTTCAACAACTTCTCCGCTTCGTTTTTTGGTTCGTTCCGGTTCGTTTTTCTGGCATTTCTTTTTATTTTCAACGACTTCTCCGGTTCGTTTTTCAAAATAACATCTTTTTTGTCCCATTTTTATCGGCCTGTAATGGGATATCCAGGAAAGTCACTTTAAATTCAATAACTTGCCAGATGTTTCTGCGATGAACCGGCGGTAAGTCCCCATTACCATGATGCAGGCCTTTTTTGCCCGCCGCTCACCTCAAACCGGCAGCCGGGATACGATACTTAACTAGACTACATTAACCCCGCCCGAATGTCAAGAAAAATCCCTTTCGCTACGACCCTCCTCATTTATTATCCTACGCTTGCGCAGACCCTGGTTTCTGGGAAGAGCATTGTTCCGTAGGGACTGGTTTGAGACAATGGCGTTGCATCTATTGCAAGATGGGACTGGGCTTGTAAAGGACCGGATGGTATGATCGCCAATGAGAGCCTCTCGCTTCGCGAGATCGCAGACACTCCAAAGCGAGCGCCTGCGGCCACCCGCGAATCTGATTGGGGTTAGAATGGGGGGGTGCAGGAGTCACAACATTATGGGGGCAAGCGGCCGTGGCCAAGCTGGAGATTTTATTTTTTGAAGGACACCTCGATCATTGCAATGGACTGGCTGCCACGGACCACAGTAAGAGCCTCTCGCTTCGCGAGATCGCAGACACTACAATGCGAGTGTCTGCGCCGCGCAACCGCTCTCAGGCGTCCAGGAATTCCAACGGAGAAAGCAAATGAGTCAGCCCTTTGACAAAATGTTTGACGCGCGCGGCCTGAACTGCCCCATGCCTCTGGTCAACGCGCGAAAAGAGGCCGGAAAGCTGGAGCCCGGCCAGGTGCTGAAGGTGATGGCCACGGACCGGGGTTCGATCGCCGACTTTCAGGGCTGGGCCAAAATCGCCAAAAACGTGGAACTGATCGGCCAGGAAGAAGAGACGGTGGATGGCGTTAACGTGTACGTCCATTACGTCAAGCGGACCGATTGAGGAGGCACGCTGATGGGAGCAAGCTTTGATACCCCGGCGGGTGAAGACAAATCCCGCGTGCAGGCTCTCGAAGAAAAAGTTCAGGAACTCACCCGGCGCCTTAATGATCTCGAAGAGCGAACGCCGGAAGACCGCGTCGCCATCGTCGTCTTCTCGGGCGACCTGGACCGCGTGCTGGCAGCCTTCATCATCGCCACGGGCGCCGCGGCCATGGGCCAGCAGGTCAGCATGTTTTTTACCTTCTGGGGCCTCAGCGTTCTGAAAAAGGGCTCGGAACTTTCCGGCAAAACCCTTTTCCAGAAGGCTATGACCGTCATGTCTCCGTCATCAAGCCTTGGCCTTCCCGTCTCCAAAATGAATTACTTCGGCGTGGGCGCCAAAATGCTCCGGGCCATGATGAAGGAGAAGAACGTCACCTCCCTCGAAGATATGATCGCGCTGGCGCGCGAACTGGGCGTGCGCACCATCGCCTGCGAAATGTCACGCGACGTCATGGGCATCAAGGAATCCGAGCTGGTGGCGGGACTTGAATGCGGCGGGGTCGCAAGCTTTCTGGCCGATTCGCTGAAGTCGCGCACCAGCCTGTTTATTTGACCTGGTAACCAGGAAAGACCGCAGAGTCTTGGGGACGCAAGGCGCTACCGCGATTTCTTCGTCTCCGGCTGTTTGTTCAGCCGCTCGGGCCGGAAGGGACGGTGGGAGTACAATTCGCGGCCAAAAAACTAAGGCAGGGATCCCTTGAAGGGGTTCTTAAGGAAATCCGGCGGGGACTCTGCAAAATAAATTAGGTTTGGCCTGTGGCAGCCAGGGTATCAACTTTAGCCTACTGGTAGCTCAGCAGAATTTTTAGGATAAATCACTTCGCCGCCCTTTAATGTCATCAACAACAGCCCATTTTTCTTGACCCAGTGGAATGGAATATTCTTGCGATATCGCCTGTTTTTGGGATAGGGCTCCGGGTAATCCTCAAGCCATTTGGTGAAAAACTGTTTCATGGAACTGCCGTGCGCATAGCGGAGGTCTACATGCCGCAGATTGTCCCGGTGATCGAAGAATAAGTGACCCGCTTCCAAGTCCTCCTTCAGCTTTTGCTTACCAGTGTTTTTGTGGTACTGGTATTCGTAACTAGCCCCGTTGAGCGCTGATTTCACTTCAAACTGCGAGAGGTCAATACCCGCAGCCCGTTTCTTCCCAGGGTCCCGCAGCAAAATGGAGGCGAACACCTCCCAGTCAGATGACATCGCCGCTCCTGGGGCGCGCACGTCCCTAGCTTTGTAAAGTCGGAGTTTTCCTTGAAGTGGCCCATACATATAGGCGTGAAAGAACATCAAAGCCTTCTCAAAATCCAGGTCTTGGGGTAACCCCCCGATTTTATATGTCCTCTTGATTTGCGGTCTCGGCTCTGCCGTCATGCGACTTGCTCGAAGGTTCTGTACTCCGACAAGGGGCTCAGTAAGTATTTTTCCAACCACCGAACCACGGGTACTGCAACCCCGTCACCGAAGACATGGTAGGCTTCATTGTAGCTGCACGGCAGCGGGTAACTATCGGGCACGCCCATAAGTCGCGCAGCCTCACGCGGCGAGAGGAGACGCGTACGGACAGTGCCGTTCTCCACCACTATAACAGTCTGGCGGCTCGACCCTCCAACCGGTGTTCTCAGACATCCCGCGATCCCATCGAAGCGCACTTCTGCACGCTGTGTCTTCGCACCATCCCCGTTGAGTCGTGTCCGTTTGTAGACTGTTCCAATCCATCGCCCGCCTAGCCTCCTTGCATCATCGACTTTCTTGCGATGTAGGGAGTCCATGAGGTTCAAGAGTTTCTTGGTTTCGACTGCAGTGTGCCAACATGTTGCCGTCGGGTTCTCTTCGATTAAGGATTCGAGGGTCGGGACCCGGCAATGCGGAACTGGCAAGCTCCACCATACCCAATGTGTTCGCAGAGATTGAGGCAAGCTCTCCGCGGCCCTAACCAAAGCCTTCGGATGCCAGGGCTCCAATGGAGCCTGGCAACTCAGCCCACGGGCGATCGGGAGGCTCGACTGTGCACCGACGAGGAACAGTCGGGGACGAGACTGCGGTAAAAATCGAACGGCATCAATAACGAGCGCTCCGACTCGGTAGCCACTCCCTGAGAGCGCCCGCACTATCGCAGTAAAATCGCTTCCCTGGTGCGATGTCAACGTTCCGACGACATTCTCCAGTACGACCAGACTCGGCGTGCGCCCTTTTCGGGCCATGGACTTGACGAGTCGCCATAACGGCTTAAACGTTCCGCTGCGCTCACCGTCGAGCCCTGCGCCGGAACCCGCCAGGGAGAGGTCTTGGCACGGGAAAGACGCCCACACGAGGTCCGGCTCGCCCGGTAGGTCATCCACGCTGAGTTCGGCCACGTCCTTGACCAGAAGCTCCGGGGAACGGCCGAAGTAGGCGCGATAAGCAGCCGCTTTCTTTTCACACCACTCATTGGCGAAGGCACATTTCCACCTAGATCCAAGTCCCAATCTAGCCATCCCGCCACCGGCAAAGAATTCGTACCACGCTAAGCGCGTATCAGTCATATTCGCCCCTAAGGAAATTCTGTATTCGGTCTGTCGTCTTTTCCCTGTTCGCTTGACATTCCCAAACGACAAGCGATTTCCATCCGGCCCGATTCAACTCCCGCCGCGCCCGTCTGTCCCTCGCAACGTTTTTCAGTCTTTTCGCTTCCCAGTACTCTCGGTTCGATGCGGGAAGAGCGGCAGCCTTGCATGCGTGACCATGCCAAAAACAGCCATGGACAAGGATCACTTTGTGTAATCGGCTGAAGACCAAGTCGGGATGACCCGGGAGTTTCTCGGAGTTGAGCCGGTACCGAAATCCCATCCCAGTCACGAGCCGCCGAACCAGGAGTTCTGGCGTTGTGCCCTTTGAGCGAACGCGGCGCATTATTTCGCTCCGCTTGGCAGGCGAAAAAACGTCCATTGCGCTCGTTTCCCCCAACTTCCTACGATGATAGCGGTTCAGATTCGGTCAGTAACAGCCCGCCTAACCCTCAACATCTCATGGCGATACTATCACGTCGCGAAGAAAAATTGTACCACCTCAAATGAGGCAAAAGCGTGTAATCACGGTCAATTTTCCCTGCCGTGGGTTCTTTATTGGCGAAAACAAAACCCCACGGCACAAAAACAGTACCGTGGCTACACATGCCGCCGCAGCGCGCCTACCGCAGGGTGACGACAGTGGCGCCCCAGCCGCCGGCTTCCGGCGGAGCGTCCGCGTAAGATACGACGAACGGCGTGCGGGCCAGAACGGCGCGCACGATTTCACGCTGCACGCCGATGCCACGCCCGTGAATGATGCGCAGCGCCTTCAGCCCCAGGCGGCTGGCTTCTTCCAGATAGGCCTCAACCACCGCGGCCGTTTCCTTCGGCTGCACGGAATGCAGGTCAAAAACATCCGTAATGGGAATGCGGATGGGTTCGTCTTCAGGCGGCATGGCGCTTCCGGCCCTATCGTAACACGAAGCGAGGCAAAACGAGGACACCGGCGCCACAGCAAGGCTGCTACCGCCGCAAAATACTCCACGGGAGCCCGGAGGGCTCCCCTTCCCAACCAAAGGGACTGGTATAATCGGATGGCATGCGCGCGGAATTCACTGGGATTGCTTTTCAGGATCCAACGAAAGCGGAGAGCAACGTGGAGCGCGTGGCGGTGCGCCTGGCGCCGTCGCTGGCGGTCCCGGCTGCGGCGCTGCTGGCGCACTCGCCCGACCCCGACGGCTCTCTGAACCTGCTGGAGCGCTTCGTCGTGGGCGCCCCGCCGGACGTGCTGGCGGATCTGGCGAACTATCCCACCGCCCTGACCTACCTGGTGGCGATTTTCGGCCACAGCACCTTTTTAGCGGAAAGCTTTTTCGCCGACCCTTCGCTCGCGGCGCAATTTGCCCGCGACCGCAAATTTACCAAGCTGAAATCGCGCGAAGATCTGATGCAGGATTACGCGCGCTTTTCCACCACGCATCCGGACCCGTGGCTCTCTGCGCAACTGGCGCGCTTCAAGCGGCGGAATTATCTGCGCATCGTGCTGAAAGACGTTCTGGGGCTTTCCACACTGGGCGAAACCACGCTGGAGCTTTCCATGCTGGCGGACGTGATGCTGTGGAACGTACTGACCTTCTGCGACCAGGAGCTTGAGAAAAGGTACGGCCAGCCGCAGTATCGCGACGCGCAGGGCCGCATCGTGCGCAGCGGCTTCAGCGTCGTCTCACTGGGAAAACTGGGGGGCAACGAACTCAACTACAGTTCCGATATCGACCTGCTGTTCCTTTATGAAAAGGACGGCGAGACGGGGGGCGGCAGCGAGCCGGACTCCATCATCAGCAACAAGGAATACTTTGTGCGGCTGGCCCACGCCATCACGCGCACGATCACGCAACCCACGCCCCAGGGACAGGTGTTCCGCGTGGACCTGCGCCTGCGCCCCGAAGGCGAAATGGGCGACCTGGCGATCAGTCTGAAATCGGCCCTGGCGTATTACGAGCACCGGGCGCGCGAATGGGAACTGCAGATGCTGATCAAGGCCCGGCACTCCGCGGGCCAGACCCGCGTGACGCGCGAGTTTCTGCGGGCGGTGGAGACCCACATCTACGGCGCGTCCGCCGACTTTGCCGCCGTGGAAGCGGTGCTGCGGGCGCGGGAAAGAATTTCCCGCAAGCTGGAGAAGAGCCGGTCGAACGCGATCGACGTCAAGCTGCACCGGGGCGGCATTCGCGACATTGAGTTCCTGACCCAGTGCCTGCAGCGGCTGCACGGCGGCGAGGACCGCTGGGTGAGGTCCGGCGGGACCCTGCTGGCCCTGCGCAAACTAAACGACAAAGGCTGGATCAGCGACCGAGACTACGCCGCCCTGGTCAGCACCTATGAGTTCCTGCGCAACGTGGAACACCGCGTCCAGTTTGAGCTGGGACTGCAGACTCACCGCCTGCCGTCCGAAGCCGACGCGCTGGACCGCCTGGCGCGGCGCACCGGCATTGAGAGCAGCAAGTCGCCGGGCAGGAAGCTGCTGAGAAATATCCAAACCGCCTTCGCCACGGTAAGCGAAATCCATCATCGCATCGTGCGGCCGGATGCGGCGCCTGTGCCGGGAACGGCGTATTCGCTGGAGCCATTGATCGCGCCGGTTGGCGACCACGCTCCGCATTCCTATAAATCTCTGCTGGAGTATCTGGACACGCAGGCGCCGGAACTCTCCGCGCTGGTGAGGAACGCGCAGGTTCCGGAGCGCACGCGCAAAAACGTGACGCGGCTGTTCGGAGCGCTGCTGGCGCATGCGGAGGGATTCAGCTACGCCCGCCAGCAGCCGAACTGCGTGGAACAGGCGCTCAAGATCGGCGGGGCAAGCGAATACCTGACCAACCTGCTGGTCCATCATCCGGAAGACATTGCCGCGCTCGATTGCCGCGAAGCCGGGCGCCGCGCTCCGGAAGACCAGACGGAGATGAACATCGGACTCGAACGAGCGGTCACCCTGGAGCCTTTTCCCTGGGTGACGGAAGGCGTTTTCGACGTCCGCGAAAAAATGGCTCTGCTGCGGCGCAACTTCCGCTCCACCGTGCTGGAATTGGGCGCTGCGGACCTCGCGGAACTGGGAGACATTTTCGCGCGGCTCGAACGCTGGACCGAGCTGGCGGGAAGGTCCGTGGCCAGCGCGCTCCGGATCGGGCAGCAGGCGCTGGAGGGTGCGCTGGAAGCCGAATCCATCAGCCTGCGGAATGCGCCGTTCGTGATTCTGGGCCTGGGCCGCCTGGGACTGAGCGAATTCGATCTGGCGTCGGACGCCGACCTCGTGTTTGTGGCGCCGGCCGGAACGCCGCGGGAAGAGATCGGCCGCTGGATGCACCTGGCGGAGAAAGTCATCGAAGTGCTTTCAAGCTACACGCGGGACGGGACGCTCTTTGTGGTGGACACGCGGCTGCGGCCCCGGGGGCAGGAAGGAGAACTGGTGCCCACGCACACTTCTCTGCTGGGCTACGTGAGGGAGTCGGCGCAGGTGTGGGAAGCGCTGACGTACCTGAAAGCCTGTCCGCTGGCCGGAAATGAGGAACTGGCGCGCAGTCTGGTCAACGACCTTGTGGCAGAGGTGTTGGATCGCTTCCAGAATTATCCCGACCTGGAGGGCGAGTTGCAATTGATGCGCCGCCGTCTGGAAAAGGAAAAGCACGTGCCGGCCACCAACACCAAAACCGCTCCCGGCGGCTATTACGACGTGGACTTTGCGGTTTCCTGCCTGCGGTTGCGGCATCGGGTGATGCTCCCGCCCGGAGCCAGCATGGCCGCCCAGATTGAAGCACTGCGCTCCGCCGGGGCGCTGAGCCCGGCGGACGCCCACGCGCTGCGCGACGGAGCAGCGTTCCTGCGTAGCCTCGATCATGCCGTCAGGCTGGTGACCGGCAAGGCGGGGGAAGGGCTGCCGGCACACGTCGGCCACCGCGAGGCCGTCGAAAACCTGGCGCGGCATTGGGGGCTTGTTCCGCCGTCTGCGACGCTGGCCGAAAGGCTGAAAGAGGTCCAGCGGGAAGTGCGCTACGTTTACCGGCGGATGCTCGGCTCCGAATAACCCACCGTTTCAAAATCGACCGAGATGGAGGGCTCAAGGCCCTGCTCGATGGCCCAAACGCCGGCCTCTGCGCCGTCCGCGCCCTGCGAATCGGCCGATTTTCCCTGCCATTCTTCCCGCGACGCTGCACCTTCGCCGCCAAAGCTGGTAGGCATTGCGCCCCCGGCGTGCGGCGCCTTCAGCATCCACCGTGGACGGGTGCCCATCAAGGTGATAGATTGGGGGCCACTCGAAAACAGGCCGGGCGTTCGAGGATGGCAGGAACCGCTACGGACCCGTGGGACTTGTCAAAACTGATCGCGCGGGCAACCGCCTGGTAAAGGAGAAATGGAATGCATTTTGAGGTTAGAAGAAGGCGCGTAACAATCAAGCTCAGTGACCACAGCCTGCTGACCGCGGACGTTCGCGGAGAAGAAGCTCAAGGGTTGTGGCTCACGGCCGCGGGCGGCGCATCGCTTCCGGAATTCCCCACGGACGTGCAGGAACCCATTATTTTCGTCCCCTTTTCCCAGATGGTCTGGATGGTGACTTCGTCGGCCCGCCTGCCTGATCTTTGAAACGCGGCCACCGGGAAGCGGCAGCCACTTTTCTGTAGCGGCGGTGTCTCCGGTTTCTGGCGTCCGAAGGACACTGCGGGAGTTCGCGGATCGGACCTCATCGCCGGGTTCGTGTTGTGTAGCGGGTAGCGAAGACTTGTTTTATAACTCTGCGGGTTTTTGACTTTACCCATTGCTATTACTGTGCACATGATAAAGCAATATATTGATTATGCTGTTCGCAATGCCTGACCGTTGACGGGATCAAGAACCGCAGAGCACCGCGCTCCGCGCACCACTCTCCGCGCGACCTCGCCAGACTCGCCGCGTTACTTGCCGGTACTTCCGAAGCCGCGCCGATTGCGTGGCGTTTCAGAGAGCGACCCGGCCTCGATGAACTCGGCTTCAATTCGACGCACAATACGGAGCTGGGCGATCCGGTCACCCGGTTTGATCTCGAAAGGTTTGCCGCCCAGGTTCGTCACCACCACTTTGAGTTCCCCGCGGTAGCCGGGATCGATCACCCCTGCCAGCGTCGAGACACCCTGGAGCGCCAATCCCGAGCGATCCTGAACCAGCGCGCCAAATTCAGGCGGGAACTCGAAGGCCAGGCCCGTGCCGACGGCTTGAGTTTCCCCGGCGGCCACCGTCACCGATTCGACCGCGTACAGATCGGCGGCGAGGTCGCCAAAAGGTCCTGAATGAGCGTATCGGGGCAGTGTCGCGTTCGGTTGTACCCTGGCAACCTTGATTCTGACCTTCATCCATCACCTTTCTTTCCCAAAATCCCGCAGGCGGTCCTGTCAAGCGCGCGGGCGGCGCATCCATGGCCTATTGTGCCATGGGTGCGGGGGCCTGAGCCACGCTCCGGCCTTGCCTCGCCGATAACAGTGCCGCACTATGCTATACTCCCCTTCGATGTGTGCGTCAGAGCGTAGCCCTTTCCACCCCGCCGGACGACCCTACCGCTTCATGATTCTGGCCTTTGCCTCCCTGATGGTTTTCGGCAGCTACTTTGCCTACGACAGCGTCGGGGCCATTGTGACCACGCTGATCGAGGCGTTCCACACGGACCGCGCCGCCGTAGGCGCCATGTATACCATGTACAGCGTGGCCGCTGTCGTCGCGGTGCTGGCCGGAGGTTATCTCATCGACCGGACGGGCGTGCGCCGCGCCAGCCTGATCTTCTCCGGCTTTGTGGTGGCCGGCGCCGCCCTGGTCGCCGCGGCGCCCAGCCTGCCCGTCCTGTACGCCGGCCGCGTCCTTTTCGGCATGGGCTCCGAATCCCTGATCGTCGCGCAAAGCGCCATCATCGCCCGCTGGTTCAAGGGCAAGGAACTGGCCCTGGCCTTCGGCATCGCCCTCACCATCGCCCGCCTGGGCACGCTGTTTTCCTTTAATACGGAACAACTGCTGGCCAACCGTTGGGGGTGGCGCACGGCCCTGTGGATTGCCGCGGGGTTGTGCCTGGCCAGCCTGATCTGCAATTGGATCTACACGCTAATGGACCGGCACGCGGAGCCCATTCTGCATCTGCCCCAGGCGGGCGGCGGCGACAAGATCACCTGGAGTGACGTGGGCAAGTTTCGCCACTCGTACTGGTACGCGGTGGGAATCTGCGTGGCCTTCTACTCCGCCATCTTTCCCTTCACGGCGCTGGCCACCGACTTCTTTCACGACAAGTGGGGCATGCCGATGGCGTCGGCGGAAGGACACGGCTTCCTCTCCGGCGTGTTCTACAACCTGACGCACATGTTCAGCACCGCCCAGGGCACCACGTCGATTGTGATCGCGGCCTCCATGGTGCTGGCGCCCTTCGCCGGCAACCTCGTCGATCGCGTGGGCCGCCGCGCCACCCTGATGGTGGCGGGCTCGCTGCTGATCGTTCCCGCCCATCTGGTCCTGGGGCTGACCTCCGTTTCGCCGGTTTTCCCCATGATGGTGCTGGGCGCGGCTTTCGTGCTGGTGCCCGCCTGCCTCTGGCCGTCCGTGCCGCTCCTCGTGGACGAGCGCCGCGTGGGGACCGCGTTCGGCCTGATGACCGCCATCGAGAATCTGGGCCTGGCAACCTTCCCGGCCGTCAACGGCGCACTGCGCGACGCCACACACGGCTATACCGCCAGCCAGATCATGTTCGCGGCGCTCGGCTTTTGCGGGCTGATCTTCTCGATCCTGCTCCTGCGCGCCGACCGCCGGGAAGGCCGTCCCCTGGAGCGCGCGCAATAAGGCAGGCAGCATTGTTCCGGGACCCGGCGGGCTTTGAATTGCTATTGCCTTACACCTGATAAAGCACCATACTGTTCGCGCTGTTTACCATGTCATCCCTTGACCTGAACGAAGACCGCGGGCTCAATCGCGGCGGGCGCAATTCGGCGCCCATCGCTCCCTCGAGCCGTATCCGGCGCATTCAAAGGAC
>Ga0307372_10012759_pt1 | contig 10948 bp, 10 predicted proteins | sample OX1MG_FD_202533 | JGI IMG/M metagenome (GOLD analysis project Ga0307372, IMG submission 202533) | Soil microbial communities from Risofladan, Vaasa, Finland - OX-1 | ecosystem: Environmental > Terrestrial > Soil > Coastal area > Acid sulfate soil | place: Finland: Risofladan, Vaasa | collected...
CTGTGCTCGATGTCCCTGGTCGCGGTCAGCGGGGTGAGCGGGGTGAGCGGGCCTGAGCGGGCCAGTTCGCGCAGGTAGCCCAGGGTCCGGGCGTTGTCCCTGGCTTCCCCGGCGGTGGTCGCCGCTGGGGAAGCCAGGGCGGTTGGCGACCGAGTTCATCGTATCACGATATATTTGCCCGGGGGCGGCGAGGGTCCCCGGCGTCATACGGTGAGGAGGTGCCCGAGCTGACCCGCCGCGACTTCGAGAACCTGCTGGCCTTCCGGACCAGCCTGCGCCGTTTCCTGCACTGGAGCCAGACCCAGGCCCAAGCCGTCGGGCTGACCCCTGCCCAGCATCAGCTGCTGGTCGCGATCAAGGGGCACCCGGGCGGGCAGCAGCCCACCGTCGGCGAGCTCGCCGGCTACCTGCTGCTGCGCCATCACAGCGCGGTCGAGCTGGTGGACCGGGCGGTGGCGGCGGGCCTGGTCGAGCGGCGCGGCGACGCCGAGGACGGCCGGGTGACCAGGGTCGGGCTCACCGGCGACGGCGAGGCGCGGCTGGGCATGCTCGCGCCCGCTCACCTGGACGAGCTGCGCGACCTGGCGCCCGTGCTGGACCAGCTGGTGGCCGGCTGGGCGGCCCGGGTACCCGAGCCGGATCCGCGCTAGCTCACATGTGCAGCCGGGCGCGCTCGTGCGTGATGTCCTCGATCTCCCCGGCCGCCGTGCTCAGCAGCTTGTGCGCGAGGTCCGACAGGGCGCGTGCGGCGGCGATCTCCTCGCCGATCTCGGTGACCTCCTGATCGTCGGGGTTGCGGCGCGCCAGCCCGTGGCCGCTGACCTCGATGCCTTTCCTGGCCAGCCGTGCCTCCGCCTGCGTCTCCCGGTCCTGCTCCCGGAGCGAGACCTCGACCGGCCAGCGGTCGATCATCGTCATGGTGCTCACCTCACTTCCTCCATGGGCGCTCATCTTCACCATCCGCGCCAGCCCGGGCCGTCCTGAAGGGTCCTTCAGCCCCCAGTACGGGGACCTCCGGCCACCGCCCGGCCCTGGCCTCGCTGCGCCGCTGTGGTCTTTACCGCGATCCGGGCCGCAGGAATGCGGTGAGCTGCCCGAACGGCCAGGTGTTGATGACGTCACCGGCAGTCAGCCAGCCGCGCTGCGCGGTGCCGATGCCGTAGCGCAGGTGGCCCAGGTGCCCGATCGCGTGCGCGTCGGTGTCGATGGCGAACCTCACCCCATGCCGCAGGGCCATCCGGACATGCTCGGCGCAGGCGTCCAGCCGGTCGGGGAAGGCGTCGATCTCGACCGCCGTGCCACAGTCCGCGCAGGCCGCGAAGACCGCGTCCCAGTCGGCGTCCACCGGCGGCCGCTTCCCGATCTTCCGCCCGCTGGGGTGGCCCAGGATGGAGACCCAGGGGTTGCGCACCGCCCGGATCAGGCGCCGGGTCATCGCCTCCCGCGGCTGGGTGAAGGCCGAGTGCACCGACGCCACGCACAGGTCGAAATCGCGCAGGATCTCCGGCGGCCAGTCGACGTCACCGTCGGGGTCGATGTTGAGCTCGGTGCCGTGCAGCAGCCGCATCCCGGCGTGCCTGCCGTCCAGCGCGCGGACCTGCTCCCGCTGGGCGAGCATCTTCTCCAGCGTCATCCGCTGCATGAACAGGTTCGGCGCGTGGTCGGTGACCGCGTAGTAGGCGTGGCCGCGGCCGGCGGCGGCGGTCACCATCTGCTCCAGGCTGGCCGTGCCGTCGGTGAGGTCGGTGTGGGTGTGCAGGTCCCCGCGCAGGTCGGCCTCGGTCACCAGCACCGGCAGCTCACCGCGCCGGGCCGCCTCGATCTCCCCGCCGTCCTCGCGCAGCGGCGGCGGGATCCACGGCAGCCCGAGCCGCTCGTACACCTCCTCCTCGGTGGCCGACACGATCGTGTCGCCGGTGGCCACGTCGAACAGGCCGTACTCGGACAGCTTCAGCTTGGCGTGCACGGCGATCTCCCGGGTGCGGATGTTGTGCGCGCGCGACCCGGTGAAGTACTGCAGGGCCGCACCCCAGCTCGCCGGGGGCACGACCCGCAGGTCGACCTGAAGCCCTGCGGTGGTGGCCACCGAGGTCTTGGTGGGGCCGCTGGCCACCACCCGCTCGACGTGGGGGAGCGCGGTCAGCGCCGCCATCAGCGCCTCCGGCTGGTCCGAGATCGCCAGGATGTCGATGTCGCCGATGGTGTCCTTCATCCGTCGCAGCGACCCCGCGTAGGCACAGCGCTGGCAGCCCGGGACCGCCGCGAGCAGGCCGGTCAGCTCCTCGGCGAGGCCCATCGCCACGTCCAGCCTGGCCCGGCCCCGCGCCTTGCGGATGACCTCGATGCCACGCAGCAGGTTCTGCTCCGACTTGGCGCCGAACCCGGGCAGCCCGGCCAGCCGCTCCGCCGCGATCGCCTCGGCCAGCCCGTCCACCGAGTCGATGCCCAGCTCGGTGTAGAGCAGCATCGCCCGCTTCGGGCCGAGGGTGGGGATCTCGGTCAGCCGCCGCACCCCGGCCGGCACCTTGGCCCGCAGCGCCTCCAGCTGGTGGATGGCGCCGGTGCTCAGGTACTCCTCGATCTTGGCGGCGATCGAGCTGCCCACGTTCGGGATCTGCCGCAGGCCCTTGGCGCCCAGTGCGGACAGGTCGGCTGGATACCCGGCCACCGACCGGGCCGCCTTTTCATAAACCCGGATCCTGAACGCGTCGCCGCCGGTGATCGCCGTCAGATCCGCGTACTCCGCCAGCAGGGCGGCGACCTCGTCGTTGACACGCACCGTGCGTACGCTCCCAGCCCGGCTCCCCTGCAGCGCGGCGGCACCGCTGACTGCGAACCTCGGCCTCGCCGGGCATGCCCTAGTCGGCCGGGGTGATCAGGCCATAGTGACCGTCGTAGCGGCGGTACAGGATCCAGCCCCGGTGCCGCCCGTCCGGCGGGCTGAAGAACAGGAAGGGCTGTCCAGACAGGTTCAGCCGGTCGACCGCCGCGGCCGTGGACAGGACCGCTGCGGGCTGGTCACTGATCGTCAGCGGCAGGGTGCCGGCGGCGACCTTCTCCGGTTCCGGCTCCAGCTGGGCCAGCCGGTAGCCAGCCGGCCCGGCCCGGTAGAGCACGCTGTCCTGCCCGGTGCCGAGCTCGGTGAACAGGTGGAAGTCGTAGTCCAGGGCGTCGGCGTCGAACGCGGCTTCCTCGGCTGTGCACACCGCCAGGCCGAACGCCTTGTGCCGCACGATGCGCCGCTCAGGTTCGGGCCGGGGGAAGTAGGACGGGCGGCGGGCTGGCTCGTCGGTGTGCCGCCACTCGTGCGGGCCGGGTTCCGCCTTGCGGCCGGCCCGGTCCTTCCACCGCGCAGCGGCTCGTTCCGCGCCATGCCGGAGCTTCTCCTCCAGCTGGGCCAGCGCCTCGCCGACCGTCCCGGCCGCGACCTGGACCCGTAGCAGCCGGCCATTGATGTCCACGTTCGCCTGCGCGGTCACCGGCCGGGAGACCGCCGGGTCAGTGTGCTGGATGATCCGGACCCGGGCGGCCAGGACGGGCTGCCGCACGTGAGCCAGGACGGTGGCGACCCGCCGCTGCACTTCCGGCGTGACGTCCGCCTGGACCCCGTCGAGTGAGACCTGGATCTGCTCGATGCTGATGGCATCGCTGTTGACCATCACGATTCGCCCCCTCATGCCAGTACATACCCAGTCCAGTGAGGTGTTCGCAGCGACCCGGCCCCGGGCATTGCGGGCATCTGGGGCGCTACACTGCCGCTGTCCTGATCATGGGTCCCCGCCCCCTGTCCCGCTGGCCAGCCGTACCCGGCGCCGGTTCCGGCGCCGCGGCTGTGCGCCCACCGTGATGCCGGAGTGACCGATGAGAGATGCGTATGGACAGGCCGGCGGGCACGGGCCGGGCAGGCGGGGCGGCCGCCGCGGGCTGATGTGGGCCGGGATCGGCGTGATCGTGGTCGGGGCCGGCGTCGGCGCGGCGCTGGGCAGCGGGGTCCTGAAGGGCTCCGGCTCGCCGGCGCCGCAGGTGACGGTGACCACGTCCGTGACCGCCAGCCCGTCGGCGCCCGGTTCCAGCCCCAAGCCGGCGACTCCCAGCCAGCAGGGCGGGTCAGCGGGCCCGGGTGGGAGCAGTGCGCCTGCGCCGCCCGTGCCCGCCGCGAGTCTGGCAGCGGCTAAGGCCACGGTGCGCGGCAAGGGGTACACGCCTTACCCGAACACAGCGTCGCACTGGGCCGCTGCGGCCACGCTGAACGTCATTCTGGGGACGGCCACCGGCTCGGCCGATGGCTACAACAACTGGGCGTTCTTCTTCGTCAACGGCCATTACATCGGGACCGACACCAAGAGCCCGAGCGCCGGCATCCGGGTCGCCTGGACCAGCCCCACGACCGTTGCCCTCACCTACCCGCTCTACCAGCCCAGCGACCCGATGTGCTGCCCGTCCGCCGGGACCACGACCGTCCGCTACCACTGGAACGGCGCGCAACTGGTGGCCCTGGACCCGATCCCGCCCGCGGCAGGCTCCGGGCCCAGCCGGAACTGACCGGCCGGGGCTTGCGGGCCACTGAGCGGTTATGTCAGGATTGCGCAGCTTAAACCGGCATTCAGGAGACGAGGGCATAGAGCGAGGCAGGGCCTGCCCGTTGTATCCGCTGGCCACCGGCGGCTGGCGGCAGGAGAGGCGAAGGTGAATCCGCGTGAGACTGCGCCGTAACCAGCCAGCGACCAGCCCGCGCGCGGCCAGCCGCGGCACGCGTCTCGCGGTGGCCGCCGTGGTGACCGCTGCGCTGGCCGTCACCGCCTGCAGCGGCAGCAGCAGCGGCGGCGGCAGTGTGAAGCAGGGCGGGTTGTTCCGGCTGGGCAGCGCCTCCAGCATCGACTCGCTCAACCCGTTCGTGGCATTCCAGCAGGACGCGTACTCGACCTTCGAGGTCATCTATCCCTATCTCGTCCAGTACAACTCCAAGCTCCAGTTCATCCCCGACTTCGCGCGCAGCTGGCAGGAGTCGGCGGACGGCCGCACCTGGACATTCCACCTCCAGCCGAACGCGAAATGGTCCGACGGCAAGCCGCTGACCGCCGCGGACGCGGCGTGGACGTTCAGCACCTTGCTGAAGTTCCAGAACGGCCCGACCTCCAACACCGCGGGTGACGTCGCTCACATGCAGAGCGCGTCGGCGCCCAACGCCACCACCCTGGTGATCACCTACAAGCAGCCGGTGGCGAACGTGCTCTCCCAGCTGCAGCAGGTCCCGATCCTGCCCGAGCACATCTGGGCGAAGTACGCCGCCGGCAACGGCAAGGCGCTGACCACCTTCACCAATCCAGCCCCGATCGTCTCCGGCGGCCCGTTCATCCTGGTCAAGTACACGCCGAAGCAGATCGCCCTGTTCAAGCGGAACCCGGACTTCTACGGGCCCAAGCCGCACATCGACGGTCTCGGCCTGCAGTTCTTCCAGACCTACGACGCGGAGATCACCGCGCTCAAGAGCGGCCAGCTCGACGGCATCGAAGTGGTGCCGCCGACCTCGGTCGCCGTGCTGAAGAACGCCCACTTCGACGTGCGGGAGAGCCCGGGCAACTACTTCGACGACTTCATCATCAACTCCAACCCGCAGCAGGACGCCAGCCACCGCGAACTGATGAACCCGCTGCTGCGCCAGGCCTTCGATGTGGCGGTCGACCGGGCGGCTATCATCCGCACCTCGCTGCTCGGGTACGGGCTGGCGGGGTCGTCGATCATCCCGCCCGCGACCGGCAGCTGGTACGACCCGGCGCTCAAGCCGCCGCCGTTCGACCTGGCGAAGGCAGGCCAGCTCCTCGACCAGGCCGGCTTCAAGATGGGGCCGAACGGGCTGCGGATCGCCGACGGCCATCCGATGTCCTACACCGTGATCATGCCGGCCGACACCTCCGGCGGCTACGGCGACCGTTCCTTCCAGATCATCCAGGCGGACCTCCGGAAGATCGGGGTCCAGCTGTCCCCGAAGAACCTCGACAACTCAGCCGCCTACGACGCGATCACGGCGAATCACTACCGGGACTTCGAGATCTCGATGTGGGACTGGCAGCCGCTGATCGACCCTGACTTCATGCTGTCGGTCCTGACCTGCGGTTCCTGGAACGTCTGGAACGACACCGGCTACTGCAGCAAGTCCTACGACAAGCTCTACCAGGCCCAGGGTGCGGCGGTCAGCCCGGCCAAGCGGCAGCAGCTCGTGTACCAGATGCAGCAGATGGTCGCCAGCCAGCGGCCCTACCTGGTCCTGGACTACGCGGACCTGATCGAGGCCCACTCCGCCAGCTGGACCGGCCTGCCGCTGGTCGGCGGGACGTCGTGGACCGAACTGTCCAAGCTCCCGTTCGAGTCCGTGCACCTGGCCGGCTGACGCGCCAGGCCGCAGGAAGGCGGGTGGCCGTGCGCAGCGCGGACTACGTGCTGAAGCGGGGGTTCTTCGCCCTCGTCACGATCTTCGTCGCCATCACGATCAACTTCTTCCTGTTCCGGGTCCTGCCCGGCAGTGCCGTGAGCGACCTGTCCAAGGTGCCGCACGCCAGCCCGAAGCTGCGCCACGCCCTGACTGTGGAGTTCGGGCTGGACAAGCCCAAGTGGGAGCAGTACCTCATCTACCTGAAGAATCTCGCGCACGGCAACATGGGCGTCTCCTTCGTCTACCAGCAGCCGGTGACGCACCTGCTGTTCGCCGACCTGAAGAACACCATCCCGATGGTGACCGTGGGCACCGTCGCGGCCATCGTGGTCGGCGTCTTCACCGGCGTCCTGTCCGCCTGGCGGCGCGGGTCACCGCCCGACCACATCAGCACCAACCTGGCCATCTTCGCGTACGCCTTCCCCACCCAGTGGCTCGGGCTGATGCTGCTGATCATCTTCGCTGGCATCCTCCCGGCTGGCGGCATGAGCAACCCGTTCGTGTTCGGCACCGAGCCCTTCTGGCAGCACCTCGGCGACATCGGCGTGCACATGATCTTGCCGGCCGGGACCTTGATGCTGACCGCCTACGGCAGCTACACCCTGGTGGTCCGGTCCGCCATGCTGGAGACGCTGGGTGAGGACTACGTCCTGACCGCCCGGGCCAAGGGCCTGCCGCCGCGCCGGATCGTGTGGCGCCACGCGGTCCGCAACGCGCTGCTGCCGATGGTCACCCTGATCGCGCTGGAGCTGGGCTTTATCGTCGGCGGGGCGCTGCTGATCGAGGTGATCTTCAGCTGGCCGGGCATCGGGCTGGCCATGTACCAGGCGATCGGGCAGCGCGACTACCCGATGCTCCAGGGCGGGTTCCTGATCCTGACCGTCTCGGTGATCGTGCTCAACTTCGCCGCCGACCTCGTCTACTTCCGGCTCGACCCGAGGATCACCTGATGAGCATGCAGATACAGGAGCCGCTGCTGGCCGAGGGACCGGGGGTGCCGCCGCGGCGTGGCGGGTTCTTCCTGGAGGTGCTCCGGCAGCGCAAGTCCGCGGTGATCGGGCTGGCCATCATCGCGTTCTTCGTCGTGCTCTCGGTGGTGGCGCCCTACATCTCGCCCTACAGTGCCAGCGCGGCGACCTGTGCCGTGTACGCGCCGCCGTCGCCGCAGCACTGGCTCGGCTGCGATGACGGCGGCATCGACATGCTCAGCGAGCTCATGCAGGGCGGCCGCATCTCGCTGGTGGTCGGGTTCGCGGCCACCCTGGTCGCCATGGTCATCGGGGGCGGGGTCGGCATCCTGTCCGGCTACTTCGGTGGCTGGATGGACGTCTCGCTCATGCGTGTCACCGACTACCTGCTGGTCATCCCCGACCTGGTGTTCATGCTGGTGATCGCCGACCTGTGGGGGGCGAGCCTCTTCCATGTGATCATGGTGATCGGCATCCTGGAGTGGACCTCCACCGCCCGGATCATCCGTGCGCAGGTCATGAGCCTGCGGGAACGGGTGTATGTGAAACGCACCCGGGCGCTCGGCGCCGGCAACGCCCGGATCATGTGGCGGCACATCCTGCCCCAGGTCGGCCCGCTGCTGATCGCCAACACGGTGCTCACCGTCGCGATCGCGATCTACCTGGAGACGGCGCTGGCCTTCCTGGGCCTGGAGGACCCCACGGTCACCACCTGGGGCACCATCTTGGAGCACGCCTTCGAGCGGACCGCCATCTCCTCCGGTGCCTGGTGGGCGATCGTGCCGGACGGGTTCGTCATCGCGGCCGTCATCGTGGGCTGCTTCCTGTTCGGGCAGGCGGTCGAGGACGCACTGAACCCGCGGCTGAAGGCCGCGCACCTGTCGCTGCGCCGCTGGCGGCTGCGCCCGCTGGTGGGCAGGGGGCCGGACGCGATATGAGCCTGCTGGAAGTCGACGGCCTGCACGTCTGGTTCGACCTGCCGGACGGCGGCCAGGTGCACGCCGCCGCCGGGGTGAGCTTCGCGCTCGACGCGGGCGAGCGGTTCGGGCTGGTCGGCGAGTCCGGTTGCGGCAAGACCACCACCATCCTGGCGCTGATGGGCCTGCTGCCGCCCAGCGCCTCGGTGGCCGGGGAGGTGCGGGTGGCGGGGCGCGACATCCTGGCCGGCGGTGAGGACTCGGTGCGGCCGTACCGGTGGAAGGACATCGCGATGGTCTTCCAGGGCGCCATGAACGCCCTGAACCCGGTGAAGAAGGTTGGCTGGCAGATCGCCGAGCCGATGGCCTACCACGGTGTCGCGGCGGGCTCGGCCGCCCGCAGGCGTGCCGCGGAGCTGCTGGAGATGGTCGGCATCAGCGCCAGTGCCGCCGACCGGTACCCGCACGAGTTCTCCGGCGGCATGCGGCAGCGGGCCTCGATCGCGATGGCGCTGGCCTGCCAGCCGAAGATCCTGCTGGCTGACGAGCCGACCACCGCGCTGGACGTCATGGTGCAGGCGCAGATCCTGGAACTGCTCACCCGGCTGTCAGCCGAGCTCGGCCTCGCCCTGGTCCTGGTCACCCACGACCTGCCGGTGGTGGCCCAGGTCTGCGAACGGGCCGCGGTCATGTACGCCGGCGAGATCGTGGAGACCGGGCCCATGGACGCGCTGTACCACCTCCCGCGGCACCCCTACACCCGGCTGCTGTTCGCGGCTACGCCTGACCTGTACGGGGAGGAGGGGGTGGTCTCCATTCCCGGCGTGCCGCCGCGGCTGGACGAGGAGGAGGCCGGCTGCCCGTTCCGCCCGCGCTGCGATGTGGTCCTGGACCGGTGCGCGGCCGAGCGCCCGGCGCTGCGGCTGGTGGCGCCCGGCCAGCAGGCCGCCTGCCACCGCAATGAAGCGGCGGGGGCGGCGTGACCGGGACCGGGCCGGTGGGCACCGGCGTCCCGCTGCTGGAGGTCGATGATCTGGCGGCCCGCTATCCGGTCAGGCGCGGGCTCACCGAGCGGCTGGCGCGCCGGCCCCGGCGCTGGGTCCACGCGGTGGACGGGATCAGCTTCACCCTTGCCCGTGGCGAGATGATGGCCCTGGTGGGGGAGTCGGGCTGTGGCAAGACAACCACCGCGCAGACCATCCTCGGCATGGTGGCACCCGTCCGGGGCGCGATCCGGCTGAACGGCACCGACATCGCGGGCCTGGACGAGCGGCGCATGCGCCCGCTGCGGCGCAGCCTGCAGATGATCTACCAGGACCCCTACGAGTCGCTCGACCCCCGGTTCCGGGTCAGGGAGACCGTCGAGGAGCCGATGCTCATCCACAGCATCGGCGGCTCCCGGGCGCAGCGGCAGGAACTGATCGTGTCGGCGCTGGAGCGGGCCGGGCTGTCACCGGCCCGGGCCTACCTGGACCGGTACCCGCATGAGCTGTCCGGCGGGCAGCGGCAGCGGGTCGCGATCGCCGCGGCGCTGGCGCTGGGCCCCGCCCTGCTCCTGGCCGACGAGCCGGTGTCGATGCTGGACGTCTCGGTCCGGGCCGGGGTCCTGTCGCTGCTGGACGGGCTGCGCCGGGACGGGGACATGGGCATCCTCATGATCACCCACGATCTGTCCACGGCCGCGCATTTCGCGGACCGGATCGCCGTGATGTACCTGGGCCGGATCGTGGAGCACGGCCCGGCCGGCGACATCGTGCGCAACCCGCAGCACCCCTACACCAAGGCGCTGCTGTCGGTGGTGCCCAAGCGCGACCCACGGCAGCGGTCCACACCGCAGATCCTCACCGGTGAGACGCCGGACCCGGTGGACGTGCCGGCCGGCTGCCGGTTCCACCCCCGCTGCCCGGTGGCGCAGGACCGCTGCCGGTCGCAGGATCCCGGGCTCCGGCTTCCCGCCACGGCCGCGAGTCCCGTCCACCGGGCGGCCTGCCTGCTCGCCTGAGGCCGCCGTGCCGGAATGAGCGGCTTACCGGTTCTGTGAGCTAAACCACATCAGCGCCACAAGTCCCGTACTGGCCGGGGATCGGGCTCCACGCGGTGCGATGAATTGCCCGCCGCGGTTTGGCAAGCCTGTGGGCGGCCCATAGCCTCGGCCGAATGTATCCCCCCGACCGATCCCCCCGTTGGCGTATCAGGCATGCCGGGCCGCGAGGCTGGGCCGCGATGGCGAGTGCTCTCGCGGTACTGGTCCTGCTCGGTGCCGGCCTGGTCAGCGTCCTTCCCTCGTCCGGTACCCACAGCAAGGCGGCGCAGGCCGCCGAGTCCGGCCCGGCACGGTCCGGCAGTCATCAGCCCAGCCACACCACGGCCAGGCTCGCACAGGCGGGCTCGCCGCACCGGCAGCCGGGGCACCGGCACGCCTCCCACGGCGCGGCCGTCCACACCGGCACCGGCCACGCCAGCACCGGCCACGCCAGCACCGGCCACGCCAGCACCGGCCACGCCAGCACCGGCCACGCCAGCACGGGCCACGCCAGCACGGGCCACGCCCGGACAGCGGCGCACACGCGCGTCAACTCCCGCCGCACCTCGTGCCGGGCCGTGGCGCACATCGGCGACTCGACCTCGGTCGG
>Ga0307372_10012760_pt1 | contig 10948 bp, 8 predicted proteins | sample OX1MG_FD_202533 | JGI IMG/M metagenome (GOLD analysis project Ga0307372, IMG submission 202533) | Soil microbial communities from Risofladan, Vaasa, Finland - OX-1 | ecosystem: Environmental > Terrestrial > Soil > Coastal area > Acid sulfate soil | place: Finland: Risofladan, Vaasa | collected...
ATGACCCGGTGCAGATCAGCCCTAGTGACCATGATCCGGCGGCTGGCACCCGTTGGCCGGTTCAACGAGGTCTTCGGTGCGACCGCGCCGGCCAGGTTCAGTTCGGCGAACGCCGATCTCAGCTCGGCCACGGCAGGGATAAGCCCGGCGACTGCCCGCAGCCGGGTGGCAGCCGCGTCGCCGGCGAGCTGCCGCGCGGACGGCGCCGGCCTCGGGAACGGCGCGGGCGCCGGGCCAGGCATGCCGTCCACGAGGCTCGCGAGCACGGCGAGCCCGCCGATGCCGTCGGCGAGCACATGGTGGAAGACGACGACCACCGCCACCTTGCGGTCGGCAAGGCCGGTGACGAACGTCGCCGACCACAGCGGCCTGGACCGGGGCAGCGGCCGGGCCGCGATATCGGCGGCGAGCTCCAGCAGGGCCGCCTCGTCCCCGGGCGGCGGGCAGGTGACCGACTGAAGGTGGCACCCGGCGTCGAAGTCCGGGTCGTCAACCCAGATCATCCGGCCGCAGCCGACCGGCACCCGGGTTATCCGCTGCCGCAGCCGCGGCACGGCGACGACGCGGTCGGCGATCAGCGACATGGCCGCGCCGAGATCGAACTCAGGTCCGGCGTCCAGCGTGAGGACCGCGCCCACCTGCGACGGCGCGGGCCCCACCTCACAGGCCAGTTGCGTGAGGTCATCGGGGCTGACTCGCTCGATCACCGGTCCTGCCGCCGGCGGCACCCGCACCGCAGCTAGCCGACCCGCCATGCCCTCACCTCGCCAGACCGACCGCACCGGACTCCCGCCAGTTACCTTCCCCGGACCATCGGCATTCACCAGCGGTGCCCGGCCAGCCGACTTCACTCGTCGGCGGCGAGAGCCCTGCGCGGGTGGCTGCCGTTGACGTAGCCGAGGAACGGCGGATAGATGTTGTACCCGAGCAGTTCCTGCAGCCGGTCGGGCAGGGTCCTTGCGATCGCGCGCGGTACCGCGAGGTAGTGGTTTTCCTGCGGCCGCAGCCACGCGGCCACGTACTCCAAGATCACGCCGAGCCGGGGCTGGCTGGTGCGGTTGGCTCCGCCGCCATGCCACAGGCTGCCCAGGTAGAACATGGCCGAGCCTGGAGACATGGTCGCCGCGAGCACCGGATCGGTCCGCGACGGCTGCCGCCCCGGCTGCCACAGATGGCTGCCTGGCACGAACCTGGTGGCGCCGTTCTCCTGCGTGAACTCGTCCAGCGGCCACATCGTGTTGACCACGACCGGCGGATGCGGCTGCGGGAGCGGGTAGACCGCGTCGTCGCGGTGCAGCATCTGGGCCTGCTCCCCCGGCCCGATCCGGATGCCGACCGGGGCGCTGAGCTGGTAGTGGCCGAGAACCTGTTCGAGTACCTCGAGCAGCAGCGGGTGCACGGCGGGCTGGTCGAAGGTCCGGGTCTTGGCGAACAGGGCGTAAACCCGCTGGGTGGCGAAGCCCTCGAATGGATTACGCCCGGTACGTGTCGCCGCGAGCACCCGGTCGAGATCGGCCCGTGCCCTTGCTAGCTCGTCGGGTGACAGCATGCCCGAGACGATCACGTAGCCGTCCTCGGCCAGTCGCTGCGCGACCTGCTGGCTGGTGCGGCTCCCAGCCGGAATCGGTGCGGTCAGCGCTGGTCTCGCGGGGTGCACGGCAGATCCCATTCCGGCATTTTCGCAGCGATGCCCGCGGAGCGCTACAGATCCCCGCCCGAATGCCCTGCTCAGGTAAATTGGGAGAGAGCCGGAGCTTCACTTCGTGGATCGACCAGCAGATCAGCGAGGCGACTGAGCGGGGCGCATTTGACGACCTGCCCAGCAAATGGCACGGCAGCCAGGCCGGCTCCGCGCCGGCACCTTCTCCGGCCGTTGCCGCCCGGGAGCAGCCGGGCACCGCGAAGGGCTGCGCCGCTGGTGGCGCCGCCGCCCGACGTGATCCGCCGCACCGGGTTACGCGATCGCACCTCGCTTGCCGCGTGCATCGGGCCAGAGCGGGCAGGTACCCCGTATGCCCGTTCTCGTCGGCACCTCTGGCTGGCAGTACCGGCACTGGCGGGACGTCTTGTACCCGCCGGACGTGCCGCAGCGCCGCTGGCTGGAGCACTACGCCAGCCAGTACGACACCGTCGAGAACGACGGCACGTTCTACCGGCTGCCTGCCCGGGAGACCTTCGCGGACTGGGAGCAACGCACCCCGGCAGGGTTTGTCATGGCGGTCAAGGCGAGCCGTTACCTCACTCATGTCAAGCGGCTGAACGAGCCGGCCGAGCCGGTCGCACGGCTGATGACGGCCGCCGCTGGCCTCGGCGGCAAGCTCGGCCCGGTACTGCTGCAGCTTCCGCCCACCCTGACCGCCGACCCGCCGCGGCTGGCCGCCTGCCTGGACGCCTTCGCCGCCTGGGCCGCGACCTCAGGCGCCGAGCCGCCCGCGATCGCGGTGGAGCCGCGGCATGCCTCGTGGTGGACCGACGAGACCAGGCAGGTGCTTGCCGCGCACGGCGCCGCGCTCTGCTGGGCGGACCAGCTCGGCCGCCCGGTTACCCCGCTGTGGTGCACCGCTGCCTGGGGTTACCTGCGGTTTCACCAAGGCGCGGCGCAGCCGTGGCCGCGGTACGGGCAGCGCGCGCTCAGTTCCTGGCTGGACCGGGTGACGCAGGCCTGGCCCGATGACGGCGCGCCCGTGTATGCCTACTTCAACAACGACCCGGCCGGCGCCGCAGTGGCCGACTCGGTGACGTTCGCCGCGCTTGCCAGGCGAGCGGGACGATCGGTGTCCCGCACGCCCGCCAGCCGCCACGCCGGGTAGCCACCACGTCAGGTGCTCTGCGCGGCCTCGACGTCAACCGCCTGGCCCTGGGGCACTGGCTGCTGCGGCCGCACGGATCTCAGTGCGTCGGTAGCCGAGCTCGCTACCGCCAGCACGACGATGACGGCGGCGAAGGTCAGGAACGCTATCTCCGGCCGCCAGCGGGCCAGCAGGAAGCCCGCGGCCACCGAGCCGAGCGGGTTGATCGACAGCGCGACAAAGGTCGTCGCGCTCGCCACCCTGCCCTGCATGCCGTCCGGCGTGATCAGCGTCTGCGCGCTTCTGGTGATCACGTTCAGTGCGGGAACGAGCAGCGCGGACGCGGCCACCAGCACCGCGAGCGCGGCGACGTTCCGCGTGAACGCCATCCCGGCGACCGTGACCGCGCAGACCCAGGTGACCAGGACCACCGCCTGGTGCAGGGACAGCCGCCTCTTGGCAGCCGGCGCCAGCAGCGAGCCGAGCAGCGACCCTAGCCCGACGAACCCGATGACAGCCCCGGTCGTGAGCGGACTCGCTCCGCCCTTCACCACCGTCACGATGATGCTGAGCAGGACGCCGGCCAGAGCGAAATTAAGCACGGCCGCGTTGGCGAGGGTGAACCGGATGAACTTGTGCCGGTAGACGAACACGACCCCCCTGACGGTCTCCTTCAGCAGCCCGGTGCCCTGCTGGCCGGACGCCGGGGCCGGGGCGGCCAGCGACGTGCGCAGCGCGAGCACGCCGAGCAGGCTGGCGCCATAAGAAACGGCATCGACCACGAACGGCAGGCCGTAGGCGATGCCGAACATCAGGCCGCCGAGTGCTGGCCCGATCAGGCCGATGCCGGCGTTGCGCGCCTGCATCACCGAGACGGCCTGAGGCAGTTCCGCGTCGGACACGACCAGCCGGAAGGCGGCCGCGCCCGCCGAGTAGGCCGTCGCGCCGAGTGCGGAGACGACCGCGGCGGCCGGGACGATGAGAGCCATGGGCACGTGCCTGGTCAGTACCGCTGCCGACAGCAGGGCCATCGTCAGCGCGCAGCACGCATCGCACGCCACCATGACGGTCCTGCGGTGGAACCGGTCGGCCACCGTGCCGCCGGGCAGCAGCGCCACCGCCATCGCGGCGCCTTCGGCGAACCCGACGATGCCCGCGTCGGCAGGCGACCGGGTGGTGCGGAGCACCAGCAGGGGGAACGCGATGGCTGAGATCTGCGTCCCGAGCCGGGACAGGCCCTGCGTGATGCACAGAATCTGGAAATCGCGATTGCCTCGGAGCCGTGAAGTGGTGATGCCAATCACCTCCTGCGTCAGCGGATACGGTACCTAGCCAGCGGTTAGAGCGCCGAGTCGGCGGACGAGGTGCCGGGTCATGGTGCGACCCGGGCCGGACCGCCGTGGTGGCCCCGCCCGGGCGGGGCCACCAACGTGCCTAGATCACAGGCAGCAGATCAGGCTGAACAGGCTCGAGATCGGCACGACGCGGTCATCGTGCGTCTCCTGCTCCATGCCCTGGAGGGCGAGAATGTCGCTCACTTGGTCACCCCCTTTCCTGCGGCGACGGGCTCGGCCTGACCGGCGAACGCGAGGTCAGTGCCGAGGAACGGGAAGTCCGCCGACTGCGGTGCGAGTGCCGCGTGACTGGCGAGCAGGACTCCCGCCGTGCCGGTCGCGAGGTCCATGGACAGCCGCAGCATGCCGTTCCCTGGGAACGCGAGGTGGCCGCGGTAGCACAGCGCATGCCAGTCCAGCCTGCGCAGATGGTGCTCGGCGACCGCGCGGGCCGCTGTCGCCCGCCGCCGGTCGCCGCGGCCAGCCGCCTGCCTGGCGGCGACCGCCGCCGTCAGCACGAGCCCGGCACGTCCCTCGAACAGCCCGGGAAAGACCGCGAATTCCGCTCCGGCGTCGACGCTGATGCGATCAGCGACGGCAGCGAGTTCCTCGTCGGGGCGCGACGCCAGCAAGTCACGCAGCACCAGCCCGATGCCAGAACTGCCGGTCGCCAGGTACAGGAACAGCCGGAAGTCCGCTCCGACCTGGACTCCGCCCGTCTTCGTCGGCACGCAGCGGGCCAGGTCACGCCGGATCGCCGACAGCGCCCCTTCCAGGTAGCGCTGCTGGCCCGTCGCCTCGTACAGCCGGACGAGGAATGCCGCGACGCCCGTCCAGCCGTACATGAGGCCGGCCCGGGCCGGCTCGATCGTGTCCGCGGCGCCGGAGTCTTCGACCGCTGCCAGCAGCGTCTGCGCTACCGACAGTGCGGTCACATCGAAGCTGGCCAGCCCGGTCGCCCTGGCCAGCCGCAACTGGGCAAGCCCGATCCCGGCCAGGCCGTCGTACAGTCCCACCCGGCGCACCTGGCCAGGCATCGAGCCTGCCCGTCGCGCGATCTCGACGGCGCTGTCGCGGCGGCCCAGCATCGCCAGCACCGCAGCCACGCCGTGCAGGCCGCCGAACAGGCCAGGCCTGGCCGGCTCGCACCGGCCGGCTGCCCGCACCAGCCAGTCGACATGTTCTTCCGGCACCGGGCCGCCGGTCGCGGCGAGCACGTACAGGACTCCCGCCGCGCCGTGCGCGACCGAGACGCAGCCCTCCGCGAACTGCCGCACGTCGCCGGGGAAGAGCCGGTCCGCACGCTCCGGCGTCGCGCTGGCCATGATCGCCGCCGTCATCGAGGTCAGGCACGCCTGCCAGTCGTTCCTGGCACCGTTGCCCCGGGCGTCACCAGGATCGGGCGTCCGGCACAGACCTGGCCGCTTCGCTCGCCAGGTGCACTCGTCCCAGCCGGGCGGCGACGCGAACCCGGCCAGCAGCCGGCGCACGAAGCCCGCGGGCAGCGGGAACTGCCTGGCGGCTATCCGGACCAGGTGCGGCGCCTTCCACGGGTCCAGCGTGAGCATGGTCGTCAGCGGCAGGAAGAACGCCAGCCGCAGGCAGTTCATCGCGTAGTCGTCGACGCCGGTCCCGGTGAGCGGCCACGGTGCGACGAAGCCAGGGGCACCCAGGCCGCTCCCCCGGTCTGCCCCGACGTCGAAGGCCTGCTCGAAGTCGATCAGGACGACGCGGCCGTCGGGCCGGAGGATGACGTTGTGCGGATGCAGGTCGCCGAAGACGACACCCCGCTGGTGCACGGCGGCGAGCGCGGCTTCGATGGCTTGCAGGGTGTCAAGCGCCCAGCGCGTGTACTCGGTCAGATCGTCAGACCCCGGCGCCGGGTAGATCAGCGGATAACGCTGGCCGATCGCATGCTGCAACAGGTCGCCCTCGATGTACTCCTCGACCAGGAAGTGGTGCTCCCAGCAGGTGAACTGGCCGAGCAGTGCTGGCACGACCGCCAGCCCGGCGAGCCGTCCGAGGACCGCGCTCTCTCGGACCAGCCGGGTGACCGCGTCGGTCTCGTACACGTCCAGGCCCGCATGCGGGCGCGCTTCGCGCAGCACGACGGTCTGGCCGGTCCGCGGATCGGCCGCGCGGTAGACCCCGCCGCCGTTGGAGAAGTGCAACGCGCGCTCGATCCGGTACGGCAGCGCCGCCGCGGCACCCGCCGCGGCGGCGGTCCGCATCTGATCCGCGACGAACTCAGGGACCTGCACCCATGGCGGCACGGCGAAGACCGGGGCGCGGACGTCAGGAACTAACGAGCCGTCATCCTTGCGCAGCGCGGGCACGCACTCGCCCGTCTCCGGGACAAGGCAGAACCGGGTGACGAAACCACCGTAACGCAGGTACAGCGGGCCAGCTCCCCAGCGCAGATCAGAGAGGATGTACGGCCCGGTGTGGCCGGCTAAGGCCGAAGAGAGCTCGGTGAGCACTAACTCCAGCTGCGCCTCGTCGACCGGGTATAAGGTGCACAGCTTGCCGCTGGCCGAGCGCGGCGCGTATTTCTCGTTCCTGATCAGGTGCACGAGCCGGCTGCGCAGGAACTTGACCGCCACGTTCCGGCGCTCGCAGTAGTCAAGAGCGACGCCGATAACCTCGGCGGCCTCGTCCAGGCACGCCGAGACATGGATCTTCCAGCCCTGGCCAGGCAGCTCGACGGCTTGCGGCCGCCAGGCTACCCAGCCGTCGAACTCGGTGCGCAGCCAGCCAGGCGGCGGTGCCTGCCCGGCGGCAGGGAACCTGGTCTCGCTGTCGTCGACGTGCTCGAGTAAGTCACAGAAGACCGGATCTGAGACCAGATATTCGCTTGCGAGCACAGTTGACCTCTGACCTCTTCACGACAGTAAATGCCAGCTCGTAATCTTCCTCCCGCGCATAACGCTTGTAAAGGGTCCGATTTCCGGCATCGGCCGGATGCCTGATCGGCCGGTCAGCCCACCTGGGTGGTGTGACCCGCCCAGTAAGGCGCGCGGAGCTGCCGTTTAAGCAGCTTGCCCGATCCCGTCCTCGGCAGCTCGTCGGTGAAAGCTACCGAGCGCGGGGACTTGTACCCGGCCAGGTGCACGCGCGCATAGGACACGATGTCCGCTTCCGACAGCGAAGCACCGGGGGCAAGCACGACAGTCGCATGCACCTGCTCGCCCCACTCCTCCGACGGGATGCCGAACACCGCCACGTCGAAGATCTCCGGATGCTGCTCGAGCGCCGCCTCGATCTCCGCCGGGTAGACGTTCATGCCGCCCGAGATGATCATGTCGTTCTTGCGGTCGCAGATGAAGTAGAAGCCCTCGTCGTCCCGGTAGGCGATGTCGCCCACCGTATGGAAGTCGCCGTGCCGCGCGGCCTCGTAGCTGTCCGGCTGCTTGTAGTACTCGTTGAAGACCCCGGTGGAGCGGACGTACAGCTCGCCCGGGTTGTCCGGCCCGGTACCGGTCACCTCGTTTCCCTCGGCGTCGAGCAGCCTGACCTCGACTCCGGGGGCCGGCTTGCCGCACGAGCCGGGCTTGCGCAGCTGGTCGGCCGGCTCGAGCACGCAGTTCACCCCGAGTTCGGTGGACCCGTAGATCTCCCACAGCGATTGCGCGGGGAAGTCCGCGAGGTAGGCCTGCTTCAGCGCGAAGCTCCACGGCGCGGCGTTGGCCAGCATGACCCGCATGGACGAACGGTCGTAGCGTGCCTTCACCTGCGCGGGCAGCGCGCAGATCATCCGGACCAGCGGCGGCGCGGAAAACGTCGAGCTCACCTTGTACGTATGCACCAGGCGCAGCCAGTCCTGCGGGTCGAACTTGCGCTGCAGGACGATGGTCTGGCCCAGCATCAGCCCGGCCCCCATAAAGGCGCTCGGGCCGCTGTGGTAGAGCGGGCCGGAGGTGAGGTAGACGTCCTCGGGCCGGTAGCCGATAAAGCCGATCAGCGCGACTCCGGTGCTCTGGTCACGCAGGTTCCGGTACGCGCCCTTCGGCTTGCCTGTCGTCCCCGAGGTGTAGATCATCGTCGCCCCGGCGCCCTCGCTGGTCACCTCGTCCGGCGGCCCGGCCGGCGCGCCGGCGACGACCTCCTCGCCGAGCATCCCGGCCGGGGCGGCGCCGCCGAACACCAGCACGTGCTTCAGGTTCCCCACCGGCTCGTCGCCCGAGCCGGGGAACAGGTGCGCGTACTCGGCGTCGACGTAGGCGATGCAGGCGTCGGAGTGAGCGACGATGTACCGCGCCTCCTCGGGTGTCAGCCGGTAGTTCAGCGGCACCGCCACGGCACCGATCTTCCGGGTAGCATTCATCACCGCCACCACGTGCGGCGAGTTCGGGCCGCACCAGATGACTTTCTGGCCCAGCCCGGCGCCCAGGGATGCCAGGGCGTGAGCGAGGCGGTTCGACTCCTCTTCGAGCTGGGCATATGTCCAAGAGACGATGGCGCCACTGCCGTTGTCGTCGATAACCGCGGGCTTGTCGGGCTGAGTTGCCGCGTAGACGCTCAAGATGTCCGGCATGCGACTTGTCCTCCGCTTTCTACCAGGTGTTCAGGCCTAGCCTGTCGTGCTTGCGGCCAGTTGTCACCATCCTGACGGTGTACGTTTCATCATGATGGCTTCGATACTCGACCGCGACCGCTGGCAGCCGTCGCCTGGCCTGCCGCCGACCGGCGGCGAATGCCACCTGTGGCTGGCTGACCTGGCCAGGGCGGACGGCGCGCTGCTCGCCGACGGCACCGCCGAGTCCGTGCTTGACGCCGCCGAGCGGCAGAGCCTGCTCCGGTTCCGCGTGGAGTCGGCCCGGCGGGTATTCACGGCATCGCGCACCCTGCAGCGCCGGATCGCCGCCCACTACACCGGCAGCCAGCCCAGGGACGTCGTGATCGACCGCGTCTGCGAGCACTGCGGCGGTGATCACGGCAAGCCCCGGGTTCCCGGCAGTCGCATCGACTACTCCGTCTCACACTCCGGTGACCTGCTCGTCGTGGCGGTCGTGGGCGCGGGCCGGGTGGGCGTCGACGTCGAGCACGTGCGGCAGCGCGTGGCCGACCTTGACGATCTCGCCCGCACCGTCTTCGCGCCGGCGGAGCTGACCAGCTACCAAGCCCTGGCCAGTGCCGACCGGCCCTCCTGCTTCTACCGGGCCTGGACCAGGAAGGAGGCTGTGGTGAAGCTGACCGGGTACGGACTGCGGCAGAGCCTGTCGTCGGTGGACGTCACCGCCGATCTCCTCCCTTCCGGTACCGTTCCGGCCGGCAGCGGAGCCGCGAAGACCAGCGTGGAGTACGGCATCTACCTGCGCGACCTGCCGGGCCGGGACGACTACCCGGCCGCGCTGGCCAGCACGACGCGGATCGACACCGTGCGGCACGTCGTCCCGGGCACCGCCGCAACCCCAGCCGGACCAGCCGCTAACTGAGCGCCCGCCTGGCCAGCAATTCCACGTTGATCGCCGAGATCTCCGCGAGCACCGCTTCGACCAGCGCGCCATGGCGCAGGTAGTCGCTGGCCGGCGCCACCTGGGCGACCGGCACGTACCGCATCCCGCGGCCGCCACGCCGCGGCGTGAAGTAGGCACGCCGCGGCGTGAAATAGGTGTAGGGGCCGTGCCCGCTACCTGACGTGCACCGGCACCCGGCCTTGCCGCACCGCCGCGTCTGCGCGACGAGCGAGCCGAGGAGTACCCGATCCAGCGCGACAAGCGACCGTGCCAGGCGCCGCCGCCTGGCCAGCAATTCCCTCGTGGACAGCCGGAGAAAGTCCGTCTTAGGTGGCAGCATTACACAAGACTAACCTTGACAGTCATTCGGACACAATGGATCGTTCTGGTCATAGCTACCTTGAGACACCGGGACGGCAGGTACGGATCGCCTCTCCCTGGAACAATCACGCGGCACAACACCAAGCCTGTCTGAAACAGTCTCCGAGAGGTCACTTATCGTGGTAAAGGAAACAGCAGGTAAGCCACGTCATTATCGCTGCGTCGGAGTTGGCGTCGGTCCCGCGAATCTGAGCCTGGCGTCTTTAATGCACAGCTATCCTGAGATTACTAATCTGTTTCTCGACAAGAAGGAGAGCTTCGGCTGGCACGATGGCCAGCAAATACCTGGCTCCACTATCCAGGTATCGATGCTCAAAGACCTGGTAAGCCTCTCGCAGCCCACCAGTCCCTACTCCTTTCTGTCCTACTTGCACGAGAGCGGCAGGATCTATCATTTCCTCAGCGCCCAGTTCGATGCCGTGCCACGCCAGGAGTTCCGCAACTACATGGAGTGGGCGTGCCAAAAGAACCGAAATATAGTCTTCGGCCAGGAAGTGACGTCCGTAGAGTACGCAGACAAGTTCATAATCCGTACTCCGGACATGACCGTCACGGCGGACAACATCGTGGTCGGTGCCGGAATACAGCCTCAGGTACCACAGCAGGCACAGGGATATCTTGGTGATCGCCAGTTTCACGTCAGCGAGTTCATCGGCAAAGCCAGCGAGATGCGCGGCCTTCGGGTCGGGGTCGTCGGCGGCGGCCAGTCCGGCGCCGAGGCGTTCCTCGATTTAATTTCCCGCATTGACGGCTCGCTGCCACGGCGGATCGCCTGGATATCAAGGCGCCCTAACTATCTGCCGCTCGACGACTCTCCTTTTACCAACGACTATTACTCACCGAGCTACTCAGAATATTTTTCGAAACTCGACCCCCAGACCCGCCGGTCACTCAACGCCCGGCAGGTCCTTACCAGTGACGGCATATCGGAGGCAACGCTACGGCTCATCTACCAGCGTATCTACACGCGCCGCTTCATCGACGGCTA
>Ga0307372_10012761_pt1 | contig 10948 bp, 5 predicted proteins | sample OX1MG_FD_202533 | JGI IMG/M metagenome (GOLD analysis project Ga0307372, IMG submission 202533) | Soil microbial communities from Risofladan, Vaasa, Finland - OX-1 | ecosystem: Environmental > Terrestrial > Soil > Coastal area > Acid sulfate soil | place: Finland: Risofladan, Vaasa | collected...
CCACGGGCTCCAACTCCTCGCCCGCCCCCGCGGGGTCCGCCCCGCCCTGCGGACGCGGGTCGAGAAACTCGATCTCCGCCAGCAGCAAACCCAGGTCAAAGCGGTCCTTGCCGTCGGCCCCGGTCCAGGTTCTGGGCTCCAGCTTCCCCGCCACCACTACCCTGGATCCTTTATGGAGATACTGGCTCACCAGCTCGGCTTGCTTGCCAAACCCGGTGACCGTCACCCAGAAGGTGGTGGGGACCACTGTATCTCCCTGCTTCTGCCGATCGTTCACGGCCAGACGGAAGCGGGCCCGCGCCAGCCCCGCGCTCGTATACGAGAAGTCGGGATCGTTCCCCAGGTTGCCCATGAATTGCGCGTGGTTACCGATCATTGCATCCTCCAGTGTGCGTGAAGCGTATTTCTCCCCTCCCTCATTATAGGTTATTTGTTCTAATACAGCAATAGGTGAGAACTGATCAGCGCTTTACTCCGACGTAGGCTGCCGATCCGCTCGGTCCACTCAGCTCATAGTGCGTCTCAAGGCCAGCATCGGTGAAGGCCGCCAGATGCTGTTCGTGGCTGAAGATCCCCAGTTCATGGCGCTCGGCGAAGTTCTCGACCCCATCCGCCGTGGTCACCAAGTAATCGAAATACAGTACCGAGGCCCCGTTCTCCACCCGCGAGGTTCGCATCCTGGCCACCCTGATCCCCGGGCCTTCCGCTGCCCGCGTGGTTACCAGGGTCTCGCCGATCTGTTCCGGGGGAATCCAGGGCTCGACTATCACGATTCCGCCCGGATGGGCGTGGGCCGCCATCAAGCGGATGGTCCGGTCGAGGTTTCCCGGCCAACGGACGTAGCCAATGGAGCCCATCAGGCACAGGATGACGTCATAGCGCCGAGGCAGATCGAGGTCGGTGAAGCTCCCGATATGCAGCGGTACGCCAGGGAGTCGCGCGGCCGCCACTTCCACCATTCCCGGATCGAGATCCAGACCCTCGACCGTAAAATGCGTCCGCAGATACTCCAGATGACGTCCAGTCCCGCAACCAAGGTCGATCAGGCGAGTGCCGTCACTCCTTTTGTATCGCTCCGCCAGGCTGGTGATCCGGGCAACCTCCGTCGCGTAGTCGCGCGCGGCGTTGAGGAGATCATGGATCGCGGCCGATTTGGTCTGCATGGCCCACCCATTGTACCGCGTCCGCCCCCCGACCCCGGTCGGCGGATGTGGGGGCAGGCGGGCGCGCCGCCCGCCTGCCCTCACTCCTTTACGGCGCGGTATAGGGAACGCCCGCCACCTCGGATCCGCTGTCACCGGCCGGGTTGATCATCGATTGGATGGCGTAGAACCGGGCTCCGTTCACCCCCTCCACCAGGATGCTGCTGGCAACGCCGGGAACCCCAAGATCTCGTGCCTTGAGACTGATCCGGCTCAGAGCCGGGACGGATACCGTGCGGGTGACGCTCTTGCCGGCCCCATAGAGCACGGTGACCGCGGCCCGCGAGCTGGTGGTGGACGGATTATAGATCCCCAGGGTATCGGTGGCTCCTCCGGCCGTGGTGCCGCCGGGAAATACCTGATCGGCGCTGGGCGACCCAGTAGCGAACAGATTACTGCCGCCCACCGTGGAGTGGGTAAACTGGCCGAAATAGGCAGCCTTTTCCGCCACGATCCCCTGGTCGCTGGTGAACACCAATCCGAGATCGGCGGTCCCATAGGAGGCCGAGAGATTGATGGTGACGCGATGACCGGCCTGCAGCGTCACCATCCGGCTTCTCGCGACGGCGCCGCGCGTATTGATGATCTTCAGGTTCACATGGGCAACCGCCGGCCCAGGGTTGAACAGGATCAGGTGCGCCTGAGCATGAGAGGGCAGGTGGCCAGGATCGATGTACCCGCTCGTGAGGGTAGCGGTTGCCCCCACCGTGGTGGCCAACCCCTGCCGGCCCGTCGCGAAAATCTGGGTGCGCTCGGCCACCACGGGCACGTCACTGGTGGTCACCACGCTTACCGCCTGCTCGGACGCGATGTCCGCCACCCGAATGGTCGTGCGCGAGGAGGGCGCGACCGTCGTGTTGGCGTCCTTGGCACCGCCCTGGTCGTTGACCAGATGGATATGCACGTGCGCGACGGTGGTCCCCGGATTGATGAAGCTCAGGTACTCCTCGAAGCTGCCTACCGTATAGCCATCGGCGAAGTACCAGCGGCGGGCCGCGTCGGCGGCGCCCTCCGAGTAGGATCCTGAAGCGTTCTGGCGCGTAATCGCCCGTCCGCTGACCAGGGGCTGATCGCCCTGGATCAGGGTGGCGATCGATTGATTGTTCCCTACCAGGGGTTGCAGGTTCACCGTCCTTCGGCTCCGCGGCGGCAGATTATAGCGGGTAACCGTGGTCCAGCCCCCATCGGTGAGGAGACGCACCTGGACATGAGCATCAACATTGCCGGGATTGACCAGGTCCACGTTGTCGGTCAGCCCCTGGCCGGTCGCTCCCTCGGGGAAATACTGGGTGGAGGCTATGGTAGCCAGAAGCGGATCCACGGTGGGAACCGGTTGGGGCGCCGCCGCCTTGACCGTAATGGTCAGCGGAAGGTCGGCGAGTTGGTCGAAGAGGGAGGTCAACACGTAGATGTGCGCGTGGTAGACCCCAGGGGCAATCCCGTCCGGCACCTTGACCGTCCCATGAATGAGGGTGCCTTTTTGAGGCAGAGCGGCGGCCAGGTTCCCCTGGAAAAAGCCGCTTGCGTTGATCGTCACGTTCTTTCCGTATTGGGCATCCATGGTCACCCACGGTTGGGGGGCCAGTGAGTAGCCCTGGGTGGCGGCGGCTACGTAGATGGGCTTGGTCGTGGCATGTCCAGGGACGCTCAGTTGCACGAACCAGTTCCCACTCGGGAGGGTGTTGCCCTGGACCGCGGTTACCGTGCCCTGGCCGGTCTTGCCGCTGATCGCCACCTGGGTTGGCACGCCGAAGCCTTGATAGGTCTCGGCGATCGGATCACTCATCTGCACGTCGAGCGGCGCGTTTCCGTTCAGGGTCTCCGCCTGGGTGACAATCTTCTCGGTGCCGGGCGGCACGAAAGCCGTGGTATAGGACATCACCTGGGTGCTGGTGGCGCCCAATGGCCCATCTTGCAGCATGCCGCCCGCGCCACCCAACGGAAGGTACTGATACTGGTCGGTCGTGGCGTAGGACAGATAGCCTTCCACGCCCAGACCGGTGTTCGCCACCTTGACCGTGAACGGCTCCGCCGCCCCGCCTGCCTGGGTGCTGATCGCGTCGGTGGAGAGTTGGGCGAATGGCTGGTCAAAAGCCACGATGCCCCGCAATTGCTCGGTGGGATACAGGCCGGCCGGCGTGGAGTTGAGCACGGTCACGCGCCAGACCCCGGCAGCGGGATTGATCAGATACCCATCGATGCTGCGCTGGCTGAGATCGGGAGGTCCACTCGGATCCTGAGGATTGATCAGCGCGTTGTCCTCCAGATTGGTAATCTTGCCGTTGGGATCGATCAGCGAGACCCAGAACAAGTTCCCGGAGTGCTGCCAGGCAATCGAGACTTGCAGCGTATGCATGTGGGCCGGGGCCACGAAGGTAAAGTACTTGGTCTCCGTGGCGAATCCCTGATCCCCCACTCCTCCGGTATAGGCCCCGCCAAACAAACCGAACCCGTTCCGGATCGGGATGGCGGTGGTTACCACCACGGGGATAGTGGCGATTCGGTCGCCCGAAACGGCGCCGCCGGCCGCTACCGGCGCGAGGCTGTGTTCGCGGGCCTGCACGGTGACCACGCTCACCCCCGGCGAGGTCAACGGGGGCGTGGTGAAGGTCACGTGCGTGGTCTGGCCCGGGCGGAGCGTGACCTGACTGGGGGAGACCAGGGTCGGTTCGCTAAAGAAGCGCCCGAGCGCGATATGGCCGGTAAAGCTGGTATTGATATAGTGGCGCACATGATGCGCGTCCACGGCGGGAATCTCGCTCACCACGGCCGTCCAGCGTCCGGGAACCGGGTGCGCGACCGTGGTGCTGGTGAAGCCGGAGCCGGCCTGGGAGGACTCCGCGTAGTTCACCATATTGTTCTGTGGATCATAGATGATCAGCCGAAGCGAGAGATTGCTTGCCCTCTGCGGACTCGGCTTGGGAATGGTGGTTTGCGAGGGGAAATTGACCGAGGCGGTGAGCTTGTTCAATCCCGCCGGGACAGTGAAGGTAAAGGGAGAGATGGCATCAGCTGCCAGGGTGCCTTTGAAGCTGATCGCCTTGGTCTGGTGGAGGACCGGGTTCTGGAAGGTCACCCGCTCGGAGGTTGATCCGCTATTGGTGACCGTGATTGAGTGGCTGGGCCGGGTGCCGGGCTCGCCATAGAGTGAAGGCGACCCGGAGAGGAGGATGGAAGGCCCCTGGTGGAGGACAGTCTGGATCGCCGCCAGGGCGTCCACGCGCCCCGCCGCCTGGTCCGCCGCTGGGTAGCCCAGGTTGTCGGCGCTGCTCAGAATCACCTGCTTGACATACGCGGGCGTGGGATGCCGCCCATGGTGGATCGATTCATAGGCGCCGATCACCATGGCCGCCACCCCCGCGATCACCGGAGTCGCCATGCTGGTGCCGCCAAAATAGCCGATCGTATAGGGCGGCGAGGTGGGGCTATCCTGCGCGAAGTTCCGCGGGAAGGTCGCCCATCCGCCGTCGCCCGGCGCATACACATCGGGCCGGTTTCGCCCATCGGACGTCGGACCACGGGAGGTGAAGTAGGCGATGTTATCCGGGGTGATCTTCCCGTAGTTGGCGAATATCCCGGTTTGGGCGAAGTTGTCGAGGTTGGTGGAGGCGCCGGCGGCGATCACGTCGGGCGCGGTGGCGGGCGATCCCAGCGTACCCTGGCCGGGCCCCGAGTTTCCATCCGCCGCCACGACCGTGACCCCTGCTTGCACCGCTGCCTCGTCGGCCAGGGAGACAATATCCACGCCATCGGTGACAAAGGGAAAGTTCGTGCCCCACGACTCACTGATCACGTCGGCATGGTTTGCCACCGCCCAGCCAATCGCCCGCACGATATTACTATCGGTGGTGAACAAAAAGGGAGCGCGGGCGTCGAGAATCTTCCCGATCATCAGCTTCACGCCGGGGGCTACTCCCTCGAAGGTGAAATAGGTCTTATCATTGAAACGCTGCCCAGGCTTGGCGACTGGGTACACCTCGGCTCGATAGGTATCATTCGTCTCGTAGATCGTTCGAGCCTGCCCGGCGATGGTGCCGGCGACCGCCGTACCGTGGCCCACCGTGTCGGTGAGGTCGGTCCCAGTGAAGTCGGCATAGAGCGGCTTCCCGTCGGCGCCGGTGGCCACCACTCCCTTGAGATCCGGCTGGCCCAGATCGATCCCCGAATCGAGAATCGCGATCCGCGTCCCCTTGCCGCTGAATTGCTTGTGCGCCAGATCGGCCTTGATCAGGCCCAGGGTATTGGGTTCGCTGGCCACGGTCTGGCCGGCCGGTACCGTGCTCACGGCGCGGATGCCGCTCTTCGCCAGATGTTGGTTCATTTCGCCCGCGTTGGGAGCCGGGTAGATCTTGTAGGTATGGTCCAGCGTGATGGCGGCCAACTCCGGGTTCCCCCGGAGCGCTTCCAGGGTCTGGGCGCTCACGCGCGCCGCCAGCCCATGCACGATGTCCAGCGAGAGAATCCGCGATGCTCCCGTGGTCTCGAGATCGTGCAGGACGGCGGCGCCGCCCCCCTGGCGCAGGAGCATGATCACATCAATGGGGCCGCGCTGGGCCTGGCTGATCAACGATGGGGTAAGGCCGGTGATGGTGATGGGAGAGGCGCCGGCGCGGGAGTTCCCAATACCCCCCGGCGCGCCCGGCGTGAGCGGCAGGGCGGCGAACACAAGACCGGCGACAATACAGGCTCGGACGGCATGGCGCGAACGGATGTACATGCGAGACCTCATTACTTCCAGCAAGAGAGACAATCATGCGTGCTAGTGGCCGGCAGCCGTCCGCGGAGTGTTACCAGCCTAGAACGCTCCAGGCACCTGGCGAGCCCGATCTCAGCTATTTTATGGGGCCGCTCCCTCCAGTATCGGCGTGGTTAACTCGATGAAGATGTCTTCCAGGCTGTGGTTTCCCTCTTGAGAGCGCTCACGCAACTCCTGAATCGTGCCGGTGGCGATCATCCGTCCCTGGTGAATGATCGCCACCGCGTCACAGATGGTTTCGGCGATCGCCAGAATATGGGTGGAGAACAGGACGGTGGCGCCGCCGCGCGCCCGTTCAGCCAGGATATCCTTGAGAAGCCGCGCCGTGCCAGGGTCCAGCCCCACGGTGGGCTCGTCAAGGAAAAGGTTCGGCGGTTCGTGGACCAGGGCGGCGATCAGGGCGATTTTCTGCCTCATACCATGGGAATAGCTGCCGATCAGTTGATGCTGATCGCCGCTGACATGGAAGAGTTCGAGGTAGTGCTTGACGCGGCGGTTCCGTTCCTCTCCCCGCAGGTCGAACAATCCGCAGATGAACTCGATATATTCGCGCCCACTCAGTTTTTCGTAGAGGTAGGGCTCGTCCGGCACGTAGCCCAGGCACCGTTTCGCCCCGACCGGATCCGCTTCGATATCGTGGCCATCGATTCGGACCACGCCGGTGGTGGGACGGAGAAGGCCAACCATCATCTGGAGCGTGGTCGTCTTCCCGGCCCCATTGGGACCGAGGAAGCCAAAGATTGCTCCGGGAGGAATGCACAGGTTCAGTTCCCGGATCGCCCACTTGGGCCCGAACTGTTTGCCAAGCTGCTCACACTCGATCACGGCCCGCTCAATCCGGCTGATGGCGCCCGTGCGGCGCCGTCCCCTCAGAGTACCCGCTAGACGGGTAGTCCGCAATAATCAGGGCTTAGCCACCGCAGGTGTAGTGATACACCGTCTTCCCGTTCACCACGCTGGTTGTATAGGTATAGGCGCCGGGACAGCCGCTGGCGTTCGTCGTGGCGCTCGTACCCGGAGTCGCCGTGCCCGACGGAGTGGTCGTGCGGGACGAACCGGCCGCCGCTCCGCCCGAATAATCGTCCTGGGAGGGCACGTCGAAGGCACGGGGAACACTGCCGGCCGCGAAAATGTCGGTGATCCCAGAGCCCGTGCTCGCCAGACCGGGGAGGGCGCCGGGTGGGGCGTGGACCGCGACGGTCGCGGTGACGATACCCGGCGGCTGGATGAACTGTTCGACCGGCATATTTTGCAGCATGGTGGCCATATAGGCATGCCAGATGGGGGCGGCGCCGGTGATGCCGGTACTATTGATCATCGGCGAATCGTTGGGATTCCCCACCCACACCCCGGTGGCCAGGTTGGGCGTATAGCCCAGGGTCAGGTTGTCCTTGAAATCGTTGGTGGTCCCGGTCTTGCTGGCCACCGGGCGATCCGCGAGGCCGAGCATACTGAAGGCGGCATCACCGAAGGCCGGAACCTTGGCCGCCGTATCGGCGAGCACGTTGGTAATCAGATAAGCATCTTGCGGGGGAATCACCTGCACGCCCTTCGGCGTCTTGTATTGCCACAGCAGCGTGCGGGAGCCGTCGGTGTTTTGCCGGTAGATAGCCAGGATGGGCATGTAGGGACGGTAGATCCCCCCATTGGCGAAGACCGTATAGGCATTCACCTCGTCCAGCAGCCGGCCTCGGTACCCGCCCAGGGTGAGTGAGAGCCCCAGCTTGGAAGGATCCTGCTGTTCAATCCGGTAGCCCATGGCGTCTATGACCTTCAGCACCTTGGCCCGGCCATCCGGGCCGAGGGAATAGAGAGTCTTGACGGCCGGGATGTTATACGAATTGGCCAGGGCCGTGCGGATGGTCACCATCCCGTGGTATTGCAGGTCATAGTTCTTGGGCGTATAAAAGCCGCTGGGCTCGCTGGAGTCCGGGAACTTGACAAAGGAATCGCTGATCGATTGACCGGGAAAATGGCCGTTCATGAAGGCGGTGACATAGGTGAACGGCTTAAAGGACGAGCCGGGCTGGCGATAATCCCAGGCCATGTCGCATTGCGGGCAGTCGATACTGGCGTTATAGCCGATCCCACCCACGAAGGAGCGAATCTCATTGCTCTTCGGATCGATGGAGACCAGGGCCCCATCGGTGACGTTGGCCCAGCCCAGGGTGGACACCTGCTGATTCACGAGATTCTGCGCCACCTGCTGGGCTGCCGGGTCGAGGGTGGTCTTGAAGATAAAGCCGCGGTAGATATCATTGGGCTGTTGCAAGTCAGGGATGCCGAACTGGGCCAGGTTCTTGGGATCGGACAAATAATCGTTCACCAACCAGTTCACGAAATAAGACTCGATGGAATTGCTGGCGCTGTGCTGAATCAGACTGGTGAAGGTGTAGTGCAGAGTTTCCGCTTCCGCCGCGTCGTGTTGTGCCTGGGTGATGTGGTGCTGGGCCAGCATGAAGTTCAGCACTTGGTGTTGGCGCGTCTGAGCGGCGTCTGGGTGGCTGTCCGGATCGTACTCACTGGGGGCCTGCGGGATCCCAGCCAGGAGGGCGCACTGGGCCAGATCGAGTTTGGAGGCCGGCTCGTTGAAGTAGTACCGCGCGGCCGCCTCGACCCCATAAATGGTGCCGCCGTAGGGGGCCGCGTTCAGATACATCTCAAGAATCGCCTCCTTGCGGCAGCGCAGGCTGCAATTCTTGATCTGTTGGGTGACCCCAATAGAAATCAATAATTCCTTGATCTTCTGCTGAATTCCGCCTGCGTTTAGCTGTCGGCGCGTATCGAGAGCCGCGCCAAAATCCGCCAGTTTGACCAGTTGTTCCGTGATTGTGGAGGCGCCCTGTAAGCCCGTGGAGGCCGAGGCAAGGTCATGCTGCCCCGCCTTGATGATGCGGGCGACATCGACGCCGGGATCGGTCCAGAAGGTCCGGTTCTCGGTGTCAATGGTGGCGTTCACCAAATTGAGGGGAATCGCCTTCAGGGGAATCAGCGACCGCACCCCCAGATTGGGGTTCACCAGATCCTGGAGGGTGAAACCGGCCCTGTCCTCAACATAACTTACCTGATACGGCTGCTGCTCGAAGGCGGCCAGCCCTTGCATGCCGGCGGGAACGACTGACTGGTAATAGCGATAGATACCAATTCCGCCCGCGACCACGAGCGAGACCAAGATCAAGAAGGTAGTACCGATAGTAAAGGCGGCGGAGAGGGCGACCACCAGGGGGATGCGGGACGGCGGCTTTTTGGCCCGTTTGGTGGCCCGGCTCACGGCGACGGTTCGTTTCATGATGCCTTCGTCTGCTTCAAGATTCCGGCCGTGGCCGGACGACGCGCTTCCCGATCAGAGTCGGGCCCGGATTCGTGCCCAGTGTAGCATGGGAGTACATACGCGCCAACCGGTATTATCCCGATCCCAGTATGTCCGAGAATAGTCGGCACCCACGCTGGCCCCACGCGAGGTGGTTCACCATCGGTCGGGCTCCGGAGATCATTTTCAGCCGCGGGTTAGATCCTGACTGCCCGCAGGCCCAAGAGGCTACCAACCTTTTCGATGGTCGCCGCGTGGTGGCCGACTCCCAGCGCCACATGATGAGTTGGACCCTCGCGGCACCATCGGTCGATGAACTCGTCGGGCGGCAGCCCGAAACGCAGGCGGCTGTTGGTGTTGCCGATACGCAAGATGGGGCCCGCCAGCGACTCGCCTTCCGCCGCCAGCAGCTTGAGCTGGCCATCCGCCGTCTGGGTGACCCCCAGGATCGTCACTGGTCCCGTTTTGACGCTGAACTCCACTGAAATGCCGTGCCCTGCTTTCCCGTGGTAGAGGCCCAGGCCGCGCAGGATGGGCCGGCGATCGCTGATCGCCGCATGCCCGGGGCCGTCGTGTCCCATGAGCACGAACCCCTCCGCGAGATCCATGGCATAGAACTCGGTGAAAGAGCCACCGGCCCCCAGCCGGTCCAGCATCAGCATTGCCACCGTATTCTTCAGGTCACCCTCCCCGGCACAGGGTATGCCGCGCGCGGTGAGCCGCGTGCCGCCCAGGATCATCGTCGCACCCAGTTCCTCCTGAGCACCCTGGCCGCGATAGTAGTAGGCCAGGCCATTCAGCCGGCGCGCCGCTACCAGCCGATCCATGCCGGCGGCTACCCGCGCCGCCCTGGCGAGGCCATCCGGCAGCACCGTCGCGTCCAGTTCGAACATCGCGCGCGTTTCGGCCAGCGTCGTCTCCAGCTCGGCATCGGTTACTTCCTCGACGCACTTCTGGAGGTCGTCCATCTCCAGCACCTCCACATGCAAACCGAGTTGCGCATGGTGCTGGGTGAAATCGGAATACATATCGAGCATGCCGGGGTAGGTGTGGCCCAGGAAGCCGATGCGGGCCTGGCGCAGCGCGCGCACGGCTCCGGCGGCGCGACACCATTCCCGGATCTCACCCCAGGGGCGCGAGTCATCGCTGTCAGTCAGCAGCCCGGATACCACCTGGTAGGAAATCCGCGCGCGGCTGAACGCGCCGGCCAGCTCGGGCGCGCAGCAGGCTGAGCAGTTGGCGAGCCACTCGCCGGTGTCGGTATTGGCGTAGTCCAGCGCCGCCACCGGCTGCAGGTTGAGTACCACCACCGGTACCCTGGCCCGCTGCACGGCGGGCAGCACCTGCGAGGACGTAGCGTAGGTAGCGGTGTGCAGCAAGATCAGGTCGACACCCTCGTGGGCGAACAGGTCGCCCGCGGCACGCGCGCCATCGGCATCATCGACCAGGCCCGCCGAGACGACATCGGCCCAGGCACCGATGCGTTCCTCGACCTGCCGGCCGTAGCCTTCCAGGCGCTCCTTGAGGCCGGGAAACTGCGGCCAGTAAGCGGCCAGCCCGATGCTGAATACGCCGACCCGGCCCCGCATGGAGGGCCGCGTCACCTTAGTGTCCGCCTCGCCCATTTTCTGCTCATGGGGTTTATTCTATCGGCAGATGACTCCAGGGCGCGAGGTAGTA
>Ga0307372_10012762_pt1 | contig 10947 bp, 14 predicted proteins | sample OX1MG_FD_202533 | JGI IMG/M metagenome (GOLD analysis project Ga0307372, IMG submission 202533) | Soil microbial communities from Risofladan, Vaasa, Finland - OX-1 | ecosystem: Environmental > Terrestrial > Soil > Coastal area > Acid sulfate soil | place: Finland: Risofladan, Vaasa | collected...
GGCTAGTGGTGCGTCTGTGATTTAACTAAGGTCAATTTCGTGCGTCCTCGTTGCACCTTGGCGATGATCTCGTCGGCGGGCTTCTTCCAGATGAACGGCTTGGGATCCTCGTTCCAGCCCTCGGCCCAGATGCCAATCTCATCTTCAAGATGAGCGACCGAATTGAACGCGCCCTTCTTTAGGCGACGATTCGTGAGTTGGCTGAACCAACCCTCCACGAGGTTCAGCCACGACGAACTGGTCGGCGTGAAGTGCAGGTGCCAGCGTGCGCGCTTGGGGTGTGCGAGCCACTTGGCGACCGGCTCGGCCTTGTGGGTCGAGAGGTTGTCGAGCACGACGTGGATGTCGAGATCGCGGGCCACGTGCAGATCGATGAACTTGAAGAAGTCGAGCACCTCTTTGGATGAGTGCCGGGTCTTGGTGTCATAGAGCACGTGGCCGGTCGCCACGTTCATCGCGGCGAACAGGTCGGTGGTGCCGTGGCGCTTGTAGTCGTGGGTCATGGTGGCCCCGCGCCCCTTCTTCATGGGCAGACTCGGCTGGGTGCGGTCGAGCGCCTGGACCTGGGTCTTTTCGTCGAAACTAAAGACAATCGCTCGTTCGGGCGGGTTCATGTAGAGCCCCACCACGTCGACGAGCTTCTCTTCGAAGTGCGGGTCGTTCGAGACCTTGAAGGTGTCGAGCCTCCAGGGCTTCAGACCGTGATCCTTCCAGATGCGCGCCACGGTGTCATGGCTGATGCCCATGTGCTTGGCCATTGACCTGGTGCTCCACTGCGTGGAGCCGTCGTCGGGCAGTTCGTTCATCGTGAGGGCCACGACTTCGGCGACGGTTCCCTCGGGCAACGACGGTTTGCGGCCTCGCCCCGGGGCCACCCGGCCCACACCGTCGATGCCCTCTTCTTCAAATCGTCGACGCCACATGCGCACCGAGTTGGGGTTCACGCCCACCTGCTGAGCGATCTCATTATTGGCCACACCCTGGGCCGCCAAGAGTAGAGCTCGAGCGCGCAACACCGTTCGATGCGCCATCGTTCGCGACTTGGCGAATCGCTCGAGTTGGATATGTTCGTCGTTCGAGAGTGACAGGGGCGGTGCGGCCAGCGCGTGGGTCATGCACCCACTTTAGTCCCCTTAGTTATTTACCTGACGAACCACTAGAGGGTCAATGTCCCGTGGAAGGTGATGTGCAGTGAGCCGCCCTCGGCGCACTGAGTGTTGATAGCTGAAACGGGGGCGTTGCTCCATACAGTAAGGGTGACACCGCTGGCGCCGGCGAACGAACCGCTGGCGACGCTACCGCCCGTGTAGACGATTTTGTAGTACTGCTTGGATCCCACGGTCACTGCCGAGATGGTTCCACCGGTGAGGGCCACGCCAACCGACGGGGCGACCTTGTGCCGCGGTGACCAGGCAATGTTTCCGCCCGACACGTCAGACAACGTCCCGGCAGTCAGCAACGCGCACGTCGCGACTGTGGTGGTGGTCGTCGGCGCCACGGTCGTCGTCGTCGGAGCCACGGTCGTGGTGGTCGTCGTCGTGGCTTCAGTCGTGGTGGTCGTGGTCGTGGCTGCAGTCGTGGTGGTCGTCGGAGCCACGGTCGTGGTGGTCGTTGTCGGTGTGGTCGTCAACGAAGTGCTGAAGTGACCGGTCCTGAGCTTGGTGCCGCCCGTGCTGGTGCACGCCTTGCCCTTCTTGGGGGTGAGGTTGCCGGTGATGGATACGTCGCCGCTGGTACTGACGACGAGACGTCCGTGGAAGTTGCAACTGGTCGTACCGGTTGCTACAACACCGTTGTGCTGATGGCCCTTACCGGAGCCGGGACCGCCGTGAGGGTTTCCACCCTTCGCGCCAGCTACTCCGCTTCCGATCGCAAACACGAGTCCGAACGACAAGGCCATTGCCGCCAGAACTGACAGGTTCTTCTTCATGACATCCTCCGATTAGCCGCAGCTCTTGCAGGTATTAACTTCCACATCACAGTACAGTCGGCCCTTTGCGAGAATGCGGGGCTCACCCTGTGAAAATGGTGTGAATCGACCACTTGGCGTGCAGGACGTTCACATCAACACTCGAGTTGCGCCGCACTTAGTGCAACGTTGTCACCGAATTGCTTTGCTCCGTCCTCGCGCACGCGTCACGAGTCGGTCCCGCCGCGCCCGCTCACTTGCCCGCGACCCATTTTCGGGATCGGTGTCAACAGCTGGAGTGGACGTCGTCCTACTCGGCGGTGCGCGGCCATGTCGTTGAGCCCCTCCAGCCTCAGCGCCGTGGGCCGTCGTACGACTGAAACGGTGGCATGAATCAGCGTCAAATGTTCGTGGCGGACCCCGCTCCCAACGAAGCGCTGGTCTCAAGACTCCGACCCTCGCAACGGGTCGCGTCGACCTCCCCGACTCAAGGGACACTGGTTCCGGTAGAATTCCTGTTCACGGCGTCGTTCGTCCATCGTTGACTCTCGAAAGTGCAGATGAATCAAGGTTCTCCCACGAGCGCGAGTTTGGAGTCCACGAGTAAAGTCGCGCGCTACGCGTTGTCCGCAGTGTGTCGTCGCCGGAGAGTCTGCGTCGAAGAGCAAATCTCATCGTGATCTCCGTTGATGACGTCATCGGCGACCACTATCGCCTGACTCGACTCCTCGGACACGGGGGAATGTCCGACGTCTTTGAAGCCGTGGACGAGACCACTCATCAGTCCGTAGCGGTGAAGGTCGTCCGATCCTCAGATCCGGAACTGGCTCGACGGTTCGCGCAGGAGGTCCGTGCGCTGGCGCTCATGGACCACCCAGGTCTTGTGCGGCTACTCGATAGCGGCCACTCCGACACGCAGGCGTTCCTCGTAATGGAGATGGTCGAAGGGACAACGCTGGCGCAGTTGCTTTCCCAAGGATCGCTTAGTGCATCGCGAACGGCGACCGTCGGCTCGCAACTCGCTCAGGGCCTCGCCTACGCTCATCTCCAAGGAATCGTTCATCGTGATGTGAAACCGTCCAACATCTTGCTGGACGCGAGCGGTGACGCGAAGTTGAGCGACTTTGGAATCGCACGACTTCTCGATGACGCAACAATGACCTTGGCGGGAACCACGTTGGGAACCACCGCGTACATGGCCCCGGAACAGTTGGAGGATCATCAGGTCGGCGTGAGCGCGGATGTGTGGAGCTTGGGCGTGGTTCTGATGGAGTGCCTTGCGGGTCGCCGCGTCTTTGAAGGAACGCCCAGCGAAGTCGTCGCTCGTCGACTGCGCGGTCCCGTTCCCCTGCCGGGTGACCTGCCGGTTCCCTGGAAACTCATTCTGAGCGGCATGCTCGACCATCGTCCGGACCAACGGCTCAGCGCTGCGGAAGTCGCCGAAATGTTGAGAACCGAGCCCTGCCACCGCGACTGGACGCCAGTGTCGACCGCCCAGAGCGCCGACACGGTGCCGATCATCCCCTTCGATCTGGCCGGTCTCACTTCTGCGGCGCTAGTGAGCGGACCGCTGATGCACGACGCCACCATGATTGTCGAACCCGCTGCACCCGTCGCGGGAGACGCGACTCAGGTGGCCCGGCCGACGGCGCCACACCCGCCGCGGCATCGGAAGAGGTGGCGCCCGTCTATTCGCGATTACGTCTTCGTCGGGGCGCTGATCGCGGTCTTGTTGTTCGGCCTCCTTCTTCACTCCGTACTCGGGTCCAGTCCGTCACCCTCGGTGACCACGGTGCCGCCGACGACGAGCACGCCGACGACGACGGCTCCACCGAGTTCGGCGAGCGCTCTCACGACACTGACCAATGACACGGCGACCGCCGTTGCGAGCGGGGGGCTCGACCCTGGCGTCGCCCAGTCCATCACCACCCCGGCCGGCCAAGCACTCATTGACGCGGCGACCACCAACCTCTCCAAGGCGGCCACGGACCTTCAACAAGCGGCGAATGCGATCGCCGGCGCTCTCCAGGGAGGCCAGATCACCCCGGCGACGTCCTCGACGCTGCAGAGTGATCTGGCTGCTCTCGCGGCCGCGCTGGGTGTGACCGCCCCCAACACGTCAACCACCGCACCCGGCAACGGTCAAGGTCCCGGCGACGGCAACGGCAAGGGTCACGGCAACCATTGAGCCGTGAGGTGGTTCGAGGTGCGTCGAGGCCGCGTTCATTGTCACTATGTTGTCGACGGCGATCAGATTCAGGAGCGCGCAGAACCCCAGTGATCGAGTTGAGAGTTACGATTTTTTTCATCGAGCAGGTCGTCGACGAAAGAGGTGGGTCGTGAGGGTTCGTCGTTCGGTGACTCGCCGAGGATCCAACGACGGCTTCGCAATGGTGGCGACGCTGATGGTCGTCCTGGTGCTCGGAGTCCTGGCAACCGTTGCCCTCACCGCTCACTTTGGTTCGACACCGACCACCACCGGTCCCTCACTGCCTCCCGCTCAAACGACGACCGTCCCCTCCAATCCCGGCAGCGCCGCGAGAACGGCTGCCGTGAGCGCTTGTGAGGCTGACTTCGCGCTCGTGACCTCTGCGGTTGCGAACTACCGGGCGCTCAACGGCGTCGACCCTCCGACGGGGCGAGCGTGGGCGACGTCCACCTCTCACGGCGGGCCCTTCCTTCAGTCGTGGCCCTCGGACGCGCAGTACTTCTCTCTCTCCTGGAACGGTGCGAGTCTGTCCGTGGTGCCGACCAAGGGCATGGCGTCGCACGGTTCGTTCGGGGTCCGCAGTCCCGCGAGTGGTTGCTTCGCGGCCTGACCTTTCCGCGACACCTTCAAAAAGCCAAGACGCCGGCGCCACCGGTCAGAACTACTTCGAATCAACACCGCGAACCAGATCGAGAGTCGCGGTAGACCTGGATCGTGCCTTGGAACGCTCAATGGACAGCGTCTCTCAGCGCGTCGTTCCTGACGGGTGCCTTGGCGTGCTCGGCGTTGGTCGGTGCGTTCACGGCGACTCCGGTGGCCGCGGTCGCCGACCACTCGCTTCACTCGGTCTCGCGCGAAGTGGCACGGGTCACCACGTCAGGAACCACGCTGCCCGGAACCCACTGCCCAGCGTTTCCCGCTAACAACGTCTGGAACACGCCGATCACGACCTTGCCGGTGAACGCCGACAGCGCCACCTGGCTGTCAACCATGGGATCGAGCACCACGTTTCTCCATCCGGACTATGGTCCCTCCTCGAACCCCCAGAAGCCCTACGGAATCCCTTGGAAGGTCGTCGCGACCGACACCAGGTTCACTCACGTCTCGTTCCTCTACTCCTCCGAGAGTGATCGTCGACCTTATCCGCTCACGGCGTCCACGCCAGTCGAGGGAGGGTCTGATCGTCACGCCTTGATGGTCGATCCCCGGAGGTCGGCCACGTCGGCTCCCTGCACACTCTTTGAGACCTTCGATACGCACTACCGGACCGGCGGTCGCTCCACCGCGGGCTCCGGTGCCGTGTGGAACCTTCGTTCGAACGCGCTGCGTCCAGCGGGGTACACGTCCGCAGATGCGGCGGGGCTGCCCATCCTGCCCGGTCTGGTGAATTTTGACGAAGTCGCTGCGGGAGGGCTCCATCACGCCATCCGCTTCACGGTCGACTGCACCCGGCAGTCCTACATTTGGCCCGCCCGCCACGAGGCCGGCCAAGCCAACGCCAACTGCCCACCCATGGGGGCACGATTCCGGCTGAACGCGTCGTTCAACCTGCCAACATCTGTTTGCAGCGCGTACTGCCAAACCGTGGTGAACACGATGAAGACCTACGGACTGATTCTCGCGGACAACGGCAGCAACTGGTACTTCCAGGGCACGGCCGACCGGCGCTGGACGTACGGTGAGGTCGATCAGCTCAAGCAGATCCCGGCCAATCAATTTGTGGTGATCGACGAGTCGTGCCTCATGGTCAGCCCAAACTCAGGTCAAGCCCTGCAACCGGGCACGTCGTCATATGCCCAGGCCTGCGGATGAACGACCAACGACTCCCGACGAGACAGTCGCCGCGTCGCCGGCGCTTCGTCACTCGAGCCGACCTACCCGCTTTCGCGGCCCCGGGCGCTCACGAAGGCGGGGAGAAGAACTCCAGCGCGATGTTGTCCGGGTCACGGAACGAGAGGCCCGACCCGTAGTGCGCGTCGACGATGCCGCCGTGGGCAATCCCCAGGCTGTCGAGCTGGGTCTGCCACTCCTCAAGTTCTCCACGGTTGGCGCAGGCGAAGGAGAGGTGGTCCAACCCGACATTCCTCTCGTTGAAGCTCGAGTCAGTGGGCTCACCCATGAATTGGTGTAGTCCGACCAACGTCTGACCCCCGACGAGCCACACGGTGTGATGGAACGGGCCCGCGTCCTCGTCGAGGACCGGTGTCGTCTGAAACAGCTGCTGATACCACGGAACGCTTCGACCGAGGTCCTTGACCGTCAGCGCCACGTGGGTGATCGTTGGAAACTCGGGCACACGCACCTCCATCATTGGTGGAGATGAGCATATGACACAACCTCTCGACCGGTCAGCGAAAGGCTCGGGAAAGGCCGGTGTGGCACCGACCTCGTCGCGGCCGTGTCCTCTACGCCGGTTGTGATCCCCCCGGTTCGGTCCTACGATTCTTCGATGTCGGAGATGTCAGCCGTCGCTCCAGCGGCGCCAGTGAGATCTCCGGTGGCGTTGACACGACGGAGAAGGAGTTGACGTGCCCGTAGAAGGTGAGTATGAGCCCAGTCCCTCCGAATGGGTGCGAGAGCAAGTCGAAGAGTACGAGTCCTCAGGTGGTCAGCACGGCAATACGCTTCGCGATACTGGACTTGCGATCATCATCTTCACCACGCGGGGACGAAATAGTGGCAAGGTCCGCAAAGTCCCCGTCATGCGGGTGAAATACGGCGACGAGTACGCGTTGGTGGCCTCCAAGGGGGGTGCGCCAAGCCATCCCGTCTGGTACTACAACCTGCTGGCCCACCCCGATGACGTGGCGTTGCAGGACGGACCTGAGCCCTGTGACGTCGTCGTTCGACAGGTAGAGGGTGAGGAACGCGACCTGTGGTGGCAACGAGCCGTTGACGCCTACCCCCCGTACGGCGACTACCAGTTGCGGACGTCTCGTGAGATTCCAGTGTTTGTGGCGGGCCCCAAACCCGCCTGACGTCGTGGCGCGTAGACAGGAGCCAACACCGACCGCTGCCCCCGACCACGTTTCGCGCGCCTTCGGTGGTCGGGCCAGCGGCGAACCAAGCAGGCACAACGGTTCCTACAGTGAGACCGAGCGAAAAGTCTGGAAACGGCCGAAGGGAGCCCGATGGATGACGCAACGGTTCTACAAAGGATTGAACGACTGGTAGCGCAGGAACTCGAACTCGAAGAGTCCCACGTGGGCACTCCCGCGACGGACGAGCAGCGCAAGAAACTCCAGCACATCGAAGTCGAGCTCGATCAGTGTTGGGACCTGTTGCGCCAGAGACGGGCGCGCCGCGCCGCCGGCCTTGACCCCAACGACGCGGCCGCACGGTCTGAAACGGTGGTCGAGCACTACTTGCAGTAGTGATCTACCGGCCCGCAGAGACCGGTTGAACGACAGTCCCGAGCAGTGGCTGAGATCAGCCCGTGGTGTCCCGGGAACCACCCGGTGGAAAGTTACCCATGTCCGCGCCCACCTTCTTGCCAATATTTGCAATGTGCAGATGGATCTCTTCCAGCAGGTCGGTGTTCTTCTTGACCTGATTCGTGAGTGCAGTGTTCTCGGAAATTAGTGACTTGATGTCATCGGTGTTGTTGGCCGTGTGAAGTGCTACCTCCGAGGAGATGGCGTCGGCCCTCTTTGCGGCGATGAGAAGCGCCGCGGCCTGCACACCGGCCAACATCGACAAGAACAGGTTCAAGAGGATGTAAGGGTATGGGTCGAAGGCCTTGTGGTGCAGAACATGCTCCAGAAAGAGGGTGTTGACGAGCGCCCAAAGGATCATCACCGTGAAGAAGGAGAAGACGAAGGGCCACGAACCCATCATGTTGCGCATGCGATCGGCGGATCGCTCACCCAGCGATAGCTGATCGCCGGATCGCACGCCCGGATGGGCGTGCCAGCGCGATTGCCAGGCGTCCATCGTCACATGGGAAATCGTCGCACAGTCAAGTCCGTAAGAGGCGGACCTCCAGGCCACCGACGTTGACCGGCTTGCGCCGACATGACCGCCAGCCGCTCGTGCTCCCCCGAGAGCGCTAGTGCAGGTGACGCCACCGCAGGTGGTGCAGGTGACGAAGTCCCTTCTCGTGATGCGGACGTTCTTTGACTCCGTCGGCGAAGGCCGCCTTATCAATACGCCGCATCGCCGGCAGACCCGGAAGGACTGCGAGTGTCACTACGGTGCCGATCAACGCCAGGCCGTCTCGCAAGGTCGTCACATTGATCAGCAGCGTCATGACGAGGGACCCCAGTGCCATGCCCCCCACCTCGCCGGCTTCGAGCGCACCAAGTACGCGTCCGAGCTTCTCGTTGGGAACGATGTGTTGTAAGACCGTGATCGCGTTCACGTCAACGACCGAGTTTGCTGCTCCAATCAGCCACATCGCCAAGAGCGCGGCCCCCAAGTTGGGGAACGCCGCGATGATGATCAGCGGGACCGCCCACACCATCACGCCAAATCCGAAGTGAGTTGCGAGCCGTGCGCGTTGCATGAGCATAAGGGCGACGAAGCCGCCGACAAGACCTCCGATGCCCAAAAGCGACTCCATCAGTCCGAGCCCGGACGTCCCAATGTGCAGCAGTCGCAGCGCGATCGCCACGGTGAAGACGGCGGACGCTCCGGCCACGACGCACTGCAATATGTACAAGATCACCAAGGTGAGAACGTCTCGGTCGCCGCGTATTGCCTTGAAGCCTTGCGCGGCGCGAACGAGAAAACTCTGGGCCTTGATCTCAACTGCGTCGGTCTTTCCGGAGTACCGAGCGACGAGTTCAGCGGACCTTTCTTCGGGCGCGGGGGGACGCGCCGACAGAACGAATGCCGCCGACCACGCGAAAGTCGCCGCATCGAACGCGAACGCGATCGAAATGTTGGCGTACGCCAGGAGGAATCCCGCCAGCGCTGGTCCCGCAAAGAAGCCCACGCTTTCGATCGTGCTCGACACGACGTTGGCACCGGCGATCTCATCCGGTTCACGCGCCAATAGCGGCAGGATCGAGGCCTGGGCGGGTCGAAAGGCGGTTCCCGCAAGGCCCACCAGGACAACAAGAAGGTAGATGTACCACTTGGATGCATGAAGTCCGACGAGCACGGCCGCTAAGACCACCAAGACCAAGCGAATGAGATCGGCCGACACCATGACGCGACGCCGGTCGTACTGATCCGCAAACGTCGACGCGAACGGGGCGACCGCCGCAATGGCCACGTAGCGGGCCACCGCCAGAACGCCGACGGCCGTGGGTCCGCCCGTCCGGTACGCGTACACGACGGCGCTGAGGGCGAAGACACCGTCTCCGATGAGAGATCCGCCGAAAGCGAAGAAGATCCGACGAAGGGCCCGGTTGGCAAAGACATTGGACATCGCCTGGCGCGATGACCGCAGCTCCTCGCGAACAAGACTCACCGACGCCCCCCTAGGATCCCCAGTCCCAATCGAAGTTAGACGATTGCTTCGCCATCGATGAGCACGTATTCCGTCCCTGATCGCGTTGGGCGAAACCACGCGAGCCATCGCACTCGCGCAGATTTCAGTGCTGTCAGAGCCGCAGGGGTGCCGAGTCGTCGCGTCACGCGCACCGACTATCTATCTGAACCAACCCCTCAGGGTCGCGACTGTCTCAAATCCCTGACTTCAGGATCGAGTGCCCAGAGCCTCAAAGTGCTCGTACAGATGAGCCTCGCCCGAGAGCTTGCGCTCGTACTTGGCACGAGCCTCGACCTGGCGCCACATCCCGCCAATCCAAAAGAGGTCGGACAGCATTTCCCAGTCCAGCACGTTGTGCTTGACCAAGGTGCCTACGGTTTCGCCGAAGTGCAGAACCGTGCGGACCGAATCATTGTCGGTCGAGCCGTCGCCGGCGTTGAAGCTCTCCGCGAAGATTTCCTTCATCGCGCGGTCTAACCCCATTTCCGTACTCCACCGCGACAACTGAACAATAAGCATTGCATCCTCGTGCGTAGCAGCCACTCCCGCCCCTTTCTAATTCACGATCAAACTGACACCTGGCTCAGGCTGGCGTAACACTAACTGAGATATGGCCGTGGCGCCACTGTGCCGCGCCACCACCGTGTGAGGATATGTCTGAGCGCGGTTTACATGACGCGGCTCGAGGCAGATGTCCGCAACCGGTCGTCGAGGGCCGAAGTCCGGCGCGGAAACGCCGAAGACATCGCGATCCCCGGCGGGCCGACAGCCGCCGGCGTTTGGCGGCCACGTCGTCGGTCCGCTCCCCTCCCGAAGCGTACCGAACTCACGAGACCAGCCAAGAAGGCTGGTCGCTACGCTGCACGCCAGTGGGAGTCAGCGTGAGTGATGGACGCAATCGTTGTACATGGTGTGGCGACGATCCCCAGTACGTGGCCTATCACGATGTCGAGTGGGGCGTACCACTACACGGCGACCCTGCCTTGTTTGAGTTGCTCACCCTGGAAGGAGCTCAAGCCGGACTGAGTTGGTTGACCATCCTTCGCCGGCGTGAAGGCTACCGGAGAGTCTTCGCAGACTTTGACCCAATCAAGGTCGCCCGATTCTCCGACAAGAAGATGGAGCGCATCCTCACGGATCCCGGCATCGTGCGAAACCGGCAAAAGGTGGAATCCGTTGTGGGCAATGCACAGGCCATCCTCCGAATTCAAAAGGAACGCCGCAGCCTGGACGACTTCCTTTGGGGGCTGGGCATCGGCCCGGGCGACGCCCCGACGCGAGCAGGAACGATGAGCAAGCGACTACGTACTGAAGGTTTTCGATTCGTTGGGCCCACCATCTGTCTCTCCTTCATGCAGGCCAGTGGCATGGTGAATGACCACGACAAAAACT
>Ga0307372_10012765_pt1 | contig 10946 bp, 8 predicted proteins | sample OX1MG_FD_202533 | JGI IMG/M metagenome (GOLD analysis project Ga0307372, IMG submission 202533) | Soil microbial communities from Risofladan, Vaasa, Finland - OX-1 | ecosystem: Environmental > Terrestrial > Soil > Coastal area > Acid sulfate soil | place: Finland: Risofladan, Vaasa | collected...
TTGACTTCCAGATGGCGGGCCAGGGCGCGGGCCAGCAACGCCGATTGGTTGTACCCACGGGCCAACTCGCGCCGCCGGTGCAGAGGCACCGGGACGATCCGAAGGTTGGTCGCCGGCAGGCGATGCAGCTGGGGGACCAGGAGAGCCGCCAGATCCGTCGCGCCCGCGCGTTGCCCCTGATACTTGAAGCTATGAATGGCCTTTCGCAACGGCCCCTGGTAGGGACCGGCGGCGAGGACGAACACGGGCACGGGCGCCCGACAGCGGCACACCGGACTTTCGGGATCCACCAGACGGTCGCAGGCGGGACAGAACGGCTCGACCATCCTCGCGATGCCCTGGAGGCAGGGGGAGCAGAGAAAGGCACCGCGCCGGCGACAGGCGAGGCAACGCGGAGGAAAAAGGAAGTTGAGGGACGCCCGCGGCATCCACGGCATCGGTGGTTAGCGATCCTCAAGCGCGATCAGATCGCCCGCCTCGGTGCCGGTGCGGGCGATGGTGCCGGCCGGCAATTCCACCACGATCCGGCACTTCCGCACCATGGGCCCCAACCGCCAGGGCTTGATCCCATGCAGAACCCGGAGCACCGTGCCCTGCTTGTCGGCGTGAATGACGTCCAGGGGAATCCGCATGAAAAACATATGGATCTGACCCCCAGGGATCAGCACCAATCCCTCGCCGGGCGGAAGAACCTTGCATAACATCAGCCCGCGGAAGCGGGTGAGAATGTTGGTAGCCATCCCCGCGTTCTCCGCCAGATACCCGCCGCGGGTGACGTTACGAACCCGTACCCGGCGCATTCGCGTCCCCTACTTCGAGCCCAGGCCGCTCTGGATCTGGGGCACGATCGGGCCCAGGATGACCACGAAAATGGCGGGGAAGATAAACAGGGCCATGGGAAACAGCATCTTGATTGGCGCCTTATGGGCCAATTCCTCGGCCCGTTGGCGACGCCGGATCCGCATCTGGTCGGATTGAATACGCAGCACGTTGGCGATGCTGACTCCCAGGGTATCGGCCTGGATAATCGCGGTGATGAACGATGAGAGGTCCGGCACTCCCGTGCGCCAGATGATGTTTCGCAGTGCTTCCTTCCGGGACTTACCGAGCCGCAACTCCAGGAGATAGCGCTCGAACTCCAGCGAAAGATCATCTTTCGCCTTGGACGCCACCCGTTGAACGGCGGCATCGAAGCCCAGGCCGGCCTCCACACTGATTGCGATAATGTCGATGGTATCGGGGAGCGCCTTGCCGATCCGCTTTTGCCGGCGCTTCTTTTCATCGCGAATCCAGAGATCGGGGAAAAAGAAGCCAAGGACAATGGCGCACACGGCCCAGATCAAGGCACTCAGCGGGACTTCCGGAGGGTAGGGAATGGTCCCGGGGAGCGGGTTGAGATACATGATCAAGGTGACGAGCACGCCCAGCACCACCGCCACCACGCCTTTGAGGCCAAAGAACGACTCCACGTTGAGCCCGCGGGGATTCCCGGCTTGCGCCAGGTTCATCTCGGTCTTCTCCATCGTATTGCCCGGAGACATGCGGCTGGTCAAGCGGGATATTTGGGCCAGGAACGGTTTGATCACCCGTTCGCGGAAGGGCTTGGCCAGCTCCAGATCCTCGAGCACGGTAACTGGCGGCTTGGTTCCCCCGCCTGGCGCGAACACCGCCAGACGTTCCCGCACCAGATTGGTGTCGGACTTGTTGAGGCCCAGCCAAAGGCACAGAACGGCGCCGCCGACCAGGAGGGCAACCAGGAATGTTTCGATCATCACTCACACCTCGATCTTGGTAATTTTCCGCATCACAAAGAATCCCACCACGATAAAGAAGAGCGTACAGCCCATCAGGGGCAGGCCGCACGAATGATCGTCCCAGAAGAAGCTGATGTATTTATGGTCGATCGTATAGAGCACGAAGGCCAGGACGATGGGCAGAAAGGAAATCACGTAGCCGGAGTAGGTCGCCTGCGCCGTAAGGGTCTTAATTTCGCCTTTGATGCGGATCCGCTCGCGAATGGTGTGGGCAATCGTGTCGAGGATGATCGAGAGATTGCCGCCGATTTCCCGCTGCACGTTAATCGCCATCACCATGATTTCCAGATCCACGCTATTGATGCGGCGGAGCAGATTGTTCAACGCCTCCTCGGGCGAGAGGCCGATACCCACCTCGCGGATCACCCGATGGAATTCGGTGGCGATCGGGGGGTTCATCTCGCGGGAGACCATCTCCATTGACTGCAACATGCTATAACCGGATCGGAGGCTGTTGGCCAGCATGACGATCGTATCGGGAAGTTGTTGGTTGAAGTTCTTGAGCCGCTGTCCCGCCCGGAAGCGGAGGTAGAACCGCGGCAAGACGATGCCGGCAACCGTGAAGACGATGGTGTGGACGATGGTGCCGAAGACCACCTGGCCGAGAAACAGGCCAAGCACGATGGCGGCGCCCCAGAGGATCAAAAACTCACCCACCGTAATCCGGAGATCGGCACGGGTCAGGGCCGCGCGCAGGTTTTCCGCGAAGGATCGGTTGCTCACCGCCCGATCGACCGTAGCCACGATCAGGTCGGTCGCCTTGGTTCGCCCGCGTCTACTCTTCTTGGGCTCGGCCGCCGCCGCCTTGACCTCGCTGTATTTGCTCAGGCGGCCGGCGATATTCCCTCGCCCTGCTCCCACCGTTCGCATCGAGAGCACGTACACCAGGCAAAATACCGCCGCGGCGGTCACGACGCCGGCCAGGAGGTTAATCACCATGAGCTATCTCCGCCCCGACTAGAAGATGCGGTCCAGACCGAACACGCTCGGCGGCAAATAGATGCCATTGGCCTCGAATTTCTCGATGAACTTGGGGCGGATTCCCGTGGGACGCAAGCGGCCCACGATCTTTCCCCGCTCATCCACGCCGCTCTGCTCGAAGATAAAGATGTCCTGCATGATAATCACATCCCCTTCCATGCCCTGCACCTCGGAGATGTTGATCACCTTGCGGGTTCCATCTTTCATGCGCGCCTGCTGCACGATCAGTTCAATCGCCTTGGAGATTTGTTCGCGAATGGCGCGGAGAGGAAGGTCCATCCCGGCCATCAGACACATGGTTTCCAGGCGGGAAAGCGTGTCACGCGGGGTATTGGAGTGCAACGTGGTCATGCTGCCATCATGACCCGTATTCATCGCCTGCAACATGTCCAGGGCCTCGCCCGCGCGGCACTCGCCCACGATGATGCGCTCGGGACGCATACGCAGCGAATTGCGGACCAGATCGCGGATGTTCACCGCTCCCCGTCCCTCGATGTTCGCCGAGCGAGTCTCCAGAGTGATCACATGCTCCTGTCGGAGTTGTAGTTCCGCCGAGTCCTCGATGGTGATGATCCGTTCGTCGGCTGGGATGAACCCAGAGAGCACATTGAGGAGGGTGGTCTTCCCGGAGCCCGTGCCTCCGGCCACCACCACGTTCAATCGCGCTTCCACCGAGGCCCGGAGGAAGGTCACCATCTCCTGGGTCAAGGTGCCGTAGGACACCAGGTCATCGGGAGTAAGGGGGTTGCGGGAGAACTTCCGAATGGTGATCACCGGGCCCACCAGGGACAGGGGGGGAATGATGATATTCACCCGCGAGCCATCGGGCAAACGCGCATCCACGTAGGGGCTGCTTTCGTCGCACCGCTTCCCCAGAGGAGAGATGATGCGGTCAATGACCCGGATCAGATGCTCGTCGTTAAGGAAGCTGACATCGGTCCGGATGAGCTTCCCTTTCCGTTCGATGTACACCTGTTTGGGGCCGTTTACCATCACTTCACTGATCGTCTCGTCGTCGAGCAGAGGCTGGATCGGGCCATAGCCGAGAATATCGGCGACGATTTGCTCGAACAGGCGCGCGCGGTCGGCGCGGGTGAGTTGGGTACCCTCGGTCTCGATCGCCGACTCAAACAGGGTTTGGATGCGCTTCCGCATTTCACCGGCCTGCGAGAAGTCGGCATTGGGGCCAATGTCCTGGATCAGCTTTTGCTGGACGCGGGAACGCAACTCGGCGAAATTATCCTGGTCGTTCGCGGGCGCGCGGCGGAGGGCGGCAATACTATCCAGACCCTGACGGGCCGGGGTTCGCATGCTGTTGCCTCCCACTTGAGGAGCCAGGGTACTGGTGGTACTGGCGGGAATGGCAGCCTGCTCCTGCCGGTTCAGGGCGGTAAGGGCGCTATTCAGCCCGCCCGCCGTTGGTCTGGGCGGGACCGGCGGCGGACTAGGTATGGTGGCGACAGGCGCGGTCGATTCCGTGGGAGCGCCCGCGGAAGCGCCTTCGATACGTTTCAATAAAGACATTGATCATCCTTCCGCGGGCAAACTCCGGCTCCTGGCGGGGTGCGTGCTCCCGTCCGTCCGCCGATGACGGTCTTCTGGCCCGATTATACGCCAACTCTATGATTTCGCGAATAGCCCAAAGCGCCCACTCTTTTTCGGCCTGGCGGGCTCGACCGCCGCCGTCACCTCTCCTCCCAATAGGTCGGAGGCCACTTTGCGGAAGTCGGCCGCCAGGGGCGTGCTCGGATAGCCAAGCACCACCGGGTCGCCCTCGTTAATGCACCGGCTGGTCAGCTTGGGGTCGGCGCCGATCTGCGCGCTGACCGTCCGGCCCAGGGTCATCTCCACGTCACGCACCTCGATCCCCTGCGTGCCCGTGGATCGGATGAGGATGGGAACGATCTTTTCCGGAGGGAATCGCAGCAATTCACTGACTTCCAGGAAGACCTTGGCGCTCTTGATCGCGGTTAGGTCCAGGGTGAGGCAGAGAAGGATACTATCCGCCACCTCCAGCATGGTCAGCACTCTCTCGTCCAGGCACGACCAGGTATCCACGATCGTGAAGTCATTCGCCCCCCGCATAAGCTGCAAGGTGCGGCGAAGCTGATCCGCGGTGACCATCTCGGCCATTTCCGGACGGGGTGGGGCCAGCAGTACCTTGGTTCCCGAGCGGGGATGCACCGAGAGCGCGCTGTTGATGTATTCGTCGTCGATTTGTTCGGGGCTCACCACCAGATCCATGACCGAGTGGTTTGGGGCCAGATCCATGAACACCGCCACGTCACCGAACGGAAGGCTCCCATCCACCAGGGTAACTCGAAGGTTGTGTTCCTTTCGCAGAGCCACGGCGACGTTCACGGCCACCGTGGTCACGCCCACCCCGCCCTTGGGGCTGAACACAGCGATCACCTTTCCTTCACGCCGTGGGCCTCCGGAATCGCCGTGGGCCGATCCGTTGCTGGGTGGTGGCGGCGTCGCCACCACCACGTCCGGGCCGCCCAGCACCCTCCGGGCCACCGTGCTTTGATGCACTTCCCGGATCGTGCGCACCAATTCCTGCTTGGTCGTGCTTCTGAGGACGAATTGGCGGGCCCCGGCGATCATTGCCTTGCGCAACGAGTCCGGCGCCCCGTCCTCCGAGATCATGATCACCCCGGTACTGGGCAGCAAGGTAGAGATCATCTCGGTGGCGTCGATCCCGCCCCGGCCCGGCATGTCCATGTCCATCAGGATAACATGCGGTTTGTGCCGGCGCGACAGACTGACCGCTTCATCGCTGTCGTTGACCGAGCCCACCACTTCCAGGGTGGGCTCGGCCGACAGCCATCCGAGCAGTTGATCGAGAAACGCGGGATCACTCTCGGCAATCAGGATAGAGATCTGGTTCCCGTTGTTCACAAACGCTTCCTAATGACCTGGCGCGGGACTAGCTACCGGAGTAAGGGTTGGTCTGGGTGAAGAGAACGGATATGGTATGCCGTTGTTGGTGGGCGTGCCGCGGAGAATGGCCCTTGGGGTCAGGAAGTATTCAGGGAGGACCGCCTTGGTGGAGGGAGACGCGGCCTGGGTCTTTACGTCGGCGGCCGAGACCAGGACAAGGTCAATGGTGCCGCCCGTGTCCTTGGCGTATTTGAGCAGAACCGCGTCCTGCACCGGCATCTCCAGGGTATAGACCGCGCCGCCGGCAGGCAAGTCCAACGCCGTGATCACGCGGGTATCGGAGATCAGTTGCTGGGTTTCCAGGGAACCGAAGTTGGTCGGGTCGGGTGGATTGGATTCGAGGCTGCTCAACTCTTTCTGATGCAAGGTAAGCAGCACGTCAACAAAATCACCGGGCACGATCCCCATATCATCCGCCGAGGTGGTAGGCACCTGCACCGATTCCGCTACCCGTCCCGGATCCATCTGCCAGGCGTAGCTGTTGGGCGGCGGCACCGATAGAACCGTGTAATCCGTGGTCAGCAAGGGCTTGCCCTGCTTGATCGGTTTGGTAATCACGATCGAACCGCCGAGGAAGGTGGTACCCGAGAGCACCTTGGTGTCGCTGGTGAGCCAGGCCATGGTCCCACTGGTCACCGCGTTGCTGTCAATCGCCGTGTTCGGCGAGAGCGGCTGGTCCTTGAAATAGCGGACCACGTCAACCAAATTGTTCAGGTGGGTGCCGGCCGGCACGTTTTGCACGGCGGTGATCGCGGCGAGGGTGAGGGTGGGTGTCGCGGTGGGAAGAATCGCGGTCGCGGTATCGGTTGGTCCGGACGGGGTCGCGGTCCCGTTCGAGGAAGCGGTTGACGGTGTGTTTGATTTCGAGGTCAGTAGGTACACCACTAATACGGCGGCCACCACGGCCAACGCTACTCCAACTACGGTCATTCCTCGGCTGCTACGTAACAACTGCATGGTATCCCCTCCACTCTATTGGCCTGTCCCACATAAACACAGATAGGGCAGCAGGGTCAATCCTACTTTTGGGCAGGCCGGATCAGCCTTTTATCCATCCCTGGCGCATCGCGTACACGACTGCCTGGGTCCGGTCGTTGACCGCCAGCTTGCGCATGATTGAAGTGATGTGGTTCTTCACCGTCTGATCGCTGATCGTCATCGCGCGGGCGATTTCCTTGTTGCTGTTTCCCTTGGCGATGTAATCGAGCACTTGCACCTCGCGGCTGGAGAGCGGAATATACAATGGTTCCGCTACCTGATCATGTTCTTCGGCAAGATCACGGAAAGACTTGAGCACCTTCGAGGCCAAAACTGGTTTTGCCAGCACACTGTCGTTAATTAGATACTCGCCGCCCGCCGCCCGCCGGATAACCTGGCCCAGCTCAGCGATGTCCATGGACTTGAGCACATAGGCCGCCGCCCCGTATTTGATCGCGTAAAAGAGCTTTTCCTCGTCATCGCGATTGGTCATCACGATCACGCTGATATTGGAGACGCGCCGCTTGAGCTCGCGGATCGCCTCCAGGCCATCCAGCCCCTCCACCTCGGCGTTGAGGAGGACCACCGCCGGACTGAGTTCCTCGACCAGCCGGAGCCCTTCCTCGCCGTTTGACGCCTCGCCCACGATCTCCAGGCCCGGATGGATGGACGAGAGCATATGTCGTAAGCCGGCGCGAAAGATTGGCTGATCATCGATGATCAGAACGGTAACGGTTTCCACGGCACGCTCTTGCACGGCACTTTCTTGCATGACGCCTTCTCCTCGGTTATGGTTCTGGCCAGTTATTTGCCTCATTGTAAGTCAAACACTCCAGGCTGAATAGAAAATTGGCACATGAGCCCTCCATCACTCCCTAGGCGGGATGCGCGTACACCACGTATTCTCCACCCCGATAGACGATTGGCCAATAGTACTTTGCCCGCGCGATCAACGCCCGCTCTTGCGGATGCTCGGTGGCCCAGAGGCGGGTGAACCGGTCCACGACGAGGTATCGCGCGGCCTCCAGCCGGGGATCATAGACGAAGCGCGCCATGCTCAGGCCGTCCGGATAAAAGGAGGTGCCGTGGCCGCTGACCGCCGCTGCTTGCAAGAGTTCCGTGGTCCGGCAGTGAAAGAGCCAGGCGATCCCGGGCATGGCAATCACCAGATCGCCGGGGCGGACCCGCGCGTTCATCCAGGCGGCTAGCCGCCGCGCCGCCGCCGCCGACCGCGGCAGGGTAGGCTGGAGGCCGGTGGTGAAGCCGGCCCGAACCGACCCCAGATCGCTGAGCAGGAGCGTGGCCCCAAGGGGGACCAGCAGCACCAGGGTGGCGAAAGCCGCTCTCGTCCCTCGTGACCGGACGGAACTTCCGACCATGAGGGCAATCAGATCCATTACGGCGAGGATCAGCGCCCCCATCCCCAACCCCGCCAGGGGGAGCAGCGGTTCGGCGGCGCGGAAGGTCGGAGCCGGATCACGGATCGCCAACACCAGCCCGGTCAGCAGGATCGCCAGTCCCACGATGGCTCTCCGGGTCCGTCCGCCGGTGGCCAATGCCAATCCACCCAGCCCGAGCACCACCAGGGGGTCGAAGCGGAAGAGATCGGCCAGACGGACCAGAAGCGTACCGGGGGCAGTGTCGAGGCGCGACGCGGTATGGTGGATGTCGAAGAGCAGATCGGCTTTCCTGTTCGCCAGCATCACCCCCAGGTAGGCGGCGGGCGGGGCGGCCATGGCGAACAGACCAGAAGTCAGGACGCGCCAATCACGTCCCCACCAGAGGTAGAGCAGTGGGAGCACCAGGGCCGCCGCCTCCTGATCGGTGGCCAGGGCCAGACCGGCGAGGAACCCCGCCAGGAGGGCTGACCGTATTACGGCCTCCGGCCGCGGCTGGATGGAAGGATACGGGCCGGCTGTGGCCGGGTGTAAGGGGTCGGCGTCCGCCATGGCCGGTGAGTGTGTGCGTGCCCCGTCGCCACCCCAACCGGCCGCCGCCGATTCGTCCCTGCCATCCGGCCGCGGCCGGAGGCCCGTTTGCCGCTCCAGGTAAGGCGGCAGAGCCGCCCAGAGCGTGAGGAGTACCAGAAGAGCCAGAAGATTGTAGGTATAGGCCCAGCGTACTTGCAGCACCGCCTCCGGCCAGATTGCGTAGAACAGGGCGGCGGCCCAACCGAGACGCCGTCCGCCCAGCGCCGATCCCAGGCCATGAAGCACCAGGATCGTCAGGATGCCGCAGCAGGCGCTCAAGGTTCGCAAGGCGATCAGGTCATGGGTCCACGCCTTCATCACCAGGGCGCCCAGGAGGTAAAAGAAAGGCGGATGCTGCACGAAGGCATAACGCATGGCGAACATTTGGGCGTGGCCGGCCAGCAAATTGGCGGCGATGTTCAGGTTATAGCCTTCATCCCCGTCCCAGCCGGGGTTGTCAGCCAGGTTGGCCAGCCGGAGATAGGCGCCCACCAGCAGCAAGACCGCCAAAAAGAGGGTGTCCCAGCGTCGCCCGGCTCCTCGTTCGGTCGCCCGGTCAGCCATGAGCGGCGGAACTACCAAGAATAGTGACGGCATCCCCCTTGTAGCGGGTTGAAAAGCCTGGCAGGCGCGTCGGGTCGAGCCGGCCGAGGTCGCGTTCCAGGGGACTGAACACGATAAACGTGACCGGATCTCCGTGGGCGATAATGGCCGCCAATGCCTTTCCCGCCTTCGCGCGGTTCGCGGAAGCGTAGAATGCCCGCGCCTCCGCCAGGCGACGTATGCGGTCGAAGCTCTGAAAGTTCTGCCCCACCAGCACCCGGCAGGTACAAGAGATGGGCACCAGATTGCCGAAGCCGGGACTGGAGAGCACCACGTCGTTCGGCCCGGCATGAGCGCCAAGCCACTCGGCCGCCTGGACCACGCTGGTCGGTACGTAGTAATCCTTATTGACCCCGGACGCGGCCACGGCGGTGTACAAGGCCACCAGCAGGGGCGCGGAGAAGACGAGGATACTGGCGGGGAGGGGACGAAGGTGCGGGCGCTGACGCCCAGCCACCGCGCGCGGCCCGGCCAGGGCGTAGAAGCTGAGAAGGGCCAGGGGGACGCTGAGTCCCAGGGCCTGCCTCCCCGATTGCCACACCGGCAGAAGGAGCGTACAGGCGTTCACCACGGCCCAGATCAAGGGAAACCAGGTCCAGGCCGCCGGGACGGCGTCCGCCCCCGCCGTCCGGACCTCTCGTAGCCTGCGGGTTCCCACGTAGGCGCCCACCGCCAGGGGACCGAAGGCGAAACCCAGGACCGCCAGATCAGGCCGGCTCACCTGGGCCAGGCCGCTGTGGCTCCAGTAGCGGTCACCGTGAAAGATCAGGGCATAATAGAGCCCAATGACCCCGGCGGGGAAGAGTGAGATGATGATCGTCCTCAATTCGCTGGCGAACACATCTCCGGCGCGCAGGCGCCGCTTCTTGGTGGCCGCCGCCATTCTCCCGTACCAGGCGCCCCGGGCCGACACTGCCGCGTAGGCCAGCAGGACCAGGCCCACGGTAGGGAGGAGGAACGGGTAACTGAGGGCCAGAACCAGGAACGAGATCGCGGCCCCAGCCGTCCAGGCACTCCGGCTTCCCCCTCCGGGCCGGGGCCGCTCATCGGTCCAGAGCGGCGGACCAGCGCCGGAGGCCCGGAGGATGCAGGCGAATCCCAGCAGTTCCGCCGCCAAACCGAGCGCCTCGTGCGGAGAGATGACCAGGCTCATCAGCGGATTGAGCTCGGGGGCGGTGAGGGCGGCCGGGCTCACTCCGCCGGGGAAGAACGCGGCCAGCGGCAGGGCCAGCCAATACAATCCCCCGGCCAGGAGGGCGAAGAGCCACCCCACTCGAAGGGTGTGATCGCCCAGAAACAGGCGGCAAAACAGCGCCAGGGCCCAAAGGGCCAGGGCGCCGCATCCCAGGCGAAGGATCTGAAAGATCACTGCCGGGGAGAAGCCAAGGCTCACATGGCCGGCCAGGACATAAGGGCTATACATCACCAGGCTGCGCGCGTGATCGGGGGTAAATTGGTCGGTGTAGCGCCAGGCCCCCTCGCTGCCCTGGCGGATCGCCGCCAGATATTGGCTGAGGTCGCCGACGTTGTTCAGGGCGCCCTGAAAGCTGAACTCGTCGGGAGCCAGCAGGTAGCCGCAGAGATAGGGAATGAGGCCGGCTACCAGGATCAGCAGGCCAATCGCCCGGAGTTTGGGCGGGCCTTGGCGGCCGGGACG
>Ga0307372_10012767_pt1 | contig 10945 bp, 8 predicted proteins | sample OX1MG_FD_202533 | JGI IMG/M metagenome (GOLD analysis project Ga0307372, IMG submission 202533) | Soil microbial communities from Risofladan, Vaasa, Finland - OX-1 | ecosystem: Environmental > Terrestrial > Soil > Coastal area > Acid sulfate soil | place: Finland: Risofladan, Vaasa | collected...
GCGGCCGGCGCTCCCCCGGGGCCGGCTCGTGCTCGGGATCGGGCGCAGGCGCGACCGCGCGAATCGGGGTCGGCGCCTCGACCGGCCGCGGTGCGCGCGGCTCGCGCGCGGCGGGCGGCGGCGGCGAGACCGGCGGCTCCGTGGGAAGCTGCTGCTGGCCCTCGTCGCCGGATCTGGGCTGGCGCTGGGCGGCCTCGGTGGCGCGGAAGAGATCCGCGAGCGGACCCTCACGCATGCTGGCGCGATTTCTGGCCACTGAGCACCTCCTTTGCGAGGTCACGGTACATGCCGGCTGCCTCTCCGTTCGGTTCGTAGGCGAGCACCGAGGCGCCCTTGACCGGCGCCTCGGCGAAGCGGACGGTCTTGCGAATCCGCGTGTTGTAGACCAGGTCGCCGAAGCTCTCGCGCAGGATCTCGTCGGCCTCGCGCGAGTGCGTGACGCGTTTGTCGTACATCGTCGGAACGATCCCGATGATCTCGACACGCGGGTTCAGATTCTCGCGCACCATCGCAAGCGTGTTCTCGAGCTGCACGAGGCCCCGCAGGGAGAGGTACTCGGTCTGCACGGGCACGACGACCCCGGTGGCCGCGACGAATGCGTTGATCGTCAGCAGGCCGAGCGACGGCGGCGTGTCGATCAGGATGAAGTCGTAGCGATCCTTGATCGACGCAAGCGCCTTCTCGAGCGCGCGCTCGCGGCCGATCTGGCTCGAGAGCGCCATGTCGGCGCCCGCCAGGTCGATCGACGAGACGGCGATGTCCACCTCGACGCGCTCGATCACCTGCTCGATCGGCAGGCGGTGCACCAGCACGTCGAACATCGACTTCTCGATCGTGTCGGGATTCAGCCCCTGCGACATCGTCAGGTTGCCCTGCGGGTCGAGGTCGATCAGCAGCACGCTGTGACCCTCTTCGGCGAACGCCACCCCGAGGTTCAGGGTGGTCGTCGTCTTCGCGACGCCGCCCTTCTGGTTCGCGAGCGCGATGATCTGCGTTTCGCCAGGCACAGGCACGCTCGCAGGGCGAACGTTGGGACGCGGAAGGAGGCGCGCGAGACCCATGTGAAGCGCCATTTCGGGTTGGCTCAGCTCATTCCTTCCGCCTCCTCGCGAAGTTTCGTCGCGGCAGCCCTGGCCCGCGCGTCGCCTTCCCTCCTCGCCCACGCCTCGGCCTCGGGCACGAGCGCGCGCAACTCGCCCAGCAACGCACCCGCGGGCCCGCCCGCCCGGAGCTCGTCGATGCGTGCGAGTCGCGCCATCACCGCCGCCGCGACACGGTCCGTCTCGTCCATGCTCCGACCGTAGCCGGGAAGGTGTGACGTGTCTGTGCCGGGTTCGTGAAACGTCAGGCGACGCGGAGCACGGAGGCCGGCCGCGGCCTGATCCCGAGTAGCGTGTCGTCCAGGGCGAGCACGAGCTCAGCCCGGTTCCCGTGCAGAAGCGTTTCGACGAGCGCCCGGCGAACAGCGTCCCGCGCGTCGCGGCCGAGCCGCTCGGCGCGCAGCAGCTCGAGCAGGTCGCCTCGCTCCCGCCCCTTCTCTCCGAGCAGCACCGCCGTCCGCATCGTGGCCGCCCAGACCCCGGCGTCGCCGCCAAACAGGCAAGCGAGCCCTTCACGGACCTGCGCGGAGCGGAACGGCTCCTCCGAAAAGAGCGAGAGCTCCCAGCGGTCGAGCGCCTCGCCCAGCTCGCGGTCGGCATCGGCGAGCGGCAGCTTCGAGCGCAGGTCTGCAGCGAGGCGCGCGCGCAGCTTGTCGAGCCGAGTTGCCTCGCCTCGCGGCTGCGTCGCCGCGATCGGCAGCAGCGGCGAGATCCGCAGCGGACGGAAGTCGAGCCGTTCGAACACGACCGGGCCGGCGGCGATCGCGCCGGCAGTCGCGAGGCGCAGCGCCGTCACCGCGTCCGCGAGCTCAGCGGCGGCGTCGGGCGGCTCGGACTCGTCGGGTGCAAGCTCGCGCTGGAGCGCGAGCACGAGCAGACGGTCGACGTCGCGGCCGAACTCGGGCGGCAGCAAACCGCGGGCCTCGGGCCACAGATGCGAGATCTCGCGCGCGACGGCCGGCCGCAGGGTGATGCCGCCGCCAAGATCTGCGTCACTGCCCGCCGACAGCCCGATCACCGGTGCAAGCGCCACGTACGTGCGCGCGGTCCCGAACAGCGTGCGCTCGAGATCGCCGTAGGCCGCGTCGAAGGCCTCGTCCTGCCAGTCGAAACCACCGCAGCGCTCGGCGGTCCACGTCAGCATCGGTACGAGGATCGAGCGGAACAGCGCCTCGTCGCCGGTGTCGCCGATCCCCGAGTGTGCGCGGGCGAAGATCGCCGCAGCCGGCTCGAGCTTCAGATCGTCGATCGCGTTGCGGGCATCCGGTAGGCGGCGCAGGGTCGGTGCCTGCTCCTCGACGAACCCGCGCACGAGCGGGCGGTACTCGTAGAGGGACGGGCCTTCGCGCGTCGCGTGCTCCTCGAACGCGAACGGGACCTGAGCACCCCGCTCGGCCGCGAACGCCGCGAGGCAGAACGCGCGCATGGACTCGTAGAGATGCGGTGCGCGCAGCGACACGCGCTTCATTTAGACGCCTGACAGGCGGTCTCCTGCCTGCCCGGACGCTACGCACGCAGAACGGCGCGGCGCGGGCCCGCAAGAAAGCCGGCCTCGACGAGGAGCTGCAACGCGTCGGTCTCGACAACGGGCTCGCCGTCGAAGCGCTCAACGGCGAGGCGCTTCCCGCCGGTCGTCCTGACGTGGTCGACGAGCGCCGCGAGCGCCGGGCGCAACCACGCCTCCTCCGGGTCGCGCAGCGGCACGAGCGAGCGCCCGCCCCGCTCGACGTACAGCACAGCCTCGCCGCCGAGCATCACGACATACGCGCCTGCGACCCGTGCCGCACGTGCGCCGGCCCTCCGCGGCCACGGGAGCGCGGCGCCATACGGCTGGGCCGGGTCGGCGGCGGCCAGCACGAGCGCGTCCGGCGTGGCAGGCGTTTCGCGCAGCTCGCGCAGCCGCTCGACGGCGCCGCCGAGTGCGAACTGCGCGCCGCCGAGGCCCTCGACGAAGTAGCCGCGGCGGCAGAGCCCGAGCGTCTCGAGCGCACGCAGCTCCGTGTAGACCGCGCCGTAGCCGCCGGGAATCCCCTCGGCGCGCACGGCCTCCCGCGTGACGATCCCCTGCCGCTCGAGCAGCAACTCCGCGAGCGCGCGCCGGTTGGGCTCACCGGCAAAGAGGCGCTCCGTGCGCGACCACCGGCCGGCGGTCGCAGTCGGCCCCTGGACGCGCCGGCGCGAGAAGCGCCGCGGCCGCCGCTCGGGCTTCGGCTCGCCGAAGCGGCGCTCGGCCCGCAGCGGTGTCCACGCGTCGTTCCCCACCTCGCCCGCCCAGACGAGGTCCCAGAGCGCGGGCAGCGCAACGCCCTCGTCGAGCCCGGTCCCGGCCAGCAGCTCGTCCCAGAAGAGCGCGCCCGCGAGCGCGGCACGGATCGCGTCGTGCTCGGCGCCCTCCGGCCGCGGCAACGCGGGGACCTGCCCGAGCGCGGCGGCGTCCTCGCGGAAGTACAGGGCGACGCGATCCTGTCCCGCCCCGACCCATACGACCTCGCCGGTCGCGGTGAGCGCATCGAGATGCTCGGGCCGGTAGCCCGGCACGCGCCGCGGCAGCACGTCGTTCTCCCAGAGCGCGACCGGCAGCGGCAGGGCCTGCAACGGGACTAGCGCTTCGCGCAGCGAAGCGCGCCGGTCGACTCCGTGCCAGCCCGGCAGGAAGCGCGCCAGCGCCTCGCGGTCGACCGGCTCGACCTCGCGGCGGAGCGCCGCGAGCGACGCGCGGCGCAGGCGGCGCAGCACGTCGGGGTCGCACCACTCGCGCTCGACGCCGCCGGGACGAAGCTCGCCGCGCACGAGCTGCTCGGCCCGCTCGAGCCCGGCGAGCACCGCGCGGACGTCGCGGCCGAACCGCTCGTTGGCCTGCCCCGACGTGAACGGGCCGCGACCCTTCGCGTAGCGCCGGACGAGCTGCACGAGCGATTCGGGGCCGCCTTCGAGGTAGACGTCGGGCAGCCCCGACGGCGGCATCACACCGAGCGCGTCGCGGTAGCGACCCGCGTCCTCGACGGCGATCAACCGTTCCTCGGCGGCGATGCGCACGACGAGCGCGCGCCGTTCGTCGAGCAGCGGGCCGGCGAGTGCGGGGTCGTACTCGCCGGCCCGCAGATCGCCGCGCACCCGCAGGCGGTCGTGCAGCTGGTCGGGCGTCATCGGGCTGCCGCGAAGCTGGCGTTCGACCTCGATGACCGCGTCGGCGTCGAGTAGGTCGCGCAGCTCTTCCTGGCCAAGCAGCTCGCGCAGCAGGTCGCGGTCGAGCGAAAGGGCCTGTGCCCGGCGCTCTGCAGGCGGCGTGTCGTCCTCGTACATGTAGGTCGCGATGTAGTCGAAGAGCAGCGATGCGGAAAACGGCGAAGCGGTCTGCGTCTCGACCTCGACGAGGTCGATCTGCCGCGTCGCGAGGCCCTGCAGGAGCAACCGCAGGGCGGGCAAGTCGAAGACGTCCTGCAAGCACTCGCGGTAGGTCTCGAGGATCACGGGGAACGAGCCGTACTTGCGCGCGACCTGGAGCAGCGATTGCGCTTTCAGCCGCTGCTGCCACAGCGGCGTGCGCTCACCCGGACGCCGGCGCGGGATCAGGAGCGCGCGGCCGGCGTTCTCGCGGAAGCGCGCGCCGAAGAGCGCGGTATCCCCCACCTCGGCAACGACGAGATCCTCAACCTCGCCCGGGCCGATCATCAGGTCCTCGGTCGGCGGCGGCACATCGGACTCGGGGAAGTGCAGCGCGATCCCGTCGTCCGACCAGATCGACTGCGCTTCGATGCCGTGCGCCTCGCGCAGACGCGCGGCGATCGCCATTGCCCACGGCGCGTGCACACGCGCGCCGAACGGCGAGAGGATGCAGACCCGCCAGTCGCCGATCTCGTCGCGAAAGCGCTCGACCACCACTGTTCGGTCCGAGGGGACGATGCCTGTGGCGCCTTCCTGCTCGCGCAGGAAGGTGAGAAGGTTGCGTGCGGCGCGCTCGTCGAGGTGAAACTCGGTGCGGAGACGCTCGGTCGCCTGCTTCTCGCTCAGCGCCGACAGCTCGCGGGAAGCCGCGCCGATCTTCTGGCCGAGCTCGTAGGGACGCCCGATGCCCTCGCCCTTCCAGAACGGCACCGCTCCCGGCAGCCCCGGCGCCGGCGAGACGAGCACGCGGTCGCGTGTGATCTCCTCGATCCGCCAGGTCGACGCGCCGAGCAGGAAGGTCTGCCCCGCTCGCGCCTCGTAGACCATTTCCTCGTCGAGCTCCCCCACTCTGCCGCCGCCGTCGACGAGGAAGACGCCGAACAACCCGCGGTCGGGGATCGTGCCGGCGTTCGTGACGGCGAGCCTGCGGGCGCCCTCGCGTGCGCGAATCACGCCACCGGTGCGATCCCAGACGATGCGCGGCCGCAGCTCGGCGAACTCGTCGGAGGGATAGCGGCCGGCGAGCATGTCGAGGACGTTCTCGAGCTGCGGGCGGCTCAGGTCCTTGAACGGATACGCGCGCGTGACGAGGTCGAACAGGTCGTCGACTGAGATCTCCTCATCCGAGGCGATCGCGACGATCTGCTGAGCAAGGACATCGAGCGGATTCCTGGGAATCCGCGTCTCCTCGATCTCACCCTCGCGCATCGCGCGCGCGACGACGGCCGACTCGAGCAGGTCGGAGCGGAACTTCGGGAAGATCCGCCCCTTCGACGTCGCGCCCATTTCGTGGCCCGCGCGCCCGATGCGTTGCAGTCCGCGTGCGACCGACTTCGGCGATTCGACCTGGATCACGAGGTCGACCGCTCCCATGTCGATGCCGAGCTCGAGGCTCGACGTGGCGACGAGACACGGAATCCGTCCGGCCTTCAGATCCTCCTCGACGAGTACACGCTGCTCGCGTGCGAGCGACCCGTGGTGAGCGCGGGCGATCTCTTCCTCGGCAAGCTCGTTGAGTCGCAGTGCGAGACGCTCGGCGAGACGGCGGTTGTTGACGAAAACGATCGTCGAGCGATGGGCGCGCACGAGCCGCAGCACTTCCGGGTAGATCGACGGCCAGATCGAGTGCGCGCCGTGCTCGGTGCCGCTGTCCATCTCCTGGCCGTCGGCCGGCACGGGATACGAGAGCGACGCCGTCGATCCGAGTTCGCGCATGTCTTCGAGCGGCACGACCACCTCGAGGTCGAGGTCTTTCCGCGTGCCTGCATCGACGATGGTGATCGGCTGTCCACCGCTGACGAACCGGCCGATCTCTTCGATCGGCCGTTGGGTCGCCGAGAGGCCGATCCGTTGGAAAGGGCCGTTCGCCAGCGCTTGCAGACGCTCGACCGAGATGGCGAGGTGGGCACCGCGCTTGGAGCCTGCAATCGCGTGGACCTCGTCGACGATCAGCGTTTCGACGCTGCGCAGCGTCTCGCGCGCCTGTGACGTGAGCATCAGGTAGAGCGACTCCGGAGTCGTGATCAGGATGTCCGGCGGCTCCTTCTGCAGCTCGCGACGTTCCTTCTGCGGCGTGTCGCCGGTGCGAACCCCAACCCTCAAGTTGGACTCGAGGCCTGCGAGCGGGCCCCGCAGGTTGCGCTCGATGTCGTAGTTGAGCGCCTTCAGCGGCGAGACGTAGAGCACCCGCAGTCCCTGGCCGGGCGAGCTCGTCAGCCGGTCGATCGCGTAGAGGAACGCCGCCAGCGTCTTGCCCGAGCCGGTTGGAGCCTGGATCAGGACGTGCCCGCCGCCCGCGATCGCCGGCCAGCCCTGCACCTGCGCCGGCGTCGGTGCGTCGAACGCCTGCTCGAACCAGGTCCGCGTCGCAGGCGAGAAGACGCTCAGCGGGTCCACCTGCCCAGGGTACTTCGCGGAGCAGGCCCCGAGTAGGATCCGCCCATGCCCGTCGCCCTGTACTTCACCGACGACCCCGAGGCGTGCAAGCTGCTCGCGCGCGACCCGTTCGCGCTCCTCGTCGGCTTTGCGATCGACCAACAGGTGCCGGTGCCAAAGGCGTTCGCGGGGCCGCACGTGCTGAAGCGGCGCGCAGGAACGCTCGAGCCGGCGAAGCTCGCTGCGCTCGACCTGCGCCCGCTCTTCGCCGAGAAGCCCGCAATCCACCGCTTTCCGGGCGCCATGGCCGACCGCGTGCGCGAGCTCGCGGCCGTCGTGGCCGAGGATTACGGCGGCGACGCGTCGCGCATCTGGAGCGAGGCGAAGGACTCCGCCGACCTCCGCAAACGGGTCGCCGCGCTGCCCGGCTTCGGCGAGATGAAGATCAAGGCATTGTCATCGGTGCTCGCGCGGCAGTTCGGCGTCCAGGCGGCGGAGGCGCTCGCGCCGAGCCACAAGATGCTCGGCGACGTCACCTCGCCCGAGGAGCTCGCCGAGTACCAGGCGGCGAAGCGCGCCCACAAGGCGAAGCTCCGTGCCCAAAACGCCTGAGGCGCCGAGCAGGTAACAGACCGTTACAAGCCGCGAAGCGCCTTCAGCGCCGGGCCGAGCGCCTGCTTGCCGTGCAGCGTCGGTGCGAAGAGGTCGCCCTGCTCGGCCACGCGCCGTAGCGCCACTGCCATCGTGAAGTCGCGCGGCCGGACGTCCTCGGTCAGCTCCTCCCACGCGAGCGGGGTCGACACGGGCGCACCCGGCTTCGGACGCACCGAATAGACGGAGGCGATCGTCTTGCCCCACCCGTTCTGGCGGTGGTCGAGCAGCACGCCCGACCGTTTGCGCTTCAGCCACTCGGTCGTCACCTCGCCGGGATGCGCCGCCTCGAGACGCCGCCCGAGCAGCTCGGCGAACTCGTACGTTTCCTCGAACGAGGAACGCCTGACGATCGGCACGAGCACATGGATGCCGTCGGCGCCACTCGTCTTCACGAACGACTCGAGCTCAAGGCCTTCGAGCGCGTTGCGCACGTAGTGCGCGACGCGCACGCAGAGCGAGAACGCGTCGGCCTCGTCGGGCGGGTCGAGGTCGAAGAGCACGTAGTCGGGGCGGTCGGGCGTGTCCACCCGCGAGTACCACGCGTTCATGTCGATGCAGTGCATCTGCACCATCCAGAGGAGCGCGTCGCGCGAGTCGACGAGCGGGAAGTCGACGAGACGCGACTCCCCCTTGCCGCCGCGCGGCCAGGTGCGGAACTCTCGCGTCAGGATCCACGACGGCATGCCCTTCGGCGCCTGTTTCTGGAAGAACGGCTCGCCGGCGAGCCCCTCGCGCCAGCGCTTCATCGTGAAGGGCCGGTCGCGCAGGTGCGGCACGATCGCCTCGGCGATCTCGTCGTAGTACGCAAAGAGGTCCCCCTTCGTGATCCCGTCGTCGGGGAAGAGCACCCGGTCGGCCGAGGAGAGCTTGACGATCACCGCTTCCTCGCCCAGATCACGTTCGCACGATTCGGGATCGCATAGGTCGCCTCCGGCAGCAACGCACCGAGCCGTGCGACCACGTCCTCGCGGTCGTCGCGGCTTACAATCCAGCTGGTCGACCGAAGGTTGTCGAGGATTCCCGACCGGTCGAGCACATGGTCGTGCGTGACGAACGACCGGTCGTGCACGTCCTCGAACGGGCCACAGTCGCGCAGTAGGTCCTCCCACTTCGGCTCGTCCTCCCAGCGCCGCACGGCAGGATCGTGCAGCACCTGCACTGCGCGCACGAATTCCACCGGCCGCGGATCCGGGAGATCGTCGTTCCCGTCGTTCCAGACGATCGCGACGACGCCGCCCGGCCGAAGCACCCGCGCGATCTCCGGCAGCGCGACGGCCTTGTCGAACCAGTGGAAGGCCTGCGCGGCGAAGACACCGTCCACCGAACCGTCGTCGAGCGGGATCCGCTCGGCCGACCCCGCGAGCGCTGTCACACCGGGCACCACCCGCTCGAGCATCGCGCGCATGTTCGTGAGCGGCTCGACCGCCGTTACCTCGCGGTATCGCCGGGCGAGGACGCGCGTCAGCTTGCCGGTGCCCGCACCGAGGTCGAGCACGACGGCGTCCGCGTCGAGCGGCACCAGATCGAGCAGCGCGGGCGGATAGTCAGGGCGCGTCCGCTCGTACTCGTCGGCGACCAGATCGAAACTGCGCGCCGGGTCGCTCAGCCGACGCCCGCCAGGAGGAAGGTGCGCTGCTCGCGCAACATCTCGCGCGCGATCACGAGCCGCTGGATCTGGTTGGTGCCCTCGTAGATCTGCGTGATCTTGGCGTCGCGCATCATCCGCTCGACGGGGTACTCCTGGATGTAGCCGTAGCCACCGAGCACCTGCACCGCATCGGTCGTCACCTCCATCGCAACGTCGGTGCAGTAGAGCTTCGCCATCGCCGACAGCTTGGTCAGCTCGGCGCCGGTGTCCTCGTCGTCGATCATCAACGCGACCTTGTAGAGCAGCGCTCGCGCAGCCTCGCACTTCGTCTCCATGTCGGCCAGCATCCCAGCGATCAACTGGTGCTCGGCGATCGGCTTGCCCATCGTCTCCCGCGAACGCGCGTACTCCAACGCGTAGTCGGTCGCGCCCTGGGCAAGACCGAGCCCCTGTGCCGCGATCCCCGGTCGCGAACGGTCGAGGATCCGCATCGCGAGCTTGAAGCCCTCGCCCTCGCCGCCGAGCAGGTTCGCGGCCGGCACGCGGCAGTCGTTGAAGAACAGCTCGCCGGTCGTCGAGCCCTTGATCCCCATCTTCGGCTCGATCCGGCCGACCTCGAACCCCGGCGACGAGGCCTCGACGACGAACGCCGAGATGCCGCCGTGCCCCTGCTCCGGGTCCGTCTTCGCGAAGACGACGTACACCGACGCGACACCGGCGCTCGTGATGAAGCGCTTGCCGCCGTTCAGCACGTACTCGTCGCCGTCGCGCACTGCCGCGGTGCGCATCGCCGCGCTGTCCGACCCCGATCCGGGCTCGGTCAGCGCATACGCCGCGAGCCACTCGCCGGACGCGAGCTTCGGCAGGAACCGCTGTTTCTGCTCCGCGCTGCCCGCAAGCTTGATCCCGAGCGAGCCGAGCTCCTGCACAGCGATGATCAGACCGCTCGTCGCGCACACCTTCGACAACTCCTCGATCATCACGAGCGTCATCAGCGCGCTCGCGCCGATCCCGCCGAACTCCTCGTCGAACATCACACCGAAGAGATCGTTCTCGCGAAACGCCTCGACCACGTCCCACGGAAACTCGGCGGTCTTGTCGATCTCGGCCGCCCGCGGCGCCACACGCTCCCGCGCGATCGTCCGCACCAGTTCGCGAATCTCACGCTGCTCGTCGGAAAGCGGATCGAAGGCACTCATTCGGGGGTGAAGTCTAGTGCGGCCGCTGCCGATATCGGCACCGTGGTCATCCCCGTTCGCATTCTTGCGCTCGTCGTCTCGGCCACCGGCCTCGCCTGCGCCGCGATGACACTGCTGCTCGTTGCTGCGCGCGCGTAGATTCCTCTACGCGTGATCCTCGCGAACGGCCTCATCCGCACGCTCGATCCGCACGTGCCGACCCAGCGGGCGCTCGCGATCGCGGGCGAGTTCGTCGCGGGCGGCGTCGGCGTGCACGAGACAGCGCTCGCATCGCCCGACGTGCTCGACCTCGGCGGCCGTGTCGTCGTGCCCGGGTTCACCGATTCTCACGTCCACTTCCCCACCTGGGCGCTCGCGCAGACCGAGGTCGCCCTCGACGGCTGCGCAAGCCTCGACGAGGCGCTCGAGCGGATCCGCGGTGTCGAGCTGCAGCCGGGCCGGTGGCTGCGCGGGTACGGGTGGCGAAGCGGCGACTGGGATCCGCGGCGCGAACCGACAAGGCACGATCTCGATCCGATCACCGGCGACACACCGGCCGGACTGATCGCGAAGGACTACCACTCGCTCTGGCTGAACTCGGCGGCGCTCGCGCTGGCGCACGGCGATCTCGACGTGCAGGGCGGCGTCGTCGAGCGTGACGCCAC
>Ga0307372_10012768_pt1 | contig 10945 bp, 8 predicted proteins | sample OX1MG_FD_202533 | JGI IMG/M metagenome (GOLD analysis project Ga0307372, IMG submission 202533) | Soil microbial communities from Risofladan, Vaasa, Finland - OX-1 | ecosystem: Environmental > Terrestrial > Soil > Coastal area > Acid sulfate soil | place: Finland: Risofladan, Vaasa | collected...
TGGCTGCGGACGTGGCGTTAGTTCAACAGGCTTTGCAGGCTCTGGGATGGAGCAGCGGCGCGACCTCAGAGACAAGGTGAACTCTAGCGCTGAAAGGAAGTGCGGGTTGGCGGGGGCTCTTTCGATCAGGATACGGACTTGAAACGAGAATCGATTTCAGCGAATGCAAACACCCGGCGGGCGTTCTCGGCAATAGCCTCCTTTATTCGCTGAACAGAGCTGCCTCTGATTCTTGCTAGCTCTTCGGCGGTCGTGATGACGTCGTGCGGCTCGCTCTGGCGTTCGCCTACTCGTGTGAAAGGAGCATCAGTCTCTGTGAGGAGTCGATTCTCGGGCAAATTACGGATTATTCGGATTCCTGAATCGTGGTCAAACATCCGGTGGTTGACGGAAAAATAGCACCCTAGAGTCACGGCCTGGTTAGCAAGGGACAGCGATCCTGAGAACCAGTGTAGGATTGGAAGGACACGGTCTGACGTCGTGTGCTGCTTGATGCATTTCAGTACGTCATCGGCCGCGCGACGGCTATGGACGCTGACGACGCGGCCACCGAGCTGCTGCGCGCCGCTCAAGGCTCGGACGAATACATCGGACTGCATGGACCAGCTTTTTCGGTGCTGGGGACTGCCGTCGAGTCCGATTTCGCCAACGAACCGAGTGTCCTTCAAACGTTCTTCGAGGAGAGTGATTTCCCGGTAGCGCTCAGCGACAACTTCCGGGTGCAAGCCAACAGCGGCGTGAACATACCGACTCTGCTGTGTCCACCGCTGGTTCTGCGGCCATGCCTTGGGAATCGTTGTGACGGCGAGAGTGACGATCTGGTTGTGGTCGCAGGATGCGATCATGGCCGCCGGATCGGGATACAGATCGATATGGCAGTGAAAGTCGAACCCCCGTACTGGCACATTCTCACTCATCGGGGCCGCACCACGACCGGGTCAACCAGGCTGGCGACTTCCATGATGCCGCGTCTGAACACACTGGCGTAGTCAGCGATCTCAGGCACGGAATAGTCTGACAGCGGTCCCGATTTGTGAATCAGAATTTGTTCGATTCCGAGTCGCTGCGACAGGCGTCTCGCCATAATCTGGAATGAGCGCACGTGTTCCCCCTCGGCGCTTTCTGAATTGAGCGGCCTCGCCCGTAGGTCTGGAATGGTGTAAGGGGTCGGATCGGTTCGGAAGGCGGTGGTGATCGCCGCCCGCCGAATTAGGCACGGCACACAGAAACCGCAGTGCCTCGGCGAAAGCTTCTGGTAGCGTGCCTTACTGAAGGATGAGCACGATATTGTTTCCGACAGTCCTCGTTTCAGGAGTGTGGTGTTGCGGCACTCTGAGAGCATCTGGCCCTTCGTTTTGAAGCGGTAGGGATTTGATAGGTTCGCATGGATGCCTAGGTACCCCAACAACTCCTGCCACCGCGCCATATAGAACGGGTGCGTGGTCCGCGTGCTCCAGGCCCCGACACGAAGTGGGTCCAGCGGCACGTTTAACGAAATCAGACCGTTCTCGGTGACGTAGATGGTGGGCTCACCATTGAGTCCGCTGGCGGCCAGCGCTGCGAGCGCGAAAAAAAGAAACGACCGACCGCGCGTAGTCGACTCCGTGTCCATCTCGCGGGAGAAATCGTTCCTATCAAATCCCACATGCGCCCGAACATGCCGCGGGCGCATGTCGCCGTATACCGTTCCGATGCGCTGTGCACAGAGTTTCTGAGAGCTGGTGCTAAGATCCCAGTAGTGACTGACCAGGAGCGGCGCCTGCCCGGCTGCGAGCAGGTCTATGGCTCCAACGAAACTGTCCAGCCCGCCGGAGAAGAGGCAGACACTGGAGAACGGCTGCCTGATCAAAGCTCTAGGTCGTGAGGTGAGTTGGTGGTAAGCAGGATGTCGCTCCCGGAAGAAGACGCGCCAGCGGTCGCCGGTCAGAAACTTGAGCATCCGCTCAATGGGCGCGGACGCCCGCAGCCAGAGGGCTGGGTCCAGAACGGCGACATAGAGGTCTATCTCGCGCGTCCAACTGTCTTGAGAGTCGGCGGTGCGGGAGATACGGGTGTCCGCTGCCGTCACCGTCGCGGCTAAAATGGCTAGGTCGATGGCTGTCTCGGACGGCACGATTCCGCGGGCGGCTAGTTGGCCGATCATCTGGCCGAGACTGAAACCCAGCCGACGCTGGCCGTCGATGAACCGGATCTCCGTCTCGACAGAGTCCGTCATCTGGATGCTCACGCTGGCGGTGTCTGCGGGGCCGAGCCGGGCTATCAAGCTGTGGCGTCTCATCCCTCGGCATCTCCCAAGGTCACGAGAAGATCCCACGCGTCCTGATAGGTCCGGTCGACGATCGCGCCTATCTGCCGATCTGTGAAAGTCGACAGTGCGGCGAGGTCTCCAGCGAAGGAGTCGCGGACCGATCGCCGGATGTAGCTCCTGAGCTGTGCCTCGAACGCTTCGATGGCGGCGAGGTCAGCGGTAATCTTGAGGCCGTTGACTCCGATATCCTGGAACAAGCGCGCCTCTATTGCATGGGTAACAAAAGCGAGGAAGACATCCTGCATCTGCGCCGTTGTAAGCGCAGCTAGGTCGGCGATCCCGAAGCCGTCCAGTTCCGCGACAGTCTCTAGCCAGGCATCTCGCGCGATTCCTTCGTCGATGGGGCCGCCGTCCTGACATATGACGTCGGTAAGTCCGAGGAACAGGTCAGCGGGCGGGCGGCCGACGAGGCTGTCCAAATTGAGGCGCCTGAGAGTGGCGTCGATACCGTCGCGCTGAAATCCGCGAAAGACGTTTAAGACGCCGCTCGCCGCCATGCGCGCTGCCCCCATGCGGCGGGTCGCGTTGCGGCCGCCACCCGCGCCGGAACGGACATAGTCCCGGACGGCACGGCGCAGGGCGCTGCGGTCATGACCGGCTGACGCGGCGAAGGCCGAAAAATTCCGCCGAGCTCCTCTGAAGCGCTTCGGAGGTGGTTCAGGCGGGATTGGGGGTAGCGGCTGCCGATGATCAGGCGCATCTCCCGCATTCACGTCTCCAGGTTGAGGGTTCTCTGCATCGGGCGGTGTGGCATCTTCGCCGCCAAGCGGCGAGCCGGCTGAGGGTTCATCCAACCAGGACGGCACCAAGGGAGTGCGGGAACCGGGTCCTCCGGAGGAACCTGAGGTCCCCATCAGCGCGCCACTTTCCGTGGCGTGGCGAGGGCCTGTCCAGCCGCTTTCTTGAGGGACTCGTTCTCTTCCTGGGCCGCCCATTGAGTCAAGAGCGTCTGCAACTGGGCAACTGCCGAAGGTTCTGTGAGAATTTCGCTCCAGCCTCTGACCACCCAGAACCCGAGCATCTTAGGCTCGATGCCGACGAGTCTGAGAAGTTCGGTCTGGTAGCGGGCATGATGCTTGGCCACGATAGCCAGGCCGTCGAAGCCCGGGGGCTGCGCCGAGAAGCTGCCGTGACGTAGCACGCGCTCCCTCAACGCGGCGAAAACCTGTTCTGCGTCTGCCGGCGTCAACGCCTTGACCTGCGGCTCAACGCTGCGCACGGCCATCTCGGAGCCGGAGAGCGTTTCGATCAGGCTCTCAAGGCCGACCGATTCTGCGGCGGCGGCGAGGATTCGTTTGTCACGAGCAACGAAAACGTAGGGCCGCAGGTCGATCCCGCCGAGCGAAGGTTCGATCTTTAGCCAACGCTGCAGCCACTCTCGCTCAAGCCATTTCTCGGCCGGCGCGTCCAGTTGCACCGCGTGCTTCTCGCCTTTGCCGTCCTTCTTGCCTGCCAAGCGCGCGCCTTTCGCGTCTTCACGTACCGTGGTCTCCATGGCGCGCAGGTCCGGCACCTTGCCCTCCTCGGCAATCATCGCCTGCCCGGCCAGATGGTCGTAAAAATCCGGCTGGAACCGTTCCGCGAGCATCAGTTTGGCGAGCACCGCTTGGTTGACGCTGTCGGCAAAGCCGCGCGCCTTGGCGATCGACAATCTGATGAAGATGGAGTTGAGGAAGCGCTTCACTTGCCGAGGATTGCCCTTAGTGCCTTCGGCGAGGATGGGGCCGATCTGCTGCGCGAGCAGGAATGCGGCATCAAGCTCACGCTCGCGTGCCGGTTCAACGGCGCGCGCATCTGCCTGGCTGAGCCCTGAGCCAAGCCACGGGCGGTTAAGGCTCTCTCTCGCCTTGCCGAGCAGCGTCTTGAAGCCGGTGTGGTTCTCGCCGACGAGCGCCTCAATCAACAGGAGCGTGACGTAGGTTCGCGCCTCCTGTATTCCAAGGGACGGGAGTCGGAATGGGACCTGAATTAGTTTCTCGAGATAGTTCCTTGCGTATGGCATCGGACCAGCGGTGAGCGGCAAATTTGGAAAATGCTGGCGGACTGCATATTCGATCATTGCCTCATCGGCACCGATGACGAAGGCCGTCTTCGGCACGAACAGGAACAGTCGGATCGCTTCGAGCGTGTCGATGGCCGTCGCCGGCAGGCACCGGTCGAGGTCGTCGATTAGGACGACGAGCTGATCGATCTTCGCTTCATCGAGCAGCTTGCTGAATTCTTCGCGAAATTGATGGATTTCCTCGGGAACGCTCCGCTGTTCGGCAGGCTTGAGAAAAGAGGCCGCTTCATTGATCTTGCCTTCGATATCGCCGGGCGACATGGATCTTGCGCTGCCCGCGAGTTCGTTCAACCTGCTCAACAACGCCTGGATGTGGTCAGGAGACGGCAATTTGGTTGCAAGGGTGAACGCAAGCCCGCCGCCAACTCGGGCGACCTTCAGCCAGTCGATACGTTTGATGAGGCGCGCGCTAAGCTCCTTTACCTTGCCAACGGTCGACTTCTGACGGGCAAGTTCGCTGATGGTGGACTCGATCAGGACGGTTTTCGCGTCGTCGAATCCTTGAAAAGCCCAGCCGTTGAACCAGAGGCAGGCGACCTTGGTGTCTCGCGACATCACGGCCTCGACCATCTTAAGAACACTCGACTTACCCGCCCCCCAGTCGCCATGGATACCGATCGTCAGCGCCTGCTGCCGGTTGTCTTTCAGCAACTGCACGACGGTCGATGAGATTGCCTCGTAATTGAGGAAATCAACTGAGGTTTCATGGTCGGGAATCAGCACGGCTCACCTTTCGATGTTTGATAGACTCTAGCACCCAACCAGCCAGTTATCATTGGCTCGTGTCCTTTCTTTTTCGTTCTACTTCGTCGCTCGGCCTGATCGGCGGACTCTCCAGTATTCGCGGACACTATGCCATGGGCTGGCTAACGCATCCAGAAATTCTTTCGCTGTGGATTACGAAAACAGCGTTCGGACCGAATGTGGAGTAGATGCGTCCTTCTCGTGACCGGGTTCTGACTCCGTTTGCGGGCGGATATGTATGAAAATCCGTTGAGCTTAACGGCTCGGGAGGGTTTGGCCTGCTCGCCGACGTGCGTGACAAACTCGAGCTCTGGCGACAGGACTACAACCAGGTACGCCCGCACAGCGCCTTGCGCGATAGCGCACCGGCGGTGTTCGCGGCGCAATGGACAGAGACCGCGGCGACCGGTCCGGAAACCGTTCCGGCTCGGTCGGGAAAGCCCGAAACGGGCAATTCACTGGAGGCACTCACTTGAGTCCGTTGAGTGCAAAAACGCCGGCCAGACCGGGCTTAACCGGACCACGCAGGCCGTTTCCTCTACTTCGACTTGGTATGCTTTTGCGGGGCAGGTCACTCGGTCCAATTCGTACCTGCCTCGCTGTCCAGTTTTAGGGGTTCACTCCAACCCTGGGTCAGTCTTGCATCGGCGGCAACAGCCGTATGGGTGTCAACCGGGTGACAGGTTGACGCGGAGAGCAGAATTCTCCTTCTGGGGGGCTTCGGCGCCTCCGCCGTCCTCAGCACTCATTGGCTCTGTCGCTGGGTTGCTATGCGCGGGACGTTACTTGAAGAAGGCTGGTACAAAAACGAAGATGATCGCGCCGCGCGGAAGCCGATGGGCGCGGTAGAGACCGTATAGTTCGCCGCCCGATTGGAAGGTAAACGGATGGCACGAAAACGCGATTGGATTGTGCTTTCGGTTGCACTCATCTTCTCGGGTTTTGGGGCGGCGCGCTTTGTTCGCGGGGTTCCCGTCGCGCGGACGGCATCGCCGCTGGCACGCTCCTGATAATTTTCGCGATCGCGGTTTATTTTGCGCCTGCAATTTTTGCCTCGGCGCGATCTCGTCACAACCATCATGCGATCTCCGCGCTGGAGCTTTTTCTCGGATGGACGGTTCTGAGAATGGATCGCCGCGCTCGTCTGGTCGCTCACAGATACGCCGATTGTACGTGTCGTCTCGCGCTAGCAAGCTCTCCCCTAATCGTTCTTACGCGTCGGCCGCGTGCTCGGGAGACTTCGCGCGTCATGGGTTCCGCAGGGTCGCTAACAGGAAGTTGCCAACGATGGCGACTGCCTCCTGACGCAGCCGCGCCTTCGCTTCCTCATCGTCCGGATCAGCGAGGAAAGAGGCATATGCGTTGGGACCATCCTGGGCGATATCACGAAACCGCTCTTCGAGAAGGATCAGCGCTTCTTCGACTTGAGGATGCGTTCTCACGGAACTAATAGCCGCTGCCTTCCCCGCCGCGCCGGGACCGCCCGCGTAGTTGAAGAGAGTGAACCCGAGGTCGTATGCGTCTTTGTTCTCATGCCGATCCTGAAATGCAAAGATCTTCAGGACGATGTAAGGGAGAACATTCGCCACTCTAACAGTGACCCGGGATAGGCCTCCCCCGTCGAGGCGCTCGGCTTCAATTTCGTGTTCGATAAAGTCCTCGCGCGCGAGATGCGCCCCGCGAACGTTGAACGCCCCGAACCTGGAGCCCGTGAACTCCCGGGGACGGAAGATACGACCGGCCGCGACCGAGTCGGTCTCGCATAGGAACTCGACTGCGACGGAGTCGCCCTCGACATCACGGGTCCATCTGAAGCTAGGGTCCTTCTGGACGAAGCCACTTTTTTCAAGATTGTTTTGTAGAGTTCGATAGGTCTCCGATGTCTCATCGCCCAGGGCCAATCCGACGATCAGGTCAACATCGGTTGTTCCCACGTGCGCCTGCGCTCCTTCGGGTAGTTGCCCGACGATATACCGCGGCGCGAGGCCACCAGCCAGATAGATGCGTTCTCTCCAGGGACCAAGGTCGCCCAAGAGGGTTACAAGAGCACGTTCACAGCGGGCGGTAACCGCTTCGTTGTAGTCGGTGTGATGGGCGCGCCGATTCAAAATTTGATTACCACCCGGCGAAGATGATCCGCCTGTTCCCGGCCGCGACGGGGATCACGCCGCAAGTCGGTATAGAGTTGGAACCGATTTACCAGCCAAAGCTCTTTCGTCCTCTCGCGAAGCGCGAGCGGCGCGTCTCCCTTCGTCTGCAGAAAGACGATGTTTGCTCCCGTCGATACCGGTTTAACCTGAGCGCCGTCGTACAGTTCCTCGCGTGCCTTGTTCGCCGTGACCCAAACCTCTGTGATCGGAATTGCCGTGACAAACGGGGCGACCAAGCTCGCCGCCGCGGCACCCGTAAGCGCGTACTCGATACCGGCTCGACCGAGGTTAGTTCCCAACCGCTTGATAAGCTCCTGCGGCGTTTGAGCTAACGCGAAGGCAATCGTGCGAATCGGCACTGCCCCGTTCTCTTCCGCGTACAGGTCCAGCAAGGCGGTTGGATTCGTCACGCGCCGCACGCGGTTCGGCCCCCTGCCCTCGGCCGCGACGATTCCTTCTGCCTGCAACCGAGCGAGTACGCGATGGGCGAGCCCCGGCGAGATCCGCGCTTTCTTGGCAACTTCGTGGATTTGCCACGCGCGGTTCGGGTTGAGGAGAAGAGCCTGAACAGCGACGGCGGCCTTACCGCTTATCCGGGTCGGTGGTCCATCCGATTTCAATCGACGGAGCGGAAGGTGCCCTTCGATGTGAAAAAAGAGACCAGGCAGCGCGATGTGAGCATTCCGAAGCCCATCGACGAGGGCCACACCGTGGTTATGGAGAATTTGCCGAGCCTCCGCGGTGGTCTCGCCGGCTATAACGAGTAAAGGGACGGCGGGATATTCCGTCGCTTTTTGGACGAGATGCCAGGCCGTCGCAGCGTTGACGCGCCGCTTTACTTGGACAGTAATGTTAGCGTGCGTTCCTGCGAATCGAACGGTAGCGTCAGCCTTGTTATTCTCGGCCTGTTTGCGCTCCCGGCCGATCACGCTTATTCCGGGAGTATCGCGCAGGATGCGGAGCGCGTCAGCTTCGAATGGGCCTTCAATCTTCACGGTTTCTGACTTATTCACTGTAACTGTAAATATACTGGATTCGGTGAATATTACCATCCTCACAGGAGAGGCGGGTTTCACCTTTCCATTCCGTCTTCCTTCTCGATTCCCGGCCCCCTGTTCAAGCTACTTTGTCGTTCGGCGCGGCGAATAAAATCGCGCACTTGGAAGGCAATGCCGACGCGCTCGGCCTCCTGCAACCGTGCTGCGCTCTTGGCGATTTCGGCGGCGGCATTGCTCATTTCCGCGCGCAATTCGGTCGTCCGAGCTTTCGCTCTCGGATCAAAATCTGCTCTGCTGGTGGCTTGGATGAACTCCTGCTGAGCCTTCTTGAATCGCTCGATCGGGTCACGATCCGCCGTATTCGTGTCGTTGCGCCTCGCGCTTCTGTGACTCACTTCAAGACCGCGGCGTTCGGCGTAATCGAGCGTCGTGTCCTTCATCCGTTCGCGTGACAGACGCTGTTTGAGCGCCTCGAAGTCATTGAAATCGCCCCGGCTGGCATAGATTTCCGCTTGGTCCTGATGGCGGGTCATCGCGACGTAAGCCAGATGGCGGTCCATTCCAGGCGTCGCGAGCACGAACGCACGCTCGACTGTCGCGCCCTGGGCCTTATGGATCGTGGCGGCGTAGCCATAATCGAGCGCGGAATAATGCGCGAGCCGGAACTCGACTTTTCGCTTCTCCTTGCCGTCCAGCCGCACCGCGATTGCACTGGTTGTCACCTCGATGACGGTCGCGAGCGAGCCGTTCTTCACGGCGAGTTCCCGGTTGTTCTTGAGAAACATCACCCGGTCCCCGCGCGCGACAATTCGCTCCGAGCGCTCGATCACGACGGTGCCGTCAGACTGCATCACCTCGCGGCTGACTGCGACCACGACATTGTTCCCAAGCCCGCCTCGCTCCCTGAGAACCTGCCGCGCTCGATCGTTGAGGTCTCGGACGTCGGCTCGGGTATGGGCGAGAATCAGCGTGCTTCCATCGGGTTCTGCCGCAAGGTGCTTTGTCCAGTTCTGAATCAGCCGTTGCTTGGCATCGCTCCGGGTCGCCGTAAATTCAATCGCACCATGCGCCTGGTATCGCTCAAGCGCGCGAGCGGGTTCGCCGCGCGCGAAATCCCGGCTCGCGTCGCGCTGCCACGACTCGCGCTGGCGGCGGATCGCCGTGAGCTCCTGGTAGCCGACGCGCTCCGCAATTGCCCGAAACGCCGCGCCCGCCTCAATCGGCTGGAGCTGCTCGGCGTCGCCGACGAGCACTACTTTCGCGCCGTGCCGTTTTGCCTCGCAAAGCACGCGCTCAAGCTGCCTGCTTCCGACCATCCCGGCCTCGTCGATGACCAGAACACTTCGCGCGCAAAGCTGCTCGCGTCCCTGTTGCCACGAATGTTCCCACGACGCGAGGGTCCGGCTTTCGACGCCGCTCTCGCGGTTCAGATTCTCGGCGGCTATCCCCGAGAGCGCGGCGCCAATCACGCGATAACCTTCCGTCTGCCACGCCTCGCGCGCGGCCTCGATGGCCCGCGACTTTCCGGCGCCGGCAGAGCCGGCGACCGCCTCGATCTGCCGCGGGCTTGTCATCGCCATCACGGAGTCTCTTTGCTCGACGCTCAAGTAGCCGTGCCGATCGAGCGTCTCGTTAACCTTCTTTCCGCTGACTTGATGGCTCTGGCTCGCGGCCATCTGCTGAGCGCTTTCGGCCATCCGCGCTTCGATCGCGAGCATCGTGCGCGTGGTGTATCGAGCCGGCTCGACCACTTCGCCGTCGCGGATCAAATTTGGTGTCAGCTTCAGCAACTCGGGCGAGCCTTCGAGCCGCGCCATCAGTTTCCGGAAGCGTTCGCCGTCGTGAACGCAGCGGAAGACTTCGCGCGCGATGTCGTTGCGCGTGAAGGTCGAACGCTGGCGCGTCAAGTTCTCGAACACGATTTCCGGCCGCCGTTCGATTCGCCACGCGTTTCTGTCGCGGACCTCCTCAAGCTGCCGGGCTCGCTCGGCGTATTCGCCGCGTGCCGCCATCTCCTCGACTGCCTTGCCGAGATGGCTGGTCGGCTCCAGTTCGACGCCTTGCTCCTTGTAGCTGCGGTGGTCGATGCGAACATCGTGGCCGGCGCGGAGCAGATGTTCGTTGGCCAGATCGGCCCAATGCTCGCGCCACTCTTTTAGTAGAGCGACCTTATTCCAGTCCGTTACCTTGCGGCCGAATCCATCCGCGTTAAGCTCGCGCATCGTGAGCATCAGGTGGACGTGCGGATTATCCGGCTCCCAGTGAACGTTAAGGTCGGCTACCATGCCGCGCGCGACGAACTCGCTTCGGACGAAGTCACGCGCCAGTGCGATGGCTTGTTCGCGACTTAGCTCCTTGGGTAACGCGAACTCGATATCGCGTGCGAGTTGAGCGTCTTTGCGTTTCTCGCCGGCCTCGACCGCGTTCCAAAGCGCCTCGCGATTCGCCATCCAGGCCGGAGCGCTTTCGGGCAACAGAATCTCGGAAAACACGACCTCCGATTTCTGGGTGTAGTCGAAGTTCAGATCCTGGCGGGCGTCGCGGAGTTTCGAGCCGGAGCGATAGGCGGCAGCCGCGACGGCGCTCCGTCCCTTGCCGCGGCTGATCACTTTCGCTGTGAAATGGTAGATGGCCATTGCCCGCTGAATCCCGATTCGTCGCCGATGCTGATTCCGCACGATGT
>Ga0307372_10012769_pt1 | contig 10945 bp, 10 predicted proteins | sample OX1MG_FD_202533 | JGI IMG/M metagenome (GOLD analysis project Ga0307372, IMG submission 202533) | Soil microbial communities from Risofladan, Vaasa, Finland - OX-1 | ecosystem: Environmental > Terrestrial > Soil > Coastal area > Acid sulfate soil | place: Finland: Risofladan, Vaasa | collected...
CCTCGGCGATGACCACGCGCCTGGTCATGTCGTCTCTGGTCCTTCCGGCTCGCAGGCCGACCGGGGTTCCGGCCGACGGGGTCGCTGCAATGGCGGGTGAGGCTTCGGCACGGCGCGCCCGGACGTCAACCCGGGTCGACCACAAGCTGATCGAGCAGCTCGCTCTGCCGACGCTCGAGCTCGTCGATCTGTTCGGCCAGTGCCGTCCGGGTCTGCAACATCACCGTCGCATGCCGGTTGGCCTCGTCGTACTCCTTGGAGGCCAGCGGGGTCTCCGCCACCAGCGCCCGCAGCCGCGTGTCGTCGGCGATCTCGTTGACCACCACGAGCTGCTCGTCGAGGACGGCCAGCTCGGCTCGCGCCCGGACCAGTCGGTCGTGGGCGTCGCTGAGACGGCGTTCGAGGGTGGTCCGATGCATGGAAGGGCAATTCTACGCATGACGGCGACACGGTGAGGCCGAGACGCCCCGAGAGCCGTCAACCGGCCGATCCCGGGACGACGAGACGGTCCGTGGTGTGGCGGGCCAGGGCGGCGGGATCGGGTAGCGGGCCCATGCCGGGGCCCTCCGGCGGGGTGGCGACCACTGCGCCCAGGGGATCGTGGAGCGCCAGCGGGAGCTCCGGCACCAGGTCGTCCCCGAGATAGGTGAGCGGTGGGCTCAGGTCACCGGGCCAGGCCATTCCGTCCAGGGCTCCCAGAGTGGTGTTGACACCCCGGGCGTAGCCCGACTCGAACATGCCCCCCATCCAGAGCGGGACCCCCGAAGCGACGCAGTGGTCGATCACGGTGAGGGAGGCGCCCAACCCGCCCAGGCGGGACGGCTTGACGCAGACCACCGAGCAGGCCCCCGAGGCCAGCGCCCCGATCACCCGGTCCGGCGAGTCGAGACCCTCGTCGAGGCAGATCGGTGTGGTCATCCGGGTGGCCAGGAGGGCATGGCCGGCGAGGTCGTCCCGGTCGAGGGGCTGTTCGAGGCAGAGGAGGCCGAAGCGGTCCAGCCCGGCGAGGAGGCCCATGTCCTGCGGCCCGTAGGCGCCGTTGGCATCGACCTGGAGGCGCAGGCCCGGAAAGGCCTCGGTCACCGCGGCGACCGGGACGATGTCCCACCCCGGCCCGATCTTCAGCTTCACCCGCGAGAAGCCCCGGTCGACCAGCCCGGCCACCGTGGCCAGGAGTTGGTCCACGGAGTCGGCCACGCCGACCACCGCGCCGAGTTCAACGGCCCGACCCTCGACCCCGAGCAGTCGGGCCAGGGACCGGCCTTCCGAGCGGAGATGGGCGTCGGCCACCGCCATCTCGAGTGCGGCGAACGCCAGCGGTGCCTCCGGGGCGGCCTGGCGGACAGGGCCGAGCTCGGAGGGGCGGGGCAGTCGGTGACCGTTGCGCGCGCTCAGGTCGAGCAGAGCCGGAACCAGATCGTGCTCGAGGACGGCCCACGACCGCCCGACGTCCTCGGTGTCGAAGGTGGTGTCGGCCAGGGAAGCGCACTCCCCCCAGCCCTCGACCGGAACGCCGTCGTCGGCAGCACCCGTGGCTCTGGTGCCCGCGGTGCGGCCCACGATCCGGACCAGCACCAGGGGACGGCTCCGATGGACGCCCCTGGCGGTGGACACGGGGACCAGGAACGGGAGCTCCACCTTGCGGATCTCGACTGCGTCCGACATCACGGAGGCGCCGCCGCCGAGGCTCTCCCAGCGCGGGCGGAGGGCGGCCCGTGACATGCCGCTGGCCATCCGTGAAGCCTATGGTGCGGGCGGCCCTGAGGCAGCCGGCGCGGGCCCGGTGCACACGTGGCCCTGGGGCGGACCGGCCCATCTGCCCTCGGGGACGTGGCGATAGGCTGCGCCACCACCGGCCCGGGTGACGGAATGGCAGACGTGGTGGACTCAAAATCCACTGTCCGAAAGGGCGTGCGGGTTCGAATCCCGCCCCGGGCACGGTGACCGCTGTCCGACGCGCCGATCGGGCGGGCGCTGCACAGTCCCGGGTAGAGTCTCCGCTCACTCGGACACTCGCCTCTGTCGACGCAGGAGCGACGGGCGTCGACATCGGGGTCGACGTGGAGGAGGGAAGCGCTGATGCCGGATCGGGAGTGGTTGCGGGCCCAGATCGAAGCAGAGCCATGGTGGTTCCTCAAGATGGACCTCGGCGACGGCCTGGTGACGCCGGGTTGGTCGGATCCGACGATCGAGAAGTTGCCGTTCTTCGGGCTCCCCGGGGACATGTCGGGCATGCGGGTGCTCGACATCGGCTGCAACGAGGGGTTCTTCTCCTTCGAGGCCGAGCGTCGAGGAGCCGAATCGGTCGTTGGGATCGACTCGAATCCCATGGTGGTGCGGCGCTTCAACCTCTGCCGGATGGCCACGGGGTCGAAGGCCGACGGCTACCTGACCAGTGTCTACGACATCGAACCGCGCACATTCGGGTCATTTGACCTGGTGATGTTCTTCGGTGTGCTCTACCACCTGAGGCATCCACTGTTGGCCCTCGAGAAGATCTTCGAGGTGGCGAGCGGGACGGTGCTCCTGCAGACGGCGTGCTTCGACGACCCGGCCCTGGGTGACGAGTCGGCCGCAAAGTTCCATCCCTTCGGCATCGAGAGCGGGCCGGCCGAACAGCCGGTGTGGGACCACACCGTGTTCTGGATCCCGAACTCGGCGTGCATCCGCGACATGCTGCTCCATGTGGGGTTCGTCGACGTCGAGTGCCTGAACCACGGAGCCGGTGCGGTGTTTCGCGCCGAGGCCCCCGTGCGGAGAAAGGGCACGGCTCCCGATCCGACGGAAGCACCCTGGTCGTAGCCTTGATCTCTCCACCGCCTCGGCGGTCGTCGACGCCACACCGGCCGGACGACGCACGGGCAGCCCGGTGACCATCGGGTAATCACCGGCACCCGCGGCAGCCGTGCCACACTTGTCCGGCCACGGTGATCGTGTGGGGCCGAGCGTCCCCTCCACCAATTCCGGACATAGTCGAGAGGAGTCGGCAGGTGCTGGCCTTTGCCTTCCCAGGACAGGGATCTCAGCGATCCGGGATGGGCCACGCCTGGGTCGAGCACCCGTCGTGGGAGGTCACCGCCGAGGCATCCGACATCGCCGGCCGGGATCTGACGAGGCTGCTCCTCGACGCCCCGATGGAGGAGCTGACCCTCACGGCCAACGCCCAGCTGGCCACCTTCGTGATGAGCCTCGTCGTGTTGGACGCCGTCGAGCGCCTGGGACTGTTCCCCGCCGCGTGCGCAGGGCACAGTCTCGGCGAGTACACGGCGCTGGTGGCCGCGGGCTCGCTCTCCCTGTCCGACGGGACCAGGTTGGTCCTCGAGCGGGGGGATGCCATGCAGCTGGCGGCGGACGGCCAGCCCGGCACCATGGCGGCGCTGATCGGCATTGCCGACGACGACGCCGAGGCGGCCTGCCAGCGGGCCGAGGACGAGGTCTGGGTGGCCAACTACAACGCCCCCGGCCAGGTGGTGATCGCCGGAACGGTGGCCGGTGTGGCCGCCGCCACCGACCGGGCCAAGGAGTTGGGGGCGCGCAAGGTGCTGCCCATCCCGGTCTCGGGCGCCTTCCACACCCAGCTGATGCTCCCGGCCCGCGCCCGACTCCGCCAGACGCTCGAGGCGGTCACCTTCCACTCCCCCGAGGTCCCGGTGGTGGCCAACGTCGACGCCCGGGTCCACACCGATCCGGGTGACTGGCCCGGCTTGCTGTCGGCCCAGCTCTGCAGCCCCGTGCGCTGGCGCCAGTCCCTCGAGGCGCTGAGCGGGCGGGGGGCCACCGTCCTCGCCGAGCTCGGACCCGGTGGTGTGCTCACCGGCATGGTCCGGCGCACCGTCCCCGACGTGCGCGGCGTTGCCGTCTCCGTCCCCGCCGACCTGGACAAGCTGATGGACACCGTGGCCGGCACCGACGAGTGGACGGCCTCGGCCCCGGTACACCAGGGTGAGCACCTCTACACCTCCGAGCGGGTCATCGTCAGCCCGGCCCCCGGGGTGTTCGAGCCCGACGTCAAGCTGGCGGCGTTGGAGAGCACGGCGCTGGCCGAGGCCACGGCGGTGCCCGGGAGCGGTCAGGGCATCGAACCGGGATCGGTGCTGGCGGTCGGCGAGCGGGTGGGGACCGTCGGCCTCACCGATGTCCGGACACCCTTCGACGGGATCCTGGTCCGGTGGTTGGCGGTCCGGGGCGAACGGGTGGTCGAAGGCCAGCCCGTGGCCTGGATCCGGACGCCGGCGAGCAGGTCGTGACGGACCACCGCGCCGCGAGCAGGGAGGAGAGGTAGATGCCGGATGAGCTCGACCGCGGGGACGATGCCGGAAGTCCGCCGGGGGGACGGGTGGTGATGGTCACCGGAGGAACCCGGGGCATCGGGCTGGCCTGCGCGGGCTGGTTCCTGGCCCATGGCGACAGGGTGGCCGTGACGTCGAGGTCGGGCGTGGTCGAGGGCGTCCTCCCGACCGGTTCCGACCGACTGCTCTCCCTCACCTGCGACGTCACCGATGCAGACCAGGTGGATGCGGCGTTCTCGACGGTCGAGGAGACCTGGTCACCAGTGGAGGTCCTGGTGGCCAACGCCGGGATCACCCGGGACACCCTGGTGCTCAGGATGAGCGAGGACAACTGGTCCGAGGTCATCGACACCAACCTGTCCGGTGTGTTCCGGGTGGCGAAGAGGGCCCTGACCAAGATGATCCGCCTCCACCGCGGAAGGGTGATCATGGTCTCCTCGGTGGGGGCCTTTCTCGGGACGCCGGGCCAGGCCAACTACGCCGCCGCCAAGGCCGGCCTGGTCGGAATGGCCCGGTCCATGGCCCGTGAGGTGGCCAGCCGCTCGATCACGGTCAACGTGGTCGCCCCCGGCCTGGTCGAAACGAATATGCTCGCGGCACTCGGAGAGGACCGCGTGAGGGAGTTCGAGGCACAGGTGCCGTTGGGTAGGGTGGCTCGACCCGATGAGGTGGCCGAGGCCGTCGGCTTCCTGGCTTCTGACGGAGCTGCCTACGTCACCGGTGCTGTCCTGCCGGTGGACGGAGGCCTGGGCATGGGCCTGTAAGGACAGGGACGGCGGGCCACCGATGACAACGACGACAAAGGAGCAAGTGCGTGACGAACGACGAGGCATACGAGAAGTTCACGGAGTGTGCGGTCGAAGTGCTCCAGGTGCCCGCCGACAAGGTGACCCGTGAGGCGAGGTTCGCCGAGGACCTGGACGCCGACAGCCTCGACCTGGTGGAGCTGGTGATGGCTCTCGAGGAGACCTTCGACGTGTCCGTGGACGAGAGCGAGCTCGAAGGCATCGAGACCATCGGGCAGGCCTTTGACCTGATCTCCGCCAAGCTCTGATGCTGCTGGGTATCGGCCCCGACGGACCGGTCACCGGTCGGCGGGTGGCCATCACCGGGCTCGGTGTGGTGTCGTGTTGCGGGATCGGAACCGATGCCCTGTGGGCCGGGCTCAACGGCCCGCCTCCCGAAGGTGAGCGGCGCGTCCCGGACTTCGATCCGGAACGGTGGTTCACCACCAAGGAGGCCCGGCAGGTCGACCGGTTCGCCCAGTTCGCGGTGGCCGTGGCCGACATGGCCCTCGAGGACGCCGGAGAGCTCGGTGCCGACCCGGGGCGCTCCGGCGTGGTGATGGGGACCGGAGTCGGCGGGCTCGAGACGCTCGAGACGCAGATCCTGGTCTTCGGGGCCAAGGGCCCCCGGCGCGTCTCCCCCCGGCTGGTCCCGATGATGATGTCCAACGCCGGTGCCGCCGCAGTCTCCATCCGGCTGGGCTGGCACGGTCCCTCCGAGACCGTCACCACTGCGTGCGCCGCCGGCGCCCACAGCATCGGCCACGCGGCCCGGTTGGTGGCCTCGGGCCGGTGCGACGTCGCCATCGGGGGGGCTTCGGAGGCCGGCATGACGGGCGTGGGGATCGCCGCCTTCTCCAACATGACCGCGCTGTCGACCTCCGGCAACTCACGACCCTTCGACATCAGGCGCGACGGGTTCGTGATCACCGAGGGTGCCGGGGCGCTGGTCCTCGAGGAGTGGGACCACGCAGTGGCGCGCCGCGCTCACATCTACGGTGAGCTGGCCGGGTCCGCCAGCACGGCCGACGCGCATCACATCACCGCCCCCATCCCCGGCGGGTCCGGAGCGGCGGCATGCATGACGCTGGCAATGGAGGACGCCGCCGTGGCCCCGGAGCGGATCGGGCACATCAATGCCCACGGGACGTCCACGCCGCTCAACGACAAGGCGGAGTCGGACGCCATCGCCAAGGTGTTCGGCGCCTCGTCTCCGCCGGTGACGTCCACCAAGGGCATCACCGGGCACGGGCTCGGCGCCTGCGGCGCCATCGAGGCCGTGGCGGCGCTGCTCAGCCTGGAGCACGCCCTGATCCCGCCCACCTCCGGGTACGAGCAACCCGATCCGGACATCCATCTCGACATCGTCGCCGGGGCGGCCCGTCCCTGGGAACGGGCGCCGGTGCTGTCCAACTCCTTCGGGTTCGGGGGCCACAACGGCTGCCTGGTGATCGCTCCGGCCTGAGGGAGGGCATCCCGACCCCCGATCCGGGCCGGGCACGCCGACCGGGCCGACCGCCGGAGCACCTAGCCTCGGGTCCCCATGGTCGAGCGAGCGGTACCCATCGAGCCCACCCTTCCGGGCGACGGGACCGGTGCGTCCGGGGACGGACCGTCGACCGTCGGGCGTCCCGACCTCGTCATCGGCGCCTTCACGCCCCACGGTCCCTGGACGGTCGACCCGTCCACCATGGCCTGGCGGTTCGAAGGAGCCACCTCGGGAGGCGTCGACACCCTGCGCGCCGATGCGGCCGACCTGGCCCGCACGCTGGTCCGACCCAGTCACCTCCCGTCGGTGGCCCGGGTGGCCACCGTGGGCCTCCGCCTGGGGTCGGCGCTGCTCGGATGGGGCAGGCACGACCGGGGCACCCCGACCTCGAGGTCGGGCCTCTCCCGGCGCCTGCGGCCGGCCTTCGAGCGACTGGGGCCCACCTACATCAAACTGGGCCAGATCATCTCGTCGGGTGAGGGGATCTTCCCCGAGGAGCTGGTCGAGGAGTTCCGGCTCCTGCGCGACAGGGTGGCGCCCGAACCCTTCACCACGGTCCGACGCACCATCGAGGAGGACCTGGGGCGCCCCCTGGCCGACGTCTTCATCTCCTTCGACCGGGTGCCGATGGCGTCGGCCTCGATCGCCCAGGTCCACGCGGCGACCCTCCGGACCGGGGAACGGGTGGTGGTCAAGGTCCAACGACGCAGCGTGGCCTCCCTGGTCCGGCTGGACATCGCCGCCATGTCGTGGATCGCCCCCCAGCTGGTGGGCCGCATCCCCGTCGCCACGCTGACCAACCCGCCCGCCCTGGTGGAGCTGTTCGCCGAGACCATCGTGGAGGAGCTGGACTTCCGGCTCGAGGCCCAGAACATGCTGGACATCGCGGCCGTGTTCGCGTCCACCGGCCAACGGACGATCGTGGTGCCGAGACCCCATCCCGAGCTGGTCACGCGGCGGGTGCTGGTGATGGAGCACCTCCACGGCTTCACCTGGGGCAACGCCGCCGGGATGAGAGCGGCCGGCATCGACACTGCCGCGGTGCTCCGATCCAGCCTGATCGCCTTTCTGGAGGGAGCCCTGCTCTACGGGGTGTTCCATGGCGACCTTCACGGGGGGAACCTGCTGGTCCAGCCGGACGGGACGGTGGCCCTGTTGGACTTCGGGATCACCGGTCGGCTCGACGAGCGGAAGCGCCTGGCCTTCCTCCGGCTCCAGATGGGTGCCACCACCAACAACCTCACGGTGCAGGTGGAGGCCCTGCGCGATCTCGGCGCCCTCCCAGCCGACTCGGACGTGGAGGCGGTCATCCGCGATCTGGGCCTGGACCGCCCGCCGGTCGATCCGACCACGCTCACCGCCGACGAGATGGTGGCCGAGCTCCGCGACGTCACCAAGGCCCTCCTGGGCTATGGCGCCCGCATGCCCAAGGAGCTGATGCTCTTCGTGAAGGACATCCTGTTCCTCAACGGTGCCATGGCCACCATGGCCCCCGACGTCGACATCCTGGGAGAGATCCTGGCGGTGGTGACGTACTTCACAGAACGGCACGGCGAGCAGATCGCCCGCGACGTGGGAGCCGATCTGCTGCAGACCCCGATCGACCTCGACGGGTACCGGGCGGCCATGGGCTTCCCCGAGGAGACCGACCCGATCACCTTCCACGACCTGCAGGAGCGCAGGGAGCTCATCCGCCGCCGGCTGCAGGACCGGACCGAACGGCCCGGCCGCCGCTCTCTCGTCCGGGCCCTCTTCCGGCTCGTCCGCCCCGACCGACACTGAGCATCCCCGGGGCCCCATCCCCGAGCGGGACGGGTCGGTCAGCCGGGGGCCATCCCGTCCAGTGCCCGTCGGAGCGACGACACGAAGGTGGCGGCGGCGTCCGGACCCCCGCCTTCCAGCAGGCGACGCACCAGGGCCGAGCCGACGACCACGCCGTCGGCCACCTGGCACACCGCCACAGCCTGGGCGGGAGAGGAGACACCGATCCCGACGCACACCGGCAGCTCGGTGGCCTCCACCACCTGCCGGGCCACGCGGCGGGCGGACTCGGCCAGCTCCTCCTGCTCACCCGTCACTCCCATCCGTCCCACGGCATAGACGAAGCCGCGGGAGCGCCGGCAGACGGCGGCGATCCGTCCGGCCGGCGTGGACGGAGCGACCAGGAGCACACTGGCCACACCGGCGAGATCGGCCGCCCGGGCCCACGGGCCGACCTCCTCGAGCGGCAGGTCCGGGACAATCGCCCCGGACACCCCGGACTCGGCCATCAACCCGGCGATGCGGCCGTGCCCGGCCCGGTAGATGAGGTTGTAGTAGGTCATGACCACCACGGGGATCCCGACGTCGATCCGACCCAGGTCGGCGAGGATGCCGTCGGGGGTCGTGCCGCGCCCCAGGGCGCGGTGCGACGCCTCTTGGATGGTGGGCCCGTCGATCATCGGATCCGAGAACGGGATCCCCACCTCGACAGCGTCGGCGCCGGCGCCGGCCAACGCCTCCACCGTGAGCAGCCAGTCGGCGTCCATCCCGCCGGTTACGTACGGCACCAGAAGCTTGTGGCCGGCGTCCCGCCGGGCGGTGAGCACGGACTCGAGCCGACCGGGCACGTACCCGGGAGGGTCGTCGGGAACCGGACCGCTGACCGCGGCGGGAGGTGCGCTCACGACCGGAGGAGGTCGCGCACCTGCGCCACGTCCTTGTCCCCGCGGCCGGACAGGTTGACCAGCACGGTGGAACCGCTCGGGAGATCGGTCGATCCGGCCCGTGCCACCACCCAGGCGATGGCGTGCGCAGACTCGAGGGCGGGGATGATGCCCTCGGTCCGGGCCAGCCGCCGGAAGGCGTCGAGGACCTCGTGGTCCCCGGCCGACACGTAGCGGGCCCGTCCCATCTCGGCGAGGTGGGCGTGCTCGGGTCCGATGCCCGGATAGTCGAGCCCGGCCGAGATGGAGTGCGCCTCGAGGATCTGGCCCTCCTCGTCCTGCAGCAGCGCGCTCTTCATCCCGTGGAGGATCCCGGGGATCCCGGAGGTCATCGCCGCACCTCCGGACGCCTCCACCGCCACCAGGGCCGACGAGGTGGCGTCGGCGAACCCGGCGAAGATGCCGGCCGCATTGGAGCCACCTCCGGCGCACGCCACCACCACGTCGGGGTCGGCCCCGTCGAGCAGGCGGCGGCACTGATCCCGGGCCTCGTCCCCGATGACCCTCTGGAACTCGCGCACCATCCACGGGTAGGGGTGCGGGCCCATCACCGATCCCAGGCAGTAGTGGGTGTCCCCCACCGACGCCACCCAGTCGCGGAGGGCTTCGTTGACCGCGTCCTTCAGCGTGCGGCCGCCGGTCGTGACCGTGCGGACCTCGGCCCCCAGCAGCTCCATGCGGAAGACGTTGAGCTCCTGTCGTGCGGTGTCCACCTCTCCCATGTACACGAGGCACTCCATGCCGAACAGGGCCGCGGCGGTGGCGGTGGCCACGCCGTGTTGGCCGGCCCCGGTCTCCGCGATCAGCCGTGCCTTCCCCATCCGACGGGCCAGCAGTCCCTGGCCCACGACGTTGTTGAGCTTGTGGGAGCCGGTGTGGGTCAGGTCCTCGCGCTTCAGGAGCACTCGGATCCCGAGCTCGTCGGAGAGGCGGGCGCACTCGGTGACCGGGGTCGGCCGGCCACCGTAGTGGCGGAGGACGTGATCGAACTCGGCGTGGAAGGACGGGTCGGCCCAGGCCGAGCGGAAGGCCCCCTCCAGGTCCATGCAGGCCGGGATCAGCGACTCGGGGACGAACCGTCCCCCGAACTGGCCGAATCGACCGCTCGGCCCGGGGTCGCCCATGATCGGACCGGTGCGGTCGGCCTCGTCGCCGGGCGGCCGGAACTGTTCGGTCATTCCTCGTCCTGCCAGTCGAAGGGGCCGGGCACACCGCCGGCTGGGCCGGCGTCGCCGGCTCCCACACCGGTGTAGGTACTGGCAGCGGCCCCGCCCTCGGTCGCCACGACGTTCCGTGCCGCGGCATGGGCGGCGCCGATGAACTCGCGGAGCTTGACCGGATCCTTGACCCCCGGGGACGCCTCCACCCCACTGGCCACATCCACCCCCCAGGGGTGGAGGTGCTCGATGGCGGCACCGACGTTGTCGGGTCGCAACCCGCCCGACACGATCAGCCGGGTCGGGTCGACGACGCCCTCGGCCAGCCGCCAGTCGAAGAGCTCGCCGGTTCCGGGATTGGCCCCGTCGATCAACAGGGTCTGGGCCCCGTACTGGCGGAAGCGGTCGATGTTCCGATGACCGGCCGGGAACGCCTTGATGGTCCAACCGGTACGGCTCCGGATCCACTGGGTGTCCTCGATGGACTCCATCCCGTGGAGCTGCACGGCCCCCAGACCGA
>Ga0307372_10012776_pt1 | contig 10941 bp, 13 predicted proteins | sample OX1MG_FD_202533 | JGI IMG/M metagenome (GOLD analysis project Ga0307372, IMG submission 202533) | Soil microbial communities from Risofladan, Vaasa, Finland - OX-1 | ecosystem: Environmental > Terrestrial > Soil > Coastal area > Acid sulfate soil | place: Finland: Risofladan, Vaasa | collected...
TCCGGTAGAATCGTGCGTCTTTCGAATACACGCGGACACCCAACGAAATGCTGCGATTCTTCACGGCCGGCGAATCTCACGGGCAAGCGCTGATTGCCTGGATCTCCGGATTGCCCGCGGGCGTTCCCGTCGATCTGGAATTTGTTAACCGCGAGATGCACCGGAGGCAGCTCGGATACGGGCGCGGCGGAAGGCAGAAAATCGAGAAGGATCAGGCTGAATTCCTGGCCGGCGTGCGCCATGGAAAAACGATCGGCGCGCCGATTGCCATCCGCATCGAGAACCGCGACTGGAAAAATTGGGAGAAGGCGTTGCCCGTCGAGGACGCCGATGGCGCCGACGACAGTGGTCGCGATGCCCAGCGGCGCCTGACTTCGCCGCGCCCGGGACACGCGGACCTCGCGGGCGCGTTAAAATTTAATCTTCACGACGCACGATACATACTCGAGCGGGCGTCGGCGCGGGAAACGGCGGCGCGCACGAGCGCGGGCGCGGTTGCCAAGCTGCTTTTGCGCGAATTCGGCATCAGCGTCTTGAGCCACACCATTGCCGTCGGGCCGGTGAAGCTCGAACGTCCCGCGCAGTGGAACGAAATTGAGTCCATTTGCGCGAACTTGGACTCGCCGCTGCGATGCGTGGATGAAGATACGGAAGCGCGCATGAAAGCGGAGGTCGACAAAGCATTGCGCGCGGGCGATTCCGTAGGAGGAATTTTCGAGGTTGTCGCTCGCGGCGTTCCGCCGGGGCTGGGAAGTCATGCGCAGTGGGATGAAAAACTCGACGGGCGGCTGGCGCGCGCGGTGATGTCGATACAAGCCGTCAAGGGTGTTGAGATCGGCACAGGGATCGCCAACGCGACTTCCTACGGCTCGGAGGTTCAGGACGAGATTCGGTATGATGGGGAGAAGAAGCGCTTTCAACGAAGCTCGAATCGCGCGGGCGGGATTGAAGGCGGAATCACCAACGGTGAAAACATGGTTGTGCGAGGTTATCTGAAACCCATTTCGACCTTGCGGCGCGCGCTGGGCTCCGCGGACTTGAACAGCAAAGCAAGCATCAAGGCTGCGTACGAACGCTCGGACATTTGCGTCGTGCCCGCGGCAGGGGTTATTGGCGAAGCCATGGTGAGCTACGTGCTCGCCGAAGCTTTCCTGGAAAAATTCGGCGGAGATTCGCTAGAAGAGACGCGCCGGAACTTTCAAGGTTATCAAAAGCAATTGGACGACTTTTAGCGCAGGAAACCACGCCAGAAACGGCGCACAAAAATGAGGCACAAGGACGAGGCACATAAACGATGATCCATCCGATAACGAAGTTCCCGGCCGCAGTGCTCGAACAACCTACGAAGCCGATCGACAAATTCGACGCGGACCTGGCCAAGCTTACCGAGGACATGTTCGAGTCCATGTACGCCGCCCAGGGCGTGGGACTGGCTGCGCCGCAAATTGGCCTGGGCTTGCGCATAGCGGTAATCGACGTAACCGTGGGGAAGAATCCGGAAGCGAAACTCGTGCTCGCGAATCCGGAAATCATTCGGACCGAGGGCGAACAGCGCGAGGAAGAGGGCTGTTTGTCCGTCCCGGGATTTCGCGGAAACGTTCTACGGCCCAAATATGTGACCGTGCGCGCGCAAGACGTCACCGGGAAAGAGTACGAAATGCGCGCCGAAGGGCTGCTGGCCCGCGCGTTTTGCCATGAAATCGATCATCTGCACGGAATACTTTTCCTGACGCACTTGAGCATGTTGAAGCGCGACCTCATCAGGCGGAAAATTCGCAAGTTGACGAAAACCGGGGAGTGGTAGAAAAACCGTGCCGCTTCGAATTGTTTTCTGCGGCACGCCGGCGTTCGGTTTACCTTCTTTGAAGAAACTGCTGGCTGCTCCGGAATTTTCCGTGGAGGCGGTGATCACGCAGCCTGACCGTCCACGCGGAAGGGGTCACAATCCCGCGCACTCACCGATCAAAGATGCCGCGCTCGAAGCTGGGCTGCAAATTTATCAGCCAGAGAAAATCAAGTCCGCGGACGCAGTTGATTTTTTGAAACGGATCGCGCCAGACGCCGTCGTCATCATCGCTTATGGGCAAATAATTCCGCGCAGCTTGCTGGAAATTCCCAGACTTGGCTGGATCAATTTGCATGGTTCCTCGCTCCCTCGATATCGCGGCGCGGCTCCCATCCAACGCGCGATTCTCAATGGAGACACGCGCACGGGTTTGACGACGATGCGCATCGACGCTGGACTCGACACCGGGCCGATTCTCGAACAGCTCGAAATGGAAATCGGTACGGATGAGACTGCGCCGGAATTAATGGCGCGCATGGGCGATGCCGGCGCGCCGCTGCTCATTCACACTCTGCAACAGCTCTCGGCCGGCGAACTCACGCCAAAGCCCCAAAACAATGCGCTCGCAACGTTTGCACCGCCGTTAAAAAAAGAAGAAGGATTGCTCGATTGGAACCGTCCGGCACGCGAGATTTATAACCGCATTCGAGCCTTCCAGCCATGGCCGGGCGCGTACACGCACTTTCGCGGACGATCGTGTCACTTATGGGGACGTCCGGCGGAGAGTCCACCCGGCCTGGGCGCACATGAGCCAGGGTCCATCGTGGAAGCTCGCGGTGAGATGAGTGTCGCTTGCGGCCAAGGTACGTGGCTGCGCGTCGAGCACATCCAGCCTGAAGGACGCAAACGCATGAGCGCGAGCGAATTCGCGAACGGCGCGCGAATTTCCTCCGCCGAAAAATTCACGTCGTAGCAGCACGTATGACTTGAGGTCATCTCGATCAGGTAAGGGCGCGGCTTTGGAGTCCACCGGCAACTCCAGAATCCTTGTGGGTCGTGGCTTTAGCCACGACATACGCCCTGCAATTTCAGTGCGGCTTTAGCCGCTGAAGTATCGATTTTTCTGTTCTCACACATGCTCTATTAGCCCCTGAGGTCGGAACGATAATGCCAATCAGCACCGCCAGAACAATTGCGTACGATGCCCTGCTGCGCGTCGAGAACGAGGCAGCTTACGCGTCCGAGGTGCTCCATGCGCGCCTGAACGAAAACACGACCGCGAAAGTCAGCGCCCGCGATGCCGCGCTGGCGACCGAGATCGTCATGGGCGCGTTGCGATGGCAACGATTGCTCGACTTTTTTATCGAGCACTACACGGCGAAAAAATCTATCGTCCTCGACGTTGAAGTGCTCGTTGCGCTGAGGATCGGAATCTACCAGTTGCGGCATCTGGCGCGAATTCCGGCGAGCGCGGCCGTGGATGAGTCGGTTGAATTAGTCAAGCGCGCGCGAAAACAATCCGCAGCGTCTTTGGTGAACGCAGTGCTAAGACGCGCAGCGCGTGAAAGCGCCAAGCCCGTGAAGGAATTTCTTCCGCTCGACCTACCCACTGCGGACGCCCTCGGACTTCTCCATTCTCATCCCACGTGGCTCGTCGAGCGGTGGCTCGAACGATTTGGGCGCGAAAAAACCGTGGCGCTGCTCGAAGCAAATAACGAGACACCGCGACGGGTTTGCGCCGTGCTTAGCCATGAAAATCGAGAAGAAGTGTTGCGCTCACTCACTGCCGAGGGAGTTGAATTTGAGCCCGGCCGCCTCGCGCGAGACGCCATCACAATACGAAGCGGCGATGTAGCAAAGACGAAAGCATTCGAGAACGGCTGGATTACTTTTCAGGACGAAGCGTCGCAGATTATTCCGCTCCTGCTGCACGTGAAGGCCGGAGAATCGGTCCTCGATGTCTGTGCGGCACCCGGAGGCAAAACGATGGCCTTGGCGCGGAGCGCTGGGCCTGCTGGTCTGGTAGTTGCGGCGGATCGCCGCGAAAATCGCCTGCGCGCAATGCGCGAAAGGATGGCGCTCGCGCGTGTGTCGAACGTGAAGATGATTGCTTTGGACGGAACGGCATCACTTCCCTTCCGCGCTAAATTCGACCGCATTCTGGTGGATGCGCCGTGCTCCGGCACAGGCACGTTATCGCGCAATCCTGAAATTCGCTGGAAGCTGAAGCCAACCGACCTACTCGAACTGCACGCGCGCCAGGTGATGCTGCTCAATTCCGCGCTGGAGTGCCTCGCACCCAAGGGGCGGCTTGTGTATTCGACGTGCTCGCTCGAGCCCGAAGAAAACGAAAGCGTGGTGAGCGAAGTGTTAGGCGCGCATCCGGAATTCCGCGCGACTCACGCGGAAATTCCCGCCGGCGCGCTCGTTGAAGGCGTCCGCGCCGAGACGCTGGTTGACAGCAACGGCGCATTTCGGACGTTTCCTCCACTCCACTCCACGGACGGATTTTTTGCGACGCTGTTGGCACGGCGGTAACGCCTGTCTTCCAGGCGTTGAAACCAACCCATGCCGATGTTAGTGTCATTTCTGCCGAGGCGAAACTTTGGGATTTCGAGAACGAAGCGAATGGGCCGGACGAATGGCGCTGCTGATCTTCGTGCTGGCGTCCGTGGCCTTTCTTAGCGCGATTCTGACCATGCGTTTCGCCATTCAGGGGCGCGAGATCGTCACGCCGGATCTGACTCGCGTGGCGCTCTCGCCAGCACAGAGAGAACTCGAGGCGCGCGGCCTTCACCTAAGGGTCGAAGACCGGATCTACAGCAGCCTGCCGCCGGGCGTCATTGCGCGGCAAAGCCCTTCCGCGGGAACGCGCCTGAAAGTGGGCGAATTGGTCCACGTGGTTGTAAGCCTTGGCCAACAGACAGTAACGATCCCAAAACTCGACGACCGCAGCTTGCGTGCCGCGCAGATTGAGTTGTTGAGCACGGGGCTGCAAACCGGCGAAGTGTCGAGCGCTCATCTGCCGGAATTCCCGCCGGACATCGTGCTGCAACAGGATCCACCGGCTGGCTCAACGGATGCAAGCAGTCCGCACGTGGATATGCTGGTCTCTCTGGGACCGCAACCACCTGCTTATGTGATGCCGAGCTTGGAGGGCCTGCCTCTCGCGGAAGCCCAACAACGATTGTCTGCCGCTGGATTGAAAGTGGGCCAAGTGACGCTGCTGCCGCTGACAGGCCGGCCGCCGGGAACGGTGACGTCTCAACTTCCGCAGCGCGGCGCGCGGATCGAGCCTGGCGCGAGCGTCGAACTGCAAGTAGCGCAATAAGCGCGGCTGCGGCTGTGTTACAATTTCAATGGATTTCATGACTCGCCGTCCGCTCGAAATCGCTCCGTCCATTTTGGCGGCGAACTTCGCCGTTTTGGGCGGAGAGGTACGCGCGGTCGAAGCTGCCGGCGCAGCCGTGATTCACGTGGACGTGATGGACGGCCACTTTGTGCCCAATATTTCCATCGGCGTGCCCATTGTCGCGTCATTGAGCAAGGCAACCCGTTTGCCGCTGGATGTGCATCTGATGATTGAGCGGCCTGGGGACTTCGTCGAGGCATTCGCCAAGGCTGGAGCACATCGCATTTTGGTTCACCAGGAAGCGACGGTGCACCTTGACCGCGTGATCGCTTTGATTCACGAGCAGAATTGCGAAGCGGGCGTGGCCATCAATCCGGCCACTCCTGTGGCAATGTTGAAGGAAGTGCTGGACCGGGTGGAAACGGTGCTGGTGATGACTGTGAATCCCGGATTTGGGGGCCAAAAATTCATTCCTCAAACGGCCGACAAGATTCGAGAGTTGCGGGATATTCGCTCACGCTATGATTACGGCTTCCGAATTGGAGTGGATGGGGGAGTCACGCTGGAAAACACGGCGGAACTTGTAACCGCCGGCGCTGACACGCTGGTGGCGGGCACTTCAATTTTTCATACAAAGGATCCGGGCGCTGCCGTTCGGCAAATGAAACAGTGCGCGAACGACGCGATCTCGCAAAGGGTGTGATGAAAAGCATAACGAAACGACCTTCCTTCTGGCTTACGTTTGCGCTTCTCGTATCCTTCATTCCGGCGGGATGTCTTTTTTCCGGACACAAAAAAACTGCCGCCAAGACTCCGGATGCAAACGCCGAACCCGACAAGATTCTCTACGACCGCGCGCTGAACGATTACAATCACGGTCGCTACACCGAATCGCGCTTAAGCCTGCAGACCCTCATCAACAGCTACCCGGACAGCGAGTACCTTGCCAAAGCCAAGCTGGCCGTCGCCGACTCGTATTACAAAGAGGGCGGCACCGAAGGACTGACGCAAGCGGTCGCCGAATACAAAGACTTCGAAACCTTTTTCCCGTTCCTTCCAGAGGCCGCCTACGCGCAGATGCAAGTCGCCATGGCGCATTACCGGATGATGGAAAAGCCGGACCGCGATGCAACGCAGGCGCGCCTTGCGGAACAGGAATTCCAGTCCTTCTTACTGAAATATCCGAAGAGTCCCCTGGTGCCGCAGGCGGATCAGCGTCTGCGAGAAGTGCAAGAAGTGCTGGGCAGCGGCGACTTCGAAGTCGCGCGCTTTTACTATGTGAAGGGCGATTACCGCGCCGCCGCGTCGCGCCTTGTCGAAGTCGCAAATCGCTATCCTCTGTTCAGCCAGGCGGATCGCTCGCACTGGATGCTGGGAGATATTTTCCGCCGCGCTGCCATGGGCTCGAAGAATGAGCAAGAGCGCGCTCGGTGGCGAGCTGAGGCAGACAACGAGTATGCGCAGATTGTAAAGGAATACCCCCTCTCATCTCTGGCGCCGGAAGCGAAGCGGCGATTGTCGGAAGATAACGTGAAAATCCCGCCGCCGGATCCGGATGCGCTCGCGCGCGCAAAATATGAGGAGAAGTTCGCGCACGACCACCCCGGGCTTATCCATCGCGCCATGGGTGTGATGAAAAGCAACCCGAGCGTCGCGTCGGCGGCACATACGGGTGAGCCGGATTTGAATCCTCCGGGAGAAATCGAATCGCCACAGGGTATGAATTCCGCGTCGGACTCGGGAATTGACGCAGGCAGCGCCGGATCTGCGCAGCAGAACATGAGCATCCGCGCCGTCTCGCCCGAGTCGTCAACCCCTCCGCCCACCAGCTCTGCGCCCCCGACCGACCCGGCCACCACTTCGTCGAGCACATCTACATCTACGCCTCCGGCCACGGACGCCGTTCCACCGCCGACCAGCACCAGCACAACGCCACCGCCGACCGCCAGTGACAGCGGCGCGTCAGGCACCAGCACCGCAACGTCAACCCCAGCCACGGGCACCGATCCGCAGTCTGCCGCGGACGCGCAAAAACCCGCCGCCAAGAAAAAAGTCGACAAAAGCAAAGAATCCACCAGCAAACACAAAAAAGGCCTGAAAAAGCTCATCCCTTGGTGAAACAGACCGAGCCGGAGTTGAGGGCGTTGCGGGCCGGCAGGCCCGGGGTACGCCCGCGCTTGCGCGTGATTCAAAGAAAGCGCTCGCTCGAAATCATAAAGGCCGTTTCAGTTCTCGTTATTTTTTTCGTCGTTCTTTTCTCGCCCACTCTCATGTGGTCCCAGACACAGGCTACGCCACCATCGAATCCTCCTCAGCAGAGCCAAAACCCGGCATCACAAAGCAAACCGGCTCCGCAAGACAAAAAGAAAAAGAAAGACGATACCCAAGGTACGCAGAGCAAGCGTATGTTCGGGCTCGTCCCCAATTTTGGAGCGGTGAACGCCAATACGCAGCTTCCACCGATGTCCACTCGCGAGAAATTCGTGCTCGCCTCGCAGGATAGCGTCACCGATTATTCGTCCTACACTTGGGCCGGAATCCTGGCCGGACAGGCCATGCTCTTGAATTCCGATCCGGAATTGGGGCACGGAATCGCCGGCTACGGACGCTATTATTGGCGCACCTTCGCCGACGGAGTGTCGGGGACTTTTTTCACCGAGGCCATTGTCCCCGCGATCACGCACGAGGACCCGCGCTATTACACCCTGGGCAAGGGAGGTTTTTTTCATCGAACGGGCTACGCGATATCTCGTGCCTTCGTCGGAAAGACGGATTCTGGACGCACGGCCTTTAACTGGTCCGAGGTGGGGGGCAATGCACTGGAAGCTGGCTTGTCCAACGCCTACTATCCGCCTGAGGAGCGCGGCCTTAGTCAAACCGCTGTGAACTTCGCAACGCAGATGGAATCCGCTGTCCTCAATCACGTGTTCCAGGAGTTCTGGCCGGATATCCGCAAGAACGTTTTTCACCGGAAATAGCTTCACGCGTCACCCGCCTGTCGTGCGCAAACGCGCTGGAAAGCTGCGTCTTGCAAACGAAACTCATTACCGATCAAGAAAATGGAAGTGGAACATTCTAAAATAGTTGCGTTTGCGGGACTGTGCATGCGATTACCGATCAAGCGGTCGCGGTTTCCGGTTGTATGCGGAGCCTTTCGGGCCTTCGGGCGCGTGCAATCGGCGCGACTGAGTGAGCCGGGCGGCAAAGTGTCCGGTAATTTTAAAAGCGCGAAAAATTGGCGATTAGGAATGTGGCCGGCCGTTTGTTTTGTGCAGGTTAAGTTCGTTTCTAATTCCGGACAGTGGATTAGAAATGAGGGGCGATGGGGTGCTAGTCTGTAGCGCAGAGCCTCGCCGTTTGAGGTTCTGCGGCTTTTCGCCGTTGAGTCTCTGCGGCTTTCGTGGCTCTTGCGTTTTCGGGGAGTTTTTGACGGCTCTGGGATGACTTCTTGCCTGTTGCACCCCACTCGTGTCGGCGCTCGCATCGAATTTTCGCTCGAACGACGCTAGCACGATGCGAGCCGCAAGGATAGATGTGGCGGCTGTGGTGTTGGCGAGGCGAGTGACGAGTGAAATCTGTCAGCGCAAGAGTGAGGAAAAAGCCCCACGCTCACAAAACGAGCATGGGGCACCCGCAATAACATACTCTGAAGTAAGATAACGCGATGGTATCATGCCCCCGCGACGTTCCGCAGCGAGCGCCCAAAGACGGGAGCCTGCCCCACCCGCCGGATCAACAGGAGGCGTATATTTGATGCCGTTTCCCTTCGAGCTTGCTCAGCGGGCATGGGCGTCATCCATTGCATCAATGAGCACCTCGACGTTGGCTGTTGTTGGTTCTCTAATCTATCCACTCTCGGACATTTGGCGTGAGTTTCGGCATAGCGGGCGGTCTGGGGTGCGAAAGCATTGGAAGGAGACTCTTAGATACAGTTTGGTGATTGGTTTCTGTTGGTGGTCTGTTCTGTTTTCCTATCACTTGTTTTACAAGGTTCCGCACGAGATAAATATGGAAGCACAATCTATTGGAATCCCACGCCATTCCGATTCCGAACCCGCCTAGCTTCGCATATGTCGCGTCAGAAAAATCTGCATCGAAATCGCCCATGCTGACCCCAGCATTTGCAGTCGATATTGAACACAGAATATTCACTTTGCCAGGGCCATACGGAACGGGTTTCTGGTTTGGGGGTTTCGATTTTTCGTCATGCTCCTTAGAGCCTACTGGGGCAGCGATTTTTTTGCGCATCACCAATTTGCAACGGCACAAGGAAATGATTACAGCCTACAGCATTGATGGGCTGCCGAAAACTCCGGTCACTCATAGAAGAATGTTCATAATTTTGCCAAAGGGTCAGATAGGGAGCGTATTTGTACCCCACACAATAGATTTTGGCGCTCCAGCAGGAATGGGAGCGCTGGTTCATTTTCCTGTGGATGACGCCGACACCAGCAAGGCGATACCCGTGACCGAAGACTTTTTGGACTACAAAATAGGAGAGGGACACTATCTTGAACCTGACGAACCTGTACGCGGGTGGGTATTTTTTGAATATCGCAAGGGCTACGTGGAAATGCCCGCGCACCTAACAATCAAGGTCACAGACCAATTCCAGCACAGCTTCACTTACCCGATACCGGACCATGTTGGCGATCCCGAAGGGGATATATTGCCGCGACGAATTGTAGAAGGGCCGCTTGAAGACCTGTCGCGGTGTGTGGTTTATAAGTGAAATCAGTCAGCATTTTCCGAGGTGAGCGTTCGTATTCGAGATTCGGCGAGGCAATTAGCTTGAGGATGGTATCGGCGGGTGGCCCACCCTTTGCGCGTCTCGTTCTTGGGACGTCGCAGCAGCCAACGGATGATACCACTGCGCCAGTTCACCGAACATTGACAGCAGGGTTTTGATCTGGGTGCCGCACCCTTTGGTCTGGAAGGGTGCGGTTCTTCAGATATAAACCGCTGCGCTCCGGATGGCGCCGCTATTTGCTTCTAGGGCCAGGCCCCAGCACCAAGCACGATTCTTCATCTTCTTGGATGAACCGCGTAACGAGCGGGCGGGCCGTGCGCAACAGACTCTCGATTTGAGCGGTGGTACAGTTAGCGGCGCGAAGCCAGACCACCTTAGGCGGGTACCCGCGAAGAACGCTTCGTTCTTGAAAGTCCGAGTCCTTCGAGATGATTGTGAACCCGTTGTCTTTGGCATATTGCCAAATGACCTCATCGTCCGCGCTACCCAATCCGCATTCATGCACATGGGCCGAACCGGGATAAACATTGGCCAGCACTTCGGCCAGGCGAGGAGGAAGATTTTCGTCGAAGAGAAGCTTCACGCGTTTGAGATTTCCAGTTTACGCTCGCGATCAGCGGCGTACGCGAGGCAGGCACGAATGTCCTCTTCCGCGAGATAGGGGAGCTCCCGCAAAATGTCAGCGTGCGACATTCCGCTGGCCAGGTATTCGAGAACGTCATAGACGGTAATTCGCAGCCCCCGGATGCAGGGCTTGCCGCCTCGTTTGCCGGGTTCGATCGTGATTATGTCCGAGTACGTCATACGAACACTCTATGTGAAAAGGCATCTCCGGGCAATTGGAAATGCGTTTCCCGGCGCGTCAGCGTTGGGCGTGCCTCTGCCTTCCACAGCTACAACAACTTTCGCTGCGGGTCGCGGCGTGCTAGCGTCGTTGGAGCGAAAAATCGATGACGCGAGCGGCCCCACCGCACTAGGAGATTAGACCCGGGGAAAATGAATCTTCAGCTTATAGCAGACGTAGAGAACCAGGATCGCTCCCAGTGTGGAAAA
>Ga0307372_10012777_pt1 | contig 10940 bp, 11 predicted proteins | sample OX1MG_FD_202533 | JGI IMG/M metagenome (GOLD analysis project Ga0307372, IMG submission 202533) | Soil microbial communities from Risofladan, Vaasa, Finland - OX-1 | ecosystem: Environmental > Terrestrial > Soil > Coastal area > Acid sulfate soil | place: Finland: Risofladan, Vaasa | collected...
GCCTCTGGCGGCGTCTGAGTCTGAAAAGGATTTACCGAATCGAGCCTCCCGCCAGTTCGCAAATCGCGCCGCGGTACCTGACGGAGCCCGTCGAATTTGTTATATACCTCGGACATGGCATCGCTACGTTTGCAGGCAACCACCACCGCCGCGGCTCTGGCGCTGATCGTTTCCGCATGGTCGCCGCTGGCGCGCGCGCAGGATCAATCGACCGGCGCTGGCCGCACCTATCCACCGGCCGCTATCGCACCCGACGTAACTCAGCGGGCAGATCACGCCGCCTCGATTGCGGCGTCGGCGGCTGCGGACTCGACACCCGCGTCGCCCCACGGGGCGTCATCGACGGCTGCGAACCTGCAACTTCCCAGCGCGCTCGGAGGACCCTCGGCGAATCCCTCGCCGGTCGCGGCAGCGACACCCGCAAAGAAGTCGCTCAAGGAACAGGCCAAGGCTCTGGTTAAGAGCCTGAACCCCGCGCGGCTCATGATGGACCGGCAGTACGCCAAAGCCTCTGTCGCCTTTCCCGCTTTCTGCAAGACCTGGGAACAGAAACTGAAAGATCGCGAGAAGAACAACCTCGCGCATATCGCGTGGCGGTTCGACAATGGATTTCAGACCGCGCTCTATACCGGCTACAGCACGGTCGAGAGCTGCGAGTCCCATCAGTCAGCGACCGGCTTCTCGATTGGCAAGCTCAGCTACGAAGAATTTCACTACCTGATCAAAGCTAAGACGGTGGACGAGGCAAAGACCACCAAGGCGACGCCGGTGGACGATACTCATACCACCGAAATCTTCCGCTGGGACAAGGGCGCCTGGTTCGACCTTCAGTGAGCAATTCCGACCGCGGAAGTCTTCATTGAGGCCGCCGTTTTGGCGGCCTCTTTCTTATGCAGGCCGCTCGATCCCCCATCTGATCGCGTTGCGGAGCAGACGCCCGAACGCGTCGGTTTCCCACGCTCCGCGGAACTCAAGCGGCGTCTTGCCCTCCCGATCGATACTCGCATCCACGAACGGTTGCACATTGGTGTAGGGCGAATGGCAATGTCCCAGCGCCACGTATGCAACGCCGCCCGCGCCAACCTTGCGGCTGAATCCGAGAGCCCGTGTTTTTCCGTCGGACAGCAGCGAAGTGTCGCTATCGTAAACGAAACCGAAGTTTGGCGCCGGATTCTTCTCGAGTTCGGTGGTGAGAAATATTTCGCTATGCGCCGGATCCTGCAGCTCGATCATGTACAGCTCGTCCATCACCTCGAATGACGCCGGCAGGCCCGCTGCCAGCGGATGCTCCTGCGTCACCTTCACGCGGAATTTCCGCGCTGGAGGATGATTCAGAAAAAATGCTCCGAGCGTCGCATGATGCGGCATCTTCACCATCTTGCGCACCCGGCGCGACTCGCCGATCGGCGCAGCTTTTCCACCGCTGGTGCCATGCAGCGCGAACCATCGGCCACCAGTTTCGAGCCATTTCTCAAGTGCGCGGTTGCCGTCGTCATCAGGGTATGGACCGGCCGCGTAAGTGATCAGAAAGCGCGCGGTTTCGAGCCATCGCGCGAGGTCGCGGTAATCGCTCGACACCGTGACTCGCGCATTCGGCGTTTCGTGCAGCGCCTCGAGCAGCTTGAGCCGCACGTAGTCCATGTCGTGGCCGGCGGGCTCTCCGGGCGGAAAGCCGCCGACGATCAGATGAACCCGGACCGGCGTGTCATCACTCGTCGCTGGCATCCTCTCGCTCCCGCACCCGATCAGTTCAGTTCCTTGTTGCCGTAGCCGAGCACGCGGCGCGCCACGATCAGCATGTTGATCTGCTGGGTGCCCTCGAAGATGTCGTTGATCTTCGCGTCGCGCATCCATTTCTCGACCAGCAGCTTGCGCGAGTAGCCGAGCGGTCCCAATATCTCGACCGCCTTCTGCGTGATCTGCGTGACCACGAGTCCGGCCTTCGCTTTGGCCATCGAGGCTTCCAGGTTGTTGCGCTTGCCGGTATCGAGCATCCACGCGGCCCGCCAGGTCAGCAATCGCGCAGCTTTGAGCTGCACTTCCATGTCCATGAAATCGCGCTCGATTGCCGAGAGCCGCCGCGGCGAAATTCCATAGCGCACCGGCACGTGGTTCTCGCGCAGGAACTCGCGGATGAAATCGAGCGCGGCGCGCCCTACCCCGATCGCCATCGCGGCGACGATCGGGCGAGTCGCGTCGAAGGTCGCCATCGCGTCCTTGAAGCCGCCATCCTTGCGAACTTCCGCGCTGCCCAGCAGATGGTCGAGCGGCACGCGGCAGTTGTCGAAGATGATCATCGCAGTGTCCGAGGCGCGGATCCCGAGCTTGTTCTCGACCCGCGAAACCTGCATTCCCGGCGCTCCGCGTTCGACCACGAACGACTTGATTCCCGCGCGTCCCGCGCTCTTGTCCACCGTGGCCCACACCACCACGAAGCCGTCGGATTTTTCGACCGCGCGCTGTCCGCCGGTGCAGAAAATCTTGGTGCCGTTGATCACCCAATGGTCGCCGTCGCGTGTCGCGGTGGTCTGGATCGCGGCGGAGTCCGAGCCGCAGGCGGCCTCGGTTATCGCCATCGCGCCCCACTTCGGCTCGCCTTCGGTGAAACGCTTGAGGAAGCGCGACTTCTGCTCGGAGGTTCCGGCCGCCATCACCGCCGCACCGCCCAGTCCGCTGTTCGGGGTTGAAAGGAACAGGCCCGCGTCGCCCCAGCACAGTTCTTCGGTGGTCGCGCAGGTGAGCAGGTTTCGGAGCTTGGGTCCGGACGGTTTCGCCGCGTTGGCGCCGTCTTTTTTCAGGTCTCCTTTTAGATCTCCGCCGGGGGCGACGTCGGCGAGCGATTGCGCCTGCCACATGGTCTGGAAGAACTGCTCGGGCTCTTCGTGCTCGCGTTCGTCGTACTCGCGCGAGATCGGGCGCATCACGTTCTCGGCGACCATGTGATACATCTTGAGCCGTTCGACTACCTGCGGTTCGAGTTCAAAATCGATCATGATTGATTCTCCGCGCGGTTAATTGCAGCGAGTTAAACCGTGGCAAGGCCGTCGAGCGCGGAAAATCCCCGCGCGTTGCGAAACCACATCTCGACCGGATGCTCCCGGATATAGCCGTGGCCGCCCAGAGCCTGCACCGCGTTGTCGGCGACGCGCAGCGCGCTTGCGGCGGCGTAATTCTTGGCCAGATAACTTTCCTCGAGCGCGTCTGCGCCTTTGTCGAGTTGTGCGGCAGCTTCCCACAAGAGCAGCCGCGCCGCGTCGATTTCGATCGCCATGTCGGCGATCATGAACGCGATCGCCTGCTTGGTCGCGATCGGCACGCCGAACGCCTTGCGCTCCTTGGCGTAGTCGCGCGTGTACTCGAACGCCGCGCGCATCACGCCCACCGCCATCGCGCCGAATCCAACGCGCGACTCGCTCATCAGGCGCGAGTAGTTGATCCCCTTGTCGCCGCCCACGCGCGCCTCGGCGCCGAGCTTCACGTCTTTGAGCTGGACCTCATATGTCGCGAGCGCCTTGAGCCCCATGCTCTTCTCGCGATCGCCGAGGGTAACTCCGGCCGAGGTTCGCGGCACGATAAACGCCTCAACGCCGGTAAAGCCCTCGCCCGCGCCGCTCTTGGCGTAAACCAGAATCGTCTCCGACTCGGCCGCGAGCGGCACGCCGCACTTTGCGCCGGAAACGATCCAGTTCGCGCCGTCGCGTTTCGCGCTGGTCTGGAGATCGGTCAGACCGAAGTCCCATCGCGGTTCCATCAGCGCCGCCGTCGCCGCGACAAATCCCGATGCGGCCAGCGGCTTCAGTATCCTGGCTCTCTGCGCGTCGGTGCCCATCTCGAGAATCGGATAGGCGAGCAGGCGCGGCGCAAGGCAGTGAATCGCGATCGCCAGGTCGCCGTAGGCGAGCTCTTCGGCGACGATCGCGCCGGTCACGGCGGAGCGTTCGGCGCCGTCGCCGCCGACGCTCTCTGGAAGCGCGCCGCGGACCAGGCCGAGCTCGGCGATCTTGGCAATCAGCGCGGCCGGAATATCTCCGCTCTCGTCGGCGGGACGCGCGGCGGGGCGAATTTCTTCGCGCGCGAACGCGCCGACGGTGTCGCGGATCATCTGCTGTTCTTCGGTCAAGTCGAAGTCGATCATGCGCTTTGCGAATTCCTTATTTGGCTAATTCTAACCTATCACTTTAATTTGTGATTTCGACTGGAGCGCCGCGCCGCGCCGATTCATAAGCCGCTTCGACCAGGCGCTGCGCTTTGACCCCTTCGCCGAAGCCCGGATCGATCTCGCACACTCCGCGCAATCCGGCGACAAAGGCCGCGTCCTCGAGCGCGTAGCCGACCGCGAACCAGTCCTTCATCGGCGCGAGATATGGCCGGTCGCGGAGCAGGATTTCGGAAAATTGCGCCATCACTTCAGTTTCACCGATCGTCGCTTCGCTCTCGGCGTCGCCGCGCTGGACAATGATTGGCCCGGTCGAGTCGCTGTCGCAAGCGATGAACAGATTCTCGCAAAAGATCTCGAGCCGCCGGTTGCTCGGGCGATGCGTCACGTGATGCCATACGGAGGTGTGCTGCACCTGATGGCCGCGCGCGAATTCGAGATGGGTTGCGGCGAAGTCTTCGACTCCGGGTGCGCCGCGCAAGTTGCGGGTGCGGCAATAGACGCAGCTTACGGCCCCGAACATCCAGGTCAGGATATCGAAGTCGTGGACCGAATGCTCGATCAGCGTGCCGCCGGCGGTAATCGCGGGATCGTTGCGCCACGTGCTGGGATGCGCGCCGCGAATCGGAAAATCCTGATCATCGCGCATTGTGGCCGCGATTAGGGCGCCCGCTTCGGGATCGCGGATCAGCTCACGGATGACGGTATAGACCGGCGAAAAGCGCATCACGAGGCCGACCTGGCTCTGAACCCCCGACGCTTCGAGCGCGCGATGCATCGCCTCGGCGTCGTCCGCCGTCATCGCGAGCGGCTTCTCGCAGAAGACGTGCTTGCCCGCACGTGCTGCGGCGATACACGCCTCGCGATGCATCGCGGTGGGAGTGCAGATCCACACCGCGTCGATTGCCGGGTCGTTGATTATCTCCTCGGCGGAGGAAAGCGCGCGCGCGCCCGGCCATCGCGCCGCAAGGCTCTCGGCAGCGGCGGTCGAGATATCGGCGATAGCGGTGATTCGCGCGCCACCGTCGCTGCGGTCGGCGACCTTGCGCAGCATCATCGAATGCAGTTGTCCGATAAGCCCGGCGCCGATTAGTCCGATGCGCACTTGTCCGGTGATGGGGTCGCGGATCATGGGTTAATCTTTTTCCGGCTTTTCCAGTTCCGCCTGACGGCGGAGGCGTTCGCGCTCGCGCGGGCGGTCGTATTTTTTCGGGTCGGGTTCGACTCGCGCGGGCGGCGCCATAGGTTTGCGCAGGCGCGCGATGAGCCGCTTTTTCGCGGACCGTTTTTTACCTCGCGCCGCCATCTTCTTAAACCTTTACTTTAATCCTGCGCGAATCCAGCGAAGCTGAGTTGCAATCCTGTAATTGCGCCACCGGCTGCGCGCCGCGAGAAATATTGAGCGCAGGCGCATCGCGTACACGGCCCGACGTTCTCGATCGCGTCCGGCGCGACGCCTGCCGCGATCAACTGGTCGCGCAAGATCGCGCGTAAATCAAGATAGGCCTTGCCGGCGCGGCCCTCGCGCCGATGCCGCCGTGCTCCGGGAATCTCCGCCACGAAGCGGTCGGCAAGCTCGCGATCGACCTCGAAACAGCAAGCCCCGATCGAGGGACCGAGAGCGGCGCGGATCGAGCCTGGCGCGGCGCCGAGCGAGTTCATCGCGCGGACGCCGGCCCCCGCGATTCCCGCGATCACGCCGCGCCATCCCGCGTGCATCGCCCCGCAGACACGCTCGCGCGGGGCGCTCAGCAGAACCGGAACGCAGTCGGCGGTAAAAATCCCGAGGACGATACCGGGCTCCCGCGTGACCATCGCGTCGGCGCGCGGCCGATGATCCAGGTTTCCCCGCGTCACGACGACGACCTCGTTGCCATGCACCTGGCGCAGGCGGGCGAAGGTCAGCTTCGGCGCAAGCAAGGCGTGCAGGCGGCGCCAATTTTCGGCGACGTGCGCCGGATCGTCGCCGACCAGCTCCGACAGGTTCATCGACGCGAAGGCGCCCGTGCTGACACCGCCGTCGCGGCCGAGAAATCCGGCGACGAGTGCGGGCTCGCGCCAGGGAACGAGTCTCGCGATGCCGCCAGTGTTGCGCGGCGAAATTGTCTCTGAAGGATTTTGCACGTGCGTGGGTTGTTGGTTCAGCGAAGGATAACCTATAATTCTGATCTTTGGAATTTGCGCTTTTGGAGCGCCTATATGGATGGTTATCAATACCTTATCGCCCGCAACCGCCTGATGCAGTCGCTCGAAGACTCGATCGGACGCTTGGGCGCGGAACCCTCGCCAGAGCGCGACGCCGAGAAGCATCGCCTCGAGGCCGTGTTCGATCTGCAACTACGCGAGCTGTACTCCCAGATGGCCGAAGAGTATCCGGGCGAGCGCAAGAAGAAAGCCCGGCCGCTCGTCGATCCCACCTGAACGCTGGAAATCAGCTTGGACCGCTCGATCAGTATCCGCGGAGCGCGCACTCACAACCTGGCGAACATTTCGCTCGAGCTTCCGCGCGACAAGCTCACCGTCGTCACCGGAGTGTCGGGCTCGGGCAAGTCGAGCCTGGTATTCGATACACTCTATGCCGAAGGGCAGCGCCGCTACGTGCAGAGCCTGTCCACCTATGCGCGGCTGTTCCTGGCGCGGATGGACCGGCCCGACGTCGATTCGATCACGCAGATTCCGCCGGCGCTGGCGCTCAGGCAAAAGAACACGATCAAGAACGCGCGCTCGACCGTCGGCACCGTCACCGAGATCAGCGACTACCTGCGACTGCTGTTTGCGACCGTCGGCCGCACGATTTGCCCGCATTGCGATCTGGAAGTCGCGCGCGATTCCGTGCAGAGCGCGTGCGCCCGCGTGCTCGACGCGCCCGGGATGTATCTGTTCCTGGCGCCCTTCGACGCCGGGTCGCGCACGTTGGCTGACGCGGCGAATTATCTTATCCAGAACGGGTACCATCGCATTTTCGATTCCGGCGCGATTGCGGAGACGGTCGAGTTCGCCGAGGGACGGCGCACGCTCGAAGGGCCCGACATCGCGCTGACCGTCGTAGTCGATCGGCTGTCGGTGACGGGACCCGCCGAATCGGAACGGATGCGCGAGGCGCTTGAAAAGTCTTTCTACCTCGGCGGTGGACGCGCGCGCGTGGTTCGCGTCGAGCGCGACAACGGCGATATCCGATCGGTCGCGAGTTTCGATTTCGACCGGCGGTATAACTGCTCGAAATGCGGCCGCGCCTATCCGGAGCCGACCCCCGCCCTGTTTTCGTCCAATAGCCCGATCGGCGCGTGTGCGGAATGCGAGGGCTTCGGCCGCACCGTCGAGCTCGATCTCGACAAGGTGATTCCGAATCCGAATCTGTCGCTGCGCCAAGGGGTAATCGCGCCGTGGCGCACTCCTGCTTATCGGGAAATGAATGAGTTGATGCTGAAGCTGGCGCGGCGGCGCAAAATCCGCACCGCGGTTTCATTTCGCGAGATGAGCGCCGAGGAGCGCGCATGGCTGATGAACGGCGACGAGGGACCACGCGAAAAATGGGATCCCGAAAAATGGCCTGGCGTGCTCGGCTTCTTCAAATGGCTCGAAGGGCGGCGCTACAAGACTCACGTCCGGATTCTGCTCGCGAAGTATCGCCGCTTCGTCACCTGCCCGGTCTGCGCGGGGGCCAAGCTTAAAGCCGAGGCGCTCAACGTGAAGGTCGGGGAAAGCTCGATCGCCGAGGTCGGACGGCTGGCGGTTCGCGACCTCGGCGGATGGCTCGGCGAAATCGCGCGCGGCAAACGCGCCGCCACCCGCGCGGCGGTCGTGATGCGCGAGCTGCGCAATCGCATCGGCTATTTGACCGAGGTCGGATTGGGCTACCTGACGCTGGAACGGCAGGCGCGCACGCTTTCGGGCGGCGAGGCGCAGCGAATCCATCTGGCGAGCGCGCTCGGCTCGATCCTGGTCGGCACGCTCTACGCGCTGGACGAGCCTACCGTCGGACTTCACGCCAGCGACGCGCGCCGTCTGCTGGCCGTGCTGCGCCATCTGCGCGACTTCGGCAATACCGTGGTCGTCGTCGAGCATGACGCCGCGATTATCGAAGGCGCCGATTTTGTGGTCGAGCTTGGACCGGGCGGCGGCAGCGAGGGCGGCCGCCTGATCTTTGCGGGCGCACCCGCGGGTGCGAAGCTGGCGAGCATGGCGGCGTCGGCGGGACGGGTCCTGCTGATGCGCACGATCGCGCGCGAGCGGCGCTTTTCGCGGCGCGACCCGGCGATTCGAGTGCGCGGTGCGCGCGAGCACAACCTCGTGGGCGTCGATGCGATGATCCCGCTTGGGGCGATGACCTGCGTCACCGGAGTTTCGGGCTCGGGAAAATCCTCGCTGATCGAGGATGTCATTTATAACAACTGGCTTCGGCGCAACGGACAGTCTGCGGAGGCCGGCGCGTGCGAACGAATCGAGGGCTTCGAGCAGATCGGCGAGATGGTGCATATGGGGCAGGAGCTGCCGACGCGATCGATGCGCTCGAATCCGGCGACTTATCTGAAAATTTATGACGAGATCCGCAAACTGTTCGCCGCGTCGGCCGAGGCGCGGCGGCTCGGAATCAAGCCGCGCGATTTTTCGTTCAACGTCGCGGGCGGACGCTGCGAAAATTGTTCCGGCACCGGCACCGTCACGATCGAGATGCATTTCATGGCCGATCTCGAAGTGAAGTGCGACGTATGCGACGGGCGCCGCTTCCAGAGCCATATTCTCGCGATCAAGTACAACAGGCTGAACATCGATCAGGTGCTCGACTTGACGGTCGATCAGGCGCGCGGCTTTTTCGGCGGGCATCCCGGCATCGTCAAACGGCTCGACGCGCTCGCTTCGGTCGGGCTCGGCTACCTGAGGATGGGGCAGACGACCTCGACGCTGTCGGGCGGAGAGGCGCAGCGCCTCAAGCTCGCGCGCTTTTTGCTGGTCGATCTGGAGCCCGCTCCCGTAAGTGCGCAGGGCAAGCGGCTGCCTCGGATGTTTCTGCTCGACGAGCCGACCACGGGGCTAAGCGCCTCGGATGTGCGCCGCCTGTTGCGAGTGCTCGCGCGGCTGACCGCGGAAGGGAACACGCTGGTAGTGATCGAGCACAACCTCGAGATGATCGCGCATGCCGACTACGTGATCGATCTGGGTCCGGGCGGCGGCGACGAGGGCGGGCGAATCGTCGCGGCAGGATCACCGCTCAAGATTGCGGCCTCGGAGAAATCGATCACCGGGCGCGAGCTGCGCCGCCTCTTCGGCCTTCCGGTAAATGCAAGGCGCGGGGCCGTCCGCACCGCGATCAGCGCAGTCCAGGCGTAGCGGCGCTCGCGGCGGCAGGCGGTGAGATGTAAGATTGGGAGTTGGAGATCTATCGATGACGATTGCTCAACGACTCAAGTCCGAGCGCGGCGCTACGCAGGTCGGGTTCACCGACGCGATAGTCGCGGCGATTCTGCTCGGCATCCTGCTGTTCGTCGCACACCTTCAGTTCGCAACCTATAGCCCCGCGCCTTCGGCCGGAACGATCTCGACCCGGGTATCGCGCTGACTCGTGGAGCCGCCGGCGAGCGAAAGGCTCGATCACTATCTGGTGCGGCTGGGCTTTGCGCCGTCGCGGCGAGCTGCGCGCGCGATCGTCGAACGCGGCGGTGTCAGAATCAACGGACGGCGATGCGTCAAGAGCGCGATCGTCGCGCCGAGCGATATCGTCGAGGTGGCGGAGCCATCCGCCGCGGTTCCGATTGCGCCGAACCCGCAGTTCGAACTAGTGGTTCTCTATTGCGACGCGGCGATGCTGGTGGCCGGCAAGCCCGGCGGCGTCGCTTGTCATCCGATCCGCGCGGGCGAATCTGAAACGGTGATGAACGGCGTCGTGGCGCGCTTTCCTGAATGCGCGGCGCTCGGCGACAAAGCGCTCGAAGGCGGATTGGTGCATCGCCTCGACAACGGAACTTCCGGCGCGCTGATCGTCGCGCGCACGGCGGCGGCATTCACCGCTCTGCGCGCGGCGATCAAATCGGGAGCGATCGAGCGCCGCTACCATGCACTGGTCGCGGGGCGGCTGGATCATCCGCTCGATCTCGATCGCAGGATCGCGCATCATCCGAAAAATCCGCGCAAGATGACTATTGGCGATCCCGAGAGCCTCGATCGCCGGCGTATCGGACGCGCCTCCGGCACTCATGCCGAGCCGCTGCGCCGCGTCGGCGCGGGATCGACCTTGCTTGCGGTGACGCCGCGGACCGGCAGCCGCCATCAGATTCGCGTGCATCTGGCCGATGCCGGATTTCCGATCGTCGGCGACACGTTGTACGGCGGACCCGAAGCGCCGGGCCTTGCGCCCGGCCGCTTTTGGCTGCATCTGGCGTCGATCGCGCTCGATTCTCCGGCGGCAGGCCCGATCAAAATAACGGCGCCGATACCGGCGGATTTGGCGACTCTGATCGATGCGCGCGACTAATCGCGCGCTCGCACGTCTGCTCTACAAATCGCCGCGCGCTTCAGAATCCGCTCAGTTGCAGGCGCATCGCTGGCACTGCGCAGGAGCCTGCTCGCGAGCGTTTAGCGCCAGCGGCTGATTCGGATATTCAATCACATTCGGGGTTGTGACCTGCCCCGGCGGAAATGAGTACAGTCCGCCGGGCGGTTGAGCGGCCGCGGGCGCGAAAGCATTGGTACTCGGAGGATTGATGTATGGCGACAGCGCATGGCCGTTTAGCTTGTACGATTGGCATTGAGCGCTCGCGCCCTGGCTGGCCAGAACGTAACTGCTCGC
>Ga0307372_10012779_pt1 | contig 10936 bp, 8 predicted proteins | sample OX1MG_FD_202533 | JGI IMG/M metagenome (GOLD analysis project Ga0307372, IMG submission 202533) | Soil microbial communities from Risofladan, Vaasa, Finland - OX-1 | ecosystem: Environmental > Terrestrial > Soil > Coastal area > Acid sulfate soil | place: Finland: Risofladan, Vaasa | collected...
TACAACGGTCTGCTCATCGCCACCTGACGTAACGTTCATATAGGCCCACTGGTTATCGGACGAGCAGGCGAAACCATCGATCGTGAAGTTTCTAATAACATTTGCAACGGCACCTTTCAAGTCGGCCTCAGCGCATGACGCCTGTGATGCCGATGCCGTTTCTTCCGCCGAAGCTTGGGTCGCGCTATGTTTGCTCGATGAGCCGCACCCCGTAAAGATTAGTGAGAATAGAACCACCGAACCAGCGATCCTTACCATGAGAGCCTCCAAGGAACGAGCGATACGTCAACCTAGCACGCGACCGTTCCCACAGCGTTCCGGCTCCAAGAGGATGGCTGGACGGGACTAAAAGTCGAAGCCGACGTACGGGCCGTCGCGGATCATGAAGCCTGCGCGCTTGCCTGGGCGGAGCGTGCGCATTTCTTCATAGAGCCCCGCGATGAGTCCGACCCCCGACCTGCCTAATCGCCAGCGGAACCCGCCGTCGAACGAGACGACGGCATACGTCACGCGACCGGAGCCGTACGCGCCGACGGCCGCCGGGTAGTAGTAGAGCGACCCGAACGCATCGATGCGCCGTTGCGGGTTGGCAAACCGCTCGAGCCCGACGCCGAGTCCACGCAGCGGGCCGTAGCCGTACGGATACCCGTAATTTGATTGCGTCTGCACATAGCCGACTCCGGCATAGATGCTGAGCAAACGGGTGCATGTAGCAACGTGCGCTTCCGAGCTCTGGTCGGTGGCAACGAACCACGGCACCGAGAGCGTTGGCCCGGCGATCGTATGAACGACGGTGAGCGTTCCCGCACCGGAATGCTGTGAATCGTATTGGCTGAAGTGCGTTTGGACCGAGAAGGCAAACGTACCGGTCCGAGCGGCCGCTTCCGCGAAATACGAACCGAGGGAATCCTCGCCGTCGGTCGCGATCTGGTTATAGATGTGCGCGATCTGCTTTGCGACTACGACGTGCACGGTGTTCGTCTGCGCGCACTCGGCAGCAACTGCGTACCCGCGGGCCGCAACGCATGCCAGCGCAAGGCATATCGCGGCGTACGGCACAGATTTCATCCTGCTCACCCTCAGTTCGCGTCGCGCCTACCGGTTGACGTTGCGAGAAAAGCAACCAGCTCGGTGAGATCGCTGAAGTAGAGGCGCTGCCGAGTCGAGAGGTGTTCGACGCTGCCTCGCCAGCGGCGAGCCCCCGGCGCCTCCTCGTCCTCGGCCTCAAACCAGAGGTTGACCAAAAAGGCGTCTTTGCGCCGGCTCATGGCACGAGCATAGCGCACCGGCGTTCCCGTTCTGTTCCGCAACGCCTCAGAGACCGGCCTGGAACGCCCGGGGAACGGTGCCGCCCTATGATGGGATACGACTACTCGTTGGATAGGAGCAGGCATGAAGCAAGCGATTCTTGTGATCCTCGGCATCTGGTTCGCCGTCGCGGGCTGTGCCAGAGGCAGCAACTCGTCGAGCCAGGCGGCCTCGACACAACAACCTACGGTGGCACAGGCGACGGCGGCAGCTCAAGCATCCGGTCCCGTGCCGGTATCTACAGGCGAAGCCGTCGCTAGCGGCTTGCCGGTCTATCCGGGCGCGACCAAGATGGTCTATCCGGGCGCGCCCAAGATTGGCGCGATGGCAAATGTAACCGTGACTCGCTGGTGCGGCCACAAGGTATCGGTCGCGAGCTACGACGTCAACGCGAGTTTCGACACCGTAGCCAACTGGTACAGCGCTCGCATTCCCGGCGGTATCCGCGTCAGCCGTACCTTCCCAATGGGATTGAAGATAACGCAGATATTCGAGCCAAACGGAGCGGGCGCCGCCGGCGTCACGCAAACGCACTTCGCGGGCGTTACGGCAGTTCACGTCAGCCTCGCAACGTACGAGCCGGCGCTCTCGTCGGCCGAGCTGCAAACGATGCAGCAGGTCGCGGGTCCCGACTCGCCCGCAAAGCGGCAAGCGCTCGCGAGGATGAAAGCAAAATGCGGACCAGCCAGCGTACGAGGTCTCGGCTCGCCGTGACGACGACCTCGCGTATCTCGATTGCGCTTGCCTTTCTGCTCGCAACGAGCATCGCATCGGCGCAATCGCTCAAGCCGGGAAGCCCGGCGCCACTCCAGCCCGGCGTCAACTCCGGGACCGTCGACAACTTCGTCGGCACGCAGTACTGGTACTTTATCGCCCACCCAGGAAAGATTGAGGTCCACGTTCGCTTCAAGGCGATGACCTTGCTCGGGAACGCGCAGCGAACGTCGTTGACGATCTCGATGTACGATTCCGCTCAGAAGTGGCACGTCAGCAGGATCCTCAGTTCCGCACAGACGGACGCGGAAACGACCTTCACGGGCACGCTGAGGGACACCGAAAAGATCATCCTCAGCGTCGAGCCGCCGTCAGGCGGGCTCGTGCGCATGGGCGGCGACTATCAGATCACGCTTTCGGGCACGGTTAGCTATGGCAGCGAGCGCGCGAACGGCGATCCGGTCGTCGGCACGTATTCGAGCTACTACGGAGCGTGCAAGTTCCTGGCAAACGGCGCGATCGAGTGCACCGACGGAACGACCGGAACGTGGAAGCTGTTTGACGCAGGTAGCCACATCTACGCCATCGACATCGCTGGGCTGCACTACTCGGAGCAGTTGGTCCCCGGGCGCGGCCTCGTCGACACCAGCGATCCAACGATCATCCGATTCCAGGCGCTGCGCTGATGACGCGAGCTCCGCGGCGTCCCGTCTTGGAGCCGGAACGCTGCGGGAACGGCCGCGTGCTAGGTTGACGCATCGCTAGGTCTTTGGATCATCTTCGAAAGGAATGCACTATGCGAGCAACCTTCTTTCTTGCCGTCGCGCTGCTGATGACCGCGGCGGCCTGCTCCTACTCCAATAACGGTCATCCGTACAATCCCCCGGGCAACGCCAGGGGGGCCACGCACCTTGTCATCGGCGACATAAGCACGCAGGCGATCGTGACGTTCCCAGCCACCGCAACCGGCAACGCGGCGCCGACGTACGACCTCGTCGGCGGGGCCACGCTTCTCGACAACCCCTACAGTCTCTGGGTCGATAAAGCGAACAACGTCGTCTGGGCGGCGAACTGCGGTGGCGCGGGGTCGGTTACGAAGTACGCGCTCACGGCGACCGGCAACACCGCCCCATCAATCGATCTCACGGGCGCGGCGACGCTGCTGAGCTGTCCGACCGGCCTCTTCACCACGGCGAGCGGCACGCTCATCGTTACCGACATTAACAACAACTCCATCAGCACGTTTGCGGCGGGCGCGAACGGCAACACCGCGCCCACAAGTCAGATCGTCGGCGGCTCGACGGGTCTGGGCAGCCCGGAGAGAATCTGGCCCGACGCATCCGGGAACATCTGGGTCGCAAACTACACGCCGAGTGCGATCTACGAGTTCCTGGCCGGCGCGAGCGGCAATACCGCACCGCACGTCACGATCACCGGCGCCGCGACCGGCCTACACCTCCCCAATGCGATGTTCATCGACCAGAGCGGCAACATCTGGACTGCCAACAACGACGGCGGTTCTTCCTCGATCGAGGAGTTCGCAGCGGGAAGCACCGGCAACGCAACGCCGATGCGGGTCATTGCCGGAACGAGCACGGATCAAAGCGCCCCCTCTGGCGTCGTCGTCGATCGCAGCGGGTACATCTACGAGGCGGACTTCGACGGAGTCAACGTCTTCGCGCCGACGGCAACCGGCAACGCCACGCCGATTCAAGTCATCAAGGGCGCGTCCACGGGGCTCTCGGAGCCGGCCGGGATCGGAATCTACTAACTACTCTGCTTCGTCGAGCCGTAGCGCGCCATCTGCAAATGCTCGCGCTGCGGCCTCGGCAAAATGCACGGCATCCGCGGTATCGCCGATCGGCGCCTAGGCTGCCGCGAGATGCCATGCCGTTTCCCCCGAAATGATCGCGCGCTTCCGTCCGGCCATCCTCGTGGAGCCGGAACGCCGCGGGAACGGTCGCGTGCTAGGTTGACGTATCGCTACACATCGGAGGTTCTCATGGTAAGGATCGCTCGCTGCACTATTCCAGGATGGCGCCTCACTGGTTTTCATCGCTTGGCCGCCATTTTCGCGGCCGCGAGCCTCTCGCTCGCGTTCGCGTCGTGCAGCGGCCCAGGCGGGAACGCCTCAGTCGCTCCTCCGGCTCCCGGCGCAATTACATTTAGCGGTTCAAACGTCAGCGGCGACACGATTACCATCACGTGCCCGCCCTACGACTACTCAACATTTACCATCTCGCAAGCGCACTATAGCGGCACGTTCACGGTCGTTAGCAACTCGGCTGAAATTGTCGTCCTCCCGGGTAGCGGGACCTCGGCAACAACGTTCACCGTCAGCGACCCTAGCAACTATGCCAGCGTCACTACTACCCTTACCGTTACGGGCGGCGGCAACAAAACCGCAACCCCTACCGTCAACGCGACCGACGCCTGCGGCTAGGCGGCGCCGCTCACGATCTCTCAACGAAGGGAACGATACTCATGAAACGCTTTACGTCGATTCTCTTCGGTCTCGCGTCGATCGCACTGACCGCCTGCAGCTCGAGCGGCACCGCATTCAATCCACCTGGGCATCCGCATCCGCTGACTGCGCACTTCGCATACGTTGTCAACTATAACTGCGGCTACGTCTCCGCCTACACCATCAACGCGACGACCGGCGCGCTGACGCCGGTGGCGGGTTCGCCCTTCGCGGCGGGCACCGGTTCCTCGGGCGTGGCCGTCGACCCCACCGGTAAGTTTGCGTACGTTGCCAACGCTAACGGCGGCAACGTCTCCGCCTACACCATCAACGCGACGACCGGCGCGCTCACGCCGGTGGCGGGCTCGCCCTTCGCGGCGGGCACCGGTCCTTTTGGCGTGGCGGTCGATTCCACGGGCAAGTTCGCGTACGTTGCCAACATTACCGGCGGCGACGTCTCCGCCTACACCATCAACGCGACGACCGGCGCGCTCACGGCGGTAGCCGGTTCGCCCTTCGCGGCGGGCACCGGTCCTTTTGGAGTAGCGGTCGATCCCACCGGCGCGTTCGCGTATGTTGCCAACAATGGAGGCGGCGTCTCCGCCTACACCATCAACGCGACGACCGGCGCGCTGACGCCGGTGGCGGGTTCGCCCTTCGCGGCGGGCGCCGATCCCTATGGAGTGACGGTCGATCCCACCGGCAAGTTCGCGTACGTTGCCAACTATGACTCCGCCAACGTCTCCGCCTACACCATCAACGCGACGACCGGCGCGCTTACGCCGGTGGCGGGTTCGCCCTTCGCGGCGGGCACCGGACCCAATGGAGTGGCGGTCGATCCCACCGGCAAGTTCGCGTACGTTACCAACTATAACTCTGGCAACGTCTCCGCCTACACCATCAACGCGACGACCGGCGCGCTCACGGCGGTAGCCGGTTCGCCCTTCGCGGCGGGCAACGGTCCTTTTGGAATGGCGGTCGGGATATAGCCAATTACTCCGCTTCGTCGAGCCGTAGCGGCACCTGGCGTCCGGCGAGATACGCGAAAGCGTGCCGGTGCCATGGAAGACGCGCGTATCCGTCCACGAGATCGGTCGGCATCCGCAGCGCGCCATCTGCGAATGCTCGCGCCGCGGCCTCGGCAAAATGCACGGCGTCGTCGGTATCTCCGATTAGCGCGTAGGCAGCCGCGAGATGCCACGCCGTTTCCCCGAAATGCTGAACCACGAAGTGTTGCGCCAGTTCTCGCGCGGCCGCTGCGTCTGCGCGCGCGGCGGCTGCTTCGCCTTGCCCGGCGTGCAGCCGGCTCGACAATGCAAGCGCTTCGGCCTGGAGAGCAGTTTGGCCGCGCGCAGAAAAACCGGCAATCGCTTCGTCGAGATGACGCCGCGCCTCATCGCTCTTCCCGGTTCTCGCCGACAACTCGCCAAGATCCACGTGGGCGCGCGCTGCGTAGAGTTCCGTCCCAAGCGTCGCGGCCAGCTCCCGGGCGATGGCGAGCTGCCTTTGCGCCTCGTCGAACAGGCGCGCTCTGAGCGCGAGCGCGCCGCCGTTGATCGCGACCCGCAGTTCGAGCCACGGCTGCTGGAGCGCGGCCGGATCGAGCCGTTCCAGCAGGCGCTGCGCTCCGGCGTAGTCGCCGCAGAACCCTCGAACGCTCGCGAGGTTCAGCGTGGAGTCGGCAACCCCACCGGCGTCGCCGACATCCGTATAGGCTTCCAGCGCGCGTTCGTGTTCGCGCAAGGCGCCTTCAATGTCCCGCATCCTGCCGAGCTGCACCGCCACGTTCTGGCGTGCGCGCGCCTCCGCAAAGCGATCTCCGATGCGCATCGCGAGTTCGACGGACGTTTTCGCGCTTTCGAGCGCGAGATCGCGGTGTTCTTCATCTGCGACGGATGAGGCGATACGATGGAACTCCGCGAGCAATGCGAGATCGCCTTCGGCCTCGACGAGCGGATGCAATCGGGCGAGCGCAGATTGTGCTTCTACGAATTCCGCCAGGCGCCCGAGCGCAGCGATGTATTGAAGTTGCGCAGTCATTGCCGCGCGCGAGTCGCCCGCACGCTCGAAATACTCCGCCGAACGCGCCGCAGCGTCGCGAGCGCGCGGAAAATCCGTTTCTAGAAGTGCGAGCGCCGCAGCCGAGCGCTCGAAGATCGCCGCGGCGCGCTCGGATTCACCGCTCAACCGCTCGAGGTTCGACAACGCTTCGTCGCGCACGCCGGCGTCTCCACGATGTGCGTAGAAGACGCGCTCCCAGGCGTCGCATCCGCGCTCCACGTCGTCACCAGCCAACTCGACGAGCAGGTGCGCGTCCGCACGCCGTTGCGCAAGCGCTCCAATCCGAGCAAGGGCACGTTCTCGCGTCGCAATCAGGTCGTAGCGGAAGCCACGATCCGAATCGCTTGCGTCGAGGAGCGCAAGTGCAGACGTTATGGCATCGCGTGCTTCCTCGTTTGCAAAGACGTCGAGCGCATAGGAAGCCGCGCGAAGAAGTTGCTCGGCGGCGCCGCGGCGATCGCTCGCTGCCTCAAGTTGTCGGGCGATTTCGGCGGCCCGCGCCCCGCCGCTTCCCGGAAGCGAGGCGAGCGCTCGCGCCGTGAGAGCGTGCGCGCGCACGAGGTCCTCCTGCGACACACGCTCGATCGCCGCAGCTCGAACGAGGTGATGAACGAACGCGAAGGCGAGCCCAGGAGAGCGCGTCGCTGCGCGAATCAGCCCGAGATCGATCGACTCACCCAGCGCATCGACGAGTTCGCTGTCGTTCCATCCCGTTGTTGCCGCGAGCGTGGCGAGCTCGAACCGCGCGCCAAGCACGGCGCCGTAGACGAGCGCGGTCTCGGCCTTCTCCGATAAGCGTACGAAACGCTCGCCGACGAGGCTCGCGATATCGCCCATGGCGGGCGCGCGCCCAGCCGAGAGATCGCGTAGTGCCTCGGCGAGGAGCAACGGCACGCCCTCGGCCCATGCGACGGTGCGCAAGAGCGCGTCTTCCCCGACGCTCGACGGTGCCGCCGACCGCACCGCGCGCATCGCCTCCTCCGCACCGAGCCGCTGCAACGTGAGTATCTCGGCGTTTCCCCGTCCCTCGAGCTGGCGCGACAGCGCGCGCAGCGGATGAGCGTGTGACACCTCGTTGCTGCGAAACGTCGCCACGATGAGCACCGGCGCGTTGCTCAAGCGCAGCGCGACGAACTCGAGCAAGTCGACCGTCGCCGGGCCGGCCCAGTGGAGGTCTTCGAGGATAACGCACGCCGGTCGGGAGCGAGCGAGGTCCGTAATGCCGCGGCGCACAGAATCGAAAATTCGCACGCGCGCGGAGCGGTCGTCGGTCAGCGTCACTTGGGCGTGTTCGTCGAGCAGTTCGTCGAGCACACCACGCCATACGTCGTCGTCGCGGACGCGAACTATCGAAGCACTTTTCAGTGCGTCGACGAATGCCTCGTAGGGGCGATACTCGCCGCCGGCGGCGGTCTCACCGCGGATGACGAGTCCTCCTTCACGATCGATCGTGCGCGCGAGCTCGGTAGCGAAGCGGCTCTTGCCGATGCCGGCTTCGCCCGCAACAAACAGCACACCGGCCCTCCCGTCGGCGGCCGCGTGCCACCGCGCGATCGCCGCTTCCATCGCCGCGTCGCGGCCGACGAATGGCAACCCGAACGTCGCCGTGTCGACGAGCCTACCCGGCCGGGGCGGCTCGCTCGTGGTGAGACGGGCGCTACGCAAGATCGCATCGCGCACTGCCACCGTTTCGGGCATCGGCGCGGCGTGCATCTCGTCGCGTAGTCGCAACGCAAAGCGCTCGAACGCGGCGAGCGCACCGGCGCGATCGCCGGACTCGTATCGAATGGCCATCAATTGGCGCACGATGTCCTCACGCCAAGGGTCATCCTCGAGCAGTCGGTGCGCCGATGCGGTCGCCGTGTCGAAGTGCCGTCGTGAGCGATCGCGAGCGATCGTCCGGATGAGGGCGCCGTGAAACACGTCGCACAGGCGTTCTCGCTCGGCGGTCGTCCACTCGTCGTAGAGAGTTGGAAGTAGCTGACCGCCATACTCCGCGATCGCGTCCTCGTCACGCCCTTCGTCGATGGCACGCTCGAATTCGATGACGTCGACGTGCGCCTGCGCCTCCGGATTCCATGCAATGCGGTCGGCATCGACACGGAGGAAGGGCGCATCTTCCGGCGCAGGCGGCAACGAGGATAAGAGGTAAGAGAGATTTCGCCGCAAGCTCGCGCGCGCGGCCTCCTCGTCATCATCCGGGAAGACTGCGAACGCAAGCGCGTCACGAGACGGCGGACGTTTCCGGTGCAAGACGACGTACGCGAGCACGTTTAGGGTCTTGCGGGGAAGATGGAACTCCTTCGCTCCGTCAGCGGAAAAAACGCGCGGCTGCCCGAGCAGCAAGATGCGCGCGGCGTTCATTCCCGCTGCTTGGCAGGCAGTCTACATCGGACCTGCCTAGTGTACTGAACCATTGATCAGCGAGCAACGAAGCGAGCGTGCATCGTGCTTGACGCCGCCAAGGGCGTTTCGAATGCCGAGATCGCGCGCAGAGCGCCGTTCGTGTCCGGTTTGAAGCCCCTCCTTATTAAGAGGTGGCCCCGGATAATCGGACAGGGTGTCGCTCGGCTTGGCAAGGCCGCCGTTGAAGACGGCTGCCGCGCCCTCGAGCAGCTGCGGCTTCCACTGCGTGATCTGATTGGGGTGAATGTCGAACCGCTTCGCGAGTTCGGCGACCGTGAGGTCGCCCTTGATGGCGGCAATGGCAACCTTGGCTTTGAAGACCGGCGAGTGGTTCCGGCGAGAACGTCGTGTCACGATCTTACGTGCGACGGGCCAGCGGTCAGGGAGCGGCGTGGACGGAAGAACGAGGCGAATCCGAGCGCAACGGCATGGGCGGTCGCGAGATAGGCAACCACGACGGAGACGCATGGCGAAAAACGCCTTGCTACATAGGGTATTTTCGCGCGTTCATCTTGGGGAAGGCGGGATTTGAACCCGCACGAGGGGTTACCTCGGCCGCTTTTGAGGCGGCTGCGTCTACCGTTCCGCCACTTCCCCCGCACCTTTGGTTTTCGGAGCGCAATGAAATGCCTCTTGCAACGATAGCCGGACCGTGCGAAGTCAGCGCTGAGGCGAGACCTCCGCACCCGACTGCACTAAGGCACGTGCTGCGGCATCGTCCTCGAGAGGGACGGGAAGTGCGCCCAGGCGCATGTGGACGTCGTTGCGCTTGAAGTGCAGCGTTACGATCAGCGCTCCACGTGTGGTTCTCGTTTCATACGAGGCAAGGTCGCTGCTACGCCAGCATAGACGCCACAAACGTCCAAAGCTCGGCTCGAAAATGCCCACGCACGACGGGCCGCGTTCGAGCACTTCTCCCGGGTAAAAGGCGAATCCGGAGATGCTCTTGAGACGCGCGCTGCTCGAGCGGTCGTGCGGAATCATGCGTTCGTCGATCGTGAGTTCGCGGCCGCCGTCTCGCAAGGAGAGAGTCCGTTCGAAGAAGGCTCCCCCGTCGGGAATATCGGGCGCGTCGTAGGAACAGCGCACGACCGCTCGCGGCGGCCCAGCGTGCGCGATCGAACATCGATAGGGGCGGTTAAACGTGCCTGCAGGAATTGGATGCGTGGCAGCTGCGATGTAGTCTCGCGACGAGGGGCTCGGCTCAGGGTCCGTCGCATCGCGAAAGAGGCCGACAGTCGCGGCGTAGTTGCCGGCGGTGCTTGCGAGGGCGAGATTAACGGAGTCGTTTGAGCGGTGTTGGCTCGGGAGGAGCATCCCGACGCGCGCTCCGGCGTTCGGCGCGAGAACGAGCGCCACGTACTGATTGTCGATTCCGACGGCGCGCGTGCCGTCATGAAAGTCGTCAGCATACCATGCTTCGACGGAGGCCGGCGCTACCGGGCCGGCGGTAAACTCAGAGTTTCCAAACGTAAAAGGCTGCTGGCCAGACAGGACGTCGCAAAAAGAGCCCATTCCCTTCGACTCGGTGCCCGTGGTCGCCAAGACGTCGACCGGGATGAGAAGTGTGTTCGGTCCCCAGGTGGCGAGCGTGCCGCTCGAGACGCGAACGGTGCGATGAGCGAGGTGCACGACGTACGGACCGACCGTCCGCGTGCGACGGCTCCAGTCCGACACGACGACGAATGCAAACGACCCGTCATCGGCGAGCAAGAGGCTTGCCTCTCCATGGTTTCCCGAAAGGAGCGCTTCGTGAACGCCGGCGAGCGTAGCAACGAGGCGATGTTCCGATTCGAGTGAGGCCAATGCCGCACGAGCCCGCGGTTCGAGGTGCGCCTCTTCGCTCGGAGTCAACACGATAGGAAGAACGACGCGAGAGTCCCCCGCGAGCGTCCCATAGCGCATGTCGACGAGCCGGCACAGGAGGCCACGATCGTGACATTCGTGGAGCATCGCAATCGTCGCAGCTGCATCTTGCGCGAT
>Ga0307372_10012781_pt1 | contig 10935 bp, 11 predicted proteins | sample OX1MG_FD_202533 | JGI IMG/M metagenome (GOLD analysis project Ga0307372, IMG submission 202533) | Soil microbial communities from Risofladan, Vaasa, Finland - OX-1 | ecosystem: Environmental > Terrestrial > Soil > Coastal area > Acid sulfate soil | place: Finland: Risofladan, Vaasa | collected...
TTGCGCCTGGCGCCCGCCACGCGGCAGCGGCTCATAGAGTGGGCGCGCCGCGCCGGTCTTCCTGAGCGCACCCTGGCACAGCGCTACGTTGACGAGGGGCTGCGCCACGATGCGCATCCACTGGTCCAGTTTCTCGATGGGCCGAGTGGGCGCCGGGCGAGCCTGCTTGGCCGAGGACTGGATGTCTGGGAGGTCATCGCCACAATCCGAGACAACGACGGATCAATCGCACAGGCAGCCGATTACCTTCAGGTCCCGACCGGGCTGGTGGAGGCGGCTGCGTCGTACTACGGTGAGTACAAGGACGAGATCGACGAGGAGATCGCGCTCAACGAGGCCGAGTACGAGCGCGGGCGCGCGTCGCTCCTAGCCGCAGAGCGCGCTCTGCGCACGTGAGGGCCCTACTGGATGAACATCTCTCACCACAGATCGCCGAGTTGCTGCGCCAAGCGGGCTACGACGTGGTGGCAGTTGCCGACCGCGACGACCTGGTCGGCCTCAGCGACAGGATGCTCCTTGAGGCCGCAAGCAGCGAGGGTCGCGCCATGGTCACGAACAACATCAAGGACTTCCGTCCGCTAGCAGCCGAGTGGCTCGCGCAAGGGCGAACGCACGGCGGTCTGATCTTGCTGCCCTCATCGCGCACGCGCACCCGCTCCGCCGTTTCCGCTCTGGTTGGCGCCATCGAGCGCGTTCTTCGCAACCACCCAGACGGGCTTAGCGGCAGCGAGCGCTGGATCGGTCCGTTGGCGGGCGTGTGACGGCCTCCGATCGCCGTCAAGGGCATCGTTCCCAAGAGCCTGTTCCAGTTGAGAAACGCCCGCTGAGGCGATATTTACTCGGGGACGGGACCCTAGCGCCCAGGGTGGTTGCCAGAGCCGAGGGATCAGTTAGGTCTGAAGCAATCTTTGGCGGGACACCCTAGACCCCGTCCGGCCACGGGCGAGCATTCGGAATGCGCCCGGCCATCCCCCGGGGCGAGGCGCGCCTTGACCGTAACGACCGCGCTGGCCAGACTGGGAGTCAGATGATCTCAGATGTACTTGGTGACGTACTTGCATGGTGGGAGAGCGGCGCCACCATCGGGGTCGGCACCGTAGTGGAGACCTTCCGCTCGGCCCCCCGGCAGCCCGGTGCGGCCATGGCCGTGGGCCCGGATGGCAGCGTCGTAGGCAGCGTCTCCGGCGGCTGCGTGGAGGGCGCCCTGTATGAGGTGGCCCGTCGCGTCGCCGCCTCCGGGGTGCCGATCCTGGAGCGCTACGGGGTCAGCGACGAGGATGCCTTCTCGGTGGGACTCACCTGCGGGGGAGTCCTGCACGTGCTGGTCGAGGCGGTGTCCCAGGCGACCTTCCCTGAGCTGGACGAGGTGGCCACTTCGGTTGGAGCCAGCGAGCCGGTCGCGGTGGCCACCGTGGTGGCCGGCACGGCCCGCCTGGGGTCGCGCCTTTGCATCTGGCCCGACCGCACCGCCGGCTCCCTCGGTCTGGCGCAGCTTGACCAGGTGGTCGCGACCGACTCCAGAGGAATGCTCGCCCAGGGCCGGACCGGCATCCTTCGCCTGGGCCCTGCCGGCGAGCGGCGGGGCGACCAAATCTCGGTCTTCGTGGCCTCCTATGCTCCGGCGCCTCGGATGCTCGTCTACGGAGCCATCGACTTCGCCGCGGCGGTGGCCCAGATGGGCAGCTTCCTGGGCTTCCGGGTCACGGTCTGCGACGCCCGGGCCATCTTCGCCACGAAGCGGCGTTTCCCCAGTGCCGATGAGGTGGTGGTCGACTGGCCGCACCGTCATCTGGCAGGTGCCCCGGTCGATCAGCGGACGGTCATCTGCGTCCTCACCCACGATCCAAAATTCGACGTCCCCCTGCTGGAGCTGGCCCTCAGGTCCCCGGCGGCATATGTGGGGGCGATGGGCTCGCGACGCACCCATCGGGACCGCCTGGCCCGGCTCAGGGAGCGCGGGCTCACCGAGGCCGAACTGGCGCGGCTCCACGCTCCGATCGGACTCGACTTCGGAGCGAGCACCCCGGAGGAGACCGCCATTTCAATTGTGGCCGAGATCATCAGGGCCCGCTCAGGCGGCAGCGGGATCGCCCTCGGCAAGTTAGCTGATCCGATCCACCGTGGACGAGCAGCCCTGGAACCGACGGCAGTCGGCAAGCCGAGCTGAACCAGGAGGCGGCGCCCAGAGGCGGCGGTGGCGACCTCAACCGGACGAGCCTCTGAACGACGAACCGCGGTGATCCCGGGCGCCGGATTGGGCCAGCCTGGCCGGCGCCCTCCATGCCTCCGCCCGTCCCAGCCCGCGATCGGCGCACCTCGAGGAACTGGTGGGAGACGGGCCAGCGAGTGCGGGCGTCCGCTCAGCGATCCCTCTCCTGGTCGGGATACTCCGCCGGCGTGGCGGACCGCCCTATCCGTCAGCGAGACTGCGGGCCCAGGGAGGGACCCCGATGAGTGACGGTCCTAGTTCGAGCTGAGGGTGGTGCGGTGATCGCGCCACCCTTCAAGGCGCCCGACCGGACCCAGGCGGTCCGCTCTTCCGCCGGGTCCTAGCCCGGGGCCAAGACCAGGCAGCACCGCGGGAGAAAATCGCTCACTCCAACCTCACTGTGGTGCCGATCGGAGCAAGGGATCGTCCTCCCCGGCCCGCTGGCGTTGGTGCTGGGGCTAGGGGATTGGCCCGGCCGGGGCGAGGCCGACCGCGACTCGCTCGGCAGAGGCGGTGGATATCGGGGACGCGTCCATCTCGTTGGGCCCCGGATCTCCCCTCCTGGGCATCCCACTGCCGAGCTGCTCCAATGAGATGCCCGCTGGCTCCGGCAACAGACGGGTGAGGAGCAGACCGATCCCTGCGGTCCCGGCAGCGATCGCCATCACCCCGGAGAGGCCGAGGCTGCCACTGACTAGCGGGAAGGTCAGGGTTCCGGCGAAGGCGCCCACCTTGGCGAGGCCCGCCGAAATTCCGTGCCCAGTGGTACGGGCCGAAACCGGATAGAGCTCGCTCGCCAGGAGAAAGGTGGTGGTGTTGGGTCCGAATTCGGTGAAGAAGTAGCTGAGCCCGTAGACTAGGACGAACGGCACGATCAGCGTGGTCAGACCGGGAATCACTCCGATCGCCAAGAAAGCCAGCCCCATCGTGGCGAAGCCGATGAACTGCAAGCGGCGGTGGCCGATCCTGTCCACGGTGAGGAAGGCCAGCAGATACCCGGGCGCCGCGGCCGCGGTGAAGATCAGCAGGGCAATCGCGGTATCGGTGGTCAAGCTGGCGTGTGGGGCGACCGCCTTGAGGATCAGCGGGGTGGAGATGGTGTTGCCGTAGAAGGCGTAATCGAACATGAACCAGCATCCGGCGGTGCCCGCCAGCAGGGTGAGGTAGCGCGGATTCGAGAGGAACTGTCGGAGCCCGAGTTTGATCTGCCGGCCCGCGACCTGGGTGCCGGCGTCGACGACCCCTCGGGTGTACCGGCGCATCGCGACCGCCGCCTCGGCCGCTCGTCCCTGTACCTGAGCCAGGTAGCGGGGCGACTCGGGCAAGGTTCGGCGAAGGTAGATCACCGCCAGCGCGGGAATCGCCCCCAGCCCCAGCATCAGCCGCCAGGCGATGTCGGGATTGACACCGAGGCCGAGGATGAGCAAGGCCACCAGGGGTCCGGCGATCAATCCCAGGGCCTGCATGGAAAAGACCATGCCCACCAGCCGCCCCCGGTTCTTCCGGTTGGCGTATTCGCTCATTAGGACCGCGCTCACCGGATAGTCACCCCCGATCCCGATCCCGAGGACGAACCGCCAGGCGATCAGCCAGATCAGGTTGGGTGACAAGGCGCTGCCGACGGCGGCGACGGCCATGATCGTGGCTTCCAACCCGTAGATCTTTTTGCGACCGAAGATGTCGGCGATCCTGCCAAACACCGTCGCGCCGACGAACGCCGCCAGGAGCGCGGTGCTGCCCACCAACCCGATCACGAAAGACGAGGGATGGTATTCGACCTTGATCAGGGCGAGAGCCGTCCCGATGATGAACAGGTCGTAGGCATCAGTGAAAAATCCGGTGCCCGCGGTCAGCACCGCCCGTAGGTGGAAGCCGCTCTAAGGCGCCTCGTCCAGCGCCTCGATCACCCCTCTGGCGACGGTCGTCTGCGACACGACGCGAGGCTCCTTGGAGGTGATTCAGGGAATTATTCAGGACACCAGCTGGAAGTGACCCGGGCCGCGCTCCTCGTCAGCCGAGCTGACCCTCCCGACCGTGCCCCGGGGACGGCCGGGACAGCACCTCAGCCGCTCCGATGCCTGCCACCCAGATTGCTCTTCGTCGCTCCCGGCTCGGCCAAAATCACCTCCTTGGCGCGGAGAATCCGAGCTCCCGCGGCGGTGATCAGCCGGACCGCCTCGGGTCCGCCTCCCGACCAGGTGGCCACGTAGCCGAAGCTGTACTCGGCGCTGTCCACGGCGAGCTCCTGGCAGACCAGATAGGCGACGCTCTCCGCCTCCAGTTCGGCGAGGGCTCGCGAGCCCTGAAAGGCCGGTCCGTGCAAGACCGCGTGCGCCAACTCGTGGGCCAGCGTCTTGACCTTGTGGGCCCGGGGCAGCTCTTCCCGAATTCGGATCCGACGGAGGGCGTGGGAACAGTCTCCGTTTCGGCTGCCCCAGAGCGAGGTGAACTGAAGCTGAAAGTCCAACTCCAGCGCACGCTGGGCGAGCCGAGCGAGCTCGGCTCCGGAACCCTCCCCGGTCAGCGTCCTGACCGGCTGCGGCAGCTCGGCGCCATCGGTTTGACTCAGGTCGAAAACTCGGGCTATCCGGAAGCCGACCACGATGGGGGACGGCCGCTTCTCTCCGGCTGGCGCATCCGGCACCGAGAGGCAGGGGGCCAGGATCCTGACCGCTCGCTCCCCCGGGCGCACTTGACGGCCCAGCCGCAGCCAGCCCCGATACCCGGCAACCCAGGTGGCGTCCGGTCGCTGCCGCAGGATCAAGACCTGGTTCTGGAAGCTGTAGCGGTGGAACTGGCGGCTCGTTCTCAGCCAGGCCGACCATGCCCTCGACGAGGTGAGCTCCAGGACTCCCTGCGTCAGCTGGCCCAGCAGATTGGCCTTGGTCTGCCAGGCGTCGCTGGGAGCGGGCTCTACCTCGGTGGAAAGGGATGTGAGGGCCACGGCCAACTAGTCCGGCCAGCGTCGCCGGACGGGTGTTGGTTCAGCCCTCGATCACAATTCCCAGATCCCGGTAGGCGGCTCGGAGCCGACTTGTGACGGTCTGGGCGTCCCGGCCATGGGCAAAGATGAAGCCCAGGTACCGATCTCCCTCGGGGAGAGGCACGATCCGCCCTCCCACCGGGACGGTGATCTCGACCTTATCCACCCCGGGCAGACTGAGCACCCGCTCCCGACCCTCGACGGACACCAAAGTTCCAGCTTTTGGGATGGGCATCATCATCACCCCCCGGGTCCCTGCCTCCAAGCTCAGGTCCCCCAGATCCTCGCCCAGGGCGGCGCTCAGCAAGATCTCCTCGAGGCTGCGCCCCGAGCGGAAATGAAGCACCGACGAGCATCGGCCGCCGATCGAGCGAGAAGCCAGGTCGATCAGCCATGGCTGGGCTTTGCCCAGGCGGAGTTCAGCGTGGACCGGGCCCTGGGTTAGTCCCAGAGTGCCGATCGCGGAGCGGACCACTTCGGCTACCTGAGCCAGGCGAGGCTCAGGAAGCTCCGAAGGTACGGTGTACACCGTCTCCTCGAAGTAGGGCCCGTCGAGAGCTTCCGGCTTGTCGTACACGGCCAGGAACGTGACCTCGCCGTCCGCTAGGACCGCCTCAACGGCCACCTCTGGGCCGGGCACGAACTCCTCCACCAGTAGCGGCGTGCCCTCTTTGAGTTTGGAACAGGCAGGGTCGGCGGCAAGATTCCGACGAATGCGCTCTCCGGCCTCCAGCAGCTGCGCCCTGTCGTCGACCCGGATCACTCCGCGGCTGGCAGCTTGATCGAGCGGCTTGACCACGGCGGGGAACTCAACCGGACCGGGGGCGGCGCCCTCCGGCCAGAGCCACCAGCCGGGCTGAGACGAGGCGTCCACTCCAGACCGGAGACGCTCGCGCAGGACCCACTTATCGCGAGTCGCCGTCACCGCGCGCACCCGGTTGCCGCGCAGCCCCAAGCTTTGAGCGATATGGGCCGCCGCCAGCACCGCTCCGTCGTCGACCGGCACAACCGCGTCAAGTGGCCGAATTGATCTCCGGCGAACGCAACTCTGCGCCGCGGCGACGGGGTCATTCAGGTCGATCACGATCTCCCGCTCGGGGTGAAGGTGGCTCAAAGTCGATCCCTCGTCACTGGCGACCACTACCTCCACCTCGAGGCGGCGAGCGGCCTCCAGGAAAGCTGCCGCTCGATAGGTTCGGGTGGGAATGATCAGCAGCACGGTTTTCGACATGGCCTCAGACTAGGGCCCATGGAGTCCAAACCCCTGGGTGACCTGCCCCGACTCGAGCTGAACGAGAGCACGGCGACCCGAATTCGGCAGTTCCGTGAGCGCCAGGGGCACCCCGAGGCCTGGGTAGCGGTGAACCCCGGCGGTCTTCAAGGGGAGCGACTCACCTTCACCTTCGCCCTGGTCGAGCCCGGGGAGTTGAAGCCGGATGAGATCCTGGTCGAGGGTAGGCCGGACATCCTATTCGTGGCCCCCCGAATCATCTCCCGCCACGTGGTCGGATCCCAGGTGCGGTCGGACCCGACATCGGGCGCCCTCAGCCTGGAGACCGGCTACAACCCCGACGACGACCCCTTGGCTCAGGCGGTGCAGCAGATGCTGGACGCCGAGATCAATCCGGCGGTAGCCGGCCACGGTGGGTACATCGGCCTACTGGATATCGCCGACGGTGTCGCCTACGTGCAGATGGGGGGCGGCTGCCAGGGCTGTGGACTGGCCGAGGTGACGCTCTCTCAAGGGGTGCGCGGGGCGATCATCGAGCGCTTCCCCGAGATCGTTGAAGTGGTCGACACCACGGACCATGCCTCGGGGTCCAACCCCTACTACGAACCGGCTAAGAAGTAGCCAACTGCCTCAGGTGACCTCGCTGGTCACCCGGGCCAGGGACGCCCCGGTCCCGATGCCCCACTGCTCCGCCAGGCCAACCGCCGGAGCCTGCGGAATTGGGTTGAGATCCAGGTCGGCGGCGCGGTGCCGGTCGGCAATACGGTGAGCCTCGGCGAGGAGTTGGAGTCTCTCCTGGAGCCGATCCATCGCGTCCAGTGCGGATCGCGCGTACTGGCGGATCTCGACATCGTCGAGCTCGGTTACCGATTCCAATGTGGTGACCAGGAGAGCCGCAGCCTCGCCGCTGCGCTTGACACCGTCCGCGAGTCGACGTCGGACCGAACTTGTCAGCATGTCGGAACTAACGACCCGGCGCGGGTTCGGTTTCACTTCGGGGAGGATTGGTCCAACACTCGGCTCCGGAGGGTTCCTTACTAGCCTCTCCGAGGATCTCGCCGCGGGTGATTCCGGCTCCGCAACCGGCGAGGAAGGCTGAGAGGCGGGGCCGAGGTGGCATAATTTCGCGGGGTGAACTTTCAATCAGGCGATGGTCCTGCGATCGGCGACGCGGTGCCACCTGAGGAGCTGGTCGAGCGGGTGCTCCAGCTTCAGCCAGTGCTGCAGCAAACCCTTCGGGTGCCGCTCCCCGACGAGGTGAGTTCCCGACTCGGAACCGTCACCCCGCATCAGCTGGAAGCCCTGGGCCGCCTTCCCCCGGAAGGGATCACGATGCGGGAGTTCGCCGAGGCGGTGGGGATCAGTGGGGCGGCGGCGACCGCACTCGCCAACCGAATGATTCGACAGGGTCTAGCCAAGCGCCGGTACGATCCCAGCGACCGCCGCACCGTCTGGCTGGCACCGACCCGCAAGGGACTGGATACCGCCGGAGCGGTCCAGGAGTGGCGGCGGCGTTCAGTGGCGAAGATCTTCGAACGGTTGGACGCGGCCCAAGTGACCGCCTTTCTGGAGGTGCTCAGCGCCTTGGCGATGCCCCATCACCTGCAGGATGCCCCGGCGATGGAGCCCCCCGGTTCGTTGCACTAGCCGCAGCCGGGTCCGATCCGCCTGAAATCCGGCGGCTGAACGGTCAGGCGGCGAGGGCGGATCCGATTCCAGATAGTCCGTTTGGGGCGGCCCCTTGGGCGAGTGCGTTGGAGTTCGAGACGGAGACCGGGGCCCCCTCCTGATCGCTCCCGAGTCCGGCCCTGACTCCGCGCAGACCGCGATGGACCAGCAGCTTCACCGCACCCACGCTGCGTCCCATCCGGGCCGCGATCTCGGTCAATTCCAACTCTTCCCCGTAGCGCAGCCACACAGCTCTGCGCTGGGCTGGAGGAAGGGCCTCGGAGGCCAGCCATACCCGGTTCACCAGGTCCCGCGAAGCGACCAGATCGGCCGGATTGGGGTTGGGGTCGGCGATCTGCTCGGCCACCAGTAGGTCGAAACCCGGGCGGGCCCGGCGGTAGTGATCTGCCACCTGATGGGAAGCGATCGTGTACAACCACGGCAGGGTCGAGGGGCGCAGCGGACGGTACCGGGGCAGGCCAGCCACCGCCTTGCAGAACACCTCGCTGGTCAGATCCTCGGCCAGGGCCTGGGAACTGACCCGGGCCCGCGCGTACCGAAAGATCGACTCGTAGTGCTGCTCATACATGAGGGTCGCAGAGATGGGCCCTGGGGGGTCGCTCGCTGGAGCCACCGACAGGGCGCTCTCGAGGACCCGGTCAGCGATCAAGGGAGTGTCCTTGATGGCGACTCAGGAGCGCTCCCGAAAGGGCTGATAGCGGATGGCGGTGAATCATCAAATACCCGTAGTTTCATGGGCTTCCCGGGGCACTCATGCAACCTTGCTTGCGCGCCCCGCCCTGGTTTGTTGGCCCGCATTCCTGCTCGATGATCAGCGCTCCGCGAGCCGTTCCCGTAGCAAGTTGCACTCTGACGGTGGAGATGGCCACTTGTCGGTACGCTGACCACCCTTGTGCTCCCGGCGCATCTCAATAATCCTGCTCCGGATATCGGAATTTCGCTCGCCCGCAGGCACGCCCTGAAACGACTGGGCCTGCGCCACGTTATTCCCAGCGTCTTCGAGAGATGGTGTCCGTCCTTGGGCGCCACCCTCGGAACAGCCCAGGTTGGAGGTAGATAGAGATGATCGATCAAGAAGTCAGCGAGCGCGAGCAGGCGGTCACCCGAGTCGGTCCCAACGGCTCCGGCGATCGCACGGTGACCAAGACCACCAGCACGGTCACACCGGTGGCGTTCCGGATCAAGAGTGCCGTCTGGTTGGCCGCGGGGGTGGTCGACGCGATCATGGCACTGGACTTCATCTTCAAGCTGCTGGGGTCGGCAAATGTGGGCTTCATCGCCTTCATCTCCGGTCTGGCAGCCCCGCTGGCGGCGCCCTTCAATGGCGTGCTCACCTCATCGGTGTCGACCGGCCATTACGCCTACTGGGCCGATGTCGCGGGCATCGTCATCTACACCATCGCCGCGGGAATTGTGGTCGCCCTGATCGGGATCATGGCTGCCCACCGACCCCCGAGTTCCGACAGCCAGGGTCCCGCCTACTAGCCCCTCTCGCTCTCTCTTCCTCTGCTGGTGGTCGTCGTGCTCAACTCCATGGGCACGGCGATCCACCTGAGATGGACCGTCGCGCCGCTCGCCCGGACGCTCGGGCGAGCGGAACTCACACCGCTCGCGGGCGGCCCGCTCGTTCGCTGACGAGGCGGATCCTTCCGGTTCGGCTCTATTCGGGGCCGATCGCCTCACGATAGACGCCCCTGGTCAGGGCCCCCATCCGGGACGCTGAAAAGCGACGGCGGATCCGATCCGGCCCGGCCGCGCTGAGAGCGGCGTAGCGCTGGGGATCGTCCAGCAGTCCGGCGCTGACGCTGGCCAGGGCCGCTGGGTTGGCGGCGCCGACCACCAGTCCTGCCCGCGGCGGGTCGAGGATCTCGGGCAGGCCGCCGACCCGGCTGGCCACCACCGGTAGGCCGGAGCTCATCGCTTCGCAGGCGGTCAGCCCGAAAGGTTCGGCTCGGGACGGCACCCAGGCCAGATCGCAGGTGGCGAAGAACCGTTCGCGGTCGGCGACCTCGCCTAGGAAGTGGACCCGATCGGCGACCCCCGACGTATAGGCCAGGTCGACCAGGGCAAGCAGCTCCGGGCCGCTCCCGCCGATCTGGAGGGAGAGGTTCCTCCCCGCCGGGGTGCTCAGCGCCAGGATCGCGATGTCCACCCCCTTGGACTGAGTGAGCCGAGCGAGCAGCCCCACCCGGCGCCCGTTGGGGGCAGCCCGCCGGAAGTCCGGCAGCGGGTGAATGCCGTTGGGGACCACCCGCAGCCGCCGCGGGTCGGCGCCAACCTGATCGGTCAGAAATACCGCGACCGAGTTGGAAACTGCGATCTGCAGCTGGGCGGAGCGCTCCAGGGCCTTCAGCTCGTGGCGATGGATCGCCACCCGGAGCTGGCTGGAGGTGAACCAACCGTCGAGATGATGCGTGTGCACCTGAGGAGCCGCGGTGTGGGCGCGCCGGACCAGGGCACCGGCGCGCAGCCCGTGGCTGTGGACCACCCTCGCACCTGAGCGCCGGGCCAGTTGGCGGAGCTGGATCGGGGCAGAAGCCCAGCCTCGGCCGTTCATCTGGATCGGGGAAACCTCCAGCCCCACCCACCCGGCTGCGGTCAGCTCCTGAGCCAGGGTCAGGACATGCTCCGGACCGCCGCTGCGGGAGCTGTCGGCGATCACCAGCAGAACCCGAGAGTCGCTGCTCACAGCCGCTATTGTTCCACCTTGCCCGAACGTGACCCTCTACCATCGTGCCAATCTTGAGTTCATCTCGTCCGGGAGCCGAGCACATCCTGGTCGCCGTAGCCTGGCCGTACGCCAGTGGCCCCCGGCACCTCGGC
>Ga0307372_10012786_pt1 | contig 10932 bp, 10 predicted proteins | sample OX1MG_FD_202533 | JGI IMG/M metagenome (GOLD analysis project Ga0307372, IMG submission 202533) | Soil microbial communities from Risofladan, Vaasa, Finland - OX-1 | ecosystem: Environmental > Terrestrial > Soil > Coastal area > Acid sulfate soil | place: Finland: Risofladan, Vaasa | collected...
GGCGTGCTGAGCGGTTTTTTCGGAGTCGGCGGCGGAGTGCTGATTGTCCCGACGCTGGTGGTGCTGCTCGCGATGCCGATGCATGCGGCGGTCGGCACGTCGCTGGCGGCGCTGCTGCCGCCGGTCGGAGTTCTGGGGGCGTACGAGTATTACAAGACCGGAAACGTGAATATCGGATTCGCCGCGATGCTGGCGCTCGGGCTCATCTTCGGCGGATTCGTTGGCGGAAAGATCGCGGTCGGCGTCGCGCCGGCACTGCTGCGCCGGGCGTTTGCCATCTTCCTGATAGCGGTATCGATCCGGATGCTGATGAAGTAGGTCTTTGCGGCTTGCGCATGCGCGGCGCCCTTACTAGATTCGCGCCGTGGACTCGAGGCTTCAGGACGCCCTCAATTTACTGCTCGAATCCGAGCGCGCGGGTACCCTTGCGCTCGAGGAGCTGATCCGCGAGGTCGAGCAGGAAGAGTTGCGCGTCTTTCTGCGCGGCTCACGCGACGAAGAGACGCGCCATGCCCGCGAACTCGAAGCGCTGATTCGCGCGGACGGCGGCACGCCCTCGGAAAAGACAGGTCCGTTCGCCGCCAAGGTCGCCGCGCTGCCGACAGTCCGCGAGCGGCTGAGCCTGATGTCGCGCGGCCAGGAATGGGCCGCGCGCAAGACGGAAGACGCGCTCGCGCTCGCCCCGCCGAGCGGTCCGATCCACGATTTTCTCTCCGCGATGGCGAATCATCATCGCGCGGAAGTGGAATGGGGCCGCGCCGAAGTAATCCGCCTGATGAACGCCGTCTGATTAGATTTCGGCTTCGAATGGATTAAAGCACCTCGCGCCGGATCGCTCCACATCCTTGAGATTGCGGGTCACCAGCGTCAAACCATGCATCAACGCGGTCGCGGCGAGAAGCGCGTCGATTACCGGAAAGCTGCCGCGTGCGCTCAGGCGTCCCCAAGCCTGGGCTACGCGATCGTCGATCTTCAGAATGCGCTCGGCGAACCCTGCGATCAGTTCTTCAAGCCAATCCTCCAGCGCTCGGGCCTGGTGCGAATCCCGTGCGCGGAGTCGCTCGATCCCGTGTCGAATTTCGCCGATTACCAACACGCTCAGATAGAGATCGTCGTCTCGCACCCGGCTGAACCACATCGCAACGCGCGGATCGCAGCGTCTGCCCTTTCGGATCTCTGAAATGACATTGGTATCGATCAGATACACGGTAAGCGCACATACCTTAAAGACGAACGACGCGGCCAGTGTCCTGCGAGCGGGGAAATTCGACTCCCTCTAATGGAGCTGCGGCCAACAGTGCCTTGAGACTTTTGCCGCCGGTGCGGAGACGGCGATATTCACCGACCGGGACAAGTACGGCAACCGCTTTGCCATGCCGGGTGACGGTTTGCGGCCCTTCTCTCAGCGCACGATCAATAAATTCACTGAACCGCGCCTTCGCCTGTTGGATTTGCCACTTCATGTATAAATATCAAGAGATTCTCTGACCGGACAGACTAGTCTGATGTTCCAACCGAATCAACAGATGCAAGGAGTTGAGCTGCCGCCCGTGCGCAAATCAGTTGAGGCCGAGGGCTTTTCTGAATTGCGGGACGCTGAAGCCGATGATCGGCTGATCATTGATCATCGTGACCGGAGTCGCGCGAAAACCCTTGGCGATCAGCTCTTCGCGCGCCACGGAATCACGAGTAATATTCTTCTCGGTGAAGGCAACCTGGTTGCGCGACAGATATTCCACCGCCTGATGGCACGCGGAGCATTGGTCCTGCGTATAAACTACGATTTTCATCGTCATCGCCTCCGGATTCTTTGCGTCGCGTGGTTAACCCCTGGCCGCCGCGGGCGCCGGTATTTCCTTCATGCGCGCCGTGGTGTCGCCGTCGAACTCGAGATGCAGCGCGCGCACGATCATCCCGTGCATCCGCCATAGCCCGATAACGTAGAACAACTCCATGATCTGCGCGTCGTCGAGATGCTCCTTGAGCGCGGCGAATGATTCATCTTCAACCAGATTACGCCCGACGATCTCGTCAGTCACCTGCATCACGGCGCGTTCGGCGGGGCTGAATTTGTCGGACACTGCCCAGCTCTTGATCGCGGCGAGCTTGTCATCGGTGACGCCGACCATCCGTGCTACTTTCAGATGTTGCGAATACTCGAACCTCGAGTCTCCGACGATTCCGGTGCGCAGGATCGCGAGCTCACGCAGCTTGGCAGGCAGCTTGCGGCCCGGCTGCATTAGGGCCATCAGCGAATTTCGCGCCTGAAAGAGGAGATCCGGCACCAACGCGAAGGTGGTCCAGTAATCGCCCGGAGTGCCGGTCGCGGTGCCGGGATGCTTGACCGGATCGCGGTCGCCGAAAAACTGCTTGTAGAGTTCCTTGACCTCGGGCGTAGCCTCGCCGAGGCTCACCTGCTTGAGCCGCCCCATCGCTGTTCCTCCTATTTACCCGTGCGCCACAGCGCAGGGGCAGCGCAACCTTCGCGCAGGCGGATAGCTCAGGTCAAATGGGAGCGTGCGGATTGCGCTGTCTGCCGAACTTCCCGCGCGATTCGATCGGCAAGCGCTTCGCACTGCGCCCGCAGATCGGGCACTGCGATAATCTCCCAAAACGCGCCCTTGGTGATCGAGCCGAGCGCGAACAAGCGCCGGTTCGCGCTTCCGTCCGCGGCGACCACACGAAGATCGCCGGTAACCTCGAGCCCGAGGCGCGAGGGGTCGGTGCGGACAATCCCGCTTTGGAGCATCGATTGAATCAGCGGGTCATCGATATGGCGATAATCCGAGGACGGTCCCGAGCAATTGATCACCCGCGCGACGCGCAGAGATTTAAGTTCGGCCGAATCGCGGCTCCGGTATTCGACTTCCACCGCCGAACCGTCTATTCGGTAGCGCTCAATCCGGCCCGCGTGAAAGACGAGTTGGCCGGATGCCTGAGCCGCGTCGATTCGCGCGGCGATCTCGGGCGCCACGCGATGCCGGTGCACGTCCCACCACGGACGCAGATGGCGGACAAAGCGCGCGCGTTCGGGCGCCGGGGCGCGGCGCCATAAGTCCTGCGTGACGGGACGCAACCCGTCGATTACCGATTGCCAAGGAATGCCGCGCGTCGATTCAAGCGCGATCCGCGCGCGAACCGCACGCAGCATCGCACGCGCCGAGTTGGGCAGCGCGTCAAGCTCGAACGGTGCGATCGCTGGCGTTGCAGAGGCATCGAGATGGCGGCGCGGCAGTAATCCATGCCGCGAGATGGCGTGGATAACTCCGGTGTGGCCGCGCTCGATGAGAGAAATCGCGATATCCACCGTGGTCAGCGCCGCGCCAATCAACAGAACGGGCGCGCCGGGTTCGATTTGGTCGAGCGCGCCGGCGGCCCAGGGATCGCGTCGATAGAACGCGGACGTATAGAAGGCTCGGTCGGCAATCGGCGGATCCGCGGGCGAGAAATTCCCCGGCGCGAGCACTACGACGTCGGCGTCCAGTTTTTTGCCGCCCGCAAAACTGATTCGCATTCCATCGGCATTCGCATCGACGGCAATCGCGGTCTCGCGATGCGTCTTGATTCGCCCGGGATTCGCGCGACTCGCCTGCGCAAGGAGATCTTCCAGGTAGCGCCCATAGACCAGTCGCGGAACGAAACTGGATGGCTTGATCTGAGGAACCCCGCCCCCCGCAGTATCTGCGCGCAGCCAATTGAGAAAGTGATCGGGCTCGGCGGGAAACGCGCTCATCCTCCCGGCGGGGACATTGAGCAGATGGCGCTCGCTAGTGGTCGAATACGCGAGCCCGCGCGCGGGACCGTGCTTGTCGATCAAATCGATGCGCGAATCGCCGCCGAGATCGGTCCCCAGCCGACGCAGCAGTTGGACCGCGAGGATCGATCCGCTGAAGCCGGCGCCGATGATAGCTATTTTGGACATTCTGGAGACCAAACCCCGACCGGTGTGACCCGCGCTAGAATAGCTGTCCGAGCCTTGACCCCGAGTCAAGCGCGATCTCCAGATGCACGCCGCGGGCGTCGAAATTGCTCTCCGAACGGGCTGTTGGGAAAATTTAAGGATGTCCGGGGCATATTTTAAAGATGTCCGCGCTTGCTAGGCTGGCGCGTCGGCGCGATAATCCGGTCTTCAGTGGACGCATAGCTCAGCTCGGTTAGAGCACATGCCTCACATGCATGGGGTCGCAGGTTCAAATCCTGCTGCGTCCACCAATCCAATCCATTGCGCGCCTAAGTAGACTGGGGGCCCGCGGCGGCCGTTGGTTCGCGAACAGCGGCGGAAACCAGGGGAACCGAAGTCTCTTGAACGACAATGGGACAACGCCGCGGCTGCCTCAATTGGCCCGCGAACTTCAATGGATCAATCAGGTTGGCTCCTACCACTGTTAGATTACAACCGGTGAATCTTCCAGCCGCCGTTTCCGATGAGCAGCCGCCGTTTCCGATGAGTTCCAGATTTCTATTGCGGTACTGCGCGAGGCTGGTGCGATGGCGCCGCATCCGCAATTCCTGCGCCACTGCGTGGAAGCGGCTGCCCATTTGATCGAAATGCTATTGCTCATACTGACGAAACTGAACGATGTTGCCTTCGGGATCCTGACCGTCGCACACGCGATAACCGTGAAAGATCCACTCGCGCTCCGGTGGAAGAAGTTCGCCGCCGTGCAGCCGCGCAACTGCTCGCGTTGTGGAGATGCTGGTAACTTCAAAGACCAGCTTGATGGGTGTTTCTGTCCTGCGCCGAGGGGGACTTTCGATCTCGATTGAAGACGCGAGGTGTTGTGGCACTGAAAGAACGACAAGCTGAAACGTTGCCGAGGCAAGAACCACATGATCCTTTTCTGCGCTCTCGACGTCGAGACTCAGGACCGCTTGATAAAATGCCTGTACGAGGGCCAGGTTCTTTGCGTATAGAAACGCCCCCGCATGGAATGTAGGCGCCATCGACCCTCCGATCACCAACTTCGATTAACGTCTGGACAGGATCGCACCTGTGACCGGACGGTGCGCAACGGAATACTCGCGCTTCCAGGTATCATCCCGCGAAGTCGACTGCAAAGCGATTTGCGCGCGCGAAAATAATTGCAGCACGTTAACCAAATATATCCAGGAAAAATGGAAACAAAGGCGCGCAACCGGCCGTCTAACTAGTGGAAAGACAAGACAATGATGAGTGAACAAGATTACGGTCTGGTAATGACGCGCAACGCCGATGGCATCGGAAGTGCTCCATTATCCGCTAGCAGGAGGCATCCAATGAAATCTAAACTGAAATTGATTATGGCGCTGCTCGGGATCGCGCTGTTCGCAACCCCGATTAACGCACTAGCGTACCGACGCGACTCGGCCGCGCGCACCAACATCGCAGCGCCGGGACGGAACTTCGCGAGGGCGCGAGGCACGGCGTTCAGCCGCCCTGCGGCGTTCCGCTCATTCTCGAACCGCAACTTCGCGCCGCGCTCCAACACTATGCTCGGGGCGACGCCGTTTGCGCGTCCGTTCCGGGCAAACCCCGCGATGAATAACTGGAGAGGGAACGAGTTCCCTCAGAACTACGGCGGTTATGGTTACAACCAGGCCCCAGGTTACGGATACGCAGCTCCGGCGATGGGAATGTACGGTGCCGGCATGCCGGCTTACGGGCCCTCATACGGTGGCGGCCAATACGCAGGTGGAGCATGCACCAACGTGCAGCGGCTACAAAACCAGGCCCGCCGGGACCGGAACCACGGTCATCCTGCGGCTGCTAATGACCTGTTGATGCGGATGCGGATGGCCGAGAATCGCTGCGGGACGGGATCTATATGGTAAATCGATACGCCGGTCTCAGCATGCCGGCGCATCTTCTCGAGCGATTGGCCCCTTAACCATCAACTGACTACTCACCCGACCTGAGCGCCTCGCCACTTTCGCGGCGAGGCGCTCGCCTTATTGTGGAATAGCGGGTTCTGATGAAGTCGCCGCATCTGCTCCCAGATGCCCTGACGAGCGTTGACACGCATTTTCTTCAACAGCATATTGGACAAACGCACGCTGAAAGTTTCCTTCGCAGCATAGGTGATTCTCTAAACCGGCGCGCTTCTTACTGGGACAGAAAGGAAGGAGAAGTAACAAGTGTCTGAGAATCCGGCCGGAAAGCCGCGGTTTCTATCACTGAGCTTCGGTTCGTTAAGGGAAGTGCGTGCGGCCTCGCACAACGAATTGGGCGTGACAAATTGGTGGCGGGTGGCGGCACTTCCGCTGACCCCGCAATTGAACCGGCTATGGCGCGATTATCGGGGGAGCAAGCGCTCGTAGCGTCCAACAGGGGAACGCCAGTGTGTTCGGGATCTGAAAGCGGGAATTTGTGCGGATCAAGGTGAACCGCTGGGCCGCGTTAATCGTGATTCTTCCGGTTATCGCGTTGTGCGCCTGTGGCGGCAGCGGTAACTCTGGATCGGTCGCGCCACCGCCATGCAACACCCTTCCCGCCGCTTCTTCTCCGGATTTCCTGGTCCGCTTGACCGCGTTCATGAACCACCTGTGCTACCAGAAACAGAACTGGCAGCATGACGCCGAGGTCCGTACCAGCGATGGAGTCCATCCGTTCGTCAAGGTCTGGTACTCGCCTTCGCTCTTCGACTGGATGACGATCGATAACCGTGCTGGAGCGGTGCCCGACGGTGCGATCGTAGTTAAAGAGCAGTACCGGACGCAGGACGCGCCGCTCACCGGATGGAGCGTGATGGTGAAGGACTCGGACGTGTCCTGGGACGGCTGGTATTGGGCTGATCTCGCAAGTCCCAGTCCCTCAAATCCCAACGCTCCGCCGAAGCCGCCAAAAGAAGGATGCGCCGAGCCGCAGGTGTTGTTTAACGGTGCCGGATTGTATTGCGTGAACTGTCACGCCTCCGCGATCAAAAACTCGGGCACTTATTCCAGCACCGCGTACCTGAATCCTGGAAGCGGTGATGCAGGCGGCCTCTTTTCGCCTGACTCGGATATGCACCATCCATTTAAGATTGAAGATAGCCACGATCAGGAGGCGAAAATCGCCCGACCGTCTTCCCCGCTCCTGTCGAGTTTAGTCTTCGCCAATCTCAGGCCCTTGGCGGATGTGAAAGTGCCCTGCATGGTTTCAGAGGCGTTCGATCACGTGTGGTCTCCCAGCGCCCATAAGGGCGGACCGCAGGAGTTCCTGACCTCCGACCAGTGCGCCAGTTGCCACGATGCGACCGGGACGCTCGCGGACGTGGTGCCCAATATGATCTACAGTGGCACCGACAACGTTCCCGTGAATCTCTCGCAGTATGGCGAGTGGCGTTACTCGATGATGGCGCTTTCGGGCCGAGACCCGATCTTCTTCGCCCAGCTCGACACGGAATCCACGCTGCACAGGCATATCGAGGGCAAACCAGATGGCGCCGCGTTCGTACAGGATTTCTGCTTTCGATGCCACGGGGTCATGGGCCAGCGCCAATTCCATATCGACCACGCCGATCAGCCCGACAAGCTCTTCACCAGAAAAATGCTCGCAAACCCGCACTCCGAGTACGGCGCGCTCGCCCGCGACGGTGTGTCATGTACCGTGTGCCATCACATGTCCGCACAAGATCTGGGCGAAGCCTCTACCTACACCGGCCTCTTCAACATCGGACCCGCCAATGAGGTCTACGGTCCGTTTCAGTCCAACTACGACCCCGACGGTGGAAAGGTTGACGAAAGTGTTATCCCACTGCCGATGGCGAATGCGCTGGGCGTGCTTCCCAAGATTGGTCCACAGGTCGAGTCCGCGGCGATCTGCGCGTCGTGTCACGTAATTATCTTGCCCGTTTTTGACGCCAACGGGCGACAGGTCATCGAAAATGGCGAACCCAAGACCGAATACGAACAGACGACATTTCTGGAATGGTTGAACAGCGATTTCGCGTTCGTACCGTGCCAGGAGTGCCACATGCCAACCCAATATCAGGGCACCGATCTGGAATTCAAAATCGCGAATATCGAGGACTCAACGTTTCCAGCGATTCCGGATACCGGACCCTCAACGCGCCTGCCGGACATCGACCTGATATTGCAAAATCGGACGCCCTATAGCCGCCATCAACTGCTCGGAATCAATCTGTTCGCGCTCGAAATGTTCGATCAGTTTCGCACCGATCTTGGCCTGTTCAAGTTCGACCCCAATCTCCCCGGGGATTTGAGAGACCAAATCTCCGCACAACGAAGCGCGGTAGCCGGAAGTGTCCAACAAGCTCAGACCGCGACCGCGACGGTCCAGATCACCTCGATCGCCGAAGCAGCCGGCAGTCTCACCGCCGACGTGACGGTCCAGAATCTGGCGGGTCACAATTTTCCCAGCGGGGTGAGCTTCCGCCGCGCGTTTCTCAACTTCCAGATTCTGGATGCGAAGCGAAATGTATTGTGGGCTTCGGGCAACACCAACGCCGCCGGTGTGATCGTCGATAATTCGGGAACGCCGCTGAAGACCGAGTTTTTCAGCCCTTCCCAACAGACGTTTCAGCCGCACTTCTGGCAGGGCGCGCCTATCACAAGCGACCAGCAGGTACAGATCTATGAGGAGCTGCTGGTTGATCCGCAAGGCATGCAGACCACCAGTTTTCTCAGTCTGGACAACAAGGTCAAAGATAACCGGCTCCAGCCTAAAGGACGCGATCCCGAGGGGCCAAACGCGGAGGTGACGGCGCCGGTCGGCACCGGCGCGGACCCGAGCTATCAGGGGGAATGCGGTTGCAGCACGGTCCGGTATGAAATACCACTCGCTCAGATTGCGGGTACTCCGGCCGCAATTCAGGCGACCCTGTATTACCAGAGCATTCCACCCTACTACCTGCGCCAGCGCTCAGAAGAGGGACATGGACCCGATACAGCGAGGCTCATCAAGTTTGCAAGCGTTCTGGATACACAGAAGTATCAGGAGATTTCAAACTGGAAGCTGCAAATAGCGACTTCCGGAACAGTCGCGATCCCGTAAGCGATGGCTCACGGGTCGCTACGTTCGCATTGACTCTTTGGCCGGCGGAGCGAACCACGCCGCATGTTAATCGCGGGCGGTCGCGGCGGCTGGTCCGGACTGGCCGGGGTCGCCGAGCGCGCGAATCTCCCATTTGCCGTTTCCTGTCAGCTCTAGATTTGTATCGTGGTACTGCGCGAGGCTGGTGCGATGTCCTACGCTCACCAGAGTGATCGGGCGCCCGATTAGGCGCCGATAGAGCATCGTCTCATTGGCCGGGTCGAGTGCGCTGGTCGCCTCGTCAAGAAAGGCGAAGCGCGGCAGATTGAGCAACAGCCGTCCGAATGCGAGACGCTGCTGCTCGCCCTGCGACAGGACCTCTGACCAGTTGCGCTCAGCGTCGAGACCGCCGACGCGTGCGGATAGATCCCCAAGGTTCACCTCGGCGAGGACGCGATGCAGATCGTCGTCGGTCGCGCCCGCCGCGCGCGGGTAGCATAGCTGCGCGCGCAACGAACCCAAAATCATGTATGGCCGCTGCGGCAGGAACATCATGTCGTCGAGCGGCGGGCGCACGATTCGTCCGCTGCCTGTGCGCCAGATGCCCGCGATCGCGCGGGTTAGCGAGGTTTTTCCGACGCCGCTTGCACCTGTGATGAGCAGCCGTTCGCCGTCTTTGACCTCGACCGAGAGATTCTCGACGAGTTGGGTTTGCCCGTCCGGAGTCTTGAGCGAGACATCTTCGAGCGCGATGCGTTGCGCCTCGGCAATCTCGATTCCGGCGTTTCCGTCGGCTGCGCGCGCGGCCTCGCATGCCTCGAGATAGGTTGCAAGCCGATACACGACTGTGGCGTAGCTGGTCAGTCCCTGAAAATCACTGATCACTAGGGCGAGGGTGCCCTTGACGGCGCCAAAGGCGGTCGCCGCCTGAAAGATTTGTCCCATCTGGATCTTATGTGAGAAATAGGCGCCGGCCAGAACAATAAAAGGCACCAGGGTGACCGAGTTGTCGTAAGCGGTCTGCACGAAGCCAAGGTATAGTTGCCATTTAAGCAGGGTCTTGAAGTTCGAGACCACCCATCCGAAGCGGCGGCTGAGCTCGCGATGCTCCTGCGCTTCGCCGCCGTACATCGTGATCGATTCCGCGTTATCGCGCACGTGAACCAGGTCGAAGCGGAAGTCCGCCTCGTAGCGTTCCTGATTGAAATTGATCACCACCAGGCGGCGGCCCACGATGATGGCAATGTAGGTGCCGATAACTGAGTAGGCGATCAGCGAGATCGCCAGCCAGTGCGAAATCGTCCACAGAATTCCGAAGAACGCGGCCGCCATCACGACGGAACCGATCGTGATGTTCAGGTAGTTGAGGGTCGCGTCGGTAAACGAGTTGAGATCCTGCTGGATGCGCTGGTCGGGATTGTCAATCTGGCCGTCGAGGTTCATCTGGTAGAAGGCATGATGGCCGAATCCGGCTCCGACGAACCATTCGGTCATCCATTCGCGCCACAGGATTTGAAGCCTGCCGATCAGATAGGCGAGCAGAGGGTTAACCACCATGGCGAAACAAATCCAGATGAAAAAGAGCATCAGCAGGAAATGGAATCGCTTCGCATCGTACTTCTGGAGTGCGTCAACCAGGTCGCGGTTGATATAGCTGAAGACCGCCGAGAACCCGACCAATAGAACGATCATCACGAGCACCACCCCAAGCAGGGTGCGCGCCTTGCGCTTTTGGTCCGAAATCCAGAACGGCTTCGCGAGCCGCCATAGCCGCTGCCAGAAGACGCGATCAAACCTTTCCATCGAGTTCACAGAAATACCTCGTCACGCGACGTGAATTGACTGCCACTCAATCTATAGGTGGATCGGAAATAGCGCAGCAGTGCGCCGAAAGTGAACCGGGCTGGTTTGCGAGGGACCGCGAAACGGCCGGGCGGCCGCGATCGGCCGCCCGTATCCCGGAAGTATGAATTAATCTT
>Ga0307372_10012789_pt1 | contig 10932 bp, 9 predicted proteins | sample OX1MG_FD_202533 | JGI IMG/M metagenome (GOLD analysis project Ga0307372, IMG submission 202533) | Soil microbial communities from Risofladan, Vaasa, Finland - OX-1 | ecosystem: Environmental > Terrestrial > Soil > Coastal area > Acid sulfate soil | place: Finland: Risofladan, Vaasa | collected...
GCCCTCCCTGCTTCTCGTAGTAACTCTCGAACACATCCTGGCCCATTATCATTTCACCCACCCGCAGCGGGCGGACGGCGCTGATCCGCTGCTCGCCGTGCAGAAGGCCCTCACTCGGCAAAACCAGGCCCCCGATCTGGCCATAATCCAGGGTTATGGCGAAGGTCGGCGGCGCGATGAGCCCGCCGTAGCGGCTCCCTTTCGCCGCCGCCTCGTCAACAAATAGGGGATTAGGATCGCCGATTGCGGCCGCGAATTGGCGGACCGCGCCGCGTTCGATCCAATTCGCCGCCGGTTCCGAGCCGGTGCCTACCAAGTGCTGCCACATGGTCCGCTCCTTTCAGGCGCGAGGGCCGCCCGCGACATAGAGCACCTGACCGCTGACAAAGCCCGCTTCCTCCGAGGCCAGGAATAGAATGGCCGTCGCCACGTCCTCGGGCTGCCCGGTCCGCCCTACCGGGATCTCCCGCACGGCCATTTCCACGAAACGCTCGAAGGGCACCCCTACCCGCGCGGCGGTGGCGCGGGTCATGTCGGTTTCAATGAACCCCGGCGCCACCGCGTTGCAGGTGATACCAAACTTGCCGAGTTCGATGGCCAGCGTCTTAGTCAACCCCTGGAGTCCGGCCTTGGCGGCGGCGTAGTTGGTCTGGCCCCGATTGCCCAGGGCCGAAGTAGACGAGAGATTGACGATTCTTCCATATTTCTGCGGCACCATCACCTTTTGCGCCGCGCGGCAGCACTGAAAGGTACCTTTCAGGTGCACATCAATCACCTGCTGCCAATCGTCATCGCTCATCTTGAACAGCAGGTTATCGCGCAGGACGCCGGCATTGTTGACTAGAATGTCCAAACGGCCCTGGGATGCCGCGAAATCGCCGATCACCGTGTCCACCTGTGCGCGATTGGTGACATCCAGGAGCGCCCCCGAGACCGCCAGCCCTTCCCCTCGGAGTTCCGCGACCGTGGCCTCCAGCCCGTCTCCGTTCATATCCGCCAGGCAGACGGTGGCGCCCTCCTGGGCAAGCCGGCGCGCGGTGGCCTTGCCGATCCCCTGACCGGCGCCCGTGACCAGTGCGACCCTGTCTTTTACTCTATCCATTCGACCCTCCATAGGCTCGTTCTACAACAGGTCGGGCTGGTGGTGCTCAAGGTGCTGTACCACCATTTTGACCTCCTGCGCCTTGTCCGCTGGGCAGATCAGGAGTGCGTCGCCCGTATCCACCACGATCAGATTGTCCATACCGATCGTGATTACCTGCTTTCCCTCCGGGGCATAGATGAGATTCCGGCTGCTGGAGAAGGGGATGTAGCGCCCACGGACAGCGTGCCCGCTGCCGGCATCGGCCAGTTCGTCGCGCAGCACGTCCCAGGTGCCAATGTCGCTCCAACCAAGCTCGGCCGGCATCACCACCATGTCGTCCCCGCCCATATGCTCGAAAATCCCCTTATCGATCGACATTTTGGGGATGCTCGCATATAACTCGCCAATCTCGGCCCCGGGTCCGTGGCGCTCAAGCGCCTCGACAATTTGCCGCAGAGCCGCGGAAGCCTCCGGCGCGTGCTCGGCGTAGAGGCCCAGGATTTTCTCGGCCGTCCACACGATATAGCCCGTGTTCCACAGGTAGTTACCGGCCTCGATCAACTGCAAAGCGGTAGCCAGGGATGGCTTTTCTACCTGGCGGACGAAGGCGTGTACCGGCCTGCCATCCACCATGGCTCGTTGCTCACCGTACTCGATATACCCCAGGGCCGTGCTGGGCGAGGTGGGCCGCACATCCACCTTCACCACCCAGTTCCGCTCGCGCGCCAGGGTGTGCGCCGCTTGCAGGCTGGCCACGAACTCCGCGTCGCGGCGGATCACATGGTCGGCCCCCCAGAGAGTGGCGATGGTGGAACCGGGGTAGCGATAGTTCAGTACGGCCACCGCGTAGCCCACGGCGGCCAGGGTGTCGCGCATCTCCGGCTCGGCCAGCACGTTCTCCGCCGGTAGGCCGGGAACCTGCTCCAGGACCAGGTCGCGGTAGATCTCGCCGGTGGAGACGAAGATATTTTCCAGGCCGATACTGGCGGCCAGCCGCCGCACCATCAGCTGGAAGAGTGAATCAGGGCCGACCAGGGGCTGAAACTGCTTCGGTCGGGCTCTTCGGCTCAACGGCCACAAGCGCGAACCGGCGCCTCCGCTGAACAGGATCGCGCGAAACGGGTCGTTTGCCATGTTTACCGCTCCTCGTCGGCGTCACCCCGTGGGGCATACGATGGATGAATCAACCGGCGAGTTTCCGCCGGCTTGACCCAGAAGTTGTCCATCATCTCGATAAGATGACGGAAGCGCGCGCGCGGCACCACCACGAAAAGGTCCGAGGCATCCACCTTATTGAAGGCTCGGCCATTGCTGTCTCCGGGGGAGAAGACGCTATTGCCGGTGAGGCGTGGCGCCGCGAAAACCGACGAGCAGGTGGCCGCCCCCAGCTCACCCAGGGGGAACTCACCGATCCGCACCGCGCTCGCCTCGGCCACGGTCATCGCTTGCTGAGGGGGGCAGATCAGCACCAGCAGGTCCACCGACACCCCAACCGGAGCATCAGCCAACGGCGCCGCCCCCAGGGCCGCGATGCTGCCCTGAGCCAGCGAGTAGCTATTCGCCTTGCTTGCTCGCGCCCCTGCCGCGGTATAGAACCCCTGAGCCAGGGTGAGATAGTGTCCTTCGGTGATCAGCGATAGTCCTGGCCCCAGGCCAAGATGGTATTGGCCGACGATGCAATCGTGACGCGAGCTATCTACGTAGACACGCCGCCCAAGCTCCGCCTCCCGAACGAGGGCACAGGCCGGTAGGTTCACCGCCTCGTACTCCGGCGGCGGCGCCTCGGTAAAAAAAGTGATCCCCACCGGCGGCCGGGCGACGCTCAGCTTCCGCACAATGGCTGCCACGACCCGCCGCTCCTCGATATGGACTGCCTGAGCATCGTCCACCAAGGTCGGCGAACCGGCGCCATCGGTCACTGGACGTTGCCGAAGGTATGCAGACTAAAGATGCCCAGGGTGCCGACCAGGTAGGCCAGCCCCAGGAAGCTGATGATCACGATGACGAAGCCCACCATCCCCAGGGCGGCCATCGGGGCTCCGCGCCAGCCCCGTTGTACCCGAACGTGAACGTAGAGCGCGTAGTACACGAAGGTGATCAGGGCCCAGATCTCTTTGGGGTCCCAGCTCCAGAAGGTGCTCCAGGCCATTTGAGCCCAGATCGCGCCCGACATCAACACGAAGGCGATCATGGGCAATCCGATGGAGATCGCGCGGTACGACCACTCATCAAGCTGCTCCAACAACTCGGCCTCCGACCCCTCGGCCCGGGTCACCAGGGGACCTTCAAGGGCGATTCGCCGTTCCAGGCCCTTATAGCCCAGGAAAGTCACCGCCGTCAGGACCACGATCTCGCAAGCGATGCCCAGGGCTTTCGAGGCCGTGAGCGCATTGCCGCTGCCCGGCCAGCGGCCGATGTAGATGCCCAGAAGGATGCCGACCACGATCGCGACCGGCCAGATGGCAAGGGCGAAGGTGTGCGGACGGCGCCAGGCGCCCGATCGAACCAGATAGGTGATACTGAGCGCGCCGCCCAGGGCGAAGAAGCTGTAGCAGGTCATGGCCATCCCCACATGAATGCGGAGCCAATTACTCTGCAGGGCGGGACGGAGCGGATCGATCACCGTGCTGCCGGATCCAAAGTTGAACAGCGAATACCCCGAAAATCCCACCACGAACAGGAAGGTCGCCCAGCCCACGATGCGCGTCCGCATCAGCTTTTCGGCCACCAGATACACGGTGACGATTGCCCAGGAGAAGGCAATGGGCGCCTCGAACGCATTGGCCACCGGCCAGTAGCCTTGCGCGTCCCAACGAGCAGCCAGACCGAGGGTCGCCAGGACGTAGCCACCATAGGCCAGGCCAGTCGCGGTCAGCCCCAATCGGTAGCGGTTAAAGACGGGCTCCGCGCGCCCGCCGCCGCTCAAGGTGATGGTTCCGCCAGGTGACCCGGTGGCCACCCGCACCGTGGCGGCGCGGACCTCCGGGGCGATCGCGTGCGCGATGTAGAACAGCAGGGCGAGCGCGTAGACCCAGAAGCCCAAAAATAGGCAGGTGGAAGAAAAGTGCAAAAGCTGATCTTGATTCATGACGTCCGACCTTCCATCTCGAACTCCTTGCTTGCGGTATCCAGTTCACGCCGCGTTACGCGGCCAATCTCCGCGAATCTGCGCTTGAATCCCTGTCGGCTCTTTTCCGAGGAGCCGCGCATTAACATCGTGCTGGATACCCCCGAGTCGTCGTCGGGAGCAATATACAGCCACAGGCGACTAAAGGGAAAATACAGCACGCTCACCAACCCCAGGAGGATGAGCGCGAAGGTGGTGAAAATAAAAGGTACGGCGGGGTTATGGCCGATATTCAGGCCCGCCACCCGGCGGATCAACAAAATGAAGCGAACCCCCCCAACTTCCACGGGCGTGCTCGTAATCTGCTCCGTGGTGCCATTGAAGGTTCGGGTGCCGACCGGAATGTCAGCCGCTTCCTTCAGGATCCGCATGGCCTGTCCTATTTTTTGCGGGGGCCGGGCGACCGTCACCACGGCGGTGGGTGGCTGCTTTTGGTTGGGGATGGCGTCATGAAAGGTCAAAGTGACCGCCAGGTCACGATCGGGAAGATAGAAAGCCGAGATACCGTTGCCAATCGGGCGGTAACTCCCGTCTCCCAATGGGGCCAGCAGCAGCGGGTCGGAGCCGCCGCATGACTGCGTATTATCCTCCAGCACGCAATACGAGAGGGGCTTGGGCGGTGACTGCCGGGTGTCAATCGCGATCAATCTGGCGGAGACGGCAAAGCTGGCCTGGTGAATGTCGTAGCCGAAGATACCCCCGTAATACCAGGGCGTGTTCACGTCGATTGTATCATGATGCTCGGTTCCATTGGCCTCGATCACGGTGAGCTGATCGCGGAAGTTCCGCGGCAGCCCGTCCGGGTAGAGGCCGAAATTGAAGCCGTCCGAACGCAGCATGAGCCCCGTGCCATGGCCGATCGCGATTGGCGCCCCGCCGGCCTCCACCAACACGGCGCTGTCCAGCCAGCCTGCGATGGCCCCCCAGGCGATGCTGGCGACCATCAAGACGATCCCCAGGTGTGATACCAGGGATCCCAGACGCATGGCCCGGAAACGATCCGCGAGAATATAGGTTATGCCCTCACGTTCGACCGTCTCTACGCGATAATGGCAGCGGCGCAGGGCCTTGACCACGGCGCGGGCCGCGGTTGCCGGTGGCAGCACGGCCTCTATCACCTGGACCGTCTGGGCTGCGCGGTAAAACTCCGGCCGATGCACCACCGGTACCTTAAAGGCATAGCGATAGACAGGGCGTATCCTCCCGCGCACGCAGCTCAACACACTGAGCATGAGGAGGAAGTTCAGCCCATAGAACCACCATGATTCGTAGATGTAGCGGATACCTTTATCCTGCGGCAGTAAACTCCCAGCGATTACGACCGCCAAAATGCATGCCAACATACAGATGGCGAAGGTCATGGAGCGCATGGTGCCCCAGATGAGCGCGAGGCTCATCCGGTGCACGCGGGGAATGATCAGGCGCTGTTGTCGGACGGCCATAATCTCCGAACCTACATCCCGGTCGCGGCGGCGTGCCTTGGCCGCGAATACCACGGAAAAGGCTCCCGCGTGACGACGCGGGTGGGGCGTGCCGTTCCAACAGATAGGATACACCGTGCGTGCCAAGAGAAAAAGGGAAAGCGGCTTCGGCAATGATCCACCCCGGCCCAGCAGGCGCTATCATGGGCGAAGACAACCGGCACCCGCTCGCCGGCCGCCGCGGGCCGGACATTGCAGCTTTACCGAAGGAGGGAAGTGTGACGCACCTGGATATCGTCGTGGAAGCCGATCGGCTGGTCAAGCTGGCGGAGGCTGACGCCATTCCCCTCCGTTTGCTTGGCGGCATCGCGGTCTCGCTGCGCTGTGGTACGATCATGGGTCGCCCTGAGTTTGCCCGCGAGTTTAAAGACATCGATCTCGCGGCGCCGCGCCGATCCGCGAAGGCTCTGGGCGATCTGCTGACCAGGGAGGGGTATACGGCGAACCGCCAGTTCAATGCCTTGCAGGGCGGTTCACGGCTCCTCTTTCATGATGGCCCGCGACAGCGGCAAATCGATGTCTTCCTCGGGCAGTTCTCAATGTGCCATACCCTGGAGCTTGAGCCCCGTTTCACCCTCCCTGGGCCGGCCCTCTCGCCGTCGGACCTTCTGCTCCTGAAGCTGCAGATTATTCAGCTCAACCGGAAAGATGTTACCGATACCCTCGCGCTCCTCCTTCAGTACGAGCCTCACCTGCCCGATGAGCCCGACGGCCTGAGCCTGGAGTATCTGGCGAAGCTCTGCGCGGCGGATTGGGGCTGGTACACAACCCTCCACGATAACCTGAGCGCTATCGCGGTGGAGGGCAAATGGATTCTCCCACCATCCGACGCGGAGCGGGTACGACTGCGCGTCAAGGTGCTGTTGGACGCGATCGAATCGGCTCCCAAATCCCTTGGCTGGCGAATCCGGGATCGGGTAGGCCGGCGAAAGGCGTGGTACAACCTGCCCGAGGAGGTTCAACGCTAAATCGTATGCCGGACGGCACTCGCCATTTGGGGGGTTGACCCTCCACCCCCAATCGGTACAAAGTGGGCTCATCCTATCAGCCTAATCAAGGGACGGTTAGGAGAGGTTGTGACGAGATGGCGGATCATGGCCGCGGGGGAAGCAGGCAGGTTCGCCCTAAATCCTTGATCTGGCCGAGTAGTCAACACTATGGTGTTGCATCCGCGGTCGCCGCACAGCAGAATAAGGGTTAACCATGCGACACAGTACCGGTGGCTGAGAATACCCCGGTGCCGGCTCGTGCCGCGGACGCTCGCTTCCCAATAAGGATGCCGGTCCGGAAGTATGGATCGTGCCATCCTTTCGGGCGCGGGGGCCTCCGCCGTAAAGGCATCGCACAGGATTCGGATGGGGAGGTTTATGCAACTCTTCGGTCGAAGGCAGGAGAAGCAGCCCCAGGATCAACAAGAGAAGCTCCTCAAGCAAGCCGCCGAGGCGGAGCGATCCGCGTTGCTGTTCTTGCAAGGGCGCCTCTACCAGCAGGCCGCCGGCGAGCTGCGCCGTGCCGTGAGCTTGAACCCGGCGTCCACCACCGGGCATGCCTATCTGGGCATGATCCTTCAACGGCTGGGGGAGTTGGAGGAGGCGGCAAGCGAACTTTTGCTGGCCGTTACTCTGGCACCGGAGGATGACGGACTGCGCCGTACCTACGGCACTGTCCTGGAAACCCTGGGCAGGCTGGACGCCGCCAGGGACCAATACCAGGCGGCTGTCCACTTGCGGCCCACGGACGCGCTTGGTCTGGCCGCCCTGGGCTCCCTGATATTGCGCGATGGAGATCGGGAAGCCGCCGAGAACCTGCTGCGCCAGGGTTTGGCCCGCGAACCACGCGATCCGGTGACCCTGGCGGATCTGGCGACTATCGAACATCAGCGCGGGAACCTGCCTGGAGCGATCGAGTTAGTCAAACGTGGTCTGCATCTTCTAGGAGACTTCGACCAGCCCCCGGTGGTCCGCCTCGGCGCCATGCCCGCGCCCCCTGAGACCGTCGTCACCGTTCAGGCCGGTCTCCAGCATACGCTGGGACTCTATCTGGGCGAAATGGGCGATCTCAAGGCTGCCGAGCAGGCGCTCCGCGCCGCTCTTGCCGCCATGCCCTCGCTGGCGCCGTTGCTGCGCGATCTGGCCCGCGTGCTGATCCGTCAAGTTAGGCTCAGCGATGCGCTCGCCCTCTATGGCAAGGCAGAGAAAGACTTTCCCGAGCAGCGATCGACCTTTCAGCTGGATCTCTCGAACCTGGTGGCTGAACAGGGGATCACCGGCCGCTCCGCGCCCCTGGTCGAGGCCGAGGGCCGCGCGCCCGAGGTGACGATCCTCAGTCCGGCCCATCCGGCCGCCGCTCCGGCCCCGGCGCCATCGGATCCGATCGCTGTCTTGCAACGGCAGCTCCGGGACGAACCGGAGAATCGATCCCTTCGCCGCGAACTCAGCGTGGCGTTGTTGCGGGCTGGACGGCTGACCGAGGCCCTGGAAGAAGCAAGGCTGGTCGAACAAATGCTCAGTCAACGCCATGGCCCGGAAAAAGCAGCGGGTTAGGGGAGAAACCAGCTTCATGTTTCGTATCTTTTTTGCCACCGATGTTCACGGTTCCGACCTCTGCTGGAAGAAATTTATTGCCGGCGCCAAGTTCTATGAGGCGAACGCGCTCGTGCTCGGCGGCGATATGACGGGGAAGGCGGTAATCCCCATGGTACGTGGCGCCCGTGGGGAAACGCGGGTGGAACTGATGGACCAGGTACACGTGCTGAAGGATGAGGCGGCGGTTCAGGCCATGGAAACTACGATCGCCAATAAAGGCTACTATCCGGTGCGCCTCGACGAGGATCAACTGGCCGACCTACGGCAACACCCGGAACGGATCGACGCCCTGTTTACCGAACGGGTGATCCTGCGCGTGCGGGAGTGGCTCGCCTATGCCGAGACGAAGCTGGCCGGTACCTCCGTGCGCTGCTATGTCTGCCCTGGGAACGACGATGCGTTCGCCATCGATCCTCTCCTGAAAGAGTCTGAACGGGTATGCCTGGGTGAAGGACAGGTGCTCGCCATCGAGGAGCAGGTCTCCATGATCAGCACGGGTTGGGCTAATCGTACCCCCTGGCATACCGATCGGGAACTGGATGAACCCGATCTGGGGGCCAAGATCGAGGCCATGGCGACTGAACTGCCTTCAACCACCGGTTGGGTATTCAATTTGCATTGCCCGCCCCATAAATCGGGACTGGACGACGCGCCCGAGCTTGATGCCGATATGCGGCCAAAGTACGCGGGCCATATTCTTGCCGCCGTGGGCTCGACCGCCGTGAGGGCCGCGATCGAAAAGTATCAACCGCAGGTGAGCCTCCATGGCCACATTCATGAAGGGAGAGGAACGAGCAAAATTGGCCGCACGATCTGCATTAATCCCGGCAGCACCTATGAGTCGGGGAATTTGCTCGGCGCCGTGGTGGACTTCAAGGGAGCCAAGCTCGCGGACCACAGGCTTACGTCAGGCTAACTCGATTGATGCCGGTCACCGGCAACAAGAGCGGAGGGAAGGGAAACATTCATGGCTACCTTGGGAGGGACACGCGGCCCTATCGTTGCCGGAAGCCTCGATCTGTTCGTACGTAACGCCACGGGCTTGGTCCGTTCCTGGGCCGCGTTCGATGCGTTCATCTATAGTTTTTTCTCGATCAACCTGGTCACCCTGGGCTGGTTTGAGTTTACCTTCGGTCCCGGATCCGCGCCCGGCGGCAATCTCCTGACCGCGATCGTGATCAGCGGCCTGCTTATCCTGGCCGAGGTTGCCGTGTATGCCGGGCTGATCGCGGTGATGCCGAGAGCGGGCGGCGACTACGTATGGCAGACCCGGATTCTCGGCGGGGGCCTCGGCTTCGTTCTGGCGATTACCGGCTGGGTCTTCACCCTCTGGTTATGGGTCCCGATCTACGGTGAGATATTCTCCACCGAGTTCATCAGCCCGGTCTGCACCATTCTGGCCTCGATCACCGGCAACCATACATTTGTCGATTGGGCCATTAATTCCCTCAGTCACACCGGGTACATGATTTCCTCCATCGTAGTCTCGGTGTTCGCCGCCGCCGTGATCGCGGCCGGGATGAAAATCTACGCCAGGGTGCAAAAGTTTTGCTTCGTGGGAGGCATGATCGGCCTGGGAGTGATGATCGTCATGCTCCTGGTCAACTCTCACGCCGACTTCGTGAATGGTTTCAATCACTTCAACCAAAAGATATTCGGAGTCAAGGGCGCGTACGCCGCCACCTTACAGGCGGCGGCCAAGGCCGGTTACACCCCGGTTCCATTCAACAAACTGGCCCTGGGGGGCAGCTTCGCTTTAATTCCCATCGTGATCTTCTTCAATCTGTACCCCAATTGGGGTGCTACGCTGTATGGGGAGGTTCGCGGGGCGAACGACTTCAAGCGGAACCTACAATCGATGGCCCTGGCCCTGATCGTTACCACGGCCCTGGCCCTGATCACCTTGATTCTGATCGCCAAGGTGACCACCGATACCTTCTACAATGATGCCAGCCAGACCTACTGGGCCGGTACGGGCAGCATGCCGGTGTGGCCGTATCCCGGCCTGCTGGCCTCCTTCCTGACCAGCAACTCCATCTTGCAACTGTTCCTGATTCTCTCGCTCTCGCTCTGGTTCTGGGGCTGGTGCGGCACCGTGTTCTTGTCCAGCACACGGGTCATCTTCGCCGCCGCCTTCGACCGCGTGTTGCCTTCGTGGGCCGCGACGGTGAACCGGGGAGTGCCGACCAACGCATTGCTGGCCATGGTCATACCCGGCCTGGCTCTCTCCATTCTTTACAGCTACAACATCTGGCAATTCCAGACCGTGATTCTCGACGCGGTCCTGGTCATCGCGGTCACCTTCTTCGGCTCCGCCATCGTGGCCCTGGTCTTGCCCTGGCGACAGAAGCGGCTCTACGACCAATCACCGATCGCCAAGTACAAAATCGCCGGCATCCCCATGATTTCGATCTGCGGCGCCATCTTGATGGGATTCCTGGGCTGGAACATCTGGATGTGGCTCTACAACAGTTCCTACGGCGTCAACAACCAGACATCCTTGAAGTTCCTCGCCTCGTTCTATGTGATCGCCCTGGTGATCTACCTAGTGTCGAGATACGTCAATAACCAGCGCGGGGTCAACCTCAACACCATTCACAAGGAAATTCCCATCGAATAGGGAGGTTGATGAAGACCCAATGGGAGAGGAAAATC
>Ga0307372_10012795_pt1 | contig 10927 bp, 12 predicted proteins | sample OX1MG_FD_202533 | JGI IMG/M metagenome (GOLD analysis project Ga0307372, IMG submission 202533) | Soil microbial communities from Risofladan, Vaasa, Finland - OX-1 | ecosystem: Environmental > Terrestrial > Soil > Coastal area > Acid sulfate soil | place: Finland: Risofladan, Vaasa | collected...
CGAAACCTATGAATGTGGCACGTTTAGGCGCTAATGAAAAAAAGAATTTTTCTACTAGACACTAGTCGCGTCGAACACGCATCATGAATTTTGAATGTTTAAATTTGAGACGGGATGTAATCTGCATGCGTGACTTGAATGGTACTGGAAGTACTCCAACCGGAAGAAATAACGGAAATCGTTAGTCAAAAATCAGGGGTACCCAGTCCGATGTTCGGAGTGAGTACGGTCCGGCCCATCTCCCTTCTTTTGTTATGAAATCTCAACGAAACCCGCGCGTGTCAAGATTTCTTTAAGGAACCTTTTGATTATCTGCAATCAGTTGAGAAAACAGACAGATTTTCCAGCTCTGTTTTATCGGAATGACACGGCTCGAACCAGATTGGTTAATAAAGGCAGAATTTCAATTGGCTTTTGCCAAGTCAAGGAAGATGAGCGTTTAAGTTGAAAATGGTAAAAGAGATGAAAACGTACTGTCCAAAGTGCAACAAGCACACCGTTCACGTTGTGGGGCTGTACAAGGCGGGAAAGCAAAGAGCGACCGCAATTGGTGCGAGGCGCCACGAAGAAGATATTCACGGATACGGCGGCCAGAAATTCCCGAAACTAGTCAGGACGGCAAAGACAACGAAGAAACAGGTACTAAGACTGAAATGCAAAGAATGCGGGAAATACGTAATACGTTTGGGTATCAGATTACGAAAACTGGAGATTGAGCAGTAAAAATGGTAAGAAAGGAAAGAATCAGTATCCCGAGGCCAAACAGCGCGTTTCTTTCAGGAACTTGTGTAAAATGCGGAACTGAAAACGTGTTCTATTCGAACAGCTCCAAGGAAGTAAAGTGCAAACAATGTGGCGAAATCCTCGCGTACAACACTGGTGGCAAGATAGAGTACACAAAGAGCTTGGCAGCTGAAGTAAAGAGATTGGACTTTACTTAATGACAGTTGAACTGAACTTCAAAAGCCTATTTAGCGCGGAAAGCAACCCTTCTCAGAAGGTATCCTAAGTATTGACAGTGGAAGACGCGCAAGCTCCACAACAGATGCCCGAAGAGGGCGAACTCGTAATCGCTAGTGTCAACGAGATTACACCGCATGGAGTCTACGTTAGTCTGGACGAGTACAACAAGCTGCCCGCATTTTTGCACATCAGCGAAATCGCAACAGGTTGGGTCAGAGACATTGAAAGGTACGCAAAGCCCGGACAAAAAATAGTGCTTAAAGTAATCAGGATAAACCGCGGACGCAGAGAAATCGACCTTTCCCTGAGGCAGGTTTCGGGCGAAGAAAGGAAGGCAAAGATAATCGAGGTAAAGAAATCCGAGAAGGCCCGATCTATCTTAGACGCTCTAAAAGTCAAGTTGAATGCAGATGACAAAACTCTACGTGCGTTGGAAGACAGCATCCTGGTTCAATATGATTCTGTTTACGACGGTTTCGAGGACATCGCAAGGCGTGGGTCGAAAGCGCTGCAGAAGTTAGGATTAGATCCTCAAAAAGGCGCGATCATAGAAGCGGTTTGCATAGAAAAGATTGCCATTCCAATTGTCGAAGTACGAGGCGTGATGGACATCAGGGTCAAGGCTCCTGACGGCATAGAGGTCATCAAGAGAGCGCTCAGGGCCGGCGAAGATCTAAAGGCATCCGGCGTTCAAGTAAAGATAACGTACCTCGGAACACCGAGATACAGATTAACAATCAAGGCCGAAAATTACAAAGTCGGAGAAAGAGCGCTCCAAAACGCATTGGAGCGAATCCAGTCGACAATCGAAAAGAGCAAGGGCAAGTTTGCTTTTACAAGAGAGGGATCTCGGAAGCAACTTGAATAGAATCTTGAACAAGTGCAAGGTCTGTCAGACATATACGTTGGGCGAAAAGTGCCACAAATGCGGATCTAATGAGGTTGTGATGCCTCACCCACCGAAATTCTCTCCAGACGACAGATATCTAAGATACAGAGTCAAATCTCGGTACGACTCGGCAAAACCCACGGAAAAGAAATAATCTATTCTAGATTAAACCTGATTGTATCAGAAGTGACTTCTCCACTTTTCTCTTGGGATTTAATGTCACTTTCAATTGAAACAATCCTCGAAGGAGATCTTATCACCACTTGCCCCTTCTTGTTAAGTGAGATTTGTAAATTCCGCCCTAAGAACAGAGAGAGGTTCACCTGATCTGCGCCAGTCGAGAAATAGGTGATCGAGCCGTCCTTGTCTACCTCTATCCGGCCTTTTGCGAACTTTGCTTCGAAAATTTCGTTGGACAAGGGATTGTATAGCTCTAGATGGAGGTGCTCTCTTTCTTTGCCGGCAGTAATTTCAAATTCTAGAGTTGGCATAGATCCGTCGACAGTAAACTCGTATTTCCTGGATTCAAGCAATTGCTTTTCGGCGGGTTTGGACAATTTGTTCTCCTGAAGTTAAGCCGCATGATTATAAATTATAGATTGGGCTCTTGTACGCGCCTGCTTCTAGTAAGTCCTACTAGCAGTATCAATGCGACCAGACCCATCAATGAATTAGCGTAGAATGGGAATTGCGGCTTTATTGAGAATAGATATCCGCTAACGAGAAGCGCAGGTATGGTTGGAATGAACGTCAGCGTATAGAAAACTCCCATTGATAACCCCCTGCTCTTGGATGGGGAAGCTTCAGCGACCCAAGCGTTAATCGCAGGACTGTCCATTACCCCAAACAGCATCCAAAGTCCAATTCCCAAGACCGCGATAGAAGGCGAGGTCGCAAACACGAAAACATACACGACAGATATCTCTCCAATCCAACTTATGATGACGGTTTTCCTCCGCCCAATTTTGTCTGACAGTCTCCCGAAAGGATACCTGGAGGCTGCCACGACAAATAGCAGCACACTGAAAAGTACGCCTAGGCCAAACGGATCAAATCCAAGCACTTCCTTTGCATACAGAGGCGGCACAAATGAATTCTGATCCGCGAAAAGATTGTACACGCTGTAAACAAGCACAAGAACCAGGAGAATTTTGTTTCCGAGAATCACCTTTGCGCTGCTGAAGTAGATCTTTAGTTTCGATCCTGAGAAAGACATTCTATCAGACCTAGGAAGAGTCTCCTTGATCAGCAGTATTCTCATCGCTGCTGCGACAAGCGTAAGGAAACCACCGATAAGGAACAGCGGGGTATATCCTTTGTCAGAAATAGCGACTCCACCAAGGATTGGAGAGAATGCAGCCGCGATGCCAGACATAGTGGAAAACTTTCCAAACGCTGTTCCCCGATTTTTCGTGTCGACGGATTCTGCGACTAGTGTATTCGCCACAAGAAAAAATGAGCTTCCGAGGCCCGAGATCGGAAGCGCAATGGCTGAAAGCAAGAAGTTGTGCGAGAACGCGAATACAAAAATTGCAAACGCTGAGATTAAGCTCGAAAATACGATGACATTCTTTCTACCGTAAGCATCAGCCAGGGCGCCTGCGGGTGATGACCCGAAGGCGACTATTGCGAGCCAAGCAGCGTAAATCGCCGATATCTGAAAGGGACTGGCGGCAAACTGCTGAGAATAGTACACTGGAAGGAAGTAAAACCAAAGCGTATTTCCGAACGTCGCGAGCATCGAGCTCAAACCCATAACAAGGATGTTGCTCTCGAGGTTGGGCCGAACGTGCTGGCCTTCTGAATCCAATTAATTTTAATTGGGTCGATACATGAGGTATATCTCCCTTATCAGAACAGAGGAACCCAAAAATGAAGAAATCCAACAAAAGGCCGAGAAATCCCGAAAATCCAGTTGTTCTGGTAATTCTTGACGGCTGGGGAATCGCGAAACCCGGGGAAAATAATGCAATCAGTCTTGCAATGAAACCGAACTTCGATCTACTTCAGAGAGAGTTTGGCGTCACGGAGATTTGTGCATCTGGAGAATGCGTAGGACTCACCCATGGACAAATGGGGAACTCTGAGGTTGGTCATCTCACAATTGGTGCTGGAAGGATAATTTTTCAGGACCTGATGAGAGTATACGAGGAGATCGATTCCGGGCGACTGGCGAAGAATAGAACGCTACTTCAGTCATTTAGTCGTTTGAAAAAGCAAAACGGTACCCTGCATTTTCTAGGCCTGCTTTCAGACGGTGGCGTGCACAGTCACATTGATCATCTATTTTCACTTTTGAAAATAGCGAAAGAATACGGGGTCAAGAAAATCGTCGTTCACCCATTTTTGGATGGAAGGGACACTCCGCCCCAAAGCGGTTTGAGCTATGTCGAGAATCTAAGAGTTTTCCTGCATAAAATTGGAAACGCGTCAATAGGAATGCTTGGCGGAAGATACTATGCGATGGATCGAGACAATAGATGGGACAGGACGAAGCTCGCGTACGATGCAATAGTCTTTGGTAAAGGGGAACAATTCGATGATCCGATAGCTACAATCAGGAAATCTTACGAAAAGGGAGTCAATGACGAATTTCTCCTTCCTGTTGTCAACAGATCCTATCGCGGTGTGAAGAATGGAGATTTGATCTTTTTCTTCAACTTCCGGCCTGACAGAGCAAGGCAATTGACAAAAGCTCTTTCGCTGAGCACCAGGGAATTCGGGAATTCTTTTGATCGGACAGAATCCGAACGACCAAAGAGCGTTGATATTATCACCATGACCGTTTACGATCAAAAGCTCAAACATGTCAAGGCACTTCTCAGGCAGGAGCACGTGCGTGATACACTTGGCAATATCGTAGAGAAAAATCGAATACGCCAGATCCACATAGCCGAAACTGAGAAGTACGCCCACGTCACCTATTTTTTTAATGGGCTCGTAGAAAAACCAAGAAAGTTTGAAGATAGAATAATGATACCGTCATTGAAAGTTGGGACTTACGACTTGCGTCCCGAGATGAGTGCACGCGAAATTGCGTCTGAAGCAGTTAAGGCGATCAATTCTGAAAAATACGGTTTTATCCTAGTAAACTTTGCAAACGCGGACATGGTTGGCCATTCTGGAAAAGTTCTTCCAACAGTCAAAGCGGTAGAAACAGTCGACGAGTGCTTAGGATTGTTAGTGCATGAGTGGAGGAAGAAGGCAAGCAAACTTACGATGATCATAACAGCAGACCACGGAAACGCAGAAAAAATGCTCGACGCGGAAAGTAGACAACCGCACACAGCGCACACATCTAACTTGGTACCTTTGATAATCGCCTCTGCAAAATGGGCAGTGATCAAGAAAGTTAAGAATCTGGGGTTGGTCGATATTGCACCATCTGTTTTGAAAATCTTGGAGATTACTCAACCTAAAGCTATGACCGGAAGGCCGTTCGTAGAAAGAATCTGATTGATTCTGACCGCCTCAATCAATTCTTAATACTTTTGCGCTGACTCGATCAGGTCTAAATCTATTTACTTGGCCCAGTTTAGCTTAGCTAATAATTTGTCATTATGAACAAAAACCGTTTATCGATTGTAGAATGAACAAGGAATCCATACGGATTATACTGATTTGACATATATATTCAGTATCCATTTGAGGAAACTGCCATGTCAGTCAGAAGATCACCTATAATCGAGCCAGAGTGGAGGACGGCTCCGATAATTGAACCCGAGTGGGAATCAGCTGGAGCCTTGGGTAGAGTATCGGTGTCGGAATTCGGATCTCGAAGTCCTGCGCTAGAAACTCTCTGGTAAAAAACAATGTATCTGCCGAGGCGAACTTGTTCTCCCCGGCAGAACACAACTTTTTGCTTATGATTAGTTCTTCACGCGGAGTAGTCTCGCCACAGCATTGGGATGTTCCGAGAGAAATGTGCTTTCCACACCTGTCAGAACTACCATGACTCGAACCCTTCCCTGAAGTGAAGCGTCTACTCTAGCTCCCCAGACTACGCGAGCTTTGGGCGGAAGCGACTTGGTGACCATTTCACCAGCTTGAGTCACTTCGTCGAGAGTGATATCCTCACCACCAGTGACGTGAATCAGGACGCCGAAGGCCTTTGTCGTATCCTTTATGTCCAGAAGCTGTGCATCCAGAGCTGACTGCACTGCTCTTTCGATCCTGTCCTCGCCATCTGCCTCTCCAACTCCCATGGCAGCGATGCCACGCTTTTCCATAATAGCGCGTATGTCTGCGAAATCGATGTTGATTAGACTTGCAGTAGTAATTGTCTCGGTGATTCCTTTGACAAATTCCCCGACTAGTTCGTTGGCAACTCCGAGGGCTTCTTTGAGTGGAAGGTCACCAGCAACCTTTGCGAGTTTTGTGTTATCCAATACTACGACCGTGTCGCATTGTGACTTTAGTTTCTCCAGACCAACTCTTGCGTTGTTGTAGCGGAAGCGTTCAACCGCAAACGGTAGAGTCACTACTCCGATCATTAGGGCGCCAGTGGGCTTCAATGCGTTTGCAATAACCCATGAGGCACCTGTTCCAGTTCCTCCACCAAGGCCAGTTGCAACGTAGATTATGTTAGATCCAACCGCGTCACGCTTTATCTGCTCCAGTGATTCTCTCGCGGCCTGTTCTCCACGTTGTGGATATCCACCAGCTCCCATACCCTTCGTTGTTTTTTCTCCCAAGAGAACTCTCCTATCAGCTTTCACGATGCTCAAATGCGTGGCATCAGTGTTTGCGGCGATTAATTTTGCGCCAGAAACACCACCCTTTCTCTCCTTGACCCAGGAAACGATATTGCAACCCGCGCCTCCGACACCTATTACAGCTACCTGAGGCCTCGCTGCGCGCATTATTGCTTCTATCTTTTCTGATTCCAACATTTCGTCCATCTTGCTTTGTGTATCATTGTCGTACGACAAATTATATTCTGAGAGATTCACGCTCTGCCAGATAATACCTTTTGTGAAGCAGAAAACATGAGTGGCAAAACAGATCTCGATGGATATGAATCAAAATCTGTACCAGGGATCTATAGAGAAAAGGTGGTGATCGCTCTAAGAGAAATGGGCGTTCACGCCAGACTCAAAGATGCGCTTTCTTCTATGGCGTAGCAATCTTCGCATTCCAAGTCGAATTTATCCGTGGTGCAGTTCAGTTTGAAATAGCCAATACGATCTAGTCCAATCTCTCTTCTGCATCGGTCGCATCGGTTTATGGCCATCTCTTATACGGACGAATATTATCGATACTGGGGCGATAAATCTCTTCACTACTAATACTATATTCGATATTTAGTCATAATGAGTAATAATGATATGTTTTCAGGATAAGAAAACTGAAAATCATGCAACATTCACCGCTGAGACGCATTCAGAATCTCGATCTCATTGCATGACGATCTATTGGAGAATCGAAACAAGGTAGCGTGTCTATATACCTGAATATCTAGGGCAAAATTGTCAAATCAACAATTGGATTCCGCAATGTGGATACGATTATCCCTTCTGGTGGGCGCTCTGATTATCGGGTCGCTGTCGTGCTATTTGGTCGGCTCCAGGACGACAACAGCTTACCCGGCCGTGAGAAGAATATTGGTCTTAGCGTTCGTTGCAGGGTTAGTTAGAATCTCTCTGGAGGCCCTGAAGTTCCTGCCGGACTTCCAGAATATCTCTTTGTTGTACGTTCTAGTCACCAATATTTTGGAGCAAATCTTCGTAATACTGCTCACTGTAACTTCAATCGGGATTTACCTCCAAAGCACGGAAGGAGGTATCAGATCACTCTTGGGAAAAATTTGGAAACACAAGGTCCTTTCATCATTTGTCCTCTCTGACGTAATTTACTCAGGTATTGTTTCATCGTATATCGCGATCGAAAAGCCCTACACAGTCTTGGCAGCAAAGGACTTGTGGGGAGGAGCGATAACAACCTCGTTCTATTCACAATCATTCTTGGCTCTCATAGCCCCAAATGTTTTCGTGCTAATAGTTGGAGTTTCGGCCTTCTTCTTTCTAGCTGCAAAAAGAAGTACAAACAAACAACTCAAGCGAAACTTGATCTATCTTGGACTATCATCATTTATCATCGGCATTGGCTTCCTCGCCTTTACCATAATTCAAAACACAATAGAGGTTGACCCGGAGGATCTTCTGTATTTCGTGCTCTCAATCATGTTTTCTTCTGCCGCGGTGAGCTTCAACCGAGCATCAACCTACGCAGGTCTTTTGAATTATTCGCCCGCTCAGGTGAAATCTACTAGTCAAAGTTCGCTTCAGTTTTCCAAATTTCTTCGAAAAGAACATTCGGAGATATCCGGAATGCAGTTTCTAATGGAAGTAGATGCGAATGGCTCCTATGAAAAGACTGTAATCGATTTTTGTTTGGAATCCTTGTCGAATGGTGGAGGAGTTATCGCTGTTACCTCCAAATCAAGCCTGTTGTACCATTCTCTATCAAAATACAATGGAATTCACTTCTGTCTTTTTTCTAGCAGCGTGTCAAGACCAACGCCTGTTGAAAGAGAGGAAGGGCAGATACTCATACCTCAAGACAGCCTGTTAGAAATCGTTGATGTTATTGAAACAGTATTGAGACAGGCAGGCGACGAGGGAAGACTTGCATTGGTCTTGGATAATCTTTCCGACAGAGTAATTTCGATAGGTTTGGAAAGGACCTACAAATATCTAAAGGAGATGCTTGCAATTTTGGCAGAGCGAAAAGTGACAAGTCTTTTTCTTCTGCACGAGGGGACTATGGACGCAAGAACATTGAACCTTCTGAGAAGCCTATTCACAAACATCTTGGTGTCTACGAAAGACCGAATGACAGTCTTGAAGGAATAATCCTGAATGTTTTTTGCAGCCTGGAGCTGTGCGGCGATGTTGCATTTCCTGTACTGATAAACGGGTTAAAGCAAACCTAATTACTCTGCCCAAACCAACGCAAGCAATGCGCTTGATAGAAAGAACTCCCAAGATGGTCGACATTTCTGCAAAGCCGATCATAAGGCGAGAGGCAACCGCAGAAGGGAGGATAATCTTGCGAAAATCAACGATGAAACGAATCGAAAGGGGTGCCATTGAGAAGGGAAACCCGATTCAGATAGCTTCTGTGGGAGCTATTCAGGCGGTAAAATCTACGCCCAGTTCTCTTATGATGTGCCATCCGATACCCATTGAAAGTAGTAGTGTCGAATTCATAAGAAAGAGCGATTCGATTATCGCCAGAGTCAACGTCGTTGCGCGGAGCAAGACGGGTGTAGAAATGGAAGCGTTAAACGCGGTCGCCAACGCCCTTTTGAACATCTGGGACGTCGTAAAGAAGTACGAAAAGGACGCAAACGGCCAATATCCCGAGGCTAGAATCGAAGGAATCCACGTCGTCGAAAAAATCAAAGGTTCGAAATGAAAATTTGGCAGCAAAACACGATTATGACAAGTCGCACGCCGCGGCGAGTCACAAGCACGAATCGCCGAAAAAATTGAAACTTGCGCTCTTCACGGTGAGCTCCAGTCGCTTCCGGGACAAGAAATTAACCGATGAGACCGGAGAAGTCGCCCTGGATCTTTGCAAGAAAGCAGGTCACGAATGCTCCCATTCCATAATAGACGACAGCAAATCAATGATAAGATTGCATCTAATGAAAGCGCTTTACGAGGATGGAAATGACGCTGTTATTTTCATGGGCGGAACCGGTTTGTCACCGCGAGACGTAACAATCGAGGCGGTAACTCCCCTCTTGGACAAACTGCTCGACGGTTTCGGAGAAATCTTCCGGAAGATTAGTTTTGATTCAATCGGCAGTCCGGCACTCATGACGCGATCAACCGCTGGGACGATAGAGAACAAACCTGTATTTTGTTTACCAGGATCGCCTGACGCAGCCAGGCTGGGAATCGAGCTAGCGCTGAAAGAACTTCCGCACGCCGTGTATATTGCTAGCAGCAAGCCATAGAGCCCGATTAAAATTGAGTCGCAAAGTAGCTCGTTTGGAAAGTGGAGTCTATCCGAAAGGATCACTGGACTTTGGGGAAATCTATTCTCGATTTATTGCCAACCTGGGCCGCAACACGGGTTCATCAACAAGCTTTCTGGGCGTCGCTCGATTGGATAGCGCTGATGGCAAGAAAAGGATCAAAAACCTCGTGATGGAGTCCTACGAAAAACATGCCAATCAAATTCTGAACAAGATTTGCAAAGAGGTGAAGAAAAAATACGGACTGACCGACATATTGATTGTACACGCCTTGGGCAAGTTCAAACCTGGAGATCCCGTAGTTTTGGTGCTGATCGCATCTCCAAGGCGAGTCGAGTCATTCCAGGCGCTGAGAGAAGCTGTCGAGCGATACAAGAAGGAACCGGCCCTGTTCAAACAGGAAATTTATGCTGATGGAACTTCGGCGTGGATTCATTGAGAACGAGTTTTTGATTCTTCATCCTAAAAGTTGATGTACGACCTTAGGAAATCCATTGAATGCGGAACTACTCAATTGAAATATGGTAATGACGATCTGGCAAAATACACATTCATGCCAGAAGCTGGAAACTACATTCGGGCTAATGAGATCTCGATAACGGATCTGGTCAGCCCAGTGTTCAAAGACGTCGTGAATCGCGCGCAAGAGCGAATCCTTGAAGCAATCAAGACAACGAAGGTCTCCGACAGGAGTGGGGACAATCGCGATGTCGAAATAATGTCATTTCCCGTTGCATTGATGTTAGTTAGATCAACGAATTTGAATCACCTAATGGAAAGATACTCCCTCGCAGAAGCTAAGCGTGTGGAATCTTTGCTAAAGCAGGAAGATAATGGAAAAATAATCGAGGACATATTCCAGACTTTCTTGAGAGTGAAATTAGAGCACACAGCTGTTTCTAGCTTTCCTGGCTTTAGGATCAGCATGTCCGATTACGTGAAAAGGGCTGTCGGATTTCACAAGCCAGAATGGAAGCTCGTCAACAGAATCGTGCAGAATGGAAAGGTATACGTCTCCCAGACCGACCTCATAAGGCTGATCCGCGAAGAAATACAAGATCTGATACTGCAGAGGCTCAAAGCAACAA